>VFQR01001019.1_pt1 | contig 25398 bp, 21 predicted proteins | sample 3512321 | NCBI WGS metagenome assembly VFQR01 (sample SAMN10412374, study PRJNA504923) | tailings metagenome | isolation source: Relicate 3 Philex TSF1 revegetated site | place: Philippines: Tuba, Benguet | collected 2017-08-29 | reverse complement strand
TTTCGCTGTGTATTCCAATTTCAGACAAACGTTTTGGAGTTCCGATGAGGCTATAGAAAGATTCAAGTTCGGCAATGAAATCAATTCCGGTTTTTTCGTTGCCCAAGACTCGATTTGCCATGAAATTCAGTTTATCTTCTATCTTATTGTAGAAATGTTTCATCCAGGCGGGATAAACTACGCTAAGTCCTGCACCATGAGGGATATCATACAGTACGCTAAGCACATGTTCAAAGGCGTGTACACCAAAATCACCTGTCTTTTTACCCGATTGTAAAGTTCCATTGAGCGCTACCGTAGATAACCAAAGAATATTCGCTCTGGCTTCGTAATGATTAGCTTGCTGAACGGCTAAAGGGCCATACTCAAATCCTAATTTCACAACGTCAGTAGCGAAATGATCACTAAGAGGTGCATTATCGACTCCGAAATACAACTCAAAGGTATGTGCCAACATATCCGATACGCCATAAGCGGTATAATCTGATGGAACAGAGTAGGTGTAAGTAGGGTCGAGATAGGCGACTTTGGGATAAAGTAATTCATGACCCCATCCACGTTTATTCCTATTTAGGGTGTCTTGCAGCACCGTAAATCGATTCATCTCGGTTCCTGTGGCGGCTAAAGTAAGTACAACAAAAAGTGGTAGTGCTCTTTGGGGAAGTATTCCGTTCCCTTTGAAAAACTCCCACACACTATGATCAACAAAATGACCTACTGCCACGCTTTTTGCCGTGTCGATTACAGAACCGCCTCCCACAGCAATGATCATATCTGCTCCGAAAGATTTAGATAAGTGTACAGCATTGTCGGCGTCTTCATACACCGGATTAGATTTAATCCCTTCGAATAAACACCATTCGATACCTGCGTTATCAAGTGCCGAACACACATCGTGAAGTATTCCATTCTTTTTTACAGACCCTTTACCAATAACTATTAGAGCCTTATTTCCGAATAATTTTGCGTCACTACCAATTTGGTGTGCTACTTTACGTCCAAAATGTACTCGAGTTGGGTTAAAAACACTGAAATTTATCATACTTCAAAAGGTCAGAACAAGATTATTCAAAAATAGGTTTTATAAGCATGAGAGAACTCAATATGTGGGAAAGCAAAAAAGTATACTTGTTTTTAGTCTTAGGTGGTTTTTTCATTGCCAATGCTCTACTTGCAGAATTCATTGGCGTGAAAATTTTTTCATTGGAAAGAAGTTTTGGCTTAGAACCATTGCAGCTGAACATTCTAGGAACTACAGGATTAGGTTTTAATTTAACGGCTGGTGTTTTGCTTTGGCCCATAGTTTTTATCATGACCGATTTGATCAATGAGTACTATGGCAAATCTGGGGTGAAAATATTCTCTTGGTTTGCAGCTGGAATCATACTGTTTGCATTTGGGATAATTTACTTGGCAGTAGATTTGGAACCAGCTGAATTTTGGGTAGGGAGTCAGGCGGCGAAAGGTGTGGGTAATATGCAGTCGGCTTTTGATGCTGTTTTTGGACAAGGATTATGGATAATTGCAGGTTCGCTCATTGCCTTTTTAATAGGTCAATTTGTAGATGTGTATGTATTTCACAAGGTAAAGACCATGACTGGTGAAAAGTACATCTGGGCACGTGCAACTGGTTCTACGCTTGTTTCACAGTTTATTGACTCGTTCGTGGTTCTTTTTATAGCCTTTTATATTGGTGCTGGTTGGGATTTTACTTTAGTCATAAGCATCTGTATACTTAATTACTCCTATAAATTTCTCGTAGCTCTTCTTCTCACACCAGTACTTTATGGAGTTCATTTTATGATTGAAAATTACTTGGGGTATAATTTGGCCGTAAAAATGAAAATGGAAGCCCAGGCGGATAATGCTATATCACGTTATTGAATTAATCTTGTTTGATTAACTTTGTCGCTCACAACATTCTTTATGAACAGCAATACCACCAGAATCCTAACACTAACATCGATGTTAGTCATTCTTTCTTTGACTAGATTAATGCCTCATCCGGTTAATTTTAGTCCTATGGCTGCAATTGCCTTGTTTGCAGGGGCGTTTATCCCGGTTTCCTCAATGCGCTACCTAGTGGTATTCGTAATAGCAGTTATGAGTGACTTACTTGTAAATAGCATATTGTATGGGTACAACGATTTAAGTTACCCTTTTCAGTCGGGCCCCATGGTGATTTATGGCACATATTTACTCATTACATGGATTGGTAGTACAACCAGAAGTATTTCACTTAAATCGATTGGTATTCGTAGTATTTCTGCTTCAGCTATTTTCTTTTTGACTTCGAACTTCATGGTTTGGCTTGAAGGAAGTATGTATCCTCAAACTATTTCAGGTTTGGGAGCATGCTACCTTGCAGCGGTACCATTCATTCAAAATAGCGTAGCTGGAGATTTGTTTTTTTCTGCGACAATTTTTGGCATTCACCATTTTGCCCAGCAAAAATATCCAATTCTTCTTCCCCAGAAATCAAACAAATAGTCTAAGCATAGCATGTTTAAAAATCAAAAAAGCCCCGATTTTCGGGGCTTTTTTATTTATCCATTTAATTTATATCTAAGGTTTTCATCGAGCTTATCCAAAAACTCTTCCGTGTTTAAATAATGCTCTCCATGTTTAACTCCATTTCCATGAATACAAACAGCTAAATCCTTAGTCATAAATCCAGCTTCAACTGTTTCAATACACACCGATTCTAAAGCATTGCAAAAATTTATTAGCGCCGTATTCTCATCTAACTTGCCTCGAAAGGCTAAACCTCTCGTCCAAGCAAAAATAGAAGCAATAGGATTTGTACTGGTAGCTTTTCCTTGCTGATGCATGCGAAAATGCCTAGTTACCGTGCCATGCGCGGCTTCAGCTTCCATCGTTTTTCCATCTGGTGTAACTAATACAGAAGTCATCAATCCTAATGACCCAAATCCTTGTGCAACGGTATCTGACTGCACATCGCCATCGTAGTTTTTACAAGCCCACACAAAGTTGCCGTTCCACTTCAAAGCAGATGCAACCATATCGTCAATTAAACGGTGTTCATAGGTAATTCCTGCCGCTTCAAATTGAGTTTTAAATTCTTTTTGGTAAATAGATTCGAAGATGTCCTTGAACCTTCCGTCGTATTTTTTGAGAATCGTGTTTTTGGTTGATAGGTATAATGGCCATTTTTTAATCAGGGCTTGATTAAAGCAAGCACGGGCAAATCCAATTATTGACTCATCCGTGTTGTACATAGCCAATGCAACACCATCGTCTTTGAAATTATAAACCTCATGTTGAATTACGCTACCATCTTCTCCTTCGAATTTAATGGTGAGCTTTCCCTTACCTTTAGTCACAAAATCAGTAGCTCTATACTGGTCGCCAAAAGCATGACGCCCAATGCAGATTGGGGCTGTCCAATTCGGGACTAGTCTGGGAATATTATTAATCACGATCGGCTCTCTGAAAACTGTTCCATCGAGAATATTTCGGATAGTTCCATTTGGCGACTTCCACATTTGCTTTAAACCAAATTCTTGTACCCTGGCTTCATCTGGCGTAATGGTAGCACACTTAATGCCCACATTGTACTTTTTTATGGCTTCAGCAGCTTCAACCGTTACTTGGTCGTTGGTAGCATCTCTATATTCCATTCCAAGGTCAAAATATTTAATCTCCACATCTAAATAGGGGAGAATAAGTTTGTCCTTGATGTATTTCCAAATTATTCTGGTCATTTCATCACCATCGAGTTCAACAACAGGGTTTGTTACCTTAATCTTTTGCATACAAAAAAAATTATGCGACAATGTTAAGTAATTTGAGATAGTCCCGAAAGATTTCTAATGATGTAGACCACACTTTGACATGATTTTTTTGTGAACCCGCTATTAATAGCATTAATTCTTCGAGTTTTGAAACGTGAAAAGGATAGGTGAATTCGTTAACAAGGTTCTAGCATTTTTTCCATCTAATGGGAATAGAACGAATATAGCTGCTACAGTTGCATTCGCTTTTTTTGCAGCTATGTTTCCAATTATCGGACCTGTAACAGCCATCGTCTTGGTGATTTGTTGGGTATTTCGACTTAATGTTCCTTTAGTCTTGTTAATACTTTATGGTTTGTATCCTTTGCAACTGGCTTTAATCATTCCTTTTACACTTTTTGGAGGAAGAATTTTAGGGCGAGAGTTACCTGCTACTCGTCAGTTAACCGCACAATTATCAGAGCTAAATTTATTTGGGAGTTTTTTTTATGAACTTGGTTTTTCAGCTGTAGTCGGATGGGTTACAATTTGCCTCCCCATTTCATTGGTGTTGTTCTTATTACTGAGAAGATATAAAGCTTAAACAGGTCATTGTGAAATAAGCGCTATCACGGATTGAACTAGCAATAGCGTATTTGCGCGAATGTCACTTATACTGCATTCCATCATATAACAAGGAGCAGTTACAATTTTATGTTCGGTGTCTACTTCTACTTCATCTTTTTTTCTCATCACTATCTCCATTCCGATTGATTCTAACCCCATTGATATTGCACCTATATCGTAAGGAGATTCCGCATGAATACTCCCTACCGTTATTCGAGCGGTTATTCCACTGTTTTGCAAGGCTTTAGCCACTACAGTTGGGCCCATACACATGGCACCTATGGGCTTGTTTGATGAAATGAACTGTAATATCAGATCCTTCACTTCTTCAGATATTCCACCATTTGGACCTTCGATGGCCCATTGGTTTAAGTTTTTTGCAGCGCCAAACCCACCAGGAATAATGAGACCAACATAGTCACTTGCGTTTATTTCGTGAATGCTTTTAATGTTCCCTCTGGCAATGCGTGCCGATTCTTCTATGATGTTTCTGGAGTGAGGCTGTACACTACCATCGACATGATTAATTACGTGGTATTGATTTCCAGAAGGGGCAATACATTGATAGGATCCGCCGCATTCGTCGATTGCAAGTAAAGTAAGTACCGATTCATGTATTTCACTGCCATCGTAAACCCCACAACCCGATAAAAGAACCGCAAAATGTAGATTTTTCATAAGATAATCTTTTTTGTTAAAATAGGTATTTTTATCCGAAATTAGAGTTGCAAAAGAATCGATGTATGGCCACAGACCTAGAAATTGCGCGACAATTCAAAGCGAAACCGATCGAAGAAATAGCCACAAAATGTGGTATCTCAGCTCAAAAATTCATCCCCTATGGTAAAGATAAAGCAAAGCTGTCGCTTGAATTAATAGATGAAAGTACTGTACAGAAATCTAGTTTAATTTTGGTGTCGGCCATTACACCCACTCCAGCAGGCGAAGGCAAAACCACAGTAAGTATTGGACTCACAGATGCATTAAACTTAATTGGGGCACCTGCAATGGCGGCATTACGAGAGCCTTCTATGGGGCCGGTTTTCGGCATGAAAGGGGGAGCTACAGGTGGGGGCTATTCTCAAGTATTGCCCATGGAAGATATCAATTTGCACTTTACAGGTGATTTCGCTGCTATAGAAAAAGCGAATAATTTGTTAGCTGCGATGATTGATAATGCCATCCAGGCAAAAAATCCTCATGTACATATTGACCCCAGAACTGTTCGCTGGAAAAGGGTCTTTGATATGAATGATCGGGCTTTGAGGGAAATTATCGTTGGCATGGGTGGGGCGACTAATGGTTTCATGCGTGAGACCGGATTCAATATAACCGCTGCATCGGAAGTGATGGCTATTTTATGCTTCAGTTCCAGTATTTCCGATTTGAAAAAAAGATTAGGAAATATTTATGTTGGAAAAGACTTTTCTGGGAATCCAGTTTTTGCGCGCGACTTAAAAGCCGAAGGAGCCATGGCAGCATTGCTAAAAGAAGCGATTAAACCTAACCTTGTTCAAACTCTTGCTGCCAACCCGGTCATTTTGCATGGCGGTCCATTTGCCAACATCGCTCAGGGCACCAATACTATTCTTGCTACGAAGATGGCAATGAGTTTAAGGCCTTATGTAGTTACTGAAGCAGGTTTTGCTTTTGATTTGGGTGGCGAAAAATTTCTAGACCTTAAGTGTAGGAATGGGGGAATTTCGCCCAAAGTTGTGGTTTTAGTAGCAACAGTGAGAGCATTGAAATATCATGGCGGCTGTGAGTTAGGTGAGTTGAATACTGAGAATCTTGCATTGCTTAAAGTAGGAATGGCTAATTTGTTCCAGCATGCCGAAAACGTTAGAAAATTTGGTGTAGAACCGATTGTGGCAATTAATAAATTCCCAAATGACACCGATTTGGAATTGTCGACAGTCTTAGATAATTGCCAAAAGGAAGGAATTAAAGCTTCGGTGGTAAACGTCTGGTCAAAAGGTGGGGAAGGTGCAATTGAATTGGCTCAAATAATCGTAGATACAGCAGCATCCAAAACAACCAGCCATAGGTTTATCTATCAGGATAACATGTCGTCTAGAGAAAAAATAAGTGCCATCGCCAAAGAAATTTACCGTGCCGATGCAGTTCAATTTCAGGCCAAAGCAATAAGCGACCTAAAACTAATTGATAAACTTGGTTTGGGTAGCCTTCCGATATGTATGGCTAAGACTCAATACAGCTTTTCCGACAATCCTAAGCTTGTTAATGCCCCAAGAAATTTTACGATTACGATTAGAGAGGTAGAATTTGCTGCTGGTGCAGGGTTTTTAATCCCAATAGCTGGCGACATCATGCGTATGCCAGGCTTGCCAAATACCCCAGCCGCTGAGTCAATCGATATCGATGATTCTGGAAACATAACTGGGCTATTTTAATGGCTTATTTAACCTTCAATAGTCGTTCTTTCACCGATTTGTTGACGCCACATAGCGTAGTATAGGCCCTTCAATTCTAAAAGGTGGTCGTGCTGACCAGATTCTATAATTTTACCTTTTTCAAGGACATAGATTCGGTCTGCATGCATGATGGTGCTTAAACGATGGGCAATTAATATTGTGATGTGTTCTCCATTCCCAGAAAGGTCCCGTATCGTAGAGCTTATTTCTTCTTCGGTTATGGAGTCCAACGAGGAAGTTGCTTCATCGAAAACTAGAAGTTTAGGTTTTCTTAATAATGCCCTTGCTATGCTCAGTCGCTGTTTTTCTCCACCAGATACCTTAACGCCGCCTTCTCCGATGACACTATCTAAGCCGTTCTCAGCTCTAGACATCAAATTTTGACACGCTGCTTTTTCTAGAACATCGTAGCATTCAGCATCCGTAGCACCCGGTGAAGAAAACTGTAAATTTTCCCGTATTGTGCCCGCGAAGAGTTGAGTATCCTGAGTAACGAATCCTATGTTTCGTCTCAACTCATCCAGATCAATTCTATCGGAAGCAACGTCATTGTACAAAATTTGACCTTGTTCAGGTCGATATAACCCAACCAATAGTTTAACCAGAGTTGTTTTGCCAGATCCACTAGGACCTACAAAGGCGATGGTTTCTCCTTTTTCTACCTTGAAGCTCACCCCATCTAAAGCTCGATGTTTAGAAGTAAGATGCTTGAAGCCTACATTTTGAAATTGAAGTTGAGTTAAAGGGCCTATTGCTTCAGGATTAGCAGCTTTTTCTTCCTTAGGTATATTTAGTATTTTTTGGAAATTATTTAGAGATACTTCAGCTTCTCTGTATATATTGATTATGTTTCCTAGTTCTTGCAATGGTCCAAATATGAAGAAGCTATAAATGAAAAGGCTGAAGAATTGCCCGACCGAAATTTTATCCGCAAAAATGAGGTAAAGCATCATCATGAGGATTCCGTTTCTCATCAGATTCACGAAGGTTCCTTGGATAAAAGATAGACTCCTGATGTACTTTACCTTTTTAAGCTCGAGCCCAAGAATTTTATTAGTGATACTATTCAATCTGGCGGTTTCCTGTTCTGCTAACCCTAAACTTTTGACTAATTCAATATTCCTAAGGGATTCGGTGGTGCTTCCTGCCAGAGAAGTTGTTTCGCCTACGATAGTTTTTTGAATTCGTTTAATTCTTTTGCTCAAGACTGAACTCAAAATAGCTAGGAGAGGAACTGCGGAAAAATATACCGGAGCAATTGCCCAATAAACGTTGTAGGCATAAATCATAACAAATACAATTCCTACAACAGAAGTAAATAGAATGTTTACAAAAGCTGAAACAAGTCTTTCTACGTCAATTCGTACTTTTTGAAGAATTCCTAAAGTCTCACCGCTCCTTTGATCTTCAAATACCTGATAAGGGAGGTCTAACGAATGACTTAATCCATCACTATAAATTTGAGCCCCCAATTTTTGGGTAATAACATTTACATAGTAGTCCTGGAAATTTTTCGCAATTCTACTCACCATCGCAACACCCATTGCTGCTAGAATAAGAAGTCCGGCACCGTAAATAAAATCTTGTGTGGTTAAATTAACGAGTAAGTTCTTCTCCTTGGTGATCACATACTGGTCAATTACCTTTTGAAATATCCAAGGGTCAAGTAAAGAAAAGACCTGATTTATAGCTGCCAATAGGAGTGCCAGTAAGACATATTTCCAATACCCTTTGAGGTATGATAAAAGTAATTGCATAATGAAAATTGAATATATAACTAAGAAAACTAATGCATATAAAGTTCAAAATATGTACTGAAGCTACAGTTTGCCGTTAGAACGATAAAATGTCTATGATAAAATTCCCAAGAATAAATTCAAATACCTTCGGTTTTAGGCATCGTTGAAATTATGGAGTTTAATTTTTGGGATTGTCTATATGTCTAAGCTAATTTTGTCGTTTTAGGTCATGCGTATATTTTCAACTATTTTGTTCTTCTCTTTATCGGTGAGTGTATTAAACGCTCAGCCCATCAAAGCAGATTTTCTTTCTATTGGGCTAAATGGGGGAACTGCTAATTATACCGGTTTGGCAACTAGTCAAGGATATGGTGCTCACTTATCGGCAGATTTGAATATAAATAGCAGATTGTTTGCTAATGTTACCGGCACCTACAACCTATATAATACGCAGGCCAACACCTTTGTTTTTAATTTCGGAATCAAAGCGTTCGCATATCGTTTCGTTTATCTGCATCCTTATTTCGGATATGCAAGAATTTTGGCAGAACCAGAAACAGTGAAACGCGGATCAGTAGGTCTTGGACTAGGGGCAACTGTGAAGACTGGAAAGAAAAGGCATTTGAATTTTGAGGCTTGTGGAGAATACCTGCCTTATTATCTCAATGGTACATATTACCTTTTCGGACGGGTAAATTTCCCCATATTCATGGGTAACGAAAAGGATGATGGCTATTACAGGTAAAGCTTAATAAAGAAGCCAGTTCTGCCTATCTTTGCGGCTGTTTATACAATATGGCTTTAAAGTGTGGTATAGTAGGTTTACCCAACGTAGGTAAATCCACCCTGTTTAATTGTTTGTCGAATGCCAAAGCGCAAGCGGCTAATTTTCCTTTTTGCACCATTGAACCCAACGTGGGCGTAATCACAGTGCCAGATGCACGTTTAGGTAAATTGGCTGAACTTGTCAAACCAGAGCGTATCGTTCCAAACACTATCGAAATTGTTGACATTGCTGGCTTAGTGCAGGGAGCAAGCAAAGGCGAAGGATTGGGGAATAAGTTCCTTGGAAATATCCGTGAAACCGACGCTATTATTCATGTGTTGAGATGTTTTCATGACGACAATGTTGTACACGTCCATGGCCGAGTTAATCCTATAGGCGATAAAGAGATCATTGATTTGGAGCTACAGTTCAAAGATCTTGAATCGGTAGAGAAGAAAATTCAAAAGGTTGAAAGGGCTGCAAAAGCTGGTGATAAAGATGCAAAAAGCGCACTTGATACCTTATTGGTATATAAAAACCATCTTGAGCAAGGAAAATCGGCAAGAACAGCTCCAATTGCGAAAGAGGACCGAGAACATGCTGCCGACTTATTTCTCTTGACTGAAAAGCCGGTTTTGTATGTCTGCAATGTAGATGAGAAATCGTTGAAAGTCGAAAATGAATATGTAGAGGCGGTTCGTACAATGGCAAAATCTGAAGGTGCTGAAGTACTTGTGATTTGCGCGGCGATAGAAGCCGACATTGCCGAATTAGAAAGTTATGAAGACAGGCAAGCTTTTTTAGAAGATTTAGGTCTTAATGAATCAGGCGTTGAGAAATTGATTAAATCTGCATACCGATTGCTGAATTTACAAACCTACTTTACGGCTGGAGAAAAAGAGGTACGAGCTTGGACAATTTACCAAGGTACTTTAGCTCCTCAGGCCGCAGGTGTTATTCACACAGATTTTGAAAAGGGATTCATTAAAGCCGAGGTAATCCATTACCACGACTTCATTAATCTAGGTTCTTGGGCTTCATGCCGAGAAGCTGGTAAAGTGAGTATTGAAGGAAAAGCTTACCCGGTGCAAGACGGGGATATTATGTTGTTCAGATTTAATGTATAGTATGAACAATGCTCCATTAGAAAGCTTTAATCCAAGTGATGTAGGTCAAGCAAATGGAAACTTGTTTGGTCTCCCCTTTACTCCCGATACTGCTAATGTTATTATTTTACCGGTCCCTTGGGACGTAACCGTTTCCTATAAAGCGGGTACTTCTAAGGCTCCGAGTGCTATTTTGGAAGCTTCACCTCAGCTTGATTTTTTTGATTCTAAGATTAAAGACGCGTGGAAAATAGGCATTTCCATGCTAGAGGTTGATGAGAAATGGGCTAAAAGATCCAAAGAACTTAGGAAAAAAAGTGCAAAATATATCCATTGGCTGGAATCTGGGGCGCCTCCTGAAGAAGAACCAGGAATGCTATTCGTGCGAGATGAAGTGAATGAAAAGTGTGGATATCTCTTAGACTTTGTGAGAGCCACGAGCCTCGACTTCTTAGGAAAAGATAAACTAGTTGGTGTTTTAGGGGGAGACCATAGTACACCCTTAGGTTTGATACAAGCACTTGGCCAAAAGCACAATGAATTTGGCATTTTACAGATAGATGCCCATATGGATCTTAGAGATACTTATGAAGGGTTTAAGTATTCTCATGCATCCATCATGTTTAATGCTATTCAAACACCACAGGTAAATAAACTTGTACAAGTCGGGATTCGTGATTATGCCGAATCAGAACTGGAACTAGTACATCAAAGTGATGGAAAGATTGAAGTATTTACAGATCGACAATTAGCAGAAGAGCAGTTCGAGGGCACCAATTGGGCCAAGCTTAGTAGTCGAATTGTAGAAACGCTTCCTCAAAAGGTATACTTGAGTTTTGACGTGGATGGTTTAGACCCCAAATATTGCCCTGGCACCGGTACACCAGTCCCTGGTGGCCTTGAATACGAGCAAGCTCTATATTTGATTGAGATGGTTGTTTCATCCGGTCGTGAGATAATAGGTTTTGATTTGTGCGAAGTAGGACCAAGAAAAAAAGATGATTGGGACGCTAATGTTGGTGCACGATTACTTTACCGTATCGCCAACTTAGCATACATCTCGAGATCAGGTAAATTCACCCACAGTTTACATCGATAAAGCTAAATTTGTACAACATAATTATAGTGTAATGGGAAAAGTTTTGATTATCGGGGCAGGAGGGGTTGGTGCCGTTGTTACGCACAAATGTGCCCAAGTTCCAGAAGTGTTTTCCGAAATTTTACTAGCAAGCAGAACGAAGTCGAAATGTGACAAAATTGCTGCTGAAGTTGGCGGAAACCGAGTTAAAACAGCACAAGTAGATGCTGACAATGTGGATGAGTTAGTGACTTTAATTGAAGGTTTTGGCCCTCAAGTAGTCATTAATGTTGCCCTGCCTTACCAAGACTTAACGATCATGGAGGCTTGTTTAAGAACCAAAGTTCATTACGTAGATACTGCGAACTATGAGCCCAAAGATGTGGCTAAGTTTGAATATCACTGGCAGTGGGCTTTCCAAGATCGATTTAAAGATGCAGGAATATTAGGATTGTTGGGTTGTGGATTTGACCCAGGTGTTTCTGGTATCTTTACTGCCCATGCATTAAAGCATCACTTTGATGAGATTCATTATTTGGATATAGTGGATTGTAACGCCGGGGATCATGGAAAAGCTTTTGCCACAAACTTCAATCCGGAGATAAACATTCGAGAAATTACGCAGAAAGGCAAATACTGGAAGCAAGGTGAGTGGATCGAAATCGATCCTTTAAGTGTTCATCAACCAATTTCATACCCCAATATTGGAGAGAAAGAATCTTATCTGCTCTATCACGAGGAATTAGAATCGTTGGTTAAAAACATTCCTCATTTAAAACGTGCAAGATTCTGGATGACATTTTCACAGAATTATATCAACCATCTTACCGTATTGGAGAATGTAGGTATGACCAGTATCAAACCTATCAAGTTTCAAGGGCAAGAAATAGTACCGCTAGAATTTTTAAAAGCAGTTTTACCTGAACCAGCTTCTCTTGGAGAAGGCTATAAGGGTGAAACATCCATTGGTTGTCAGATAAAGGGCATTAAGAATGGAGTTGAAAAGACGTATTTCATCTGGAATAATTGCAACCACGCCGAAGTGTATAAAGAAATAAAGGCGCAAGCTGTAAGTTATACTACAGGTGTTCCAGCTATGATAGGAGCGATGATGATTTTAACTAACAAGTGGAGCGGGAGAGGGGTCTTTAATGTGGAGGAATTTGATCCAGATCCATTTATGGCCATGTTACCGAAATACGGTTTGCCTTGGCATGAAGCCGTAAATCTCGAGTTAGCCTTTAATGATTATAATCTGTAATCAGAATATTGGACGAAAAAAAAAGCCATCCGTTAGTCGACGGATGGCTTTTTTGATGAATATGCTTTACAATTTACTTGACATTGAATTTCCGTACAACTTTCGCATTGCCGCTTATTGCTTCAATCAAGTACATGCCAGCTGTAAGGTTTTGAACCGGCAGTTCAACGGTATTTCGTCCATTTCCTAAAGTTTGGAACTCAGATGAATAAACAACTCTACCCTGAATGTCTGTAACTTTTATAAGCAACGGCTCATTATTGGATAATTCAACATTCAGTTTTACACTTTCGTTGGCTGGATTAGGATAGGGCATCCCAACTTTTAAATTCGACAAATTCACATCCTCAACAGATGTTACATCTGGACGGTAATATACTTGGAACGGAACGCCCATCGGATATCCAACCCCACCACCAGATGCCAAGCCCCAACCACTCGAGCTTCTCTGAATGGCGTCACCGGTACTTGTTAAACCATTAACAGAAATCGGAGGGAAGAACGGTACTCCTGCACTGGTAGTGAATGCCCAATACACCCAATAATCTTTACCTCCATCGAGGCGTTGAGGAGTGAAAAGCTCTCCAACCACACGCATAATAGGACGAGTTGAGTCTAAAGGTGTACTGGAACTGGCCCTCATAACTCCCGAAAAATAGGTGTTTGCGAGAGCATTCTGAACGGTATCTCCATCTATCAATTGTCCTCTGGCTGACGGGTCTCCATCAAATATTGCGAGATAAACAGCAGTAAAATTTGAGTTAAAACCAGAGCCTGTTTGATACGCATAAAAACCAACAGAGTCTACCTTGTATTTTTGGCCTTCTGGAAGACGGAATTTTTCGGCAGTCCAAACACCAGCGGAGAAATTTCCATTTGCTCCTAAGGTGGTTAATGGAGGACCTAATCGGCTTAAATCATAACCATTGTAACCTGCACCAACATCGGAAATAACAGGTCCATTATTATAAATGTTGGCTTGTGCGTTTGGATTAGCAACTACTACCGGAAAACTGAGGGTATCATCCAAATTATAACCATCATTAGCTAGGTTCGTGAAAATCTTATAATTGAAATTTCCAGTTACCGTTGGGAGGAAGGGGTCGAATTCTATTTGATGAACAGAATCAGGCGCTATAGATGTACTTGATTTAGTGCTTGTATAACCATTCGGCCCTTGAAGCGTCGTAGTGAAAGTTTGAGTAGTTAAGCCAGTATTCTTTACATAAAAAGATGGAACAATCGTATCGTTCAAATAGAGATACTGCGAAGCAAAAATCCTATCAACTCCAACATTGTTTTGGGCTGGGAAATTGAAAATAATTTGTGGCTTTCTCAGGTTAGTGAGATTAGTGCTGTCGTTAGGGAATGTGGTGCCAGATCCAATAATGTACTTAACTGAATTTGTCACATAAGCAGGAACTCCAGTTGCATTATCGTATCTCCATGGAATATCCGCGATTTGTCCACCTTGTTGAGTGTATTCGATTAGAATTTCAATGTGTCCACCAGTGTAAACGAATGGAGTAGTTAACATAAATCGTTTAAATCCTGCAGAAGCGCCAGCAGCTGCCGAAGGATTACCATTGTAGACCAAAGTTGCAGCTGCCGCTTGATTAACCCAATGGATGTTACCAGAACCGTAAACTGAATCAACGGCATTCCGCATGTAAATTTTCATGTTCGGTGTTCCTTGCAATGCATTAGTACCACCTTCTCGTCTAAACTCAAGGCTATTGATGCTCGCCCCGTTCGGAATGGCACGTATAACAGTTCTAGGATAAATCATTGCCCATCGACCGTAACTCGCACCAGCCAAAACTGAGCGCATAGGACCATAGTCATTATTGTTTCCTGCTGTAAATGTGGAAGTGAATTGTCCATTACCAACAGTTACACTTTGTGCATTCGCAAAAAAAGTGAATGAGATTAGTGCAGAAAAAAGGCTAAAGCGAAGTAGATGTTGTTTCATAGTATACCAGAATTTTATTCCAATCTAATTGTTTTTTCGAAAGCAGGAAGAATAGTTAAGGACAGATTAACAAGTTTTAATCAATTTTAAAACGGTTGGGATTGGCTATTTTTGAGGAAATTATGATGTGATGTTCCCACAGTTTGAAAAGCTTCCCAGCCCGATTTTCATAATGCACGAGGAAAAATTGGTATCCAACTTAGAAAAAATGGCTTACGTGCAAGTGAAAGCGGGAGTCAAAATTATATTGGCGTTGAAGGGTTTCAGCATGTATAGTACATTTCCAATTGTACGGAAGTACTTATTTGGGAGTACAGCTAGTTCTTTACATGAAGCAAAACTTGGTCACGAGGAATTTGGAGGCGAAACCCACGTTTACAGCCCTGCCTATCGGGAAGATGAATTCGATGAATTAATGACTTATGCGGATTACTATTCTTTCAACTCCTTGAATCAATTCCATAAGTTTAGTCCACGCTTATTTGCAAAGAAACCTGCGGCAAAAGCAGGACTTCGAATCAATCCAGAGTATAGCACTGTTACCACCGATTTATACAACCCATGCATACCTGGATCTAGATTAGGTATTCGAGCAGAAGATTTACCAGAAAATTTGCCCGATGGTATATCTTTTTTTCATAGCCATAATCTATGCGAAAGTGACTCTTTTGCGTTAGAAGAAACCCTAAAAAGTATTGAAAAGCTCTTTGGTAAGTACTTGCCCAAGCTTAAAAAATTAAATCTCGGTGGGGGGCATTTGATGACCAGAGAAGGTTATGATATTGATCATTTAATCAATACGCTGCTCGCCTTTAAGAAACGACATCCCCACCTAGAGCTAATACTTGAACCGGGTTCAGCAGTTGCTTGGCAAACGGGTTACTTAAGCTCAACTGTTCTCGATATTGTAAGCAGTAAGGGCATAAACGTAGCAATTCTGGATTGCTCAATTTCGGCACATATGCCCGATGTGATAGAAATGCCTTACAAACCCAAAGTGCTGAATGCTTCAGACCCTGTCATAGGTAAACCTACCTATCGTTTGGGCGGACAAACTTGTTTAGCAGGAGATTTTGTTGGAGACTACAGCTTTGAAAAACCATTGCATATTGGCGATAAAGTGGTTTTCGACGATATGATGCACTATACCATGGTTAAGACCACCACATTTAATGGTATTAACCTTCCACACATTGGTATCTGGAAACAGAATAATGAATTCGATCTTGTTAAATCGTTTGGATATTCCGACTTTAAATCAAGATTATAGGTTAATGACGGTCATAATCAATCACCAAATTATCTGATACTGGTTTTCCAACGCAAGTTAAACAGGCCCCATCTCTAATTTCTGAATCAGAGATAGCTTCTTGTTCTTCAATTATCATTTCACCTTGTACTTTAAAGGCTCTGCACATTCCGCATACACCCATTGTACAAGCATACGGTAAGTCTAATCCTGCTTCCAGGGCGCTTTCGAGGATATATCGTCCGTTGCTAACTTCAACTTCATGTTGTTTGCCATCCAATTTGAGTATTACCTTTTTACTGGTAGATGATTCCTCGGTAGTACTTACTGTATTTTCAGATGTGGAAGACTTGTGCGCTAGGTAAAAACTCTCTTTATGAATGCGATCTAGGTCAATTCCATTGCTTTGGAGCATATGATGTACTTCATGCATCATTCCTTCAGGGCCGCAGATGTAATAGTTCGTACTATTGTCAAGAAGTAGTCCCTCATTGTGACAGAGTTGCATCATTAATTCTGATCTTATTCGACTAGAAATGCCGTTCCACGAATTGGACGGTTGGCTCAAAAGATGAGTAATTTTAAGTCTAGAGCCATGTTTCTCTTGTAATCTTATAAGTTGATCTTTAAAGATTATGGAATTTTCATTTCTATTGCCGTAAAACAAATGCACGGTATTGCTTCCCTCATTTTCTAGGGCTGATTTTAGGATAGACATCAACGGAGTGATTCCACTTCCAGCTCCTATCAAGGCCAAGGTTGGTAATTCCTTTCTCTTGTGGTTTAAGGTGAAGTTTCCATATGGTTCAAGTACAGAAATTTTATCTCCCTCGCGAAGATTATCGATAAGATAGTTCGAAACTAATCCACCGGTAACTCTTTTCACCGCAATTCCAATTACGGGCAATGCACTTGGAGCAGTACAAATGCTATATGATCTCCTGACCGATTTACCATCAATGTCTAGTACAAGTGTCAAAAACTGGCCGGGCCAAAAAGAAGGTATTTGATTTTCTGCATCTCGAAAGTAGATTGCAATTGAATCAGATGTTTCTTTGATAATAGTTTCTACTTGTAATTGAATGAAATGACTGCTCATGATTTTCTATTGCATTGCAAAGATAGATAAACTCGTTTCAGAGGAAGATTGTTTCTAACTTCTATCGACAAACTAATTATAGATTCTTCTAGCACTATGGTAAAGTTCTTTTGCTTAACGCTGCTGTTAACAATATTCTGTTCATGTGCTACAATACGATATCCAAATGCTATTGTTCCTGTTCTTGAGGAAAAGCAAAAGGTTGTTCTCTCAGGTAGTTTTTCAGATGCCGGTGATTTGTTGCAAATCACAGGCAAAATCAAAAAATTCCAAGTTTATAGCACGCTGAGTTTAGATTTGTTTGATCGTCATGGTTCAGAAAACTTTTGGCATTCAGGAAAAATTCGGACTGAAGGTACTCCAGTGTACAGGTGGGCAGAATTAGGTGTCACCTACAGGCTGAATGCTTCAAACCGCAATGCTCGAAGATGGGATGTTTTGTGCGGCAGTAGGAGAGAACTTTCATATTTAAAACCTTGGCCAGAAGAATCAGAAAGTTGGTCTAAGAGTCAATGTCAAACCTATTATTTGGGTATCCAGCTTTCAAAAATTAATAAAGACTTCTTTGGCGGAAATTATAGTTTAAGTTTAAGATTGAATTACCACAACTATCCAACTCTTCTTGAATACAGAGAAGCAAAAACGGCATCACTTAATGGACTTAAACTCTTTTCGGTAAGTGGTGGTGCCGCATACGAAAAGCACTTATGGAAAAAACTTTACTCTGTTACCCATGTCGGTTATACATTGCCAATATTAACTGATAAGCATCAATGGATGAGGGAAGGAAATTGGGCAGCTTTTAGATTTACACCCTTTTTTGGATCAACAGGTATTATGTTGAAAATATAAAGGCCACGTGCATCACGTAGCCTTTATGCAAATAACCGTGTGGTTCTTATAAATATCGCTGTCCTACCCAGACAAATCGACGGTTGATAAAATTCGGGTCTGTAAAGCTTGCATTGCCCGCCGCATTTCCTCCAGTCACGTGAAAATCACTAAAAGCTGCGTGCTGATTCAGGTAGATTGGACCTGTTAAATTAAAGGAAACCGGTACAAAAACCTGTGCCATTTCATCGGCAATATGCTCCATAACATCCTGGTTTATAGAATATGTGCCACAACTAATTGCACCATGTTTAGAGGCTAATTTTTTCGCCAATTCCAAAGAGTGCTGCGTGTTTTTAGTCTTAATTATCAGCGCTATGGGACCAAACAATTCTTTTTCGAACAGTTTCTCATTAGAGCTGTCAATCTGCAAAAGCACGGGTGAAGCTGTTCTTGACTCAGGGAATTCTTCATTCACGATAGCATGTGATTCTACCAAAATCTTTGCCTCAAGCTTGGTGACTTCTTTAACCCGTTGAGCAGTTAAATCGTTTTGTACCGCTGCCAAAACTCCGGGCCCCATTTTGGGATGGTCAGTTATCGCGTTTATTGAAGCTACAATTTGTTGCGTCACTTCTTCAAAAGTGAGATTGCCATTTGGTGTAGAAATGCCCGTCTCAGGAATAAATATATTCTGAGGAGCGGTACACATTTGGCCCGAATAAAGAGAAATAGAAAAAGCTATGTTATCGGCTACTGCCTTAATGTCTGAACAACCATCAAGAATTACAGAATTTACTCCTGCTTTTTCGGTGAATACTTCTTTACCAAGAATTTGTTGCGCCTCTAACCAATTGCCGAATACACTGTTTCCGGTATAGTCGATCAATTTAACATCTGGATGGGCTACATATTCTTTGGCCACAGGAAACTTCGTGCTGTCTACAGCCAACTGACAAACATTTGGATCCAAGTTGTTTTCAGTTAGTACTTTTTGTAGTTCTGCTATGAATATCGCTATAGGTAATACGGCCTTTGGGTGGGGCTTAACGATAACTGGATTACCTGTAATCAGACTAGCATACATTCCAGGTACCGTATTCCAAGTTGGAAATGTACTGCACCCGATAACAAGACTTACTCCTTTAGGAACTGGTCGCCAAGTTTTTTTAAGGCTCAAATCAAACTTACCCATTGGTTTGACCCAATTAGTTTCGCTCGGAAAGCGACTCAACTCTTCGTATCCCATGGCGATAGCTTCCAGGGCACGATCAGCAGCGTGCGGGCCAGAAGCCTGAAATGACATGATAAACGACTGCCCTGTAGTGTGCATAGTTGCGTATGCTATCTCAAAAAACCGTTCTTTAATTCTATCTAGACTTTCTATCAAGATGCCAGCACGATCAGCAGGGGAGAGCTGCCTCCAGCCTTTAAATGCTGTTTTGGCGCGCTCCACTACAATTTTATCGGCAAAAACCGGATAACGAATGCCTAAACCTACTTGTAGGTAGGGAGAAATTTCCTCTCCTTCAAATCTCAAAGGTTGATCTTGAATGAGTTCAGAAAAATCGGTATTCATCAAATTCTGAAATTTGAGTAGTCCTTCTGCATTTGCATTTTCTGCATAAGCTTTAGGGTTTTCGGGGTATTGAGAGAAATAAGTCCTCTCTTTATTGGCTAGGATGGCTCTTTCAAGTACTTGATGATGCTTTTCTATCAATGACATGCGTGTGTTTTTTTAAAAGTTAAAGTTATAGGAAAGAGTTGAATAGTTCCGACTTCGGTTTATTTGACCTTATTCTGCTAACTGCGCGCACAAGAATCTGTTCTTTTTTTTAGGTAGGACATTGGTTTTCAATTCGGCTCTTTAACTTCGCTATATGAGCGAAAAAGTACGTCAACTGGAGCAAATGATTGCCGAAGCCAAATTAGGTGGAGGTCAAAAACGAATAGATTCACAACACAGTAAGGGGAAACTTACCGCCCGCGAAAGAGTCGATATTCTATTGGATCCGGGTAGTTTCGAAGAAATAGGAATGCTGGTAACCCACCGTTCAAGTGATTTTGGCTTAGACAAGGAGCATTACCTAGGAGATGGTGTAATAACAGGTTATGGGACCATCAACGGAAGGCCAGTTTACATTTATTCTCAGGATTTTACCGTTTTCGGAGGCTCCTTGAGTGAGACTCATGCCGAGAAAATATGTAAAATCATGGATCTATCGATGCGAAATGGGGTGCCAGTCATTGGCTTAAACGATTCCGGAGGTGCTCGAATACAAGAAGGCGTTGTTTCCTTAGCGGGCTATGCCGATATATTTTACCGAAATGTACAAGCCTCTGGAGTAGTCCCTCAAATCAGTGCAATCATGGGACCTTGTGCCGGTGGAGCTGTTTATTCTCCTGCCATGACGGATTTCATTTTGATGGTCGAAAATACAAGCTACATGTTTGTTACAGGGCCGAATGTGGTTAAGACCGTTACACATGAAGATGTTACGAGTGAGGAACTAGGTGGTGCGATGACACATGCATCAAAATCTGGTGTAACTCATTTCGCTTGTCCCAACGAAATCGAATGTTTGAACTCAATAAAGGCACTTTTGTCGTACATGCCTTTGAATTGTGAGGAGTTAGCACCACTAACCGAATATGAATCTAGTCAAGACGAATTGAGGCCCAAACTTGCTACCATCATTCCAGAGAACCCTAATCAACCATATGACATTAGGGACGTAATAGAAGAGTTGGTTGATGCTGCTAGTTTTTTAGAAGTTCACAAAGAGTATGCTGACAACATTGTTGTTGGTTTTGCTCGTTTAGCTGGTAGAAGTATTGGAATTGTTGCCAATCAGCCGGCATCTCTGGCAGGAGTGTTGGATATCAACGCCTCAAAAAAAGCTGCTCGCTTCGTTCGTTTTTGTGATTCATTTAACATCCCACTTTTGGTGCTCGAAGATGTACCTGGTTTTTTACCAGGAACTGATCAAGAATGGAATGCAATAATCACCAATGGAGCCAAACTGCTTTATGCGTTTAGTGAAGCGACAGTTCCCAGAATTACAGTCATCACAAGAAAAGCCTATGGTGGAGCTTACGATGTGATGAATAGTAAGCATATTGGCGCTGATATGAATTTTGCCTGGCCATCGGCAGAAATTGCCGTAATGGGGCCAAAAGGAGCTACTGAAATTATCTTTAAAAGTGAAATTGCGAATTCGGTTAATGCAGAAGAGAAATTCAAGGAAAAGGTGGATGAATACACCCATACATTTGCCAATCCTTACAGAGCAGCAGCACGAGGTTTTGTAGATGAAGTTATTTTACCGGAAGAAACCCGAAAAAAACTAATTCGAGCTTTTAAAATGATTGAAAACAAGGCAGTAAACATGCCTAAGAAAAAACACGGAAACATACCTTTATAATTTTTACTTAAGTGAACCAACGTATATTATTAACAGTCAATGCATTATTGGTAGTTGCTGTAGCAATTTTATTCTATTTGCAATTTTCAAATCCCCGAGGGAATGGTGCGAATAAATTAGCCGAGGATAATGAAATTATGCTCGAAGACACTGCTGTTGCACGGCTTGCTCTAGAAAGTAATCGTCCTTTGAAAATAGTTTTCATTAAAGCTGATAGTATTTATGTGAAATATGAATATTACAATAACCTTAAAAGAGGGATTGAGGCTAAAGCGAAACGAAGTGAAGCTGAGTTGGAAGGTGAAATGAAACGTCTGGAAAAAGATTACCAAGACGCACAACGCAGGGCACAATCGATGAGCAAAGAGCAAGTTGCTGAATTAGAACAACGGTTTATGGTGCGTCAACAGCAACTCGCTCAGTTGAGGGATCGTTTGTCGGAAGAGTTAGCTATTGAGGAAGAAAAACTTAATAGGCAGTTAAGAGACAAAGTTCAAGGTTATTTCAAACGGATCTCGAAGGAAAATAAGTTTGATTATATCGTATCGTATTTCCCAGGTTCAAATGTCGTTTGGGCGAACGACAGTTTAGATATCACCAACAAAGTGATAAATGACCTGAATATGGAGTATCGTGCTGGAAAGAAAAAATAAGCGAATGTGGGCATCAATGGCCCTACCTACATATTCATATAATTTATATTATGTTTAATAGGAATTCTTGAAATGTCTGACAATTTTAATTTTTCCTATTGGGAACACGAGTACTACTCCCTTCCCGATGTATGCATAATAGGTGCCGGAATAACTGGCTTAAGCTGTGCCATCGAACTAGCCCGTCAAAATCCTCGGCTCAAAATAGTTGTCATTGAAAAATCTCATACGGGTACGATGGCAACCACTAGGAATGCAGGCTTTTTATGCTACGGTAGTCCTACCGAAATTTTGAGAGATCTAAATTCAACGGATGAATATCAAGTAATCGAATTACTCAAGCAAAAACACAGAGGACATAATACCCTACTTTCTCTGGTTAGAAAACGTAAACAAATTTATAAGCGCGTATCCGGTTATGAATTATTCGATTCTAAAGTAAAGTTTGAAGAAACTTTAAACTCCCTTTCTCAATTAAACATAATATTTAAAGAGGCTACTGGATTTGATTCTTATTACAAAGAAGTTCAGCCAAATCTCATGCAACTACATGGTTTGCGCGGCTTTATCGGAGCAGTAGAGCTTTTTCAAGAAGGACAGGTTCATAGCCAAAACCTTGACCAAGCGTTAGAACTTAAAGCAAGAAACTTGGGAATTCGGGTCTTAAGAGGTGTAACGATCAAAGCCATTCAGGAAACCACTGGGCACGTTGTTTTGTACAACGAAATCATGGATATCAAAGCTAAAACGCTAGTATTGGCAACGAATGCGTTCATGAACGAACTCATACCCGAAATAAAAGTAATTCCAAGTCGCGGTCAAATTCTAGTTACTACCGAATTGAATTCAGCTCGACTACATGGTAACTATCATTTTGATGAAGGTTACGTGTATTTTAGAAATATTGGCAAACGTATACTTCTTGGAGGTGCTAGGAATATAGATTTTAAAGGCGAACAGAGTTCGGAGTTGAAAAATAATGATGCGATTCAGAAATGGCTAGAAAACTTCTTGTTTGAGCATCTTATTACCGACAATGAGGCCAATATAGCATATAGATGGAGTGGCATAATGGGCTTCACTCCTTCTGGTCTACCTTATTGTGAACGACGTGGTGAACACGTATTTATAGCTGGAGGCATGAACGGAATGGGTGTAGCGATAGGAGCTGCTTTGGGCTTCGACGTGGCTCAGCTTGTCTTAGAAAAACTAGATCCTAAATACCATCGAAAAAGGAAACTTTAAAACAGGCTTTGTTGCGCTGCTTTCTTAGAGGTTTCTTTCACTCCTTCCCTTTCCTGATGCAGGTCCCCCCATTTATTGATGGTTTCTAATACAGGGACCAACGTTTTTCCATAATCGGTTAGTTTGTATTCAACTCTAGGTGGAATTTCAGGGTATGACTTTCTACTTACAATTCCATCCTTCAAAAATTCTTTGAGTTGTTGGGTGAGCATTTTTTGGGTTATACCATCAACATCGTCTTTGATTTCACTGAATCGTTTTGCTTTCGAACGTATACTCCAAAGAATTTGGATTTTCCATTTCCCACCAATAATTGCGAGTGCAGCATCGATGCCACTCTTTGAGGTGGTTTCAATTTGTTTAGTTTTCATGACGTAGTTCTAATAGTTACTACTTAATAGTTACTATATTTTCAGAACTGCTAAAGTAAGACTTGCCTTCATTTAGACAAAAGAAAATCACATTTATAAATCAAAAAAGGCGCCGAAGCGCCAAGAAATTTTGATCATAACCCGTGTTCTCCAAGCCAACGTTCAGCATCGAGCGCGGCCATGCAGCCCGACCCCGCAGCGGTGACAGCTTGGCGGTAAATCTTGTCCTGTGCGTCTCCACAAGCGAAGACTCCTTCAATATTTGTTTTACTGGTACCCGGAATTGTTTTGATGTAGCCCACTTCATCCATTTCTAGGTATTGGTTAAATATTGCTGTGTTCGGCTGGTGACCTATAGCAACGAAGAAACCTTTTACATCTAGTTGCTGTAATTCTCCGGTTTTTACATTTCTAATTCGAACAGCCTCTACGGTATTTTCCCCAATTATCTCATCGGTTTCAGAATTCCATAAAACCTCAATGTTAGGTGTTTTGAGCACTCTTTCCTGCATAGCTTTTGATGCTCGAAGCTCATCGCGACGTACTATCATATATACTTTAGTACACAATTTCGCCAAATAGGTTGCTTCCTCTGCAGCGGTATCTCCCCCACCCACTATTGCAACGTCTTGTCCTCTAAAGAAAAAACCATCGCATACTGCACAAGCAGATACACCAAAGCCGTTTAGACGTTGTTCTGATTCGAGACCGAGCCATTTGGCTGATGCACCAGTGGCAATTATTACCGCGTCGGCTGTTAGGTGCGTTTCCATATCAATAACCACCTTATGTGGTTTTTGACTGAAATCAACCGAGGTTGCAAGTCCGTACCGAATGTCTGTTCCCATTCTTTCGGCTTGTTTCCTAAAATCTTCCATCATTTCAGGCCCTTGAACTCCATCTGGATAGCCGGGATAATTTTCAACTTCTGTTGTAATGGTTAATTGTCCTCCTGGTTGGAGACCTTGATACATGACTGGTTTAAGACCAGCTCTTGCAGCATATATGGCTGCAGTATAGCCTGCAGGGCCTGATCCAATAATCAAGCATTTGATGTGTTCTGTATTTGTTGACATTGCTAAAAAAAACTTCTTCAAAGGTAAGTGCTATCTGCGAACAATAAAGGTATCGAGTGTAGTTCCGTATCCACCCCAAATTCCAAGAGCTGCTCCTTTTCTCGCCTTCAAATTCGTTGCGACTATGGTTGGTGTACTAAATGGATTTCCTGTGCCACCTGTTGCAGCTTGTAAGGTGTTCCAAAAGGTGTAATGCGCTTTGTCAATCGTACACCATTTTAAGTAAACAGTATCCCCTATTTCAAAATAGCCAAACTCTTCGAAGGTTAAAGAATCATTGAATAAGTAGGCTTCCTTGGCTCTATCAACTGGAAATTCTACAGTACCTCCGTTAATGATTTCATCTGAATAAATCGATTGAAAATCACTTCCCCAAATTGTTTCCTGATTCCTCTTTGTAAATACTCTTACAAAATTGCCCAAAAACGGGGGATCATCGTACCGCACAAGCACTTGGGCCAATTCTTCATCTCTGGGTGTGGGTGTTACGTTCCCAGCTTCCCTTACGAATTCAGCTCTGGTTTTATACCAGATACTGTCAAACGAATTTTCGAACGGAATAGTAGTGGTTGCGAAAATTTCATGTTCCGGGGTAATAATTTCTAAGCTATAGCTCGAGCCAAATTGCCCTTTAATCTTTGTACCTCTGTAGTTAAACAAAGTCCAATGTTGAAAGTTAAAATCAGGGCGAAGCGTGTCTCTGATAGTCCCGTCGCTTACTACCACTATCG
>VFQR01001018.1_pt1 | contig 25448 bp, 20 predicted proteins | sample 3512321 | NCBI WGS metagenome assembly VFQR01 (sample SAMN10412374, study PRJNA504923) | tailings metagenome | isolation source: Relicate 3 Philex TSF1 revegetated site | place: Philippines: Tuba, Benguet | collected 2017-08-29 | reverse complement strand
GCCCGCCCACGACGGGTCGAGCAACGTCCGCCACGGGTCCCCCTCGTGGCCGCGCACGTAGTCCCACCCGCCGAAGTCGGTGTGGTAGTTCTCCCCGCCCGTCTCGAACAGGTGCGGGTGGTCGGTGACGAGCATCGTCGTCACCCCGGCCTCACGCAGCTCGGCGGTGATCGCGCGCTCCCACAGCTCGATCGACCCCCACGGCCGCCACAGGAAGTCGAGCGCGCCGCAGAGGATGTCGTGGCGAGCGGGCATGCACGGCAGCGAGCCGGTGACGTGGCGGGTGAACCGGGTGGCGCGGCGGGCGAAGCGGTCGAGGTGGGGCGTGTCGAACTCGGTGCCCCCGTAGCTGCCGAGCAGGTGCCGGTTCAGCGAGTCGAGCAGGACCACGATCATGTCCACCCCCCGAACTCTGGCACCACGTCGTGGCTCAGCCACGACGACGTGCCGAAGTTCGGATGATGATCACGAGAGGGCGCTGGCCATCGCGCTGATCGCGGCGACGATCAGCAGGCCGAGGACGAGCACCCGGAACCGCTCGCCGTCGACGTGCCTGCGGAGCGGGAACCCCACCGCCTGGCCGAGGAACAGCGCCGGGAGGGCCACGAGCGCTGCGGTGATCCCGTCGCCGGTGACCCGGCCGGCCGCCACGAACATCGTCACGCCGAGCAGGTTGCAGCAGCAGAAGACCGTGTTGATCGTGGCCCGGAACGAGTCGGGGGCCAGCCCCCTCGCGTGGAGGCCGAACACCAGCGGCGGCCCGTTGGTGGACAGCGACGTGTTGAGCACGCCGCTGACGAAGCCGGCTCCGAGGTCGAGGCCGCGGCCCACGCGGAGGTCGACACGGACCGTCAGGAGCACGACGGCCACGAGGATGGCGCAGCCCAGCGCGAAGCGGAGCACGTGGTCGTCGAGGGTCAGGTAGACCCAGAGCCCGAACGGCATGCCGAGGTACGCCGACAGGATCATCCGCCGCGCCACCCTGCGCTCGGTGTGCGCCCGGAGGTGCCAGGCCTGCCAGGAGGTGAGGCCGATGCCGAGGAGGGTGCTGATCACCACGGCGTCCTTCACGGGCACCGAGAGGGTCATGAGCGGCACGGCCAGCAGGGCGAACCCGAACCCGGACAGCACCTGCGTCATCGCCGCGGCGAACACGCTGAGCGCCACCACGACGAGGGAGGCGGTGGACATGGTCAGAACAGGGTCGGCTGCTCGCCGGCCTGGACGGGGGGTGCGTCGGGGAGGGGCCGCAGCGCGGGGACGAGGGCGCACATCCGCTCGTGCAGCTCACGGGCGAAGCGGGGCGCGTCGACGTTGTCGGGCGTGTGCACGAAGAACGTCGGGCGGCGCCCCTCCTCCAGCCAGGCGGCGAGGATCGGCTCCCACTCCGCGAGGCCGCGGGTGGTGACCTCGTCGTCATCGGAGCCGATGAAGCGGACGACCGGCGCGTCGGTGCAGGCGGAGGCGAGGGCGGGCACGCGGGGCTTGGCCTCCCACGCCTCCCGACCGGCGTCGGTGCGCGGCGGCTGGGAGAACAGCGGGCGGGAGTCGAGCAGGACCCGCTCCGCCCCGTGGCGGTGGAGGACCTCCTCCACGGCGGCGACGCCGGGGGCGTCGAAGAACCCCGGGTGGCGCAGCTCCACCGACCACGGCCAGTCACGCGGGGCGTGGGCGAGGGCGGCGTCGAGCACCGGGAGGTCGACCGGCGCGAACGACGGGGGGAGCTGGAAGGTCAGCGAGCCGACGTGCGCGCGCAGCGGCTCGATCGCCGCGAGGAAGGCGCCGAGCTCGGCGTCGATGCCGCGCAGGCGCAGCTCGTGCGTGATCGTGCGGGGCACCTTGCACACGAAGCGGAAGCCGTCGCCCACCTGGGCGGCCCAGCGGCTCGCCGTGGCCGGCGTCGGCACGGCGTAGAACGTGGTGTTGCCCTCCACCGCGTCGACCACCTTCGCGTAGGCCTCGAGCTCACCACCGGCCGGCGTCGCCAGGGGCAGGAATCGGCCGACCCAGGAGCGGTGCGCCCACATCGCGCAGCCCACGTGCAGCACCGGCTCCATGCGCCGCACCGTACGCTGCCGGTGTGGACGTTCCGGTGATCGACCTGGGCGACGCGTCAGCGCCCGAGGCGATCGATCGCGCCTGCCGGGACGTGGGCTTCTTCGCCCTGGCCAGGCACGGGATCCCCGGTGTGCGGCGAGAGGCGGTGCTCGCCGCAGCACGGCGGTTCTTCGCGCTGGAGCGGGAGGCGAAGGACGCCGTCTCCCTGGCCAGCGGGGGCGCGGCGTGGCGCGGCTGGTTCCCCCTCGGCGACGAGCTCACCTCCGGCATCCCCGACCTGAAGGAGGGGTTCTACGTCGGCCGTGAGCTGCCGCCGAGCGGCATCCCGCTGCACGGGCCCAACGTGTGGCCGGCGGAGGTGCCCGAGCTGCGCACCGAGGTGACGTGGTGGATGGGTGCGATGGAGGCGCTCGGACGGCGCACCCTGGCGGCGATGGCCGAGGGGCTCGGCCTCTCCCCCACCTGGTTCGCGGACGGCCTCACGGCCGACCCGACGGTGCTGTTCCGGATCTTCCGCTACCCGCCCCACCCGAGCATCGGCGAGCTGGCAGCGGAGCTGGCCGGGTCGCCGGAGCTGGCGGGGACGGCGGTGGCCGACCCCGAGCGGCGATGGGGCGTGGCCGAGCACACCGACTACGGGCTGCTCACCCTGCTGGCCCACGACGGCACACCCGGCCTGGAGGTGCGCGTCGGCGACCGGTGGGTGGCGGTCGACCCGGACCCGGAGCTGATCGTCTGCAACCTCGGCGACATGCTCGACCGGCTGACGCTCGGGCGGTACCGGAGCACGCCGCACCGGGTCCGCAACACCGCTGCCCAGGACCGGATCTCCCTGCCGTTCTTCCTCGACCCGTCGTGGGACGCCGTGATCGAGCCGCTCCCCCTGGCCGGCGCGTGGGACGTCCCGGCCGACCGCGCCCGACGCTGGGACGGCGCGGACCTCACCCGCCTCCACGGCACCTACGGCGACTGGCTCCTCGCCAAGGTCCGCCGCGTCTTCCCCTCCCTCGCCACCACCGTCCTCGACTGACGGTCGGTCACTCCCGCGTCGCATGCGGGAGTCGGCGGACGGTCAGGCGGGTGGGGCGAGGGTGTAGCGGCGAAGCGCCCGGTCGACGTCGACGAGGCGCCACCCGGCGGCCATCCGAGGTTCGAGGGCGCCGCGCACGTGCAGCCGCGCATGCATCGCTGCGTCGTTCGACGCGGCGATGTCGTCGGCGGACGCGGGCGGCACGTCCACGTGCTCGACGTCCGCGCCGTGGGCGTCGTGGTCGGGCTGCCGGGCGTCCGTCGCGGCGGTGCGGGGCTGGGTGCCGGTCAGGTCCCACCACACGGTGATCCGGTCGGACGGGAGGCGGCCGTTGATGCCGCCGAGGGTGCCGTAGTGGTCGCGGTGGTAGCTCACCCCCACCGCGCCCAGGCCGCGCAGGTTGAGGTGGGCGTTGCCCAGCTGCAGCGGGTCGTACGTCCAGCGCATGCCGGTGATGCCCCGCTCGAGGCACCACTGGCGCTGGCGCTGCTTGAGCTGCACGCCCAGCCCCCGCCGCCGCCACGCCGGGTCGACGGCCATGTAGTGCGAGTGGAGCACGTGCGGCTCGTGGGTGCGGAACCCGAACACCGCCCCCACGATCTCGTCCTCGCAGAACGCGCCGATGGCCACGCCGCCCTCGCTCACCACGGCCACGAGCATGTTCACGGACACGGCGTCGCCCCCGCTGCCCCAGATGCGGTGCTCGAACGGTGGCAGCGCGGCCAGCTGGTCCGCGGTCACGAGCTCCCGGAACACCACCTCCCCCTCGGCGGCCGGGTCGCCGGCACCGCCACCACCCGCCGACCCGCTCACCGGCGGTGCACCTCCGTCGCCCGGGTCACCTCGTCGAGGAACGGCCGGTCGAGGGTGACGCCGATCCCCGGCCCCTCCGGCACCGGCATGATGCCCTCGGTGGCCTCGAGCTGTTGCTCGGTGAGGTCGCGGGCGTAGGTGCGGCTCGCCGACGCGGTGTCGCCCGGATAGACGAAGCCGGGCATCGTCGCCAGGTGGATGTTGTGCGCCCTGCCGATGCCGGTCTCCAGCATCCCGCCGCACCACATCGGCACCTCGCGCGACGTGCACAGCTGGTGCACCCGGCGCACCGCCTCGAGGCCACCCAGCCGCCCGACCTTCACGTTCACCACGGCGCACGCCCCGAGGTCGAGCGCGGCGCGCACCCGTGCCGGCGACGTGAGCGACTCGTCGAGGCACAGCGCCGTCTCCAGCTGCGGAGCCAGCGCGGCGTGGTCGGTGAGGTCGTCCCAGTGGAGCGGTTGCTCGATGTAGTGCAGCCCGAACCGGTCGAGCGAGCGGAGGTGCTCGGTGTCGCCGAGCGTGTACGCCGAGTTGGCGTCGACGGTCAGCTCGATGTCGGGGAAGCGCTCGCGCACCGGCTCGAGGATCACCGTGTCCCAGCCGGGCTCGATCTTCAGCTTCACCCGCCGGTACCCCTGCTCGACGTGGCGCTCGACGTTGGCGACGGTGCGCTCCACCGAGGTGATCCCGAGGCTCGCGCCGACGGGGATCTCGGTCCGCTCCCCGCCGAGCAGTGTCCGCAGCGGCGCCCCCTGCTGGCGCGCCCAGCAGTCCCACACCGCCTGCTCCACGCAGGCCTTCGCCATCGGGTTCCCGCGCCACACCTCCCACGCGTCGAGCAGCTGCGCCGGGTGCTCCACCTCCCTCGCGAGCAGCCACGGCACGAGCGCCCCGCGGATCACGGCGAGCGCGCCGTCGATGGTCTCCTCCCGGTACGACGGGAGCGGGTCCATCGTGCTCTCGCCGTAGCCCTCCACCCCGTCGCTGCGCACCGTGACGATGATCGACGTCTTGCCGTCCTGGTCGCCGAAGGAGGTCTTGAACGGGCTGACGAAGGGGAGGTGGACGATCCTCAGCTCGATCTCGTCGACGCGCATGCCGCCATCCTCGCGCCCTGGAGCGCCGGACGACGGCGCGCTCGCGCCCCGGCGCGCCGGACGACGGCGCTCGCGCCGGCGCAGGTCACCAGGTGTCGATGTTCGGCCGCTTCTTGCCCGCCCGCGGCGGTGGCGGCGGCGCCGAGGCGAGCACGGCGCTGATCCACCGTCGGGTCTCGGCAGGATCGATGACGTCGTCGATCTCGAAGTGCGATGCCGTGTTCAGCGCCTTCCCGTGCGCGTACATCCGCTCGACCATCTCCTGGAAGGTGCGCTCGCGCTCGTCGGGGTCGTCGATCGCCGCCAGCTCGTTGCGGTAGCCGAGGCGCACCGCCCCCTCGAGGCCCATCCCCCCGAACTCGCCCGTCGGCCAGGCGACGCACGCGAGGGGCGCCTTCGTGCTGCCGCCCATCATCGCCTGCGCGCCGAGCCCGTAGCTCTTGCGCAGCACGACGCTGACCAGCGGCACCGTCACGTTCGCGCCCGTGACGAACAGCCGGCTGCAGTGGCGCACGAGCGCCGTCGTCTCCACCTCCGGGCCGACCATCATCCCGGGCGTGTCGACCAGCGTCACCACGGGCAGGTCGAACGCGTCGCACAGCTGCAGGAACCGCGCCGCCTTGTCGGCGCCCGGGCTGTCGATCGCGCCGGCGAGGTGCTCGGGGTTGTTCGCCAGGACGCCCACCGGGCGGCCCTCCACCCGCGCGAGCGCGGTCACCATCCCCGCGCCGAACCCGCGGCGCAGCTCGAGCACCGAACCCACGTCGAACAGGGCGTCGACCACCGCACGCACGTCGTAGCTGCGCTTGCGGTCCTCCGGGATCACGTGGCGGAGCAGGCGCTGATCCGGCGCCTCCCACTCGCGCACGGGGCCCTGGAAGTACGACAGGTACCGCTTGGCCACCCGCACCGCCTCGGCCTCGTCGGCGACCACCACGTCGACCACGCCGTTGGCCCGCTGCACGTCGATCGGGCCGATCTCGCCCGGCTCCACCACCCCGAGCCCGCCGCCCTCGATCATCGCCGGACCGCCCATGCCAATGTTCGAGTCCTCCGTGGCGATGACCACGTCGCAGCAGCCGAGGATGGCGGCGTTGCCGGCGAAGCAGTAGCCGGCGTTGATGCCGACCAGCGGCACCAGCCCGCTGAGCCGCCCCCAAAGCATGAACGCCAGGCAGTCGAGGCCGCTGACGCCCACGCCGTCGGTGTCGCCGGGCCGGCCACCGCCGCCCTCGGTGAAGAACACCACCGGCAGGCGCAGCTGCTCGGCCACCTCGAACAGGCGGTCCTTCTTGCGGTGGTTCTGCGTGCCCTGCGTGCCCGCCAGCACGGTGTAGTCGTACGACACGGCCACCACCTGCGCGGCCCGGCCGTCGAAGAGGTCGCCGTTGACCGTGCCGATCCCGCCGATCATCCCGTCGGCGGGCGTACGGGCGATGAGGTCGTCGAGCGAGCGGCGCCGGCGCTGCGCGGCGACGACCACGGGGCCGTACTCCACGAACGACCCGGGGTCGACGAGGTCGGCGACGTTCTCGCGAGCCGTACGCCGACCCACGCGCCGCCGCCGCTCGACGGCGTCGGGCCGCGCCTCGTCGAGGCCCACGTGGTGCCGGCTGACCACCTCCGCCAGGTCGGGGCGCACCCGCTCCAGGTCGACGGCCCCGTCGCCGTCGGGCGCCTGGTCGTCCACGTCGCCGGGGCTGATCGAGGCGACCGCCTCGCCCACCTGCACCGTCTGGCCGACGCGCACCAGCACGTCCTCCACCGTGCCACCCGTGGCAGCTTCCACGGCGTGGTGCATCTTCATCGACTCGATCAGCATGAGCGTCTGCCCGGCGCGCACGGTGCCGCCGGGAGCCACCTCGATCGTGACGATCGTGCCCTGCAGGGGGGCGCTGACGCTCACGGCTGGCACGGGGCCGACCGTAGTGGTTCGGGGTACGTTGCCCGCATGGCCAAGGCCGACGAGGACACCGTGGTGCGGCGCGTCGCCGGCCGCGACGTGCCGATCACCCACGCGAGCAAGGTGTTCTTCCCGGCGATCGGCGCCACCAAGCTCGACCTCGTCGACTACTACCTGTCCATGGAGGTGCCGGTGATGCGCCAGATGCGCAACCGTCCCGTGCTCCTGCAGCGGTTCCCCGACGGGGCGGGTGGCGGCTCGTTCTTCCAGAAGCGGATGCCGGCCTCGGCCCCCGACTGGCTGGCGACGGCGATCGTCAGCACCCCCAACGGCACCGAGTCGAACGCGCTGGTCATCGACGACCTGGCCCACCTCGTGTGGGCGGTGAACATGGGCTGCCTCGGGTTCCACTCCTGGCCCACGCGGGCCGCCGACATGGCCCACTGCGACGAGCTGCGCATCGACCTCGACCCCGGCCCCGGCACCACCTACGAGATGGCCAGGGAGACCGCCCACGAGACGAAGCGCCTCTTCGACGAGGTGGGCGTGCGCTCGTACGTGAAGACCACGGGCAACCGCGGCCTGCACGTGTACGTGCGCCTCCTGCCCCGCTGGGACAGCTACGCGGTGCGTTCGGCGGCGGTGGCCGTGGCGCGCGAGCTGGCCCGCCGGCGGCCGGAGCTGATCACCGACGCGTGGTGGAAGGAAGAGCGCGGCGAGCGGATCTTCATCGACTTCAACCAGAACGCCCCTCACAAGACGGTGTTCGCGCCGTGGTCGGTGCGCGCCCGGCCGCACGCCAACGTCTCCTGCGGGTTCCCGTGGGACCAGCTCGACGTGATCCACCCCGACCAGCTGACGATCGCCACCGTGCCGGCGCGCCTCGCGGAGCAGGGCGACCCGTGGGGCGACATGGACGACGAGCCCCAGAGCCTCGAGCCGCTCCTCGACATGGTCAGGCGCGACGAGGCCGCGGGGTTGCCCGACGCGCCCTGGCCGCCCGTGTACCCGAAGATGGCCGGCGAACCGCCACGCGTGGCGCCCAGCCGGGCGAAGAAGCGCTGACGCGCCGCCGGGCAGCGCCGCCGGGCCCGTCGTTCAGCCGGGGGCGAGCCCCGGCCCCGGCCGCGGCGGCAGGGGTGGGCGCGGGCGCAGGAGCCGGGGCAGACTCGGCACCCATGACGCGCGCCAGCACCCGCAGGTCGCCCGGCGGCCGGGCCGTCGCCACCGGCGTCACCGACGCCCGCCTCGCCGACCTCCGCCGGTGGAACCTCGGCCTGACCGTCCTCCACGCCGCGCAGGCGGTGGCCGTGCTCGTCCTCGGCGGCGCGTTCGCCATCACCGTCACCACCACCTACCCGCAGGGCCCTCCCGGCACCAGGCTGACCGAGCCCGAGGGCCTGTTCGACGTGCGCATCGGCGTGGCGGTGGCCGTCTTCCTGCTCCTCGCCGCGCTCGACCACCTCGTCACGGCCACCGTGGCCAGGAGCACCTACGAGACCGACCTGCGGGGCGGGATCAACCGCTTCCGCTGGGTGGAGTACTCCGTCAGCGCCACGCTGATGGTCCTCCTCATCGCCTCGTACTCGGGCATCACCGACATCACCGGGCTGGTGGCCATCGCCGGCGCCAACGTCGGCATGATCCTGTTCGGCTGGCTCCAGGAGCGGATGAACCCGCCCGAGCGGGCCACCACCACGATGACGCCGTTCTGGTTCGGCACCCTGGTCGGCCTCGCCCCGTGGGTGGCGATCGTCGTGAACGTCGTCGGAGCCGAGGAGGTGCCGGGCTTCGTCTACGGCATCGTCGTGGCGCAGTTCGCCTTCTTCTTCAGCTTCGGCCTCAACCAGTGGCTGCAGTACCGCGGCGTCGGCCGCTGGCGCGACTACGCCTTCGGCGAGAAGGCCTACCTGGTCCTCAGCCTCGTGGCCAAGTCCGTCCTGGCCTGGCAGATCTTCGGCGGCTCACTGGCCGACTGAGCCCCTGCCGGGAAGCTCAAGGTTCGCCCCGCCCGGCCGATACCCCTGCGTGAGCTCCGGAGGGACACCCGCTGGCACCGACGCGTCGGTGCCCGCTGCGCTCCCCCGCGCCGGCGGCCTCCCCGGCCTGCCCGACCACGCCCTGCTGGCGGTGCTCGAGCAGGTGGCCGACGTGGTCGCCGTGCACGAGGCCACCGGCGAGCCGCGGTACATGTCGCCGGGCGTGTCCAGGCTCATGCGCCGCCCGTACGACGAGATCGTCTCCGCCGAGCCGCTGCGCTACGTCCACGTCGACGACCTCCCGGCCCTCGTGAGCACGTTCATGAGCTGGGTGTCGCGTCCCGGCGTCGGCGACCTCGTCGAGTACCGCGTGGCACTCCCGAACGGCGGGTGGTGCCACGTCGAGTCGATCGGCAACAACCAGCTCCACCACCCCGACATCCGCGGGATCGTCGTCAGCACCCGTGACGTCACCGAGCGCAAGATCGTCGAGCAGACCCTGCAGCACCAGGCGCTGCACGACCACCTGACCGGCCTCGCCAACCGCTCGCTGTTCTTCGAGCGGGCCGACGGCGCGCTGGCGAGGGCCCGCCGCCGCGGCGGCAAGGTGGCCATCCTGTTCATCGACGTCGACGCGTTCAAGACCATCAACGACACCCTCGGCCACTCCGGCGGCGACGACGTCCTGGTCGAGCTCGGCGAGCGCCTCCTGCGCGTGGTGGGTCCCACCGACACCGTCGCCCGTCTCGGCGGCGACGAGTTCGTCGTCCTCTGCGAGGACGTGGCCGGCGACCGCGAGGTGGACGAGCTGGCCCATCGGCTGCGACAGGCGATCGCCGAGCCGATGGAGGTGGCCGGGCACCTGCTGCGGCCGTCGGCGAGCGTGGGTGCGGCGTGGTCCAGCGGGGATCACGGCGCGGAGACGCTGCTGGCGCAGGCCGACGCCTCGATGTACCGCGCGAAGCACGGGATCGTCGAGCACCGCCGCAGCGACGACCACGCCAGGGAGGCGGCCATCATCGGCGCCGGGCTGGCCGTGGCCGACGCCGCCGAGGGCGCGGCGATCATCACCGACATGCAGCTGCGCATCCTCCACTGGTCGGACGGCGCCGCCGACCTCTACGGGCGCCCGCCGGCCGAGGCCATCGGCCGCCCGCTCGGCGAGCTCGTCCACTGGGTCGTCACGACCGAGGAGCAGGCGCGGGCGCGGCGGATCCTGTTCGAGCACGGGCGGTGGGTGGGCAGGACGCGCCACCTCGCCGACAGGGGAGGCGGCGAGCTGCGCACGATCGACATCGACAGCACGGCCACGTTGCTGCGCGGCTCCGACGGCTCACCGATCGGGATCGTCTCGGTGCACCGCCCGGCAGCCCCCGACAGCGTGCTCGGCGAGCTGGAGGCGCGGCTCACCCAGGCGCTCGACCGCGGCGAGGTGACGGTGCACTACCAGCCGATCGTCGACGCCGTGACCGGCTCGCTCCACAAGGTGGAGGCGCTGGCCCGCTGGGAGCACCCCACCTTCGGCCTGCTCCCGCCCGGCGACTTCATCGACGGCGCCGAGCGGTCCGGGCTCATCAGCCGGCTGGGCCTCGCGGTGATCGCCGAGGCCACGGTCCAGGTGGTCGAGTGGCGCGAGATCGCGCCGCAGCTGGAGCTGGCGATCAACGTCTCCCCCCGGCAGCTCGCCGACGACCAGCTGGTGGGAGCGGTCCAGGCGGCGCTCGAGTCGAGCGGGCTCCCCGCCTCGGCGCTGTGGGTGGAGGTGACGGAGACGGCCGTGATGGAGGATCTCGTCACGGCGTCGAACACCATCAGCGCGCTGCGCGAGCTGGGGGTGCGCGTGGCCATCGACGACTTCGGCGTCGGCTCGTCCACCCTGGAGCGGCTCCACCACCACCGTGTCGACGCGATCAAGATCGACCGGCTGTTCGTGCACGACATGGGCGCCGGCGGCGACGCGGCGATCGTCCGGTCGGTGATCGCCCTCGGCCACGACCTCGGCGCGAAGGTGATCGCCGAGGGCGTCGAGACCGAGGATCAGCGCGAGGCGCTGGCCTCGTGGGGCTGCGACGAGCTGCAGGGCTTCCTGTTCGGCTCACCCGTCTCCGCCGAGCCGACGCCCGCGTGGGTGGCGCCGCTGCCGCCCCCACAGGCGCCGGTGGTCGACCACCTGGAGCTGCGCCGCCTCGCCGCCCTCGAGGCATGCGGCGTCCTCGACACCCCTCCCGAGGAGGTCTACGACCGCGCGGTGGCCATCGCCCGCGAGGTCTTCGCAGCGCCCATCGCGCTCGTCGGCATGGTCGCCGCAGACCGCCAGTGGTTCAAGGCGGCCGACGGGCTCGACGTCACCGAGACGCCGCGCTCGGGGGCCTTCTGCGACGTGCCGGTGCGCACCCGCTCCACCCTGGTGGTGGCCGATGCCACCCTCGACGAGCGCTTCGCCGACAACCCGATCGTCGTCGGGCACCCGGGCGTGCGCGCCTACGCCGGCGCGCCGATCGTGCTGCGCGACGGGTGCGCCCTCGGCACGATCTGCGTCCTCGACACCGAGCCGCGGCGCTTCAGCCACCACCAGCTGGCCTCGCTCGAGCGCCTGGCCCACGGCCTCAGCCGCATGCTCGACCTGCAGCGGGACGCGCGCCGGCTGCAGACGCCCACGGGGAGCGCGACCTAGCTAGGTCTGCGGGCGCGACGGGCGCCACGACACGGCGAGGAGGGCCGCCGCGCCGCCGAGGCCGGGCAGCACCGCCAGGAGCAGCCCGGTCGTGCCCGTGAGCGTGTCGTCGATGTCGAGCGCGCGGTCGAGCGACCACCGCCCCGGCCCGAGCACCGCCGGCACGAGCGCGGCGACCGCGAGGGTGGCCACGTACTCCCAGCCCTCACCCTTGCGGAAGATGAAGAACCCGTTCCCGCGGTGGTTGATGGCCCACGCCACGGTCATGATGCCGATGACCGACGCGGAGGCGAGAGGGGTCAGCAGCCCGAGCACCAGCAGCGCGCCGCCCCCGAGCTCGACGAGGCTGGCCATCCAGGCCTGCACCGCGGGTGGTCGCATCCCCATCGACGCGAACCACTTCGCGGTGCCGGCGATGCGGCCACCGCCGAACACGTGGTTCCAACCGTGGGCGATCATCACGAACCCGATCCAGCACCGCAGGACGAGCAGGACGAGGTCGGCAGCGTCGACGTCGGACATCGCCCGATGGTGCCAGACGCGCGCCTCCTGCGGTGAAACGCCCCGGCTCGCACCGCAACCTCCCGTTGAGGTTATAATCATAGAGATGTTGGGGGGAGACGTGGACGTGCGCGTCGGGCTGACGCTCCCGCTGGGCGGCCTCCCCCTCATCCAGCACCGCGACGTCCTCCGCGAGCTGGTGAGCAGGGGGTACACGGCGGCGTGGGCGGGCGAGGCCAACGGCCTCGATGCGGTCGTGCCGCTCGCCGCCGCCGCCGCGTGGGAGCCGACCCTGCACGTGGGGACCGGGGTGCTCCCGGCCGCCACACGTGGCCCCGGCCTCCTCGCCATGACCGCGGCCGGCCTGAGCGAGCTGGCGCCCGGCCGCGTCAGCTTCGGGATCGGCGCCTCGTCGCCCGTGGTGGTGCAGCACTGGAACGCAGCCGATCACACGCACCCGTACGCGCGCACGCGCGACGTCCTGCGCTTCGTCCAAGCCGCCCTCGGCGGCGAACGCGTCGACCAGGAGTACGAGACCTTCACCATCCGCGGGTTCCGCCTCGAACGTCCCCCCGAGCAGCGCCCGCCGCTGCTGCTGGCGGCGCTGCGGCCGCGGATGCTGCGCCTGGCGGGCGCCGAAGCCGACGGCGCCGTGATCACGTGGGTCGGCGCCCACCAGGTGCCACGCCTCGCAGCGGAGCTCCGCGCCGGCGCCCCCGACGGTGCCCGCCGCCGGCTCGTCGCCTGGGTGACCGTCTGCCCCGACGACGCCGCGACGGCCGTGCGCGACCGCGCCCGCCCCGTCATCGCTGCGTACCTCAACGTCCCCTCCTACGCACAGCTGCACCGCTGGCTCGACAACGACCGGTTGCTCCAGCCGGTCTGGAGGGCGTGGGCAGCCGGTGACCGCCGGGGCGCGGTGGCGGCTGTGAGCGACGAGCTGGTCGACGAGCTCGTGGTCCACGGTCCGGCGGAGGCCTGTCGAGAGCGCCTCCTGGCCTACGCCGAGGCGGGGGTCACCGAGCTGGCCCTCGCCGTACAACCCGGTGTCCCGGATCCCCTCGCCGCGCTCCGGGCGCTGGCCCCGTCCTGACCCGCTGATCCCTCATCGGCCTGCCCAACTCCACCCCCCCCCCCTGACCACCCCACCCTGACCACCCCACCCACCCCACCCTGACCACCCCACCCACGGAGGACCGACCATGGACCTGACCTACCCGCCCGAGGCCGCAGCGTTCCGGGCCGAGGTCCGTGCCTGGCTGCACGAGCAGCTGCCGAGCGGCTGGTTCGACGGCCGACGCCCGGTCGGCAAGGACCTCGCGACCTTCGCGGAGGAGTGGAACGACATGCTCCACGAGACGGGCCGGGCGACGCCGACCTGGCCGGTGGAGTACGGCGGGCGGGGGATGTCGCAGCTCGAGGCGATCGTGCTGGCCGAGGAGCTGGCCGAGGCCGGGGCGCCGATCCAACCACCGGCCGGAGGCGAGATCCTGCTCGGCCCGACGCTGCTCGCCTGGGGGACCGAGGCGCAGAAGCGGCGCTTCCTCCCGCCGATCGCCCGTGGTCGCGAGATCTGGTGCCAGGGGTTCTCCGAGCCGGGCTCCGGCTCGGACCTCGCGTCGCTGCGCACCTCTGCGGTGCGCGACGGCGACGACTGGGTCGTGACCGGGCACAAGATCTGGACGAGCCAGGCCCAGGACGCGCACTTCTGCTTCATGCTGGTGCGCACGGATCCCGATGCCCCCCGCCACCGGGGGATCTCCTACCTCCTCATGCCCATGGACGTTCCCGGTGTCGAGGTGCGGACGATCGCTCAACCCGACGGCACCGCCGGGTTCGCGGAGGTGCTCTTCTCCGAAGCACGCTGCCCCGTGGCCAACACCGTCGGTGCGCCGGGTGAGGGATGGGCGGTGGCCATGTCGACCCTCGGCTTCGAGCGGGGCACCTCGTCCACGTCGAGCTGGCAGCGCTACGCCCGCGACCTCGCGCGGATCGTGGACGACGCTCGCGCCCGAGGCCGTCTCGACGACGCCGTGGTCCGCCAGCGCATCGCCAGGGCCCACACGCGCATCCAGCTCATGCGCATCGCGGGGTTCCGCATCCTCACCGACGTCCTCCGACCCGGTGCCGCACCTGTCGCCGCGCTCGAGGCGGGCACGAAGGCGACGTGGACCGAGTTCCACCAGCAGCTGACCGACCTGGCCATCGACGTGCTCGGCCCCGAGGGGCAGATCCTCACGGGGGGCGACGAGCCGCCGGTGGGCGTCGGGCTCGGCCATCGGGCCGAGGTGCACCGCTACCCGGCGAGCGCCGTCCAGAGCGCCTTCCTGTTCGCCCGCTCCGGCACGATCTTCGGCGGCACGAGCGAGATCCAGCGGAACATCATCGGCGAGCGGATCCTGGGCCTGCCTCGCGAGCCGAGCACCCATCGGTGAACGGAGGCGACGTGGACGCGTCGGCGTCAGCCGAGCTGTGCCCGCAGGACGTCCTTGCGGACCTTGCCGACGCCGTTGCGGGGCAGCTCGTCGAGGAGCACGAGCTGCTCGGGCAGCTTCTGGGGCATGAGGTCCCGCGCCCTCAGGTGGGCGACGAGGTCGTCGAGCGTGGGCCCCGGGGCCACGGCGGGGACGACGACCGCGCAGACCCGTTCACCGCGCTCGGGGTCCGGCAGGCCGACCACGGCCACGTCGGCCACCGCGACGTGCTCGTGCAGGAGGTGTTCCACCTCCTGCGCCGAGATGTTCTCGCCCTTGCGGATGATGACGTCCTTCAGGCGCCCGGTGACCACGAGGTAGCCGTCGTCGTCGAGGTGGCCGAGATCGCCGGTGCGGAACCAGCCGTCGGCGTCGAACGCTTCCCCGTCGAGCGAGCTGTCGACGTAGCCGAGCATGCGGTGCGGACCCCTGGCCCGGATCTCACCGTCCACGTTCGCCGGACAGCGACGTCCGGCAGCGTCGACCACCGCGATCTCGACGCCGTGCGACGCGCGACCCTCGGTGTGCGCCAGCTTCTCCGAGGGGTCCTGGACGGAGCCCATGGTGATCATCGGGAACTCGGTCAGCCCGAAGCCCGAGACGATGCCGACGCCGCCCACCTCCCGGACGAGCTCGTGGTGGAGCGACGGCGGCTTCGGGGCAGCACCACCCGGGTACGCGCGGACGGCGGGCAGCAGGCGAACGCCCGGCTGCCGGCGCTGGGCGCGGAGGTACTCGAGGTGGAACGCCGTGGTGACGCCTGCGAGGGTGACCCCGTGCCGTCGGGCCAGCTCCATCGTGGACGGGTCGGCGAACGACTCGAGCACGAGGAGCGAGCAGCCGGTGAGGAGCGACGCCATCAGCCAGTTGATGCCGCCGATGTGGGTGAACGGAAAGGCGATCAGGCTCGTGTCGCCGTCGCCGATCTCGAGCCGCTGGCACATCGACGCTGTCGCCGCCGCCACCGCCGCGTGGCCGTGGCGGACGCCCTTCGGGACACCGGTCGTGCCGGACGTGTAGAACAGCCACCGCTCACCCTCGCCGTCGAGCGACGACCACGGTGGGGACGAGCTCACTGCCGCATCGGGCAGGGGGCCGCGATCGATCCGCAGGGTGCGGACGCCATCGAGCGACGCAGCGAGCTCGCCGTAGTCGCGGCCACGCCACGTACCGGGGTGCAGGTACCAGCGGCTGCCCGACTGGGCGACGATGAAGCCGACCTCGCGGCCACGCCACGGGGGGAGCAGCGGGTTCTGCACGGCGCCGAGCCGATCGAGCGCCGCGGCCAGCACGACCGTCTCGATCCACGTCGGCAGCTGCCACGACACCACGTCGCCGGGACGGACGCCCTCTGCACGGAGCCAGGTGTCGACCGAGATGGCGCATGCCCGGAACTGACGGAACGTCAGGTTCCGCTCGAGCTCGTCGACCGCCATCACGGCATCGGGCCGCTCCTGCGCCGCGCGCTCGACCAGTTCCCAGAGCGACCCCCCAGCATCGACCTGCGAGCGGGCGCGGTCGTCCGCTCCACCGCTCGACACCATGCCGCCACTGTAGCGATCACCCCTGGAGGAGCAACGTGACCACGACGCACCCGAACACCGCCACCAGCACGCGCCGGCCCGACGAGTTGGCTCCCGTCGACGACGCCATGACCTCGCGCGTGGACGAACGGATCGCACGGCTCATCGCCGAGGTGGATCCCGCGACGACGCCGCCCGCCGAGGTGTGGGGGCGGCAGTTCGACCTGGGTCTGGCGTGGGTGCACTTCCCCCCGGGGCACGGCGGGCTCGGCGCGCATCCGCTGCTGCAGGAGCGGGTGAACGACCGCCTGCGTCGCCACCGCTTCCCCAGCAACTACCTGCACAACTTCGTCGGAGTGGGCACCGCGGCGCCGACGATCGCTGCGTTCGGCACCGAGGAGCAGCGGCTCCGGTTGCTGCGGCCGCTGTTCAGCTGCGAGGAGATCTGGTGCCAGCTCTTCAGCGAGCCGGATGCGGGATCCGACCTCGCCGCCGTGAGCACCACCGCCGTGCGTGACGGCGACGAGTGGGTGGTGAACGGCCACAAGGTGTGGACGACCATGGCGCACGTGGCCAAGTGGGGCATCCTCGTCGCGCGCACCGATCCCGAGCAGCCGAAGCATCGCGGCCTGACGTACTTCCTGCTCGACATGGAGGCCGACGGCGTCGAGATCCGCCCGATCCGCCAGATCAGCGGCGAGGCCGAGTTCAACGAGGTGCTCATGCACGATGTCCGCGTGCCCGACACGATGCGCGTGGGCGAGCCCGGGAGCGGGTGGAGGGTGACGATCGGCACCCTCATGAACGAGCGCGCGCACAACGGCGACTCCGCCAAGAAGCCACGGGGCGCGGGGCCCATCGCGCACGCCGTACGGGCATGGCAGGCGACGGAGCGCACGGACCCGGTGGCGAGGGACCGCCTGGTCCGGCTTTGGGTGGAAGCGGAGGTGATCCGGCTGACGGCGCTGCGCGCGGACGCCGCACGCACCACCGGCGTCCCCGGACCCGAAGGCTCCGTGCTGAAGCTGGCCATCGGCATCCTCCCCCAGCGGATCATGGACTTCTGCGTCGACGCCCTCGGCGCGCGGGGCATGCTCGTGTCGGGCTACGACTTCGTGCAGCCGGACGTCATGGCCGAAGACCGGATGGGCGACGGCAGCGAGGAGATCGACGTCGTCAAGGCGCTGCTGAACGCGCGCTCGAACACCATCGGCGGCGGGACCTCGGAGATCCAGCGCAACACGATCGGCGAGCGCGTGCTCGGTCTCCCGCCGGAGCCGCGCACCGACCGCGACGTGCCGTGGAACCAGGTGGCGCGCGGCCGGAGCTCCTGGCGCTGAGAACCTCGCGGGTCAGCTCCCGGAACGCTCGCGCGCCACCTTGGCGGCGATGTCCTGGCGGAGCGCGGCCTTCGCCACCTTGCCGCCGGGGGCGATCTCGAGCCGGTCGACGAGCTCCAGCCGCTCGGGCAGGTACTCCTTGCCGACGCCGCGCGACACGAGGTGGGACACGATGCCCTGCAGGTCGACGGTCGCTCCGGGGGCGGGCACGACGTACGCGCACACCCGCTCCCCGAAGACGGGGTCGGGCGCCCCGACGACCGCCACCATCGCCACGTCGGGGTGGGTGCCGACCTCGTGCTCCACGTCCACGGCACTGATGTTCTTGCCGCCGCGGATGATGAAGTCGCTCGTCCGCCCGACCACGGTGAGGTACCCCTCCGGGTCGATCTCCGCGATGTCCCCGGTGCGCATCCACCCGTCGGCCGTGAACAGCTGGTCGTTCGCCTCCTCGTCACCGAAGTACCCGAAGCACGTCGCCGGGCCCTTGCACGCCGGCTGCCCCCGCGTGCCGGGGGGCACGTCCCTGCCGTCCTCGTCGAGGAGGCGGACCTGCATCTCCGGGATCACCCTGCCAGCCGTGCGCAGCCGGCGCTCGTCCGGATCGCGCAGCGTCGTGCAGCTGAGCGCCCCCGTCTCGTTCGAGCCGTAGAACTGCAGCACTTTGGCGCCGGTGATGCGCTCGAACTGGAGCGCTCGATCCGTCGGTACCGCTTCGCCTCCGGTGAACATGACCCTCAGGCTCGACAGGTCCCGGGTGTGCTCGGCGTGCTCGTTGAGGAGCATCACGAACTGGGTGCTCACGCAGCACAGCACGGTCACCCGGTGCTGCTCGATCGCCTCGATCATGTCGGCCACGGAGAACCGCGCCAGCAGCACGGTCGGCGATCCGAGGAACGCCGGCGTGAAGTGGGCGGTCCACAGGCCGAAGCCGAACGGCGCCGGGATGACGCTCATGAACACGTCGTCCGGCGCGAGGTCCCCGGCCTTCGCGGCCAGCTGGTGGAAGTACCACCAGCGGTTCTGGTGCTGGGTCACGCACTTGGGCATGCCGGTGGTGCCGGACGTCGAGTTGAGCAGGAACAGGTCGTCCGGCCCCAGCCGGTCGGCGACCACGATGCGGTGGGCCGCGTCGTCGGTCGGCGGCCCGACGGGGTCGCGGTCGCGCAGGATCACGCCGGCCTCGGCGTCATCGACCACGAGGTGGTGGCGGAGGTCGGGGCAGACGTCGCGGAGGCGATCCACCACCGGCGCGAGGTCGCGGCCCTGCTGGTGCGCCAGGGTCAGCAGGCCCTTCGCTCGCGTGAGGGTCAGCAGGTGCGCCAGCTCACGTTCGCCGGAGCGCGCCCCCAACCCGACCACCGTCACCCCCGCCCGTTCGGCGGCCAGGAACACCTGGTGCACGAGCGGGCCGTCCGGCAGCATCACACCGAGCCGATCGCCGCGCTCGTAGCCGGCGAGGCGCAGCGCGCCGGCGAGACGCGTCGCGCTGCGGTGGTACGCGAGCCAGGTGAGCGCGTCCCCACCGGTGTGGAACGCCACGGCCCCTGGTCGCTCGGAGGCGTGCCGTGCGACGTGGTCGGAGAGCGTGAGCTCCGACCAGTGGCCCTCCTCGTACCACCTCCGCACGTCCTGGGCCGGTGCGCGTCGGGACACCTGCGTGGCCCTCCCTTCGTTCATCGATGCCTCCAGATGGGCGGGCGCTTCTCGAGGAACGCCCGCGGCCCTTCGGCGAAGTCCTCGGTCGCCTGCACCCTCGCCATGGCTCGCTCGTTGCGCTGCCATCCCGCCGCCTCGCCGGCGGAGGCGGACGCATCGAGCACGGCGCGGGACTCCGCCACGGCCACGGCCGGGTTCGCCGCCACCTCCTCGGCGAGGGCGACCGCTGCGGCGAGCGCGCCACCGGCTGCCACCACCCGGTTGACGAGCCCGAGCTCCAACGCCCGCGCCGCCGGGATGGTCCCGCCGAGCAGGGCCAGCTCCGCAGCCACGTTGCGGGGCACGCGGTGCGGCAGCCGGACGAGGCCGCCGGCACCGGCCACGAGCCCCCGACGCACCTCCGGGATCCCGAAGCGGGCCCCATCGGCGGCCACGACGAGGTCGCAGGCGAGCACGATCTCGAACCCTCCGGCGAGGGCGGCGCCCTCCACGGCCGCGATCAGCGGCTTGGTCCGCTCCCTGGCCGTCACCCCGGCGAACCCGCCCCGGGCGGTCATCGCGGTGGCAGCGCCGGCCGCGATCATGCCGAGGTCCGCCCCGGCGCAGAACACCGGGCCGTCACCGGTGATGACGACCACCCGGACGTCGGGGTCGCCCTCGGCGAGGTCGAGCGCCCGCTCCACCTCCACCGCGACCCGGTGGTCGACGGCGTTGCGGACCTCCGGCCGCCGGAGCGAGACGACGGCCACGGCTCCGCCCGTGCGGTAGCCCACGCAGGACGGCCTCATGTGTCGGATCCCGTGGCCAGCGCCGGACCGGGAGCGAAGCGGGCATCGTCGGCGTGAGCGCCGCGGAGCTCCACCGCCACGGCGGAGTCGTGCAGGTGGCACGCAGCGAGCCCTCCACCGCGGACTGCCTGCAGCCGGGGCACTTCGATGCGACACCGGTCGAACGCGAACCGGCACCTGGGGTGGAAGGGGCACCCCGGAGGAGGTGACGCCGGATCGGGCGGGTCACCGGCCAGCGTGATCCGCTGGCGGGTGCGCTGCACCCGCGGCACCGGCACGGGGATCGCCGACAGCAGCGCCTCGGTGTACGGGTGACCCGGCTGGTCGAAGACCCGCTCGACCGGGCCGATGTCGACGATGCGGCCCATGTACATCACCGCCACGCGGTGGGAGATGTGCCGGACGACCGCGAGGTCGTGGGCGATGAAGAGGTAGGCCGTGCCCGACTCCGCCTGGATGTCCTCGAGCAACCGGATGATCTGGTTCTGGGTCGACACGTCGAGGGCGCTCAACGACTCGTCGCAGACCACCAGCTTGGGGCGCAGCGCGATGGCGCGGGCGATGGCCACCCGTTGGCGCTGACCGCCGGACAGCTCGTCGGGATACCGGCGGGCGAAGCCCGAGGAGAGGCCGACACGTTCGAGCAGGTCGCCGACCGTGCGGTCGCGCTCGCGAGCCGACAGCTGCGTGTGCACCTCGAGCGGCTCGGCGACGGACTCCCCGACGGTCATCGACGGATCCAGGGAGGAGTAGGGGTCCTGGAAGACCATCTGCAGCGCGGTGCGCTGCCGGCGCAACGACCGGCCCGACAGCTGGTCGAGGCGAGTGCCGTCCAGTGTGACCACGCCACCGTCGGCGCGCACCAGGCGCATCACGGCACGCGCCAGCGTGCTCTTGCCGGATCCGGACTCGCCGACGAGCCCGAGGGTCTCACCCCTGCCGACGTCGAAGGATGCTCCGGCCACCGCCCGCACGCGGGCCGCGCCGCGCCGCCCGAACACCACCTCGAGGTCGCGCACCTCGAGCAGCGCCCGCTCGGTCGTGTGCACCTCGCTCACTCGTCGCCCTCCGGACCGGCCGTGCCGCCGCGCCTGCCGCTCAGCTCGACGGGGCGGATGCACCGCGACGCCCGCCCTCCCCACACCTCCGCCAACGCCACCGGTCCGGCACGGCAGGCGTCGATCGCCGCCTCGCAGCGCGGGTGGAACCGGCATCCCCCCGGGAGCTCGCCGGCGCCGGGAGCCGTGCCGGGGATGACCGCCAACTCACCCTGGCGGGCCCCCACCTGCGGCATGGCGCGGAGCAGGGCTCGCGTGTACGGGTGCGCCGGCTCCTCGAAGAGCCCGTCGACGTCGGCGCTCTCCACCACCTGGCCGGCGTACATGACCACCACGTCGTCGCACAGGTCGGCGACGACGCCCAGGTCGTGCGTGACGAGGAGCACCGCCATGTCGCGCTCGCGGCTCAGCCGGCGCAGCACGTCGAGCACCTGCGCCTGCACGGTCACGTCGAGCGCGGTCGTCGGCTCGTCGGCCAACAGCACACGCGGCTCGCACGACAGCGCCATGGCGATCATCGCCCGCTGGCGCATGCCACCGGAGAGCTCGTGCGGGTACATGCGCATGCGCTCGCGCGCCGACGGGATGCCGACGTCGTCGAGCACCTCCACCGCCCGCCTGGTCGCGTCGGCGCGGGAGGCACCCCGGTGGCGACGCACCACCTCCGTGATCTGGGCACCGATCGTGAACGCCGGGTTGAGGCTGGTCATGGGCTCCTGGAACACCATCGCCACCTCGTCGCCGCGCACGTCCTCCAGCTGGCGCGCCGAGAGCCCGACCAGCTCGCGGCCGTCGACGCGCACCGAGCCGGCGGCGATGCGGGCCCGGCGCTCCGGCAGCAGCTGGGGGACGGCGAGGCAGGTGAGCGTCTTGCCCGAGCCGGACTCGCCGACCAGCCCGACGGTTCGCCCCGCGGGCACCGTGAAGGACACGTCGTCCACCACCCGCGCCCAGCCGTCGGCCGCGGCGACATCGACACAGAGGCCGCGCACCGCGAGCGCGGGGCCACCGGAGGCGGCGACGTCCCTCATGCGTCGCGCCGGACCCGGCGCCCGATGGAGACCCTGAGCGCGTCGCCGACGACGTTGCACGCCACCACGACGGCGACGATGGCCACGCCCGGGTAGACGGCCTGCCACGGCGCGCGCGACACGTGCCGGTACGCGGCACCGAGCATCCCGCCCCAGCTCGCCTGCGGGGGTTGCACGCCGAGTCCGAGGAAGCTCAGCCCTGCCTCGGACAGCATCGCCAGGCCTGTGGCGAGCATGAGCTGGATCATCAGCGGCGACACGGCGTTCGGCACGATGTGGCGTCGCACGATCCGCAGGTGGCCGCACCCGATGCTGCGCGCGGCCTCCACGTAGGTCTCCTCGCGCAGGGCGAGGACGCTGCCGCGGATGAGGCGGAAGAACCTGGGCGCGAAGACGATCCCGATGGCGATCATCGCATTGGTGATGCCGCGCCCGAGGACGCCGACGATCGCGATCGCGAGCAGGAGCGGCGGGAAGCTGAGGATCCCGTCGGCCACCCGGCTGAGCACCGCGTCGACCCACCGACCGACGTAGCCGGCGAGCAGGCCGAGCGGCACGCCGATGATCGCCCCGACGCCGACGGCCTGGGCGGCGGCGACGAGGGACACGCGCGCACCGAAGACGAGCCGGCTGAAGACGTCCCGGCCACGGTCGTCGGTGCCCAGCCAGTGCCTCCTGCTCGGGCCCTGCAGGACCTCGCGCAGGTTCTGCGCATCGGGATCCATCGGTGCGATGAGCGGCGCGAGGACGGCCACCAGCACCATCCCGCCGAGGAACGCGAGCGCCACCACCGCCGCACGGCGGGAGCGGAACCTCCTCCAGAACGTGGCCGGCGACGACCGCTGCACCGCCGAGTCCGGCGTCACCAGCTCCGGCACGGTCATGCCAGCCGCACCCGCGGGTTGAGGGCGGCGTAGCCCAGATCGACCAGCAGGTTGACCGTCACGGCCACGATCACCGCCACGACCACCACGCCCTGGATCATCGGGATGTCCCTCGCCAGCACCGACTCCACGGCGAGTGAGCCCAGACCCGGGATGCCGAACATCTTCTCGACGATCACCGAGCCACCGAGGAGGTAGGTGACCTGGATGCCCAGGACGGTGAGGACGGGGCTCGCCGCGTTCTTCAGCGCGTGCTTCATCACGACCGTCCTGGCGCGCAGGCCTGCGGACCTGGCGGTACGCACGTAGTCGGTGCCGAGCACGTCGACCATCGCACCGCGGAGCTGCCGAGTCGTCTCGGCGGCGGCGGCCAGCCCGAGTGCGGTCGCCGGGAGCGCCATGTGACGGGCCCAGTCGAGCGGGCTCTCGCTCAGGCCCACGTATCCGACCGGCGGCAGCCACCCCAGGCCGTGGCCGAAGACGATGATCAGGACCAGCCCCACCCAGAAGCTGGGGAGGGCCACGCCCACCGACGCACCCACGAGCGTCATCCTGTCGACCACCCCTCGCGGTCGGGCCGCCGCCGCCAGGCCGAGCGGCACCGAGAGCACCAGCGCGATGACCACGGCGGCGGCGGTGAGCGACAAGGTCATCGGCAACCGCGCCAGCACGGCGTCGGTGACCGAGCGGGAGCTGTAGAGCGACGTGCCGAGGTCGCCCCTGACGGCGTCGGCGACCCACCGGCCGTACTGCACGATCACGGGGTCGTCCAGCCCGAGCCGCTCCCTGGTGGCGGCGATCTGCTCCTCGGTTGGGTTGTCCCCGGCGAGGGTGATCGCCGGGTCACCGGGGACGAGCAGGAGCAGCGAGTACACCACGAACGTCACCACGAACAGGAGGGGGATGAGCGCCAGCAGGCGGCGCACGGCTGTCCGTCGCATCGTGTGGTGTCCTCGCTGCTCCGACCGCGGTCAGGGCGTCATGCCCACGCCGCGGAGCTCGATGATGTTCCGCCAGTTCTGCATCCCGACCACCTTCTCGCTGAGCCCCCACGGGTTCTGCGGGTGGAAGATGACGACGGCGAACGCCTGCTCCACCAGGGTGCGCGACAGCTCCTGCAGCACCGCCGTCCGGTCGGCGTCCGAGAGCGTCTGGTCGAGGCTCTGCTGGTAGAGGTCGGTCACCTCGGGGGAGGATGCGCCACCGGGGTTCGTGAAGGCGCCCGGCTGGAACTGGAGGGCGGTCTGACTGGGGTCGGGGCGGGCGGCGCCGATCACCGCGGTGCCCTCACCGTTCTGGTCCACGTACACGACCTGGCCGTACTGCGAGAGCTCGACGGGGTTGATCGTGGCGTCGATCCCCACCTCCTGCAACTGGGCCTGGATGGCCTCGGCGTAGGCGACGACGAAGTCGAGGGCGGCGACATTGATCTCCATCGAGAAGCCGTCGGCGTGGCCGGCCTCGGCCAAGAGCTCCCGAGCGCGGTCCGGGTCATAGGCGTAGGCCGAGTCGGGGGTGATGGCCGGGTCGTGGGCGCGAGAGCCTTCCGGGTAGACCTGCACGGCCGGCGTGCCCAGGCCGAAGAACAGGCCGTCGACGATGCCCTGGCGGTCGATCGCGTGGTTCAGCGCCTGGCGCACCAGCGGGTCGTCGAGCGGCGGCTTGGACCGGTTGATCGACAGCATCCCGATCTCGATCGAGTCCTGGAGGAGCACCTCCAGGCCGGCGGACTCCGCCTCCTCCGCCTGCGCCGGCTCGAGCCGGGCGGCGTCCAGCTGGTCCGAGCGCAACGCGTTCAGCCGGGCGGTGAAGTCGGGCATGATCACCACCTGGATGCCGCCGAGGAGCTGTGCGTCCTGGTCCCAGTACCCGTCCCAGGCCTCGGCGTCGAGGCGCACACCCGGCTCGTACGCGGTCACCCGGTACATGCCGGCGCCGACGGGGCGCTGGTCGAGCTCGGGATCGTCCAGCGCGGCGGGGCTGATCATCATCCCGGCCTGGCCCGACAGGATCATCGGCAGCGACGCAGCAGGGCCCGTGAGCTTGAGGCGGACCGTCATCGGGTCGACCACCTCCACCTCGCTCACGACCGACAGGTCACCAGCGACGGTCGAGCCCTCCAGGTTCTTGCCACGCTCGAGGTTGGCCTTCACCGCCTCGGCGTCGAAGGCCTCACCGTCGTGGAACGTGACGCCCTCGCGCAGCGACAGCTCGAGGTAGCTGCCGTCCGGCGCGAACTGCCACGACTCTGCCAGGCCGGGAACCGGCTCCACGTTCGGAGACTGGTGGACCAGGCGGTCGTAGATGGGGAACAGCACGTACTGGTCCGACGAGATCGACGACCGGTGCGGGTCGAGGCTCGTCGGCGCGACCCAGGCATAGCGCAGCACGGCCTCGGGATCGAGCTCGCCCGTCACCGGTGCGGCGCCGCTGCCATCAGTCGTCGCGGGCGCCGTGGTCTCGGTGCCCGGGTCGGCAGGCGCGGTGGTCTCCGTGCCTCCCGGGGAGGTCGGGGCGGTCGTCCCCGCCGTCTCTTCGTCGCCGCCGCAGGCGCCCATGGCGCGCGCCATGGCCACCCCGAAGGCGACGAGCCGTCGTGTCCTCTTCATCGTGTTCTTTTCAGGTGTGGGAGG
>VFQR01001015.1_pt1 | contig 25519 bp, 19 predicted proteins | sample 3512321 | NCBI WGS metagenome assembly VFQR01 (sample SAMN10412374, study PRJNA504923) | tailings metagenome | isolation source: Relicate 3 Philex TSF1 revegetated site | place: Philippines: Tuba, Benguet | collected 2017-08-29 | reverse complement strand
CAATGAAAGAAGGGGTTGCTCAATGAGAGCCACACGGGCTGAATCAACTTCAGGTTTTTCGGTCCTTAAGGCCCCTGTGAGATTCTGCAATTCCACGAAACGCTCCTGACATCCTGCACATTGGCCAAGATGCTCCCGGAGTTCGCGGGACTCGCTTTCCCTCAGGCAGCCAGCAGCGTGCAGGCTGATCTCCTCAAGGCGAGTTTCACAAGGTGTGAGTGAATTGTGCATCATGATTTCACTCCTGATTCCCGGGTGTTCGAGAAAAGGTTCACGGTGATTTTTTGTTGCCGCAGTTTTTCCAGGCCGTGGTGAAGTCGCGATTTGACTGTTCCCAACGGAATACCGAGTGCTGCGACTATGTCTTCGAGGGACGCCTCAGCAAAAAAACGAAGCTCGATCACCTGGCGGTGTTCATCGGGAAGCAAAGCGACAGCCTGACGCAGTTGTGATGCGTCTTCGTTCAGTTGCAACTGGTGAACAGGATCAATCGTTTCAGCCGTCATGAGAGGAGCAGTATCGAGAAGCCACGCATGAGGTTCTTGCAGTGACTTCTGTCTGAGCGATTTCAAAAATCGATGCCTTAAAATTCCGTACAACCACGTGGAAAACCGACATCGGCCATCGAATCGACCGATATAGCGCCAACCTTCCAGTAGTGTCTCCTGTGCCAGATCCTCTGCGGACTGCTGGTCTCGGCAAAGAGTGAAGGCACAACGGAGCAACGACTCTGAGTGCCGGCGGGCAAGTTCTTGAAAAAGACCTGATTCCCCCGCCTGTATGCGGCGAATCAGTTCGCTCTCAGAAAATGTGCCATGGACTTCCATGCCTTCTCATTCCCAGCTTCACAGAAAAAGGTTCAGCACAATCTCATGATTTTTCAGTTTTATTCAGAAAGACCTTGTATAACTGCCCTTTGACAGTCAGATGAAATTCTCGTTGATCATCATCATGAAAGGCTTAGAATTCGCCAGAAGAGAGTCCGCATCGACGAAAAACCTGTCTCCAGCATGTCGTTCAAATCATGCCGTGTGGCTCGTGACGAAGAGGTCGTGGTCGATTCTCACGATTCCTGGATTTGAGGAGCTTTGTGGCCTCTGTCCTTGAGCTGGGCAAGTCGTTACAAAGAACTTTCGAACGGGCAATGACTTTGTTCTTTGCCACTCGGTTCTGTCTGATAACTGATTTGTTGACACCACGGATTGACATCTCCTCCTTTTCAGCGAGAAAGGCACGTGCTCATGCCTCGGTCGCGCGCACTAAGCATTGTTGTTTCGGAAAACCTCAAAGAGGTCACGCGCTGTCTGAATTGGTTGTTCCTCGGAGGAGTTTGCGTCTTACTGGGAGGGCAAGTCACTCTGGGGGCAGAGACTTTGCCCGGACGCGAGATTCTGGATCTTTCGCTGGTTCCACCGGTGATTCAGACCCATCCCGGGCCCGAATATTCGCCGGAGCAGCTTGACTACTCCATGACCATCGGGATTGAACGAACGTCCAAAGGACGTTTGTGGGCCGCCTGGGTGGCGGGCGGAGACAGCGAGAAAGGGTTTTTTGTGCTGGGTCTGAGTGATGACGATGGCCAGACCTGGAAATCGCCACAACTGGTCATTGATCCACCCGAAGCACCCACGGGTTTGAAGAGACGGATTCTTGTCGGAAACTTATGGACTGATCCTGCTGGCAGACTCTGGCTCTTTTTTGATCAGTCGATGGGCTATTTTGATGGTCGTGCCGGGAACTGGGCAATCACGTGCGATGACCCCGATGCTGAGTCTCCTGTCTGGTCGGCTCCTCGTCGGATCTGGGATGGTTGTACGCTCAATAAACCGACCGTCCTCAAGTCGGGAGAATGGATGCTTCCCGTTTCATTATGGGATCGCGGCAAGATCGGCCCCGCGGAACTCAAAACCGCTGCTCCAGAACTCGACCCTTACCGCAAGGCCAATGTCCTCGTTTCCCAGGATCAGGGAAAAACGTGGAACTATCGTGGCGGCGTCGCCTTTCCTGGCCCGCAGTTTGACGAACATATGATTGTTGAACGCAAGGATGGCAAACTCTGGATGCTGGCCCGCACCACCGAAGGGATGTTTGAAAGTCTCTCGCAAGATCAGGGAAAGACCTGGAGCCAGCCAGAAATGGCGATGCCGCATATCCCGACGAGATTTCATATCCGGCGGTTGGCTTCAGGAAACCTGCTGCTGGTCAGGCATGGCCAGGTGGATGAACGCACAAAACATCGGACACGACTGATGGCGTTCCTCTCACACGATGAGGGCCAGACCTGGGAGGGCGGACTGATGCTGGATGACAGGGGAGGCGTTTCCTACCCGGATGGTTTTCAGGCTCCCGATGGAAGAATCTACATTTCGTATGACCGCGAGCGGGCCAAAGAGCGGGAAGTGCTGCTGGCTGTTTTTCGGGAAGAGGATGTGGCAGCCGGAAAAATTGTTTCACACGATGCACGCCTCCGGGGAGTGATCACCAAGGCCATGGGCGGGCTTCTCGAATCAAAATTACCCGGCGTGAAAAAGGCCCCCCTCGCGCAGCCCGTTGACGTGAAACTTCTCGCCATGGTCGAAGGTTCGCAGGGTCAATGGAAAGATAAAGCTCTGCAGAATGCAGAACTCGACCGTACAACGATTGCCTATGATGGGATCACACCGAACAAATTGGTTTGCGACACGACGCTGCGTCAGTTGCCGGACAAATCGTGGGCACTCTACCTGCTGGCGGGTGATGACATCGAACCATCGCCAGGGAACTACATCGGCGTCGTCAAAAGTCTCGATCAGGGCAAGACCTGGTCTGCGATCGAGGAGGTTCCCACCGGTCTGCCGCGCAGTGGTCTCACCAGTGGACAAGGTGCGACCGAGGTGATGGTGTATCGCGGCAAGCTAACCATGTTCTTTTCGACGCACTCTGAAACGTGGGGCCGCAATTGGCAATCATGGATCATGACCAGTCCCAATCAGGGCCGGGCCTGGAGCAAACCCGGATTGCTGCCAGGACGATTGGGCCAGTTCACGTTCATTCGCAACCACATCGTCACCAGGGATGGGCGTATTATGGTTCCCTTTCAGCATTATGAAGGGCCGGGACCAGATGTTCCTCCGCCACCCGCGGAAGATCGCCCCTGGCACAAGGCGCTAAGGCATTATGTGAGCAATCCGCGAAACGGAGTGCTCATCAGCAGTGATCAGGGGAAAACCTGGACAGAGTACGGCAACATCCGTCTGACAACAGATGATCGCTACCATGGCTGGGCCGAGAACAATATCGTCGAGCTGGACGACGGTACGATCAAAATGATCATTCGTGGGGATCGACTGGGTGGTGTGCTTTACATGGCCGAATCAATAGATGGCGGCAAGACCTGGCCAGATTTTGCCCAAAAGACCGAGATTCCGAATCCTGGTTCGAAGGCGACCATTTACAAGCTGCGTGATAATGGTGTCGCCATGCTGCATAATCCCAATTCCAGTCACCGCAGTCCCCTTTCATTATGGGTGAGCTATGATGGGATGAAAACATGGCCTTATCGAAGGGTGCTGGCTAAAGAGTCTTCAGATGGCCCAAAGGGGCGACTGAATTATCCGGATGGGTTTGTCAGCGAGGATGGTTATCTCCACTTTGCTTACGACGATAACCGCCACCGAGCTGTTTATTACGGCGCCAAACTTCCCCAGCTTGCGATTGACGAAAATTCTCCATAAGCACGGCATCAGTTATTGAATAGCTATCGTCGCTAGGAACTCACTTTGAGTGAGATCTTTCGCCTCCATTTGGGGTAGTCATCGCTCAGGAGTTTTTGAGGCCAGGTGCCGTACCAGGCATAGCCGTTGCGTCGTTCGTAGCCGATCTTAGCCAGCGTTGCTTGAGGAACCCCGTCGCGATCAACAAAGACGGGCTGATTGGTCTCGATCTGATAGAAGCGAGCCCATAACGGAGGGGCATGTTCATCCGCCACCACCACTCGATTCATCCCCTCGGGGCCTTTTTCATCCTTTTCGATCTCCACTCGAATGCCTGTGAGTTTTGACTTCTCAAACCACGCCACAGCCGCATCAACAGACTGCACAATCTCGGGCGATGGATCATCAATGCTCATCAGAAATCGAGTGATTCCTGCCGATTCGCACCCGCTGAGCGTGGCCAATTCGAATGTGCGGGCTGGTTGCGGGCGAAAATCGATTTCGTCGTGCTGAGCGCACCAGACTGTCAAAGTGCCATTAACCCGGATCTGGCACTTGAGGACGCAGTCGATTCCCCGGCTGACGGCATCACTTGCCGCCTGGCGTCGATGGTCATCGACAAAGTCGTATTGATCGGCTGTCGCGACTTCCCGCAGGAACTCAAGCAGACGCACCATCGCACCGTCATTGAATGTGATATAACGATGATAGCCCGCACCCGACGGTGAGAATTGGGGCCAGCCACCATTCTGGTATTGTCCCTTCAGGATATAGTCAAGGCCAAGGTCAAACGACTGGTGGTACCTGGAATCTTTTGTGGCGTTATAGATACGAGCCAGAAATCGCAATTCATCGGTCGTCGCTCCGTTATCGTAAGTCCCTTTGAGCTGCGAGCGATCGCCAGTATAGGGAGCGGCCGTCGTATCCACATTCTTGGGCCAGCCTCCGGTTTCACTCTGGAACGAGAGAATATGCTGGGCAATTCGCCGCGCCTCATCTCCCGCAAACCAGCCATTGCTCTTCTTGAGAAAATCCTTCGGCCGAGCATCCGCGATTCCAGCGACCAGCAGCAAGGCAGCGATAACAAGCCCGCATCGAAAGATCATCGCACTTAACCTTTGCCTGTTGTTTACCTGCAGGAAATGACTCATATCGAAGAATTTTAGCGATCTATTGGCGTTTTGTATGGCGGCCGTCACTCACGACGTGCCGAGATACGTCTGGGCAAATTCTGCCCCGGTGAATAGTATGATCCCGTCCGGACTTGATGAACGCTTCGAGGATGAACTGAAGAGCTGGTGGGTTGCGCAAAGCCTTAACTCCACTCGACCGCACTTCTCATGACGATGGCGTCGTTAAATGTGTTGAGTATCTCCTATTCGCCGGGTGGTCGGATCCAGTCGCCTTTTTTATTGATATAGCCCTGTTTGCGGTCTAAGGCGACTTCTGCGACGCCGTGGCGAAAGCCGTCGTAGATCCAGCCGTATCGACCCGGAACCACTGCTTGGCCCGAGCGATCGATGAAACCCCAGCCTTCTTCGCCGAGGTTGACGCCAGCGAGCCCTTCCGAAAAATCGTTGGCATACTCGAATCGTGGGGGAATGACCCACTCGCCGCGCTTGTCGATGTAGCCGCAGAGCCGGTTTTTGTAAGCTCTGGCCAGCCCTTCGGAGAAAGCAGCGGCGTACTCAAATTGCGGCTCAATGACGACCTGTCCCTCAGCATTCACATAGCCATACAAACCCTGCTTGCGGAAAGGAATGAGTTCGTCCTGCTCGCCCGTTGCGTAGTGTTCGGGAGGAGGTTCGGGAACACGATTGCCGTTACGGTCAATAAACTTGTAATGGCACTCGACCCCCACGTCGGCAATCAGACTGAGCAGGATCCCTTTGTAAGTGGCAACACCCACCCGGGCAATTCCATTGCGAAACTCTTCCGCAGCATCGAACTGCGGCTGAATGACCACCTGGCCCGTCTTGTCGATGTAGCCCAGTTTGTCGGGGTAGCGTTTAACCTGGAATTTGGCCAGGCCCTCGGAAAAGGAACCCACGCTGATAAATTGCGGCTCAATGACCATGCGCCCAGTTGTGTCAATGAACCCCCACTGGCCTTGCCTCTGAACGGCTGCAAGTCCATCGTGAAAAGGTAGTGCCCTTTCGAAGGCCGGTTTGATCACAAGCTGACCACCGGGATCCATGAACCCGGTTTGGCCTTTGACAGTCACAACAAAGAGGGGTGGCCCAACAGGTTCGACTCGTTCGGGAGGAACCAGTTGCGAGAATGAAACAGAGGGGATAAAGAACATCAGCACAATCGCTGCGAGAATCGGTATTCGCATCATGTTCTCCAAGGTTAGGACTAACGAAAAGGCTCAATCGCAGCGGGTGCCGAGCGAGTATTGAGTGTTTTAAATCTTGCGTGCTTCTGTTATTGGAAGCTGTGCTCGGCGCTGCGTGTGTATGATGGTGATTTGTGACATGTGCCAACAGACCGAGAGCACATAGCACGACACCGCCAATGAAGGGGGGTAAGCCCCAGGCGAGCAATTGAATGCCTATCTCGCGATTCTCGCCAGGACCAATGTCCGCAAGGATTCCGAGAAACGCGAGAGCAGCAAAACCGAGGGGTAGCAATGAGATCAGAAGACTGATCATTCCCAGGGCGAGCGAGATGGTTTTGAGATGCCGCACGGCCCTGCTCCAGACAAAAGTTTGTACGCACTCATCCTGAAGAGCTAACGCTTGACATTCTCCGATGAATGATGGAGTTCACCGAGCCGAGGGGATGAATCACTATCTGTGGCGGACGGATCGTTGGCTGCAATGGCATGCTTAGTTCGTCCGTAAGGCCCCTGATCTGCCAGGTTGATCGTACGGAACCGAACAGATTCCTGTAGACTTGCGTAATATTCGAGTAAACGCTTTGGATCGTGTCCGATCTCATTGGAGATCTCGTGCCGCACCCTTCGAAGTTCTTCGAGTATAGAAGGACTGGTCATGATCTTACTTCTCCCCAAGTAATTCCAGCGGAGTCACCAGTTCTGGAGTAAATAATCCCAGCATACCATTAATTCGCCGAATTTGCCTGAATTTGTTCGCATTGGCTAGATGCTGGCAATTCCATGTGACAAGAAAGTCGCAGCGGTGGTACGTCGCCAATGCCAGATGCAACGCGTCTCCAAAGGGGTCGGCTGGCATGAGCTTGTTTGCCAAGTAAGCCTCGACGATTTCAAGGACGGATTCATTCAATTCCAACATCTCCATGGTGTTCAGCATCTCGATACAGTCTTCATGGCCATGAAAGTTACCCCGGCGAAGTTCATCAAGCACAGCGGCGCTGGACACGATCCGATCCGATATGACAGCGGCGTCGTACCACTGTCGCGTCCAGTCGCGCCTCGCAACCATTTCGGGCTCAGAGCGCACCTCGTGGTAAAAGCTGGGGATCGTCGTCTCAATGTAGTAGATAGCCATGATGTCCTCATGGGACGAGCAGACACTGAATCGCAAATGTGTTGAGGCGTTTATCACAGATTGCGGATGCGGGATGAAAATGTCAATTTTCTCCGCCTGCCGGTCCAATTCGTTGCGACCGGTCGTGGACTGAGAGGTCCCGGGAATCGGAGCTGCCATAAACGCCTTACCACCTTACAGGACTGTCAGGTAGATCAGATTGATTTTCTGAGCCGCATCGTATATTCGATTATGCGAATGTACACGGACTCGAATGTAAGGGCAGGTCGTGATGTTGGAGTCGCTGCGGCAATTCAAGGCGGGGATTTTTCAGGCACTTGGCCACCCGACACGGGTGGCCGTTGTCGAGTTTCTGAGTCATGGCGAGATGTCGGTCGGAGTGCTATGTGAAAAGATCGGTGTGGAACAGGCCAATATCTCCCAGCATCTGGCCATCCTGCGAAACAAACACATCGTCGAAACCCGCAGGGATGGCAATCAGATCTTCTACCGCCTTCGCGATCCCCTGTTGGGTGAGGTGTTGGAAAAAATGCGTGAGTACTTCTTCGCCCACCTCGGTGAAGTGATGGAGATGATGCAGGAGGAGAAAAAGGGAGCGAAAAAGTCCGAACAGAAGGCCAGACGATGAAACGTGGCCACTCCCTCCACACCACCTGGCAGTGTTGTCACCGGCCAGTACAACCCACCTGGGGCACACTTCTTCCATTGTTTTCAGCCATTTCTGCTGAACTGCTTCCGCCTCTTGCAGGAAAACCACTCTAATGGTCAGGGCTATTCTCGATCCCACTTCCATGGCACTGTTGCTGCTGGCGTGGCCGCTGATTCTTAATCTGCTGACGATTATCAAGTCAAAATCGAAGCTGTCGTTTTACTCGATTTCAATCGTATCCACCGCCTGTATTGCCGCGATTGCGATTCTGCATGGCCCTGAAAGCGGTTCGATTCGTCTCGGGAACTGGATTTCGTTCTCTCTGGACAGATCTTCGTGGATGTTCGTGATTGTCGTCTATCTCTGCTGGAGCGTCACATTACTTTATTCGGTGGGTTATATATCTGCTCATCTCTCGGATCAGGCAGTCGCATTTCATAAGTACATGAATGCGACCGTGGGATTATCAGTCGGGGCCGGGCTTTCGGATAACTTCTTTACACTCTTGTTCTTCTACACTGCGGCTATACCAACGATTGTTCCGCTGATCACTCTCAGAGGGGGAGACGCTGCCCATCGGGCGGCAAGATTCTATGTCAGATCGACACTTTGGCCAGTCCTGCTCATTGTGCTGCCTGTCGTGGCATGGAATTTTCCGCTGGGCACCCCTTTTGAGCTCATCAGTATTACAGACTACGGATGGAGCCATAGCAAGGCGTCCATCATTCTCGCCCTGATCATTGTGGGGTTGTCGAAGAACTGTGTTGCCCCGTTCCACTTATGGCTACCCACAGTTTCTATCGCACCGGCACCTGTGACGGCCATGATTCACTCGGTCGCGTCTGTGCAGGTGGGAAGCATTGTTTTGTTCAAGATCGCCAAGCATGTTTACGGTATGGAATTGCTTCGTGAACTGAGTGATCACTTCTTTGAGACAGGCTGGCTGATGTACCTGTGTGGATTTACGGCTATCTACACAGCGTATCGAGCGTGGAAAACGCCCGATTTGAAAGAGCGGTTTTCGTTCTCGACAGTGGGCCAGTTATCCTACATCATCACGGCAATTCTGGTCGGAACGCCGCAGAGTATGCAGGGGGCCATGCTGCATATTATTACGCATTCGATTGCCAAACTCGGATTGTTCTTTTGTGCCGGGGCGTTTCTCACATCCTTTGGAAGTGTTCAGGCCCCTCAAGTGGGCAACGCCATTCCCGGTCGGCGGTGGCTCGGCGTTGCGGGTGTGCTCTTCGGGTTATCTATCAGCGGCTTTCCATTTTTTGCCGGATACTACAGCAAGGACATTATGCTGCTGGAGGAAGTTCATCGTCACCATTATGCGGCTGCAGGCTTTTTACTCATCGGTAGTTTTCTCAACTTTGTCTATATCTACCCTCTGATCCGAGCCACCATTCGGCGAGCAACGACGGAGACGCCTTCCCCGGCTCCTCTGCCTTTCGCCATGGCCGCCGCAATTGTTACATGCGTGGTATTTATTATAACACTTTCGGCAAGTGCTTTTGTCTTGATGCGATTTGTGACTGTGTAGTTGTGGCTGTGTAGTAGCAACAGGCCGGGTGAGGGGCTTTCCAGTTGATGTATATACCAGATGCATATCCATGCAGGTTTGCCATTTTTTAATAGCATCCCGCGATAATGCCGCGAGTTGATCGAACGCCCAACCTGTCTGAACTCACCCTCATCCCGGCCTTCTCCCGTCGGAACGGGAGAAGGAGTGAGTCAGTCCCTGGGGGATTCTGGTGCTGGCGGGAGTTTCTGGTCAACTTTGAGAATCGGTTCGTTCTGGCCATCCGCACGCAATGATCCGGTTTGCAAAAACCGCAGGGCGTGTTCGCCGACGGCCTGATCACGCATCATCAGTGCGTGGATGACCGGGATCGTGATGAAGTCAGTTGCTCCAGGGAGACGCGTGCTGGACACCTCCACGGTCCCGTCGTCATCCCCTGCAATGAACGGGTTCCAGCCTTTTCCGTCGCCACGAACACCGGCAATGATGGCAAATTCACACGGTGGAATCGGCAGACTGGGGATCACTCCCTCAGGATCAGTCACAAGCTGTTGACCTGCCGGCCCGAAGACGGTTTTGAAAAGCAATGTTCCTTTCAAATGGTCAGCCATCCTCGCTCCCTGATTGGGAGTGCCCAGCATGACGAGCCGGCCAATGCGGGGATCATGATATTTCTCGAAGTAAGCCCGCGTCACCAGTCCACCCATACTGTGAACAACGAGATGAATCTTTTCGACACCTTCCAGCCCGCTGATGCATTGATGCAGGTACTCGGCACAATCACGAATATCAATCTGAGTACTGGGATAATCAAACTCCAGCCCGGTCATGTCATGCTTTTCCGCCAGACGTGCCAGTGTCGACATGGATTTGGATGAGCGGACGATCCCGTGCACGAAAATGACGACCGTGCCAGACATCGACGGAATGTTGTCCTTCTTTCGCAGTTCGTTCAGAGCACTATGGCAAGCTTCGAGCGTCCCACTGGCCAGACGTCGATCGTGGCTGTCGAGTAATCGATAGTGACCCGTGAAGACGTTCTTTTGAATTCGGAAATGATGGAAGAAATGGACATCACCCCAGAATTGGCGTCCGCCCAAAGTGCTCGACCAGATGCTTCCTTTGGGGTCACGAAACAGAGCGGCCATGGGATCATCCTCGCCAGCAGGAGTTTCGGCAGACTGGGCCTCCACCAGAGATTTCACCAATGACAATCCGTTGGGAGGAAGAACTTCAGCGCGTCGGTCCAATGGTGGCTGGCCTGCCTGCTTTGGGGCTGAGGCCTGTTCCTGGCCTGCTGCCGATACCGTGGTCAAAGCCACTGTGCACAGCCAGGCGACGCGAGCAGAGTCTGCCAAAGAGGAATTCAACAGTTGCCGAAAAAGTTTCTGCATGCCTGAACTCCCGGAAGTCGCCAATTCACGAAATCAAACAGAGATAAAAAATTGAACTTGAGGATGAAGAGTGCTTTTTTCAGCCATCCACTCACATTGAACGTCCAGCAGGCGATTGTCCAGAACCATCACAAAGTCTTGAGGTATTCCAGGAGAGCTTTCTTCTCATCGGCAGTCAGTGCATTGGGGTAATCGTGCCCGACCGATGACTTACCTTTGAGCTTCGTATCGAAGTAGCGGCGTCTTTCGGCAGGAATTTTGATACCGGTCGGCAATCGGCCAAACTCTTCCACTTCGAGACCCACTTTGTTTGTATCGTAACCATTTTCAGTTCGTTTCCAGACGGCAGGGCGATTCTCAGGATGGAGGACATGCCAGAGTGTAGGAACACTGCCATTGTGAAAATAAGGAGCACTGGCCCAGATACCGACAAGTGGGGGTGCCACATAACCCGCAGGCTCGATGATCACTGGATGATTGCCATAATCGCTCATCCAGCCATCTTTCATCCATTGGCGATGTGTCGCCGTTAATGCCTGCAGTCGAACGGGATCAGTGGCGACATCGCCGATCGGAATCGTCTTCTGTTCGTACTTCACGACATCGCGTTTGGCTGAAGTGAGTGCATTCAGCGGAGTATCGGCGGGAAATTCCCGATCTGAAACGAGGGTTCCCTGGCCATAATTGCCATGACAACTGGCACAGTTTTTCTCGAAGACTGATCGGCCTGAGGCGGCCAGTGTGTCATCGATGGGGAAGGGATAGGCCGGTGCCTCGACAGATTCGATCCATTTTTCAATGGCTCGGAAATCATTTTCCCAACTGTAGATTGTCGATTGGCCGTTCACCGGCAAGAGCATGAACTGCATGAGAGGGCGGTGATACCTGGGAGCGAAACCATCGCAGTAGAGCGAGGTTTTATATTTGACATTCCAGAAAGGTGGAGCATCGACATCGTGATGAATGACGGGCGGAACTGTCCGTGCCAGATCAACCGACATATCCGGGCGGCGGAAGGTGCCCAGGATCACGCCAAAGATGACGGAATTGGTCGTGCCATTGGTGACGTTGAGCGGAATCGTCAGTGATGCAGTTTCCAGGTGTGCCAGAGTCTCTTTGTTAGCGAGCTTCACCTGCCGAAGATCTTCGGCAAGCGTTTGCAGGGCAAAGTGTGAATTGGGAAGACCAGCCTGTGATTGACCAGCCACTTTACCGCCGTGGCAGGCGAGGCAGGTCATCACCCAGTTTCCGGATTCCGTTTTGAGATATCCCAGTGCAGGCGTACCAGAAACCACTTGCTCCTGGCTGGATTCGGCAGACTTCTGCTGAGGATCTTCAATCAAGCCGTAGTACGAGAAAAGAAGCTGCCGCTTTTCGCGCGGGGCGGCCTGAGCATATTTTGTCTTCCAGGGTTCGGGCCAGACCGTCCAGAGCTGCTCCAGGTGGCGATCATGAAAGTCTGCTGGAAGAAAAGGTTTGGATTTGAGAATCCGGTAGCCATCTTCTGCGGTGACTTCCTGAGGATTGGCCTGCAGTGGAATCGAGACAGTGGGTGAATCACTGGCGTTGGTCATCGAGGTGAGACAACCAGCAATCAGTAGAAGAGCCACTGCCAAAAGGAAGTTTGCAGGATGTCGTTGAGTACTCATCCCGGAAGTTAATGGAGTATTGAAGATGGGTAGAACATGCTTGCTCAGAGCCGCAAGCATGGCACGAAGCAGAAGACCCGCCAGCGTGGCACGAAACAGACGCGTCGCAAGCAGGGCACAGAGGCGGTTCATTAACTGGTGATCTTCCCGTTGATCAGGATCAGCAACTGCTTCGTCCATGCGTTGTGGCGAGCAGGTCTGCGCCGGATTCGGGAATGGAGGTTCCAGCCGCTGGATTGACGCTGGAACTTCCTTCACCGGCTAAGCTGTAGGGAGCACTCCCCATGCGAGGTGCATTTGCGAGGGCGTTGACAATAGCGTCGACATCGTAGACACATCCTCCCCAGGTTCCGCCTCCTAACTGCTGCAATGCTGCCCAGAGCCTGGTATCGGCTGGAAGTTCTGGGTCTGGAGCGAGTTTCGGATGAGGTGTACGCCCTGCCAGAATTCTCGCTCCGTGTTCGGGTGTGAACGTGGCGTCACCTTCCCCAATGAAGTTTATACTTCCCGTCAAGTTCCGCGTATCGATCCGTACTTCGATGAGATCATGATCCCGGAGCTTGCCAATCGGGCCACCCGCGAGAGCTTCCGGACCCACGTGACCAATGCAGGCCCCCGTCGAAACTCCTGAGAAGCGGGCATCAGTGATCAAAGTCACTTCTTTTCCGAAGGGGAGATACCTCAGGCTGGAAGTGATCTGATAAGTTTCTTCCATACCACAGCCCAAGGGCCCACGCCCGGCAAGAATGAGAATATCTCCTGCCTGGACTGCGGGCTGAGACTGGCCTTTGACCGCACGAATCGCTTCCCGTTCCGTCGCAAAAAACCGCACGCGGCCAATCTTGTGATAGACACCATTCGCATCCAATGTGGATTTGTCGATCGAAGTGGCTTTAACCACAGAACCTTCGGGGGCAATGTTCCCGCGAGGGAAACAGACAGTGCTGGTCAATCCGCGAGCCTTCGCCTGAGCGGGAGGCATGACGACATCATCGGGATCGACACCATCCCGCTCACGTAATACCTGACGGACACGTTCACGACGTTCACTCTTTTCCCACCATTCGAGAACATCGCCGAGTGGTTTGCCGGTGGCTGTGAGAGCGTTGAGCCTGAGCAGGCCTAAAGCACGCAAATGGAGCATGAGTTCCGGAACACCACCCGCGAGGAAGAATCGCACAGTCGGGTGACCTACGGGCCCATTGGGAAGGCAATCGACCAACCTGGGTGTCGCCAGATTGATGCGGTTCCACTCTTCAACCTGGGGCCGCTCAAGACCGGCAGCAAAGGCGATAGCCGGGATATGCAGCAGCAGGTTCGTCGAGCCACCGCAGGCTGCGTGAACGACCATCGCATTATGGAGCGAATCGGCAGTGAGGATCTTGTTCATCGATAGACCCGTCAGCCGCTGGGTCACAACAGCTCTGGCCGATCGAACAGCAATATCCAGCCAGATCGGCTGGCCAGAAGGTGCCAGAGCGGCATGTGGTAAAGACATTCCCAGCGCTTCCGCCACAACTTGCGACGTGGCGGCTGTCCCGAGAAACTGGCAACCACCACCTGCTGAACCACAGGCGCGGCAGCCTGCTTCGGCAGCATGTTCCAGCGAGATTTCGCCTTTGGCATAACGGGCACCGATACTCTGGACTTTCCCGGTATCTTCGCCCGAAACTGGAGGCAAAGTGACTCCGCCAGGGACAATCACACACGGCAGGTCGTGCATCGATGCCAGTGCCATCATCATGGCCGGAAGGCCTTTGTCGCATGTCGCCACACCGACAACACCTTCCCGGACAGGAAGTGACCTGATCAATCGGCGGAGCACAATGGCAGCATCATTCCGATAGGGCAGACTGTCCATCATCCCCGTTGTACCCTGGGTACGGCCGTCACAAGGATCGCTGACATACCCGGCAAACGGCAATCCCTCCAGACGATCAATCTCTTCGGCGGCAGCACGCATCAACAGGCCAACTTCGTAATGGCCCGTGTGATAACCCAGAGCAATCGGGCGCCCATCTTCGCCGCGAATACCACCTTGCGTGCTCAGAATCAGGTATTGCGGCCTCAAAACTTCGGCGACAGGCCAGCCCATGCCCGCATTTTGAGTGAGACCAAACAGATCGCCACTGGGAGCATTCCTCAGCAGTTCATCGGTGAGTGGCAAAGCGCCTTGCGGGCCGGGGCCACGAGTTTCAATCTGCCAGAGATCAGGAGTCTGTGAATCGACAAGACTTTCAAAGGTCGCCGGTTGCATTGCGAGGCTTTCCCGATGATTCATTTCACGCGGAGTTTGAACGAGCCAACGTCAGCGTGCAGAATCGAAATCAACACCAGCAAAGCATCAACTGACGGCTTGCGAAATATGTTAGCACAAAGACGGAACGGGTGCGTGAGATCAAGCCATCCTGAGGAAACCAGGGAAGCTCGTCAGGCCTCAATCACCAGATGGCTGCAAGCACGGGCCTGGCAGGGGAGGATATGGCCTTGTGCTCGTTCTTGAGGCGAAAGAGCTTCCTGGACATCCATCACCACTTCGCCACTGACGAGTCGAACCCGGCACTGACCACAAACACCCGAGCGGCAATCGTAAGGCCAGTCGAGTCCAGCCGCTTCAGCCGCTTCGAGCAGATTGTTGTAGCCGCCTAAATGAATGGTTTGGCGGGACGATTGCAGCGTGGCTTGATAATCGCCCGAAGTTGCAGAGTGAGTGGCAAGCTGGTTTGAGGAGGTCGCTGCGGGAGTCGCTGGCGACTCCACAGGCAGAATCTCAGTCGCTGCTTTTTGTGCTGCTGGTGAGACGAAGGCTTCGGTAAAGATCTGCTCGGCAGGGACTCCCAGTTCAGTCAGAAGCTCATGAGTGGCCTCCATCATGGCGTCGGGGCCGCATAAATAGACCTGCCGCTGGGGCCAATCCTGCAGGCATTCGCGAAGCCACGAGGTATTGATGCGCCCTTCGCCTCGCCGCCAGCCATCCGGCACCATCCAATCATCCATCTCTGGAGATCGAGTCAATGTGACGGCCACATGAAGATTGGGGAATCGTCGGGCGAGATGTCGTAATTCATCGTAAAAGATCAAATCTTTGGGTGAACGATCGACAACGAGAAAGTGGATTTCGCCGGGCCAGCAGGTATCGGTGAGGTAACGAGTCATCGACATGAGCGGTGTAATTCCCACACCACCCGAGATGAAAACCACACTTTTCGCCTGGCGACCATTAAAGAAGAACTTCCCACCGGGTGCCGAAATGGAAAGGAGATCGCCTTCGTGCAGGTGATCGTGCAGGTACCGCGAGACGAGGCCTTGTTCCTCCCGCTTGACGGAGATTTCGCAATAGCCCAATTGGCTGGGAGATGATGCGATCGTATACGAGCGACTGACGAACTTTCCGTCGATGAGGACCTTTAATGTCAGGTATTGTCCGGGTTCAAAGGCAAACGGCAGACTGTTGCCATCGGGAGCCACGAAGCGAAAGGTCTTGACAAGAGAGGTTTCGTGAAAGACACGCGCCAGCTTGAGTTCCCCTGTCCAGAACCTCGGCCGACCTGTCGTCATGGCTGATGATTTGACAGAGGGGCGGGCGGGTGTGTGAGACCTGGAACGTTGCAGGAGCTTTTTCAGAGGAACTCGCATCAACAGAAAAACGCCCAGCACGACGGCAAAGGCGAGTGGCTGGCGAATATCGGCCTTGACCTGCATGAAGTAATGGAGGACTGCCAGTCCTCCCACCAGGTACGCCAGGCGATGCAAGAGCTTCCAGCGCTTACCACCGATTCTATTGATCATGGCGTTTGTGGACGTGACGGCCAGAGGGACCATGAGCATCAGTGCCGTCATGCCGACTAGAAGAAACCTTCGCTTCGTAATTTCGTCGAAGGTACTCGACAGGCTCAGAGCGCGATCAAATCCAAAGTAGATACCGAAGTGAATGGCAGCATAGAAGAAGCCAAACAATCCCAGAATCCGACGAAAGGCGACTGGAGTCGTCCAACCGGTGACCATTCGAAGTGGTGTCACAGCCAGGGACGCCATGATGAAGAGCAGTGAGACATACCCTGTGGTATGAATGGCCTGTCCAATGGCGTTGCCACCCGTTTTGCCCTGTATCGCATCCCATCCCAGAAGCACCAGGGGGATGAGACCATTAATGATCAGCAGCAGCTTCCAGAACTGAATCTCACTCACGCGGTGGCCTTCCCGAGATGCATGGATGAACGCAGACAATTCCATTCCGCCTTCGAAGCCAATCGAAGGTTGCCCTGGTCGCTGCTCTCTGTTCGCTTCTCTCTTGCAGTTGAACTCTATCGGCTACAAGTGATTCAGTAGAACTTTCGCAGATTCATCCCTGTATAAAGAGAAGCGACCTGCTCTTCGTAACCGTTGAACATGAGAGTTTTGCGACGCCCGAGTTCGCCAATACGCTGTTCAGTCGCCTGGCTCCAGCGGGGATGATCGACTTCCGGATTCACGTTTGCGAAGAAACCGTACTCGTGAGGGGCGAACCGATTCCAACTCGTCGGGGGCTCTTCGGCCACCAGCGAAATTTTGACGATGGATTTAATGCCTTTGAAGCCGTACTTCCAGGGAACGACCAGCCTTACGGGAGCACCATCCTGTGGTGGCAATTCTTTGCCATATAGCCCCGTCGCGAGCAGAGTCAAAGGGTGCATGGCCTCGTCGAGCCGCAAACCTTCGACATAGGGCCAGTCGAGAACAGGCGAGGCCTGCCCCGGCATACGCACAGGATCAAACAATGTTTCGAACGCCACATATTTGGCTGCCGATTGAGGCTGAACAGCTTCAAGAATTCGGGCTAGGGGAATTCCGGCCCACGGAATGACCATCGACCAGGCTTCAACACAACGCATGCGATAGATGCGTTCTTCAGGTGGGCTGAGCGCTTTCAGCGAATCCATGGTGAAGGTGGTGGGCTTATCGACCAACCCACCGACGTCGATTTTCCAACCCTCGGTCTTGAAGTTTGCTGCCGCTCTGGCAACACCTTCTTTCGAAGTCGTGAACTCGTAGAAGTTATTGTAATTGATAATGTCAATCTCAGGGGTTAACGGTTCATCAACCTTGAACCCCTGGCTGGCCAGATTGGCATCCGTATCAGCAGGACGTACCAGCCCTTCAATAGCTGCGGTATTGGCCTCTTTCTGGGCCGGCTGTTTGAAGGCACGATAGAGACCAATGGTGGCACCGACAGTCCCTAATGCAATGGCTGCCCGCATGATCTGCCTGCGATTGAAATAGAGTTCTGGCGGTGTAATTTCCGTATCAGAAATCTTTGGATCTGTGGACATTCCCACCTCACTCTCGACGTTTCAAAAGACGAATGTGGGCCAGCACTGACAGCCGGAAGGTTACTTCTTCTCGCCGGCCATGTCTGGCGCCATCATCGCGGGAGGTTTCATCTTATCATCACTTTTCATGGCTGGTGCCATCATACCATCTGACATTTTGGGATCTGCCATCATCTTTTCACCAGCCATTTTTTCGCCAGCCATCTTTTCACTGGCCATCATGCCATCATTCATCTTCGGCTCACTCATCTTTGTTTCATTCATCATGGGAGCCATGGCAGCACCACTTCCTCCTGCCGGGGCTGAACTTGTGGTTGAGGCTGCTTGACCACAACCAACCACCAGACCCATTAAACCTGCGCTGGCCCACATCCAGACGGTGCGACGATGCATGTGATTTTCCTCAATACCGGGTGAGCGGGATGCGAAGGGAGATTCTCGCAGGCTCACTCTTCTTGCCTTGAATTGGATTGGCCAGACAGGCCACATGACCATTGAGATCAGGAAGATGTGAGAAAGGTGACACGCCGTACAAAATTCTTCGGAATTGCCTGCTGAAGTTGGGAAGCCACGCTAAAGGCTTGTGAAAACTGCAGGCGTCGATCTGTGATGTCGGGTGTCTCATGCGAACTGACGTGCCACAGGGAAGTCGCCCGCTGATGCAGCAGGTTCAAATGGCGGGACGGAAAATAACAGGAGTGTAAGATTGCGGGACCATAAAAGAGCGAGGGGTTGGAAACCTTTCGATTTCCAACCCCGAGGCTCGTGCGATACCCTATTGAGTGTTCTTAGTGGAATTCGGGATCACGAAGGATCAAATTCGCAGAACGTTCTCTAAGGACATGGCCGCTACGAGACGGTGGCTCTAAGCCAGTCCGTCGACTGTCACTAGGATTTGCCACCTCGCTGGCGACTAGAACTAAGACAATTCAAACGACCACCTCCTTTCTACAGTTTATAGATCGTCCGCCGGATTCGATCGGGGTCACCTCCGATCACATCTCCAGCCGGTCTACCGTCGCACTACGTTTGTGCGAACTGTTCGAATTATTCACTGAGTTTCGAACATCGACAAGACCGTTTTAGCGAAGGAATCGCGAATTTTTGATTTTGATCGCCTGACTGGCCCTGCTTTTCTCCATGACGATTCTGAGAAGCTCCATTGCTATGGCCCCTCTCCAGCAGCGATAATTCCAGAATTCTTACAGGTTTGGCAGGTAACAGACGTGACGAATCCTTCGGCTGATCGACGTGACTTTCTGACCGGTCGGCTGGCACAACAGATTGCTGCTGAAGCTGCTCTTCGATCTGCTCACTTGCCGAATTCAGAGGTACCAACTCGTGGACCAGTTCTGCTGCTGCAGACCACAGCCATGGCCTGCCATTTTGATGTGATCCTGAATCCTGATGGGCCCGCCCTGCAAGTGAAGGCCGCTTCCGAGGCACTGGATCTGGTGCATCAGCTCGAAGCCATGATGACGATCTATCGTCCCGAAGCCGAGCTGGCGACCATTAACCAATCGGCCGCGCTTGAGCCTGTCGAAGTCAGCGGTGAACTCTTCGACCTGTTGATCGAAGCGCGGGATCTCGTTGCGAAAACGGAAGGGGCCTTTGATCCCACCACCGGGCCACTGATTGCCGTCTGGAGAACAGCTCGCAAGGAAGGCCGCCTGCCGAGTACAGCCGAACTGGAAGCTGCGCGGCAACTGACGGGCATGGACCAGATTCAGTTGGATGTGGCTTCAAAAACGGTGCGATATCGTCAGCCTGGTGTGGAGCTCAATCTGGGTGCCATTGGTAAAGGATATGCCGTCGATTGTGCCGGGAGGCATTTGAGTTCGCGCGGGATCGACCATTGGCTGGTGCATGGTGGAAAGAGCAGTGTCCTGGCTCTGGGAGACCATGCGGGGCATGGCGGCTGGCCTGTCGGATTGCGCGATCCTCTGCTGCCGCAACATTCGTGGGGCACGATTTTGTTAAAGAACCAGGCCCTGGGGACCAGCGGAACAGCCGCACAGGGGTTTCGAGTCGGTGGACGGCGGTATGGTCATATTCTGGACCCTCGGACGGGCTGGCCTGTCGAAAACGTCCTTTCCGTCAGCGTATTAACGGCACGAGCGGCCCTGGCCGACGCACTTTCCACGGCTTTTTTCGTGCTGGGGGTCGAAAAGACTCGACGTCTCTGTGATAATTCAACAGATGTCGGTGTGTTGTTGTTTACCCAGTCCAGTCGTCAGACGGCTGCGGAAGCCACAATCATCAACGTCCCTCCAGAGATTCTTTACCCTGCCCGCTCACCTGCCGCCTCATTCTGAGCTGATGGATTGAGTTCTCTGGATACTCCCAAGCTGGTGTGATGATGATGATCACTGATTCGCAGTGGTCAGAGTGATCGAGCAGGCCGTGGGTTCGGTCTGATTCTGTTGCAACCCTAAGATTTACATCCGAGAGAAAGGCTTTGATTGCGAAGGCCGTGATTGTGCTTCAACAGAGATTGATCTCAGACTTGAGATTCGTCAGTGGCAGATCCAGTTCCCGTAAGTCGAAGTCATGAGGTTCGAGAGTGAACGGCGAAGACCGCAAGATCTCCCAACTGGCCTGTGTGCTACTGGTCACTTTGCGACTGTTTATCGGCTGGCACCTGCTTTACGAAGGCTGGTGGAAGATTGATACGCAAAAGTCGCCTCAACCATGGTCTGCCGAAGGCTATTTGAAGAATGCGACCGGACCGTTGCGGGGCTTTTTCCGCAGTCTGCTGGGCGACCCCAATGACTTGCGTTGGGTCAACTACGATTACATGTCGAACAAATGGGACGACTACGCCAATCGATTTCTGGCGCATTACAACATCGCTGACGATGCTCCTGAAGCCGGTCGCCTGATGTATCTGCTCAATGGGCCTGCTCAGTTCAGTGTAAAACTGGAGGCACTTCCTCCGGGAGTCACGCAGGAAAAAATGGGTCGGATGGCGCAGTTCGATCCCGCGAAAAAGATACTTTCTGTGGATGGCAAGCAGCATCTGCTGGCCGCCGAACGCGATCGACTTTTGAATCTGGTCGATACTTCTGCTGCTGACACACCGGCGGCCACGGCTTACAAGAACGCCGTGAATTCTCTTTACACTCAAGGGACCAGACTGAGTTATAAAGAGCGATTAGCTGTGTTGCTCAAGGGAGATCCTGAGAGAGTCGGCGTCATTCAACGCGAGAAAGACGGTAAAGAAGTCGAGAAGCGGATTGGCGAGATTGAACTCTATCAGGCTCAGATTGATCGCTATGAAGCCAATCATGCTCAGGCGAAAACGAAGTACCAGTGGGATCATCTCGAAACTCAGTGGCGTGAATTGCAGGATCTTCGCCGGCGTGTCGTCGGGCCGGTTCAGGCTCTTGAACAGGAACTGCGTGATTCTGCAGAGAAGCTGCTTTCCTCCGATCAACTGGCGATGGGGCCTGTTCCTCAACCGTGGACCGAAGCTCGTGTCCTCAGTTGGCGAACCATGTGGAGCCTGACGATTTTTGGTTTCCTCCTGATCATCGGTCTGGGAACCCGGTTTGCCGCTGTGGGAGGTGCAGGTCTGCTGATGCTATTTTATCTCGCCGCACCACCCTGGCCGGGAACTCCCGAAGCTCCGGGGATTGAACACAACTACATTGTCAACAAAGTCAATATGGAAGCGTTGACACTTCTGGCGATTGCCGCCATGCCCACCGGTCGCTGGTTTGGACTGGATGGGCTGATTTACAGCTTGTGGAAGAGCCGTCAGAAATCCAAAGACTAATTTCCCTGTCGATCAAGTTCTTCAGGCATTCTTGGGGTGATGTTCGTATCCCTCTCTAGAAGTGACCTGACGGGTTGATCTCGGGCTATCGAAATATTGCCAGCAAGTTTTCCCAGTATCTGTTTTTTGCATTTTGTCTCCTTCAATCCTCCGAGGACTGAATCATGCAGCTCACACCCGAACAGGAACGCCTTGGTAAAGATAACTTTCATGAGGCCGTCTCGTTTTCCCGCCGAGATATGCTGATCGGTGCTGCCGCCGCTGTTCCAGGGCTGGGAGCTGCTTACTTCGGCTACCAGAAACTTTCTGGAAACCCGGTTAAAGTGGGCTTCATTGGTACAGGTGACGAAGGAAGCGTTCTGCTGACCCAGCATCCTGCCGAGTACATGGATATTGTTGGCATTGCTGACATTCGCCCCACCAACCGCCTGCGGGCATTGCATGGTGACGGGAATGAAGAACGCATCGGGCTGATCAAGAAGCTGGGCCGCGATAAGGCCATGAGCATTACGCTCTACGACGATCACAAGAAACTGCTGGCAGACCCGAATATCGAAGCGGTCGTGATTGCCGTCCCGCTCTGCCAGCATTATCAGGTGGCTCTCGATGCCCTCAATGCCGGTAAGCATGTGCTGACCGAGAAGCTCATGTGCCACTCGGTAAAGCAGTGTAAAGATCTCATCATGGCAGCCCGCGAGAAGAAAAAGCTCCTCGCTGTGGGACATCAGCGGCACTACAACGTCCTGTACGATAACGCCAACGATCTGATCCAGAAGGGATTAATGGGTGATATCAAGTTCATCCGAGCCCAGTGGCATCGCAACAACAGCTTCCCCGGACGTGACAGTTGGCGAAAGAACGTCCCGGCGGATGACCTTCGGGAACTGACTGCCATCGCCAAAGAAAAGGGGTTCGCTTCAGCGGATGAAATGCTCGCGAAAGAGTACGGCTACCCTTCCGCTCATAAACTCGTCAACTGGCGTATCTACAACGAGACCGGGGCCGGGCTGATGGCCGAACTGGGAAGCCACCAGCTCGATGCAGCCAGTATCTTCCTGGGTAAGGTTCAGCCGATTGCCGTCCAGGGTTATGGCGCCAAGAACTTCTACGGCGTCAAAGGGATTGGTTCTTCGGATCAGCAGGCGGATGACCGGGATATTGAAGATCATGTTTACGTCACCTTCGAATTCCCCGGGCCACATTACGCGGAAGACAAGAACGATGTCTGCGTGGTGACTTACTCTTCAATCAGCACCAATCGTTGGGAGCCTTATGGCGAAACCGTTTTCGGCAGTCGCGGGACACTCGTGATGAAGCAGGAACTGGAGGCCATGCTCTTCAAGGAAGCGAGTCCATCAACTGGTGGTGGCGGAGTTGATCAACGCCTGTATGTCCTCGCAGGGAACGATGGCAAACCTGTGCTCCAGGCCAGCGACAGTGGCGGGCCTTCACGACAGGCGGCTGTCGCGGATATCGGCAAGGTGAGCCGGGGCTACACGGAAGAAATGGAACATTTCGCGTTCTGCATTCGCGAAGGCAACTTTGGCAAAGCGAGCGAAGGCGGCCTGCGCTGTCCGGGCGAGCAGGGGATGAAGGATGCCATTATGGCGCTGACATCGAACCTCGCGATGAAGCACAAGAAACGCATTGTCTTCAAGCCCGAGTGGTTCGACCCCGCCAGCCCACTGGTTCCTGAAACGGATCCCGAAATCGTGGGCTGATCAGTCGCTCGATCAGTTAAGGACTCAGGCAGTTCAGTGTCGTCTCATGACATTGAACTGCCTTTTCTGTTAAGTGAGAGCTCGATTTTCTGCGAAGAAGGCTTGGGGGGATATGTGCCAATCAAGGGGCATCGTTCAACCAGCCCATCTTCATGGCGAAGCGCACCAACTCAGTGCGACCTCTCAGAGAGAGCTTCTGCATACCGCGAGATTTGTACGTTTCGACAGTTTTCAGGCTGATGTCGAGTTTGGCAGCAATTTCCTTGGCCATGTGGCCTGCAGCAATCAGCTTCAGGACTTCCGTTTCTCGATCGCTCAGACTTTCTGCTCCGAGCAGACGACCTGATGTTTCAGTGAAACCGAGCGTTTTCATCGCATTCGATTCTTCCTTCGACGGGAAAACTTTCTCGCCAGCTGCAATTTTGCGAATGGCCACGATGAGTTCATCGGCTGCAGATCTTTTGGGCAAATGTCCTGCAGCACCCAGGTTCCATGATCTTTGCAGAGAGTCGAGGTCTTCATTCGCAGTGACCACAAGAACTTTAGGGGGACGCTTCTGATGTTGAAGCTGTTCAAGAAGTTCAAAACCATTGAGATGCGGGATACTCAAATCGAGAACGACGACATCAGGCAATGTGCGCGCAATAATCTTGAGCCCTTCGGCTCCATCAGCGGCTTCTCCAACGACTTGAAGATCCTTCTGGCGTTCAATGAGCAGTTTTAGGCCCGTACGCACAAGCTCGTGATCTTCAATGAGTGCGACTTGAATCGTCATGCGATAGCTTTCCGAAGTGATTCAACCGGACTTTGGCGAACACAGTTGTGCCGTTGCCGGGGGATGATTCAATTTCGAGCGTTCCACCCACTGCTAGAAGCCGCTCCTGCATTCCCAGCAGACCCAGGCGTGAGGGACGCACCTCGACAATTTGCCGTCGATGAAGCTCGAAACCCACGCCGTCATCCTCAATGATCAGATCCAGACGTTGATCGTGTTCCATCAGCAGAACACTGACATGACTGGCGTGGGCATGCCGGGCCACATTCGTGAGTGATTCCTGAAATGTGCGATAGAGGGCAATTTCGATCTCTTCAGGAATGACCACTTCTGGACTGATTCGTGATTCGAAGTCAGCCCGCAGACCCGAGATTTCGCACCATGTCAAAAGGTGGCTGCGAATCGCGGAAACGAGTCCGTGATCATCAAGTTCGGGAGGCCGGAGATTGAGAGCCAGTGAGTGAATTTCGCTGGAAATGCGATCGATTAACTCGGAGGCAGTGCGAAAGTATGCCGTCTGGCCTGGTTCGTTCACGAGCGAATCCTCGATCAGTTTGAGTGCCAGTCTGAGTGCCGTCAGATCCTGTCCACATTGATCGTGCAGCTCTCGCGAAATTCTCCGTCGTTCCTCCTCTTGAGCCTGAACGAGCTTTCTCAGGAGTCCCACCACGGCTTGCTGGGCCGCTTCTTTTTCACGCATTTCGTTCTGCAGCAGCGATTGCTTTCTCCACAGTCGATCTGCGTTCTCTCGGGCTTCCCACTCGGCTTTCTGGACAAGGAAAAACAAATAGATGATTCCTGCACCCGTGGCCATATATGAAACAGCACCAACCTGAGCATCGATCCCGCTGACATAGAAAGATCCTCTGGGGCTGGCAAAAAAGTAAAACGCCGAAAGAAAACCCAGAATGAGCGCGAAGGTCGCAGGACGTGGACCGCAGTACCAGGCAATGGTCGAAGTTGCAGCCAGATAAGTGATGTAAGGAAATTTTTCGCCAAAGAGAGGATCGACAACCCCGCGGAGAAATGTTGCAAGAACCACAAGCACAATCGCCAGCAGGTACTGCGGCCACTGAAAACCCGCATGTGATTTCTCAGAATTCTCCCGTTCGGACATCGAGCTCAAATCAGCGGACGCGTTGGTATCAGAAGGATTCATAACCTGATGATCTCATAGTCACGCCGAATGACGATGTCGGTGTTCTTCCTGACAAGAAAATTACCGTTTTTCCTGACAGGAAATCCTCTCGATGAGTGAGCACCATTTTGTATCGAAGAATGGTGATTTGAAACATCGACGCGAAATTACAGCCCGCCATCATAGCGACAGCCAAAGGCCTTTCATGAGCTTCGTTACCAGAAGAATCGCAGCAACAATTGTTTACCCTTTAGCGATTCTGATTGTGTTGACTGTCGTTTTGCCCCATCGAGTGGCTGTTTCCCAAGACGGAAACGCTCCTGCTTCTACAAAACAGGCTGCTGAAGGTGGTGAGCACCCACCCGCTCAAAGAATGTCGACACTCGCCTGGCTGATCCATACTTCCGGCTGGATTG
>VFQR01001013.1_pt1 | contig 25608 bp, 21 predicted proteins | sample 3512321 | NCBI WGS metagenome assembly VFQR01 (sample SAMN10412374, study PRJNA504923) | tailings metagenome | isolation source: Relicate 3 Philex TSF1 revegetated site | place: Philippines: Tuba, Benguet | collected 2017-08-29 | reverse complement strand
CCGGCGAAGGTGACCCAGGACCGTCGTCGTCGCCGCACGACGCATCATCATCATCATCATCATCGTCGTCGCCGCCGACCGTGTCGTCATCGTCATCATCGTCGTCGTCCAAGTCCGAGTCGTCGTCGTCATCGTCGTCGTCGCCGACCGTGTCGTCGTCGTCGCCGCTGTTGTCGTCGTCGCCGAAGTCGGGATTGAGGATGTGGTCGTCGTCATTGGCCGGCGCGTTGGTGCCGTCCAGGTCGAAGACGTTCGCTGGCAGGCCGGTCAGGCCGGAGTTGCGCTCGATGATCTGGGCGAAGGTGATGTCGTTCTCGCCGGCGAACAGGGAGTCGTCGAAGATCTCGAGATAGTAGAACCGGTCGCCGTGCTGCAGCCGGTCGAGCTGCTCGAGGAAGATGTAGCCGAATGTCGAGCCGAGCTGGCCGGCAACCGGCTTCTCCAGCAGTCCGCCGATCCACAGATCCATGGTGTCGAACCCCTCCGGATAGGCTTCCTGCAGCTTGGCGAGGGTTGCCGCCGAGATGGAGTTGCGCTGCGCGAAGTCGGCCCAGCCGGAGTACGGCCTGAGCGCGTTCAGCCCGGTGCGCTCGTAGAGCTGCTCGCGCACCGCGTTGAAGGGCGGGATGCCCATGTCGCGGCCGCGGAAGATGTTCAGCGCGGCCAGGTCGAGCGGCCGTCCGACGAGCTGGTTGCGCAGCGCGTTGACCACGTCCACGTCGATCGCCTGGTGTTCGACCGCGACGGCGCCGCCGAGCAGGGCGTCGATTCCCAGATTGCCGACCTGGTTCGGGCTGAGGAAGGCCTGGACGAGCGATATCTCCTGCAGCTCGCCATTCGCGTCGACATAGGAGACCGTCTCGTTCAGCATCGAGTGTCCGAAGCGGTAGGCCGCCTGGGCAAACTCGATCGAGATCGAGGCATCGACGGTCGGGTCGTAGCCCTCGAAGCCGTGCTCTCCCTCGTTGCCGTCCTTGAAGCCGCCGGCCATCGCCGTTGCGAACTCGGTGAACACGACGCGCTGGTATTCGGCGACGTTCATCATGCGCGCCGCGCTGAAATACTGCTCCTCGGTCCACGAGCCGCCGGTCTCTTCCTTGAGGCGGTCGACCCAGTAATTGTGGTTGCGGGCCCAGATCGTGTGGATCGAGGTCAGCATCACGTTCTCGTTGGTCCTGCCGTCGCCGCTGACGAAGTAGTGGCCGATCGCGTCGAGGTCGAGGTCCTGGCTCTCGGTCCCGTCCGGGAGCGTCACGAAGGCGGGGATGAAGTCGATCAGCAGGGGCTGGCCGGTCCCGCCGTAGTTGCCGATGTCGGCCGAAGTCAGCTCGCCGCCGCCGGTCATGACGCGGTAGTTCTCGCGCACATGGGTCAGCGTCGGCAGCATGGCATAGCCCGAGCCGTCCGTGTCGCCGGTGAGCATGTAGGCGGTCTGCACGGCGGTGCCGTCCTGACCGAGTTCCCACTTGCGCAGCAGGTCGGTCACCGCGCTGTTCGAACCGTAGACCTGGTTCTGGTCGACATAGGGCGAAGTCGGGTTGACGTATTCGGCCGGGATCTCGTCGCCGTTTCCGGGAATGCCGTCCGGGTCGATGCCCGTGCCCTCGACGATGTTGGAACGCGGCGCGAAGACCGGCGTGTTGCCGACCATGCCGACGAAGACCGAGCCGGGCTGGCCCTTGGCCACGAAGTCGAGGCCGTGGTCGAAATACTGCCCGAAGAAGGTCAGGAGGCTCGTGCCGCCGAAGGTGTTGGGGATGCTCTCCTCAACGCCGTCGCCGTCATTGTCCTGGTTGGACAGGATGTTGGAGATCTCGCGCGGCAGGAGCGACGTCTGGCGGATGCCGGAGGCGCCGTCCGTATAGTGCGGATCGGTAAGTCGGATGAAGTTCTGGTCGGCCGCTCCCCAGTTCGGATTGGCCTCGTTGTTGCCATAGCCCGAGGAATCGCGCGGGTCGCCGTCCTTGACGAGGTTGTAGAGCGTTTCCAGCAGGTCGCTGCTCAGCCTGTCGCCGGGCGCCGTCGGCGTTCCGGAGCCGAGCCCCTCGAAGGCCAGAGGCTGTCCGCCGGCCGTCTGGAACTTCGGATTGCCGGAGCTCGCGAAGGAAACACTGTGGCCGCCGCCGGAGATGGTCGTCAGGCCGTTCGCCACGGTGACGGTGTAGTCGCCAACGCCGAGGCCGTCCGGCAGCTCGATCACGTCCTGCGGCCTCAGCGTGCCGATGATCGTGTCGTTGCCGCCATTGGTGCGGAAGACGATGCGGTGCGCAGACATCAGGTCGCTGATGTCGACCGAGTCGTCGCCGGCCTCGCCGTTGATCGTCACCGTGTTCTGGCTGAGTGCGGTCGCGGCGAAGTTGCCGATCATCTGCACGCTGCCACCCCCGGCGCCGGGGTTGACCACGATCTCCTCGATGCTCGAGAGCTCGGCGATGACCGTCTGGTTGTTGCCGTTGCCCGTGGCCCTGGTGACGACGATCTCCGTGCCCGCCGCCAGGCTCAGGCCGTTGATTGCATTCTGCGCGTCTGCCCGGGTGTAGATGCGGAAGGTCTCGCTCGACGCATCGCCGTTGACCACGAACGTGTCGGTGCCCGAGCCGCCGTTGACGATGTCGCGCCCGCCGCCGACCGACCAGGAGATCGTGTCGTTGCCGTCGTGCCCGTTGATCGTCTGGTTGGCGGAGGTGCCGGCGATGACGTTGTCGTCGCTCGTCCCGTTGACGATCGTGCCCGTGGCGAGGATGAAGTCGGCCGCCGTGATGTTGCTCGGCGCGACGCCGTTGAGGCGGATGGTGCCCGCTGCAACGCCATTGACGTCGGTGATGGTGATCAGCGTATTCGTGCCGCCGGGATTGGTGATCGACACCCGCGCTGCGAAGTTGGCGCTGGTGATGCCCAGCGCGCTGATGTCGATGCGATCCTGGCTGCCGCCCGTAGGGTTGAAGCCGTTGATCGTGTCGTTGCCGAAGCCGGTGGTGTTGTAGACGAAGATGTCCGCGTCGGCGCCGCCGTCCATGACGTCGTTGCCGGTACCGCCGATGAGGATGTCGGTGCCCGAGCCGCCGACGAGCGAGTCCGCGCCGCTGCCGCCGCTCATCCAGTCGTTGCCGGTTCCGCCGACGAGCAGGTCGCTGCCGCTGCCGCCGGCCAGCGTGTCGTTGCCGCTGCCGCCGAAAACCAGGTCGTCGCCCAACCCGCCGGTGATGACGTCGCTGGTGCCGTCCTCGCCGACGAGGAAGTCGTTTCCGGTCGTGCCGGCGAGCTGGCGCGCGCCGTTGACGCTGGCGGCATCGGTCTTGCTCACGACGAAGTCGCCGCGGCCGAGATCGTAGCCGGCATAGGTCGCGCCGTTGAAGTTGATCAGCTCGATGCCGGTCTGCGCGTCGGTGCCGCTGAAGTGACCGTTCACCGTCAGGTTCTGCGAGCCGACCTGGATGACCAGGTTGCCGTTGTTGGTGCCGGTGTTGCTGTCATAGGCGTTGAGCGTCGACAGTGCCGCGCCGTTGGCCTGGATCACGAGCCGGTCGGCATCGCCGCTCCCGGCGCCCTCGCCGATCGTGTCGCTGCCGTCGGCAAGACCGATCAGGTAGGTGTCGTTGCCCGCCCCGCCATTCAGCGTGTCGGTGCCGGTCCCGCCGACGAGGATGTCGTTGCCGGCGCCGCCGTTGAGCGTGTCGTTGCCCGCAAAGCCGAGCAGTATGTCCGATCCAGCCGAACCGTTCACGCTGCCGTTGCCAGAATTGTTGCCCGACGTGCCCTGGACGAGCGCGTAGTCCACGCCGTCGAGGCGCAGCCGCTCCACGGACGAGAGCGTGTCCGTGCCCTCGGCTCCGCTCGCATCGGCGACGGTCACGTTCGTGCCCGAGCCGAGTGCGAACGTGTAGTTGGCGACGTCGCCGCCGAAGACCGCCGTGTCGGTGCCGGACCCGCCGTTGAGCGCGTCGTTGCCGGCGCCGCCGATCAGCGTGTCGTTGCCGTTTCCGCCGTTGAGCGTGTCGTCGCCGGCGCCGCCAATCAGCGTGTCGTTGCCGCCATTGCCGTTGAGCACGTCATTGCCGCCGAGGCCGATGATGATGTCGTCCCCGTTGCCGCCGTTCAGCGTCTCGCCCGCCATCGTGCCGGTGACGATGTTGATGAAGGTCGCGGCGTCACCGGCGCCGAACTGCAGGCGCTCGATGTTCGACAGAATGTCCTTGCCGTCCGAGGTGCGGGCCTTGCCCGTGATCGGATCGAACGCGCCTTCGCTCTGGACCACGTGCTCGACGACAAGCCGGCCGTCGGACGTGCCGCTGATGCGATAGTTCGCGGCAGTGTCCCAGTAGAAGGCCGTATCCGTTCCGCTGTTGTCGTAGAGGATCTCGCGGACGATCTGCAGGTTCTCCGGGTTGATCGCGCCGTCGACCATCCAGGAGGTGAGCGGACGGGTGACGGCGATCGCGCCGACTGTGCCCGCCGGAACGAGCTGTCCGGCGGCATTGCGGAAGAGCGTGACGTTGCCTTCCATCCCGTCGACCGAGAATGTCACGCCCTGCTTCGAGACGCCGGAGATGCGGACGTTGAGCCACGCGTCGCCGTCGATGACGTCGTCGCCGCCACGGCCCTCGATGAAGTCGCTGCCGCCGCCGCCGAGCAGGATGTTGCCGCCGACGAAGGCCTTCTTGATCATGCCCGAGCCATCGGCCCAGTAGGCGACGTCCTGAAGCATGTCGCCAGTGATGATCTGGTCCAGCCCGGCGATGCGGGCGATGCCTGCCTGGTCGAGCTCGTTGTGGACGAAATTGCCTTCCGGCGTCGGATCGAACACGTCCGGCCCGGGCTGCACGATGATCGTCGTGGTCGGGGGGGTGGTAACGCCCGGGGTCGTGACGACGTCGCCGTCACCGTCCTCGTCGCCCTCGGTCTCTTCGTCCTCGGTTTCCTCGTCCTCGATCTCGATCTCGATCTCGCCCAGCAGCGACGAGCGGTCGTCGCCGCGCAGGATGTCGTCATGCATCCAGCCCGAGAGAGCCTCGACCTGGCTGAACCGGTCGCGCAGGACCTCGAGCGGCAGGTTGGGGAAGACGGGGAAGTTCATGTCGGCGTCGACGCCCGTCGCCTGGCCCTTGTAGATGACCCAGTCGTGGCCCCACATGCCGATGAACTTCTCGATGCCTTCGCCGCCGACCATGATGTCGTCGCCCGAATCCGCGTCGTAGTCGGTGTCGCCCGAACCGCCGTTCAGCACGTCGTGGCCGATGATGGTCGAGTTGAAGAACAGCTCGCCATTGTCGCCGGCGATGTAGTCGAAGCCGCCTCCGCCCTCGACCCAGTCGTTGCCCTCGTTGCCGAACAGCATGCCCATGCCGTCGCCGCCGAAGATGAAGTCGTCGCCCTGGCCGCCGCGGATTTCGCCGTCGTCGGCACCGGAGACGAGGTAGTCCTTGCCCTCGCCGCCGAAGATGAGCGACATGCCGGTGCCGTCGACGATGACGTCGTTGCCGCTCTCGCCCTTCAGCACGGTCACGGCGCCGATGTCGGTGCCGGCCGATGTGATGATGTCGTCGCCTGCGCCGCCATTGATGGAATCGACGCCGTATCCGGCCTCGATTCGGTCGTCGCCGTCGCCGCCCCAGACCGTGTCGTCGCCGCCGCCGGCAACGATGTGGTCATTGCCCGTCGTGCCCTGGATGACGATGTGGTCGAGGCCGTTGTAGCGGATGTACTCAGCGACGCCGTCATTGTTGGCATCGACGCGCTCGACCAGCTTCGAGATCGCCTGCAGGAACGGATTCGTGTGCTCCGGATCGGCTATACCGGTCATCTGGAGCTGCTTGCTGATGTCCATGTAGAGGACGTGGTCGGGCACCGAGAAGATGTCGGCGGGCAGCGCGAAGCCGTCGCCGAGGTCGGTGTTGCGCATGACCATCTTGGCCAGCGAGTTGTTTTCGAGCTCCGTCAGGAGGTTCAAGCCCTGCGTGCGCGACAGGTAGTAGAATCGGTCGGCGTCCTGCAGGTTCTCCATCTGCAGCTGGAAGATGAAGGAGAAGGTGGAGCCGAGGATGCCGCCGAAGGCCATCTTCTTCTCGGCCAGGCCGCCGATCCACAGATCGACGTTGTCGAGGCCGCCACGGCGGAAGGCGTAGGCGCCGGTGCCGTTGAGGAAGTCGAGGCGATCCCCCGGTGCGCCCTCGCCCCCGAACACGAGCGCCATCGCGGCGTCCCGTTTCCCCTCCAGCGTCGTTGCCGAGGTAACCGAGGCGTGCGTGCCGTAGGCCGCGATGAAGTTGACGATGGATTCGGGATTGCGCAGGTTGAGCGCGAAGTCGGTCCAGCTCGTATAGGGCCGCAGGAGCGTGTCGCCGTTGGCCATGTCCTGGAACTGCTCGCGCGCCTGGTTGAGTGTCGGCATGCCGGTGTCACGGCCACGCGCGATGTTGATCGCGGCGAGGTCGAGCGGAATGCCGACGAGTTGGTTGCGCAGCACGTTGGTGACGAACTCGTCGATCTCGTTGCCCACCTGGGCGGTCATGCCGCGAACGATCGCGCCGGCCGCTTGGGCGTGCGTCACGGTGACGTTGCCGTTGCCGTCGTCGGCGCCGAAGGCCAGCGGGTTCAGGAAGGCGTCGAACAGGGTGAGGCTGGTGTTGGTACCGTCGGCCTCGATCCGGTCGACGGTCTCGTTCAGCATCGAGTGGCCGAAGCGATAGACCACGTTCGCGAACTCGGCGAAGATCGCGGGGTTCAGCTCCACGTCCGGCTGCACCATGAAGATGTCGACGTCGGGCTGCACCTTGCGGGCGAATTCCTCGAAGACGAGATGCTGGTACTGCATCTCCGTCGCGAAGCGCGCTGCCTGGAAGAGCCGCTCGCCGTTCCAGCTACCGTCGGGAAGCTTCCATTCGGCGATGAAGTCGGCGTCGCCCGTGGCCGTGATCGTCTGCTTGATCTGTTCGATCTGGCGGTTGTGCTCGGAATGGAAGACGTGGTGTACGGCGGTCAGGCCGATGTTCTCGTTACCGCGCCCGTCGCCGGTGATGTAATGCGCGTCCAGAAGCTCGTCGTCGTAGAAGCGGTTTGGATTGAGGAATTGCGGGTTGGTCGCGCTGACAGGAAGCTGGGCATTGAAACCGGGGTTTGCGACGACCTGTGACAGGTTCTTGAGCAGATAGGCGTTCGGATCGCCTTGCGTGGGAACATAGGCTTCATCGTAATTGGGGTTGTCGACGGTCGCTATGCCGAGCGCGTCGTCCTGGTCGGCCATCAGCGCCTGTCCGCGGCTGTTCACCGTGGCCGCAGAATGGGCGATGTCGTCGAGGAAGGCATTGGGGGTCCGGAACGCGTTCGCCAGGCTCGCCGGCGCGGCGGGCGTGCCGCTGATGACCTGGTCGTCGGCCGTGTTCGGTATGCCGTCGGGTCCGAGGCCGACGATGACCTGCGCGAAGCCGGTCGCCGGGTCCGGGATGAAGCGGCCATATGGGTCGGTGCGGATCAGCGGCACCATGCCGACGTCGGCGTCGGTCAGCTCGATGCCGAGCATCTCCCGGGCCTGGTTCTTGATGTCGCCCCAGGTCGGCAGGCCGCGTGCGCCGTCGAGCAGCTTGCCGGTCGCGACCGGCCGGCCGTCCTCGCCGAGTTCGTATTCGCGCAGGAACACCTGGTGCGAGGCGTGCGAGGTGTAGGTCTGGTTCTGGTCGACCCAGGGGGTCGTTACGTTCGCGGCTTCGTCGCCGGTTGAGGCGCGCGTCAGCACCATGAAGTTGGTGTGGGGGGACAGGGGATTGTACAGCGGGTCGTCCGTCGAAAGCGGGATGTAGACGACGCCGTTGCCGCCCTTGGACACTAGGTCGAGGCCATGGTCGAAGAACTGGCCGAACAGGGTGAACCAGGAGTTGTAGGAAGCCGACAGGCCCTCGTCGGGCGCTACGTTCGGCAGCAGGACGGACTTGCCGTCCATCGCGATGCCGTACTGGTCGAGCAGGCCGTCGAGCGCGGTCTGGGCGGTCGCCTGGGCCGGTGAGCCGTCGGCTGCCGCCTCGACGGCCTGATGGGCGGTCCGGATCGTCTGGATGATGTCGAGGAAGTCCGCCTCGTCCACGCCCGCGTAGCGCAGGGCTGCGGCGATCACGGCCGGATTGGCGAGCGTCTGGTCGACGATCAGGTTGGAGATGATGCGCGGGTCGGCATCGACGACGTCGCTGGGGGCGCCGTAGTTGTTGTTGTTGCCCGGAACGTAGCCGGCCGGCATCTGGTCGTCGAGTTCGTTGACCCAGTTGGGCGTGGTCAGGCGCAGGAAGGGCTCGCCGGAGGCACCCCACGTTTCGCGACCCGGCACGATGTTGTTGTAGCTGCCGTCGACGGTCCGCAGCCCGAAGGGCAGGAGCGGGCTGTCGACCAGCGCGCGCAGGGCGTCGCCCATCTGCCCGATGCTGTCGAGCCCCGAAATGCCCTCAACGACGTTGCTGTGCGCCTCGGCGATCTCGATCTGCTTCAGGATGAATTCGAGATCGTGCTTGACGAGCTTTACCATGACTTTCTCCTCCGCCCGTTTTCGGGCGCGCAACGTCGATGGCGGCGGCAGTCGCTGCCGCGCCTGGTTAACCTTGTCCGTTGAAGTGGATTCCCCGCCCACGTCGCCGGTATTGTCCCATTCACAGTATTCTCAGGGGCCGGACGGCGAAACGTAACTTGGTCTGATCCGACGTCGGACGAGCGTCCAATGCCAGGCAGGACCGTCCAGTGCGGTCTGCCCGCCCAAGGACGCGATGAATCTCCCGACCTAGGTCCAGCATATTGACAGGACAATCTGGCGTGGTGTTCCTGATGCTCCCGGAGCGACCCGGCGCCGCAAGTATTGGCGGGTGCATTGGGTCCCCGGTGCCGGGAGGAGCGTCGGCGATGAGTATCCAGGCGATCGGTGGATTCGAGCGGACCGGGCTGGGCGGCTGGGTCCGGGCCCAGCGCATCACGACACAGTTCCTCGTCGCGGGCGGCCTCATAATCCTCGTCGCCACGGCGCTGTCCGGCGCGATTCTCTCCAGCGCCGTGGAGCGCAACGCCATCAGCTCCACCGGCGGCGCGACGGCGCTTTTCGTCGACGCCGTGGCGGGCTCGCTCGTGCAGGATCTCGGCGAGTCGTCGACGCTTTCGGCTGCTGCCACGGCGCGCCTCGACGCCATCTTCAACGAGCCGGCCTTCCGCGCCCGCTTTCCGTTTCTCGAAATCTGGCATCCCGACGGGACGATCGCCTACTCGAATTCGCCCGAACTCATCGGTCGCGCCTTTCCGCTTCCCGAGGGCGCCCGCACGGCGCTGTCCGGTCGGGTGGCGAGTTCGGTCACGGACCTCAGGGCGTCCCAGCACACCACCCGCAACTGGACCGAAACCTATCTCGAGGTCTATTCGCCGTTGCGGGAAGCGGCCGACGGCCGGGTCATTGCTGTGGCCGAGATCCACGAGATCTCCGACGAGTTGCAGGCGACGCTTCTGCGTCTCAGGCTGCAGACCTGGCTCGTCGTGCTCCTGGCCGGCGTGGCGGTGATGGGCGGGCTCTACGGCATCGTCGCCAGCGCCGCGCGCCAGATCGACGACCAGAGGCGCAGCCTCGACCTCAAGGTCGTGGAACTGGAGAAGGCATCCTCACTCAACCTGTCGCTGCGCCAGCGCATCCAGGCGGCGTCGGAGAAGCTGGCCGAGATGAACGAGCGCTATCTGCGCCGCCTCGGCGCAGAACTGCACGACGGTCCGGCCCAGCTCCTCGGCTTCGCGATCCTCAATGTCGAGCAGTTGCGCCGCGAGACGAAGATCGAGCGCCGCAGGAAGCTCGCCGACGAGCAGGAGCGCGTGCTCAAGGAGGCGACCTCCGAAATCCGCAACATCTCGCGCGGCCTGCTGCTGCCCGACGTGCTGGAACTCGAATTCGCCGCGCTCATCAGGCGCGTCATCGCCATCCACGAGGCACGCACCGGCTCGTCGGTCACGCTCTCTCTCAGCGGCACAATGCCGGAACTGGCGCCGGCGGCGAAAATCTGCGCCTTCCGTTTCGTGCAGGAAAGCCTCAACAATGCCTTTCGGCATGGCGCGGGACCGGAGCAGCGCGTGACGGTCACGGCGAAAGACAGGATGCTGACGATGTCGGTCGCCAACCGTACGGGCGCCAGGCCGCTCGTGCTGCAGAGCGGCGACCGGCTCGGGCTCATCGGCATGCGCGAACGCATCGAGAGCCTGGGCGGCACGCTGAAGGTGGAATCCGCCGCAGGCGGCGAAACGAAGATCACGATGGAGCTCGACAGTGACCCCAATTCCCTCCGGCAGGCCGAAGCAGTGTAGCCATGACAGACACTAGAGCATCGGTGATCGTGGTCGACGACCACGCGATCTTCCGGATGGGCGTCGTTCAGACCCTCGCCATGAGTTCCGACGTCGTCGTGATCGGCGAGGGCGGTACGCGCGACGAGGCGCTGGAACTCGTCGAACGCCTGTCGCCCGACATCGCGCTTCTCGACATCTCCATGCCCGGCAGCGGCATCGACGCGGCGCGCGAGATCGTCGGCCGGTGGCCTGGGACACGCGCGGTCATGCTGACAGTGTCGGAGGAGGACGAGGACGTGTTCCGCGCCGTCGACCTTGGCGCGAGCGGCTATATCCTGAAGGGCATTTCGGCCAACGACCTCGTCCAGGCGGTCGAGGCCGTGGCCAAGGGCGAGAACTTCGTGTCGCCCAGCCTCGGCCTCAAGCTCATCAGCTCGATCCGGCGCCGCGACGAGAACCAGGTGTCGGCCGCCAAGATCTCGCCGCAGGAACTCAACGTGCTCAATCACTTGACCTCGGGCCGCACCAATGCCGAAATCGCCCGGCTGATGGGCATCTCGATCAAGACGGTGAAGTTCCACTTCACCAACCTTTTCAACAAGACGGGCACGAAGAGCCGCGTCGAACTCGCCCTCAGGGCCGCCGACCTGATCAAGTCTGCCGAGCGGGCATAGACCGGCCCGCCGGCCACGAGCCGGCGCGATTCACGCAATCGTGTCGGCGGGGGCATTGTCGGCGGACGCGCGAATCACCGAAGCTTGCCCACGGGGAACAGTCGTGGGGGCTTGTCTCGATGCTGACCGTCATTGCGGCCACCGCCGCGCTCGCCTTCGGTGCACCGTCGCCGGAGACGCTTTCCGCCGAACGCCTGATCGCGCGCTCGATCAGCGAGGCGCTCGCCTTTCAGCGCGCCTGCCCGGTCGTCGTGCTCGACCAGGGCTTCGTCGCCACCGTGCTGGCGAAGGCCGGCGTCAGGATCGCGCCGCTGATGCCGGACATCGACCGGCAGAGGCCCTATCACCAGCTCTCGATCGCACCGCTCGAAACGATCACGGCCTGCCGCCTCGCCAGGCGGCTTTTCGGCCCGGACGGAACGCGCGCGGCCGGCTTTCTTTCCGATCGCGAGCGCTAGCTCTAGCTCTCGTTCTCGTTCCCGGGGGGATGGTCGTCGAGAAGCGCGGCGGCGAGCCCCCGCGTGATTCGGGTCTTCTGTTCCAGGGCCGCCCGGTCCAGCCGCTCCACGATCTCTGTCGCCGCTGCCAGCGAGCGCTCCATGCGGCGCAGCAGGTACTGGACCACATGCGGCTCGACGACGAGCTGGCGGTCGGCGAAGAGCTTGGTGATGACCCCTTCCAGAAGCATGTCGTCGGGCTCCCTTAGTTCCACGGTAGTCGCGGCCCTCAGCCGCGAGGCGAGATCGGGCAGCGTCACGCCCCAGGCCGCGGGCGCCCTCCTCCCTGTCAGCAGCAGGTTCGTTCCGGTCTCGCGCACGACGTTGATCAAATGGAACAGCCCCGCCTCGTCGAGCCCCTCCACGTCAGCGGGATCGATGAGGACCGGCCCCCTCACCTCACCGGCTTGCCCGCCGATCGCCGATGCGGCGAGCCTCGTCGCGCCGCTTTCCTGGTGCCACACCTCGGCCATGTGGGTCTTGCCGGACCCGCGCGGACCGACGATCACGACGACGGGCGCTGGCCAGTCGGGCCAAAGGTCAACCAGGCGCATGGCGGCCGCGTTTGCGGGCGACACGACGATGTCCTCGCGGTGGTGGCGCACGGGGTGCTCGAGCGCCAGCGCGATCTGGCGCGGGCGCCCGTTGCCGGCCGGCGTTGTCATATGTCTTCGCCGCGCCTTGTCAGGCGCACAGCCTCGTCCTCGCCGTGATACATCGGCGATGCCAGGTAGCGGGCGATCGCGAAACGCACCAGCACCGCCACCGCCGCGGCTGCCGGGACGGCGATCAGCAGCCCAACGAAACCGAACAGCGAGCCGAAGGCGAAAAGCGAAAACATGAGCCAGACCGGATGCAGCCCGACGCTGGAGCCGACGAGCTTGGGCTGGAGGATGTTGCCCTCGATGAACTGGCCGATGAAGAAGATCACCGCCACGGCGGCGACCATGATCCAGTCGGGCCAGAACTGGACGAAGGCCACGCCGACCGACAGCACCAGCCCCACCAGCGAGCCGATATAGGGGATGAAGCTGATCAGACCGGCGAAAAGGCCGATCAGCAGGCCGAAATTGAGGCCTACCAGCGTCAGGCCGACGGCGTACATCACCCCCAGGATCAGGCACAGCGTGCCCTGGCCACGCACGAACCCCGCGATCGAGGCGTTGATCTCGCCCGCGAGCCGGCGAACGGTCGCGACATGGGCGCGCGGCGTCCAGCTGTCGACCTTGGCGATCATCCGGTCCCAGTCGAGCAGCATGTAGAAGGCGACGACGGGCGTCACGACGAATAGCCCGATGATGTCCAGCAGCGCCCGACCGGAATTCCAAACCTGCTGCAGCAGGCCAGTCAGGAAACCGGCACCCTGGCTGAGCATGGAGGTCATGCCGTCCTTGAGAGAGGCCGCGTCCATCCCGAGAGTGCGCTCGAGCCAGCCGGGATCGAACTGCGTCACGAGTTCCTGCAGGCGCGACAGATAGTCCGGCACGCGCGCCAGGAAGCCCGAAAGCTGGGTGGCGAGCACGGGGACGATGAGAACCAGTGCGACAACCAGGGTCAGCACGAAGCCGACGAGGATGAGGATGGTGGCCGCGAGGCGCGACATTCCCAGCCGCTGCAGGCGGTCGGCGACGGGATCGAGGAAATAGGCCAGGATCATCCCCGCCACGAAGGGCAGCAGGATCGACCGGAAGGTGTAGAGGAAAAGCACCAGCAGCAGGGTCGCCCCGACCCAGAATGCGACATGGCGGCCGAATGCCGGGCCGAAGCCCTGCTCCGCCCTCGTCTCAGCGTCCGGACGTTTCGTCTTCGACATTGCCGCTCATGTGCCTCAGCCAGCCGACGAGATAGGCCCCGGCCGAAGCCACGGTCAAGAGGCCGGACAGGTATATGAAGGTTGGTCGGGCCGGACCGAACACTGTGTCGAAAGCCAGTTCTGCCAGCACGATCGCGGCGAGAGCGATCTGCACGGCCGTATTGGCCTTGGACACCATCAGCGGCTGCATGGCGACGGGACGTCCCATGAGGCTCGACAGCATGACAGCGCCGATGATGAGCGCGTCGCGCGACACCGCCGCCACGACCAGCCAGAGCGGCAGTTCCCCCATGATGCCCAGCACGACGAAGACGCAGACGAGCAGCAGCTTGTCGGCCATCGGATCAAGATAGGCGCCGAGCTCGGTCTTCTGGTTGAAATGGCGCGCGATAAAGCCGTCGACGCCGTCCGATATCCCGGCCACCAGGAAGCCGACGAAAGCCCAAACGACCTCGCCCGACAGCAGTGCCAGCACCACCACGGGCACGAGCAGGAAGCGCAGGATGGTGATCATGTTGGCGATCGTCACGCCGCCGGCCTCCGCGGATTGCGAACCTTGTTCCACAGATGGCCGCATACGGCGCCGCGGGCAAGGGCCAGCCGCGAAGCAGACGGCGTACAAGTTTCCCTGATCCTTGCGGCCGGTGACGCTTCGTGCGAAGAGCGCGCAAACAAACCAGGCAGGATCATGGGCGGTCAGAGGAACGGTCTCACCTATGCCGATGCGGGTGTCGACATCGATGCCGGCAATGCGATGGTCGAGAAGATCAAGCCGCTGGTGCGCGCGACCCGGCGCCCCGGCGCGGACGGCGAGATCGGCGGTTTCGGCGGCCTTTTCGACCTCAAGGCGGCCGGTTTCCGCGACCCCATACTGGTCGCGGCCAATGACGGCGTGGGAACGAAGCTGAAGATCGCCATCGAGGCCGGCATCCACGACACCGTCGGGATCGATCTCGTCGCCATGTGCGTCAACGACCTCGTCGTGCAGGGTGCCGAACCGCTGTTCTTCCTCGACTATTTCGCGATGGGGAAGCTCGACCCGGACCAGGGCGCGGCGATCGTCGGCGGGATCGCGCAAGGTTGCAGTATCGCGGGCTGTGCGCTGATCGGCGGCGAGACGGCTGAAATGCCGGGCATGTATGCCGGCGGAGACTACGACCTCGCGGGCTTTGCCGTGGGTGCCGCCGAACGCGGCAGCCTGCTGCCCACCGACGACATCGCCGAGGGCGACGTCCTGCTGGGCCTTGCCTCCTCGGGCGTGCATTCCAACGGATTTTCGCTGGTCCGCCGCATCGTCGCTCTTTCCGGGCTGGGCTGGGACGCGCCGGCGCCCTTCGCGGAAGGGACGACGCTCGGGCGGGCACTGCTGGCGCCGACGCGCATCTACGTTCGCCCGCTGCTCGCCGCGATCCGCGAGACGCACGGGCTGAAGGCACTCGCGCACGTCACCGGGGGCGGCTTCACCGAAAACGTCCCGCGCGTGCTGCCCGACGCCTGGGCGGCCGAAATCGACCTCGACGCCGTCCGCGTGCCGCCCGTGTTCGGCTGGCTCGCGGCGACCGGAGGCGTAGCCCAGGCGGAAATGCTGCGCACCTTCAACTGCGGCATCGGCATGGTGGCGGTGGCGGCGGCGGGACAGGCCGCGCAGATCGCCGCGGTCCTCCAGGCGGCCGGCGAGACCGTGATGCCCATCGGCCGGATCGTCGCCAGGCGCGATGCCGGCGTCATCTATCGCGGAGCACTCTCGCTGTGACGGCGCGGCGCAGGAAGACGGCAATCCTCATCTCGGGCCGTGGCTCCAACATGGCGGCGCTGATCGACGCGGCCGCGGAGCCCGGCTATCCGGCCGAGATCGTCGGCGTCATCTCGGACCGCCCGGAGGCGGCGGGACTGAAGCTCGCCGCGGCGCGCGGCCATGCCTGTGCGATCGTGCCGCGCAGCGCATTCGCCAGCAAGGCCGCGCATGACCAGGCGATCGACGAGGCGCTCAGGGCCTGGAACGTGGAGATGGTCTGCCTCGCCGGCTACATGCGCATCCTCACGGCCGACTTCGTCTCCGCATGGCAGGGGCGCATGATCAACATCCACCCCTCCCTGCTGCCGCTTTTCAAGGGCCTCGACACGCATCAGCGCGCGATCGACGCAGGCATGCGCATACATGGGTGTACCGTGCATTTCGTCACGCCCGTGATGGACGATGGTCCGATCATCGCGCAGGCGGCCGTCCGCGTCACCGCCGACGACGATGCCGAAACGCTCGGCGCACGCGTTCTCAAGGCCGAGCACGGGCTCTATGCCGACGCGCTGAGGCTCGTCTGCGAGGGCCGGGCGCGCATGGAGGGGTCGCGCACCGTGTTTTCGGACATGGCCGAACGCGAACCGCGCGACGTCATGCAGTCTCCCGACATGGAGGCACTCGGCGTCGACCTGGAGCGTCTGGCACGCTCGACGCCCTGAGCCCCCGAAACCCATAGCCCTTCGCCATCCGGAAATACGGAAGCCGGCGGAAACGCCCGCCGGCTTCGATCCGTCCGCAATGCCGCCCGACTACATCGAGGCCGCGTCGTCGGCCTCGTCCGCGCCGTCGGGGCCGCCATCGAAGAACTGCTCGGCGATGAGGCCGGCGTTCTGGCGCAGCAACGTCTCGATCTCGCGCCCTACCTCGGGATTGTCGCGCAGGAACTGCTTGGCGTTCTCGCGTCCCTGGCCGAGACGCTGGGAATTGTAGGAAAACCATGCGCCCGACTTCTCGATGACGCCGGCCTTGACGCCGAGATCGACCAGCTCGCCCGTCTTCGAGACACCCTCGCCATACATGATGTCGAACTCGACCTGCTTGAAGGGCGGCGCGAGCTTGTTCTTCACCACCTTAACCCGGGTCTGGTTGCCCACGACCTCGTCGCGGTCCTTCACCGCGCCGATGCGCCGGATGTCGAGACGGACGGAGGCGTAGAACTTGAGCGCGTTGCCGCCGGTGGTGGTCTCGGGCGAACCGAACATGACGCCGATCTTCATGCGGATCTGGTTGATGAAGATGACCATCGTGTTGGAGCGCGAGATCGACGCCGTGAGCTTGCGCAGCGCCTGGCTCATCAGCCGCGCCTGGAGACCCGGAAGCGAATCGCCCATCTCGCCCTCGATCTCGGCGCGCGGGGTCAGCGCGGCGACCGAATCGACGACGAGCACGTCGATCGCGCCGGAACGCACCAGCGTGTCGCATATCTCCAGGGCCTGCTCGCCCGTATCGGGCTGGGAGATGAGAAGATTCTCGAGGTCGACGCCAAGCTTGCGCGCATAGACGGGATCGAGCGCGTGCTCGGCGTCCACGAAGGCGCAGATGCCGCCCTTCTTCTGCGCCTCGGCGACCGTGTGCAGCGCGAGCGTGGTCTTGCCCGAGCTTTCCGGCCCGTAGATCTCGATGATCCTGCCACGCGGCAGGCCGCCCACGCCGAGCGCGATGTCTAGCCCCAGCGATCCGGTCGGGATCGTCTCGATCTCCACAACCTGTTCGTTCGTGCCCAGGCGCATGATCGAGCCCTTGCCGAAGGACCGTTCTATCTGGGCCAGCGCGGCGTCGAGCGCCTTGGATTTGTCCACCTTCTTGTCCTCAACAAGCCGCAACGAGTTCTGAGCCATGATACATTACCCCTGGGTCGTCAATGTGGGCCGGACAATCCGATGCCGCTGATTCCATGTACCTGATTTGTTCTCTATGCGCAAGATCACGGGGCCAACTGATTTTGCTTGTTAATCCGATTTTGTTCCGCCAACGTTCCGGCGCGGCGGACGAATGTGCAGCTCGCCGTCGGTCCGCTCCGGGGCGGCGGGCGATTCGTTCATGATCGCCATACGGTTGCTGGCGGTCGGCGGCGCGCATGCGGACAGGCGCGGCCGGCTGAGTGTCGAACATATCCGGGGCGCCTCGCATCCGGGCGTCCTGCGCGAAGACGTCGGCGGCGGGGCGTTCAACGCGGCGCGCGTCGCGACTGCGCGCGGCGCCGCAACATCGATCCTGTCGCTGCGCGGCGGAGACCCCTCCGGCGACGCAGTGGCGGCGGCGATCGCGGCTTTCGGCATCCGCGACCTTTCGGTCACGTTCCTCGACCGCCGCAGCCCGAGCTACACCGCCGTGATAGACCGCGCCGGCGAGCCGATCGTCGGCGTCGCCGACATGGCGCTCTACGACGCGGCGTTCGCGAAGCAGATCGGGCGCCGGGCGTTCCGGGACGCGGTCGCGCAATCCGACGCGATACTTTGCGACGCCAACCTGCCCGCCGAAGCGCTGGCCCGGCTGGCGTCGCTCGCCGGTCCCCGGCCTCTCCACGCCATCGCCGTGTCGCCGGCGAAGGCCGTGCGGCTCGCCGGCATCCTGCCGCGCCTCGAAATCGTCTACATGAACCGCCGCGAGGCCGAGGCGCTGGCCGGCACGGCCTCGGCCGATACCGGGCAGGTCGTGGATCGTCTCGTCGCTATGGGCCTCGCGGCCGGCGTGATCACGCAGGGCCCGCACGAGGTCCACGCCTTCGCAGGCGGGCGGCGGATGCGGCTCTCGCCTCCCCCCGTCACCGTCGGCGACGCCACGGGCGCGGGCGACGCGCTGGCGGGCGCGATGACGGTGGCACTGGCGCGCGGGCTCGACTTCGCCGAATCGCTTCGCGAGGGGGTTGCGGCCGCCGCGCTCGCCGTCCAGAGCGAGACCGCGGGCCTGTCGATCGCGCCTGGCGCCTTCGAGGCGATGCTCGCGCGCATCGACGCGCCACGTTCGACAGGAGACTGAACCCGTGCCCACGCCCCCCCTGCCCGCCTTTGCCGAATGCCACGCTGAGGTGGCCGACGCGCTCGGCGCGGGCGCGGCCGTCGTCGCGCTCGAAAGCACGATCATCACGCATGGCATGCCCTACCCGCGCAATGCCGAGATGGCGGCGCGCGTCGAGGCGATCGTGCGTGCGGAGGGCGCGGTGCCGGCGACGATCGCCGTGCTCGACGGCCGGCTGAGGATCGGCCTGGCCGATGACGACCGCGACAGGCTGGCCGCGGCCCGCGATGCCATGAAGCTGTCGCGCGCCGATCTCGCCTTCGCCGTCTCGGAAGGCCGCACCGGCGGCACGACGGTCGCCGCCACGATGATCGCGGCCGAGCTGGGCGGCATCGAGGTCTTCGCGACCGGCGGCATCGGCGGCGTCCACAAGGGCGCGGAGACCAGCTTCGACATCTCGGCAGACTTGGACGAACTCGCCCGCACGCGCGTCATCGTGGTCGCGGCCGGCGCCAAGGCCATCCTCGACATCCCCAAGACGCTCGAGGTGCTCGAAACGCGCGGCGTGCCGGTCGTCGGCTTCGGAACCGATCGCGTGCCCGCCTTCTGGTCGAGGCATTCCGACCATGCCGCGCCGCTGCGGCTCGACACCGCGGAGGCGGTCGCGCGTCTGTGGCAGACGCGCAAGTCGCTCGGTCTTGGAGGCGGGATGCTGCTGGCCAACCCCGTGCCCGAGGCCGACGAGATTCCTGCGGCCGAGATGGCCGGCCACATCGGCGAGGCGCAGGCCATGGCCGAAAGAAAAGGCGTCACGGGCAAGGCCGTGACGCCGTTCCTGCTTCAGGCGATCCTCGAACTCACCGGCGGCCGCAGCCTCGCCACCAACGTCGCGCTCGTCGAAAACAACGCGCGCGTCGCGGCACGCGTCGCCAGGGCGATCAGGTCAGCGGCGTGAGGTAGATCTCGACGCGCCGGTTCTGCGCCCTGCCGTCCTCGGTGGCGTTGGAGGCGATGGGCTGGGTCTTGCCGTAGCCGTTCACGACGAGGCGGCGCCCGTCGACACCCTGCGCGGAGAGGTAGTTCGCCACCGACAGCGCGCGGCGCTGCGACAGGCCGAAATTGTAGCTGTCGCTGCCGACCGAATCCGTGTGCCCGTTGACGTCCACCAGCGTGCGGTTGAAGCGGTTCAGCACCAGCCCGACCGAGTTCAGCGTGGGGTAGAAGCCCGGCATCACCGCGTCCTGGTCGGTCGCGAAGGTGATGTTGGAGGGCATGTTGAGGATGATCTGGTTGCCGTTGCGGGTGACCGAGACGCCGGTACCCTGCAGCTGCGCGCGCAGCTCGGACTCCTGCTGGTCCATGTAGGAGCCGATGCCGCCGCCCACCAGCGCGCCGATGCCTGCACCCAGAAGCGCGTTCCGCCTGTCGCTGCCGCCGCCGAGCGCCACGCCTGCCAGCGCTCCCAGGCCCGCGCCGATGGCGGCGCCTCCGGCCGTGTTGGAAATCTTCTGCTCGCCCGTATAGGGATCGGTCGTGCACGCGCCTACAAAAAGCGCGGCGCCGACCGCCGCAACGATCTTCGTCCTCATGGAAATTCCCTCTCTTTCCCTGCAACCCGTTGAAGGCGACGGGATTCGTCCCCGGGCCTTGATAACACAGATTGCGGCAAAAGGTGGGTGGGGCGGCTCGCCGGGTCGGCATCATATCTGACGTCGATAATCCGGTCCGAGTGCCGCGCCCGAGCTGGCCTGCATGGCGCGAGACCTGGGACATCCTATGTCTGAAGGGAAGTCGCTCCCTGATATTGGGCCACCCGCTGGAGGAGTTTCCAGGCTGCAGACGGAACGGGCAGAAACGGCAACCGCGCAGGCCTCATGAAGGCGAATGGCACAGCGCCTTGGGTCGCAAGCCATTTCGCGCGGAGCGCAATTCATGTTGCGTTCGGCTCTGGAACCGGCATGTGTCTCCAACGTAGATACGCTTAGGAACCGCTACGGGAGCCATGCCGATGATCGCCAATGTAGCGAAATGGGGAAACAGCCAGGCGTTGCGCATCCCGACCGCCTTTGCCCGTGAGCTTCATGTCCGCGAAGGTGCTTCGGTCGACATTTCCGTCGCCGATGGCGTTCTGGTGGTTCGCCCGGTTAATGATCCGCACGTCTACGACCTAGATGCTCTTCTAGGTGGAATCACGGAAGAGAATCGTCATGGCGAGATTGCCACTGGAAGGGCGGTCGGCAACGAATTCTAGGGAGCCATACTGCCCCAGGCAATTCGACATAATCCATTTGCAATGCAATCCGCAGATGGGCCGTGAAATGGCCGACAAGCACTACGCTTTCGTGCTTTCTCCCGAAAGGTACAACTCCATCACCCGCCTCTGCGTGCTTTGCCCCATCACGTCCAAGGCAAAGGGATACCCGTTCGAGGTGGCAATACCCGATGGTGGCAGGATAGCCGGGGTTGTGCTTGCGGATCAGATCAAGAGCATGGAGTGGTCACAACGCAGTTCGGAATTCGTCGAGGCCTGCCCCGACTTGGCTGCACCAGTGCTCGGTCGAGTCAAGGCGCTTCTGGGCACCTAGCTGCCCATTTCAACCAGACCCGCTCCTCTAACGCCTCACCTTCGTGCGGCCTGCATTCTTGCTGCCGGCTCGGCGCGCGCGTAGGTCGGGGCCGGCGGTGCCATGCCGGTTTCGCGATAGGCCGCCACGGCATCCGGCATCGAGGTCTCCTTCGATCCCTCGCGCCCGAGCAGGAGCAGCCTGTCGCCGATCGGCGGTGCCGCCAGACGACCGATCATCTCCTCGACACGCAGCCGCTCGACATTCGCGATCGCGGCACGTCTCGTCCAGTCGTCCATCGAGAATTCGGTCTCGACGTCGAGGTCGGGGAGAACGGCGGTGAAAGCGGGACCGGCCCATCCGCTGGCCGGCATGGACGAGACGGGACCACCGCTGCCGCCGGACTGGCCGCCGCCTCCGGCGACACCCCCAGGCTGGCCGCCGCCTCCGACCGCGCCCCCGGGCTGCCCGCCGCCCTGGACAGGCCCACTGCCCGGCTCACCGCCGGAAACGCCGCCGCCCGTGCCGGGATCGGCCGGTGGCGGATCGGCCGGCGGCGGCGTTCCGCCCCCACCCGTCACGCCGCCCACGATGCCGCCGATGCCGCCTGCTATTCCACCGATGATGTTTCCGAGCATCCGCCAAACCCCCATGAACGGCAGAGTCATCTACTTTCGTCGACCAGTATCAGACGGCCGTTGCAATCACTTTCATGAATATCTTCCAAACATCGCTAGACGATTCAGCAATCGTTGACTTCAATACACGTGGAACGACTTTTCGACGGAACCCGGACCTACAGTTTCCAGGTGGCCTTGCGCGCGGTCTGGACCGGCGTCGTCTCGGCGTCGCCTGCCATGTCGCCATAGGCGGCACGTGCGGCGTCGAGGCTGGCGTCCGACGCGGGCCGCTCGGCGCGCATCGTCATGAGCCGATCGCCCACTTCGGGAGCCGCGATGTGCTCGACCGGTCCCCTGAACCGGTCCCGCTCCGCTTTCTCGATCGTTGCGTGGCGGGCCCAGTCGCGCAGGTCGACGGCGGAATCATAGGCGCCATCGTCGAGGCTGACGACGCGTACCGTAAGCCTTTCGGTGCCGAAGCTGCGCGAGACGCCCGCCTGGCGCGCGGGCGTGACAGGGCGCGAAACCTCATCCGATGAAGCATGCCCGTCGGCGGACTCGCGCCGTGCCTGCGTGCGCCCGTCGGGAGCGGTCGCCGCTTCCGGCGACGCCTTGGCCGGCGCGCCACGCCCGGCGAGACGGTCGACCATTGACCCTAAAGAACCGATAAGCATGCCAGTCCGCCCACGAAAACCTTTCGGGCGAATACATACACTGTTCCTGTTCAGGATTGGTTCCGGACCACGTTGCAAGTTTAACGAACGCGCGGATCCGCCATCGTCGCCGCGCTACTGCGGCATCTCGGCAGTGATCTTGATCGAGGCGTACCATGCCGAGAGATTGGCAATGTCGTCGTCCGAAAGATCTTTCGCCACCACGGTCATCATCTCGTGTTCGCGCTTTCCGGACCTGAATGCCTTGAGCTGTACCTGAAGGTAGATCTCGCTCTCGCCCGCCAGATGGGGGGCGATCGGGATCTGGGCGATGCCGTCGAGACCGTGGCAGACCTGGCATTGCTGGCCCGCCAGTGCCTTGCCCGCCTTGGCATCGGCCGCGATCGCGGGCGCGCCCGCCGATGCGAGCAGGAACGGCAACATGGTCGCGGCGACGCGGATGCTGATGCTCATCACATTTCCTTCATGCATGCGAGAGGAATTGGCCCGGCCGCGCATGCGCGGCCGGGCCGTTTCGTCCGTCGCTCCGCCTGCGGCGATCAGTTGCCGTAGGAGATGCGGTAGATGGCGCCGACGAGATCGTCGGAGACCAGAATCGAGCCGTCGCGCAGCTGGGCGACGTCGACCGGACGGCCGAGATACTCGCCATTGCCGTCCAGCCAGCCCTCGGCGAACACTTCCGTCTCGCCAACCGAGCCGTCATCGTTGACGGAGGTGAACATGACGCGCGCGCCGATCGGCTTGGTGCGGTTCCACGAACCGTGCTGGGCCGAGAAGATGCCGTTGCGGTACTTCGCCGGGAACTGCGAGCCGGTGTAGAACATCATGCCGAGATCGGCGGCGTGGGCGTCCATCTCGACCACGGGGTGGACGATGTCGGCCGGCGGCTCCTCGCCCTTGTACTCGTTGGTGCGGACGGTGCCGCCGCCGAACCAGGGATGGCCGAAATTCTGGCCGGCCGCGGTCTGGCGGTTGAGTTCTCCGGGCGGGATGTCGTCGCCCATGCCGTCAACCTGGTTGTCGGTGAACCAGAGCTCGCCGTTGCGCGGGTTGAAGTCGTGGCCGAGCGAGTTGCGCACGCCGTAGGTGAAGACCTCGCGTCCCGTGCCGTCCTGGTTGATCCTGATGATGCCGCCGATGCCGACCTCGCTGTAGAGGTCGAGCTTCTCCTTCGGCGCCACGTTGAACGGCTGGCCGAGCGAGACGTAGAGCTTGCCGTCGGGGCCGACGCGGCACACGCGCGCGGTGTGGTTGTAGCTCTCCTCGTCGACGGGGATCAGCTTGCCCTGCGCCACGACGTTGAAGGCGGCGACGTCGGGGCTCTCGTAGAAGAACTCCGCCGCCGGATAAGACAGCAGCCGGTTCTGCTCGGCGATGTAGAGCACGCCCTCGGGCGAGAAGCACGGGCCGTTCGGGATCGCCATGGCGAGCGAGGGCGCGAAGTCCTTGACCTCGTCGGCGACGCGATCCTTGTCGCGGTCGGTGACGGCCCACACCTTCGTCTTGCGCGTGCCCACGAAGGTGACGATGCCCTGCGGGCCGACGGCCATGTGGCGCGCGTCCGGCACGATCGCGTAGAGGCTGATCTTGAAGCCCTGCGGCAGCTTGATCTTGGCCAGCGTGTTGTTGATCGCGTCGGCCTTTGCGCCGCCCTGCTCGATGACGGTGAATTCCGTCGTTCCGGTAGTCTTGAAGGCCGAAAGCCTTTCAAGGTTCGAATCCTGCGCCACCGCGAAAGATGCTGCAAACAGGCTCGTGGTGGCCAGCAGGCATGCGGCCATGGAAATACGACGTCCAGACATTACTTCCTCCCGGGGATCCGCGTCTTAGACATGACGCTGGGTAATCAGGATCAAACGTCCTCCGTCGCCGGAGGTAGCAGCCGGCTACCACATGCGACGATTCACGCCTCGGACGTCAGGCGGCCTTGCCGGCAAGCTCGGCGAGTTCGTCCTGCGTGGGCCGATGGCCGCGCAGGTAGAGCGCGCACGTCGTGCGCAGCATCGAAGCGAAATTCGGCACCGCGCCGTTGATCTCGATCGCCTCGTCATAGAGCTTGGAAAGGAACTTCGGCGTGGTCAGTCCCTGCCCGGCGGCGATCTCGTCCACCAGCGACCAGAAGGCCGCTTCGAGCTGGATGCTCGTGGAATGGCCGCCAATTCGCACCGATCTGTTGACCTGGCGGTAGCCTTCCGGATCCTGTCCGGCAAATACCCTGCACATGATTTCCTCCTCGCGCACTCCCTCGCGTGCCGTCCGGACCGCGGCAGTGAGGGCGGCGCTGCGCGGCGGCGGCGTCGATGAGTGTCCGCCTAAAAGGAGGCGTTGACAACCAAACTTTGGGCCAGTCCGAAGGTCACGAAATTCCAAAGTGATTTGCGTTTTCGGAAAAGAACTTCCACCCTTGCGGCCGGGTGGTAGCCCGTTGCCACCACGATCCTCGACGTCTGGCTAGACTTCCGGACCAGCAACGGCCTCGGGCGCCGCGCCCCGGCCGGCGCCGTCCGCCGCAAGACCATCGGGAGAACGCATTGGCGAAGTCCATCCATGCCATGATCCGCGTCCTGGACGAAGCGCGCTCCGTCGCCTTCTATCGAGACGCCTTCGCGCTCGACATCGCCGACCGGTTCGACTTCGACACATTCACCCTCGTCTACCTGCGCAACGCGGAAGCCGATTTCGAGGTGGAACTGACCATCAACAAGGGGCGCACCGAGCCCTATTCGTTCGGCGACGGCTACGGGCACATCGCGTTTTGCGTCGACGATCTCGATGCCGAGCACGCGCGCTTCGTCGCGGCCGGCTACAGCCCGCGCAACATCGTGGAGTTCAACCGCGACGGCTCCCTGCTGGCGCGCTTCTTCTTCGTCGAGGACCCCGACGGCTACAAGATCGAGGTGCTGCAGAAGCACGGCCGCTACCGCTAGCGGCGACCATCCGATTCCGCGCCCCGGGAGGGAGGCGCGGCGCATCGAGCAGCGGCGGCTTCCGCATACGGCCACAGCCGGGGAGCGCCCAGCCAGACAAGGGAGGATGAAACAATGGTGACCGTCTATCGGCAGTCCGGGCAACCGGAGCAATCGGGGCTTTCGCGCCGCGAAGTCCTGAAACGCGGCGGTGCCGCGGGCGCGGGCGCGCTTCTCGTCATCAGCGGACATGCCGTCATCAGCCCCCAGCACGCCTGGGGCATGGAGGCGACCACGCTGAAGCCCGAGACGATGGCGACGCTCATCCAGATGGCGCGCGACATCTATCCGCACGACCATGTCGCCGACAGGTTCTATGCGATCGCCGTCAAGGGCCATGACGAAAACGCGGCCAAGGACGCCGCGCACAAGGAACTCATCGAGACCGGCGTGGCCGAACTCGACGCCAAGTCCGGTTTGGGCGGCTATCGCGGCCTCGGCTGGGAGGAGGAGCGCGTGAAGGTGCTACAGGCCATCGAGTCCACGCCCTTCTTCCAGGCGGTGCGCGGCGGGCTCGTTGTGTCGCTCTACAACCAGAAGGAGGTGTGGCCGCTCTTCGGCTACGAGGGAGAATCCTTCTCGCAGGGCGGCTACATCACCCGTGGCTTCGACGACATCGAGTGGCTCTGAGCCAGGCGCTCGCCACTTTTCCTGAGCTTGGCATTCCCGGGAGGAAACAATGCCTGCACCCTATGCACTCACCGACGACAGCGTCGTCGTCATCATCGGCTCCGGCGCCGGCGGCGGAACGCTCGGC
>VFQR01001012.1_pt1 | contig 25667 bp, 28 predicted proteins | sample 3512321 | NCBI WGS metagenome assembly VFQR01 (sample SAMN10412374, study PRJNA504923) | tailings metagenome | isolation source: Relicate 3 Philex TSF1 revegetated site | place: Philippines: Tuba, Benguet | collected 2017-08-29 | reverse complement strand
GCATCCAGTACAAGAAGTTCGCGCGCTGAGGTTCTTGATGGCCAGTGAGCCGACCGTCCGTCTCGCAGGCCCCGACGATCACGCCGCCATCGCCGCCATGAACGCGGCGATGGACCTGTTCTACAACCCTCATCTGCCTCCGAGCCCCACGGGCGACGTGATCGCCCTGATGCGGCGCATCGCGGCCGACGGCCAGCTCGGCACGCAGGTGGCTCTCGCCTTCGACGGGAGCCGTCCAGTCGGCATCGCCTTCTTCGTTCTGATCCATCCCGGCCGGCGCCTCGGCGGCGTGCTCTTCGTCAAGGACCTGTTTGTCGTCGGCGAGGCGCGCGGCCTCGGTATCGGCGAAAGGCTCATGCAGTTCCTGGCGCGTCTCGCCCGCGACAAGGGCGTCAACCGGATCGATCTGACGGCGGAGCCGCAGAATGCCGGCTCCCAGCGCTTCTACGAGCGGTTGGGGATGAAAGTCAGGCCTGCGATCTACTATCGTCTCGAGGGCGAGGGATTGGCCCGGCTGGCGGGGGACGCCAACCAGGCGGCCTCGAAGAACGCGCCCTGAGCCCTGTGCCGGTGGATGCCGACACCTACTCGTCGGCGAGGTCCGCCGCCGGCAGCCAGAAGACCTCGCCCTCGCTCTCTTCCGAGTCGAGCCAGAGGAAAGGCAGGTCGAATTCCTCTTCCATGATGTCGCGCCCGGTGCCGATCTCGCAGAGAAGACCGCCCCCGGGGGTGAGGTGCTCGCCGGCCTCGGCGAGGATGCGGCGGACGATGTCGAGCCCGTCGGTGCCGCCGAGATGCGCCATGACGGGTTCCGCCCGATACTCCGGCGGAAAGGCGTCGACTTCCGCCTGCGCCACGTAGGGAGGGTTCGTGACGATGAGGTCGTAGCGGCGCCCCGCGACCGGCTTGAACAGGTCGCCGGCGAGCAGGCGGACGCGGTCGGCCATGTCGTGGTCGGCGACGTTCAGCTTCGCCACCTCCAGCGCCTCCTTCGACAGGTCGACCGCATCCACTGCGGCGTTCGGATAGGCCATGGCGGCGAGGATCGCGAGGCAGCCGGAGCCGGTGCAGAGGTCGAGCACGTGCGAGATCTCGAACGGGTCGGGAATGGGGCCGGAGCCGCCCTGCGCCAGCGCGCCGGTCATCATCATCTCGCCGAGGTAGGAGCGCGGCACGATGACGCGTTCGTCGACCCGGAATGGGATGCCCTGGATATAGGCCTTGCCGACGAGATAGGGCGCAGGCTTGCGGGTGGCGATGCGCGCCTCGATGAGCGCGAGCAGCCTCTCGCGCTCGGGGCGAGTCAGGCGTGCCTCCAGCCAGGGAGCGAGTTCGTCGATCGGCAGCGACAGGCCCTCCAGCATCAGGAAGGCCGCCTCGTCGAGCGCCGTGGTTGTGCCGTGGCCGTAAGTGAGCTTCGCCTGGGCGAAGCGCGAGACGGCGTAGCGGACGAAGTCGCGCAGCGTCAGGAGTTCGTCGATGGGCGAGGGCATCTGGGCCATGGCGTGCGTCATCCGGAGAGGCGCGGCGGACGGCCCCCCGCCGTGCTAGCGGCTCGCCGGGAGCGGTTCAACCCCGGGCGCAAGCCGCCTCTGCTGCAATGCCGAAAATTTGCGCCGGACAGGACCCGGACTGCCTTGGCATCGCCCAAGTCGGCGGCGATGGTCGCCTTGCGGATCAACGGGTTCGCAGGCATTGTGCCGCCATGTTCGCCGGCCCGGAAGGCGCGGATCGCGCCGCGGCGCCGAATTTCCCTCACGGGATGACGAGAGAGCGATTGTGACCTTCAGGACCTCGTTTCGCGCCCTTGCGCTCGCCGTCGGCTTTGCCGCCGGTTCCGTTCCGGTCGCTCATGCGCAGAGCCGCCCGGTGACTTTCGAGCCGCTTGGCGCGACACCGGCCTTCCGCGACGCGCTGCGTGTGTCGGTCTACGGCAACGTTCTCGCCGCACGCCTCGCTTCAAACGTCCGTGATACCGCCGCGGCCTCGGTCTTCTGGCGCGCCGCGCTCCGCCAGGATCCTCGCAACAACGAGATCCTCGAGCGCGCCTTCGTCACCACCCTTGCCGACGGCAATGTCGACGAGGCCGTGCCGCTTGCCGAGCGCCTGATCCAGATCGACCGTGGGCATCGTCTCGCGCGCCTCGCCCTCGCCATGCGGGCCCTGAAAAGCCGCCAGTTCCAGATGGCGCGCACCCATCTGACGGCCGCTCCCCGCGCCAATGCCGATCTGACCTCGGCCCTGCTGATCGCCTGGACGCATCTGGGATCGGGTGATCCGCAGGCCGGCATCGCCGCCCTCGACCGGCTGACCGGCGCCGACTGGTACAACCTGTTCAAGAACTTCCACGCCGGCCTGATCCTCGATGCGGCCGGCCGCCGCGCCGACGCCGGCAAGCGCCTCGAGGACGCCTACAAGCAGGATCCGACCATCCTCAGGATCGTCGACGCCTATGGACGCTGGGCATCCCGCGCCAAGACGGTGGCAGAGGCCCAGCAAATCTTCGCGGCCTACGACAAGGTGATCCCCAACCACCCGATCATCGTGGCGGCCCAGCAGCGGCTGAACGAGGCGGGCGCAACCCTTCCCGTCCTCGTCCGCACCACCCAGGGCGGTGCGGCGGAGGTGCTCTACGGGCTCGGCTCGGCGCTGTCGCGGCAGGGGGGCGAGGATCTCGCCCTGATCTACCTGCAGCTTGCCCGCTGGCTCGATCCGCAGCACGACATGGCGATCCTGTCGCTCGCCGACCTCTATGAGTACATGAAGCTGCCGCGCCGCGCGATCACGGTGTTCGAGGCCATGCCGGAGAGTTCGCCGCTCTATCGCAACGCCCAGATCCAGCGCGCCCTGAACCTCGAGCAGATCGACAAGACCGACGACGCGCGCCGGGCGCTCGGCGAACTCATCGCCAAGAACCCCGAGGACCTCGAGGCGCTGCAGGCGCTCGGCAACATCCAGCGCGCCCGCAAGATGTTCGCCGAGGCGGCCGAAACCTATTCGAAGGCGCTCGCCCTCGTCCGCGATCCGGGGCCGCAGCACTGGATCTACTTCTACTTCCGCGGCATCGCCCTCGAGCGCACCAAGCAGTGGGCGAAGGCCGAGGCCGACCTGAAAAAGGCGCTGGAGCTGATCCCCGAGAACAACGCCCGCGGCCGGGCCCAGGTGCTGAACTATCTCGGCTATTCCTGGGTCGACCAGGGCATCAATCTCGAGCAGGGGCTGGAGTTGGTGAAGAAGGCCGTCGAGCTGACGCCGGAGGACGGCTACATCGTCGACAGCCTCGGCTGGGCCTATTACCGCATGGGCCGCTACGAGGAGGCCGTGGTCGAACTCGAGCGCGCCATCGAACTGAAGCCCGAGGATCCCGTCATCAACGACCACCTCGGCGATGCATATTGGCGCGCCGGCCGGCAGCTCGAGGAACGGTTCCAGTGGAACCATGCCCGCGACCTGAAGCCCGAGCCGGACGACATGCCGCGCATCCTCGACAAGATCGCCAACGGCCTCGCCGAAACGCCGGTGCAGACCACCCGCACCACGGGCGAGGCTTCGCCCGTCCCGAAGACATCGCCGAACTGACGCGCCGGGCGGCGGTGTCATCCGCCATGGCGACGGCCGGAATGCCGCCGGTGCTGGTCGAGCGGGCGCCCGCCAAGGTCAACCTGACGCTCGCCGTCCGCGGGCGCCGCGCCGACGGCTATCATGACCTCGAAAGCCTCGTGGTCTTCGCCGCTGCCGGCGACGAACTGCGCTTCGCTCCGGGTGGCTCGGGCCACCATCTCGTCGTGCGCGGCCGGAGCGCCGCGGCGGCTGGTCCGATGGCCCAGAACCTCGTGCTCAAGGCGGCCCGTCTCCTCGCAGAACGTGTTCCCGGTCTGCCCGGCGGCACCTTCACCCTCATCAAGCGCCTGCCGGTGGCGGCTGGTCTCGGCGGGGGATCGTCGGACGCCGCCGCGGCCCTGCGACTGCTGGCGCGCGCCGGCGGGATCGGGCGCGGCGACTGCCGGCTGATGGAGGCCGCCCGCCTGACGGGGTCCGACGTACCGGTTTGCCTCGATCCTCAGCCGCGGTTCATGCGTGGCACCGGCCATGACCTCGGTGCGCCCTTGGTGCTTCGGCGGCTGCCGGCGCTTCTCGTCAATCCAGGGGTCGCCGTACCGACCCCGGAAGTGTTTCGCCTTCTCGGTCTCACGGCGGGCGATCGTCTCGCCGGCGATCCCGCCGCCGTCATGGAGCCAGCAGCGCCGCAGCCCCGGGACGACCTCGTGGCGCTGCTCGCGGCGTCCCGCAATGATCTCGAAGCGCCGGCGCTGGCCATGGCGCCGGTGATCGGCGTCGCGCTGGCCGATCTGAGGGCCCATCACACCTGCCTCTTGGCGCGGATGTCCGGCTCCGGCGCAACTGTCTTCGGGCTGTTCGATACCTGCCGGGCTGCCGCGGCGGCGGGGAAGGCGATCTCGTCCCGCCATCCCGGCTGGTGGGTGAAGCCCACCATGCTGGGCGGTGGTCAGACTCCGCGATAGCGTCGCCAGCCGGCGGCCCTCAGCTCGCAGGCCGGGCAGGTGCCGCAGCCGAAGCCCCAGTCGTGCTCATGCTTGCGGTCGCCGAGGTAGCAGGAGTGCGACTCCCGCCGGATCAGCTCCACCAGCGGGGCGCCGCCGAGCCGCTCGGCCAGCGTCCAGGTCTCGGCCTTGTCGATGAACATCAGCGGTGTGTGCAGGACGAAGCGGCGATCCATGCCGAGGTTCAGCGCCACCTGCAGGGCCTTGATCGTGTCGTCGCGGCAGTCGGGATAGCCTGAGTAATCCGTCTCGCACATGCCGGCGACGATGTGTTTCAGGCCGCGACGATAGGCCAGGGTCGCCGCGAAGGTGAGAAAGATCAGGTTGCGGCCGGGCACGAAGGTGTTGGGCAGGCCCTCGGCGGTCATGGCGATGGCGACGTCGCGCGTCAGCGCCGTGTCGGAGACCTCGCCGAGAACTCCGAGGCCGAGAGTGTGGTCCGGTCCGAGTCGCACCGCCCAGCCGGCGTCCTGCGCGGCCAGGCCGTCGCGAATGGTTTCCCGGCAGGCGAGCTCGACCTGATGACGCTGGCCGTAGTCGAAGCCGAGGGTCTCGACGTGGGAAAAACGGTCGAGCGCCCAGGCGAGGCAGGTGGCCGAATCCTGGCCGCCCGAGAACAGGACGAGGGCGCCGTCCGAGTTTGCCGCCGGCGTCATGCCCGGCTCCTCAGTGGGCGCGGGCGATACAGAAATCGACCGCCTGGACGAGAGCATCCTTCAGCGCACAGTCGGGGAAGAGACCCAGGGCGTCCTTGGCCATGTCGCCATAGTGACGGGCGCGCTCGATGGTGTCGGCCAGCGCCCCGTGGCGGGCCATGAAGCCGATGGCGGTGTCGAGGTCGCCCTCGGCGATGTCGCCGTCGACCAGCACCTTCTTCCAGAAGGCGCGCTCGGTCTCCGAACCGCGGCGATAGGCGAGCACCACGGGCAGGGTGATCTTGCCCTCGCGGAAGTCGTCACCGGTGTTCTTGCCGAGCTTCTGCGCCTTGCCGCCGTAGTCGAGGGCATCGTCGACCAGCTGGAAGGCGATGCCGAGGTTCATGCCGTAGGCGCGGGCCGCGGCCTGCTCGGCCTTCGGCCGCTCGGCGATCACCGGGCCGACCTCGCAGGCGGCGGCGAAGAGTTCCGCCGTCTTGCCGCGGATGACCGCGAGATATTCGTCCTCTGTGGTCGAGGTGTTCTTGGCGGCGGCGAGCTGCATCACCTCGCCCTCGGCGATGACGGCGGCCGCCGTGGAGAGAATGTCGAGGGCGCGCAGCGAGCCGACCTCGACCATCATCTTGAAGGCCTGCCCAAGCAGGAAGTCGCCGACCAGCACCGAGGCCTCGTTGCCCCAGACCATGCGGGCCGCCGGCTTGCCGCGGCGCATGTCGCTCTCGTCGACCACGTCGTCGTGCAGCAGCGTTGCCGTGTGCATGAATTCCACGGCCGCCGCGAGCTTCACATGGCCTTCGCCCTGATAGCCGGAGAGGGCGGCCGTCGCGAGCGTGAGCATGGGCCTGAGGCGCTTGCCGCCGGAGGAGATCAGGTGGTTCGCCACCTCCGGGATCATGGTGACCTCGGAGCCGGTGCGCGACAGGATCATGGCATTGACCCGCTCCATGTCCGGACGGGTCGCGTTGACCAGCGCCTCGATCGAGGCACGATCCTTTTCGAACGGGACGACGACTGCCACGCCATGCTCCACTGCCGCTCCGCCGGACGCGGCGGAAAGTCGTGGCGACCATAAGGGCTTGGTGTGGTCTTCTCAAGCAGAGCGGCCCCTGCGAATGGTCGCAGCGGCAAGAGGCCAGGAGGCGATGTGGAGGAGATCATCCGCACCCACGATCCCGTCCTTGTCAGCGCCGTCGAGGCGCTGCTCGAGGGGGAGGGCATCACGGTCTTCGTGGCTGACCGCCACGTGTCGGCGCTCGAGGCTCGGATCGCCGCCTTTCCGCTGAGAATCCTCGTGCCTGAGGAGGATGTCGCGCGCGCGCGCCGTGCGGTGAGGGATGCCGGTTGGGGCGAGACGCTGCGACAAGGCGAACCCTGACGATGGGCGAGACCGGGCCAAGCGGCTGTAACAGTTGAACTGTTCTAATCTGAACGGTTGCATGCAATAAGGTGCATATGAGCCTTATCGACGATCCCCTTCTTGAACTGAGCGCCGACAAGGTCCTCGGCGGCCGCGTCCAGATCACCCAGCCGCGATCAGGGCACCGCGCCGGGCATGATGCGGTGCTGCTGGCCGCCGCCGTGCCGGCATCCCCCGGGGACCGCATTCTCGACCTCGGGGCGGGGGTCGGAACCGCCGCCTTCTGCCTCGCGGCGCGTGTGCCGCAATGCTTCCTCACGCTCGTCGAGATCGATCCGGCGCTGGCCGCGCTCGCCGAGCAGAACGCTGCCGCCAACGGCTATGGCAACCGCACGCGCGTGATCGTCATGGACGCCGAGGCCCGCGGCACGTCGCGCGAGAAGGCGGGCCTGCTCGTCGGCCAGATCGACCGGGTCATCACCAATCCGCCCTTCCACGACGCCCCGCGCCATCGCGTCTCTCCCGGCGCCGCCCGCCGCCTCGCCCATGCCGGCGGCGACGATCTCCTCGCCGGCTTCCTGCGCACGGCGGTGGCGGTGCTGCGACCCGGCGGCACCGTCACGCTGATCCATCGAGCTGATCGTCCCGAGGCGCTCATCGCCGCGATGAAGGGCCGTTTCGGTGGCATCACGCTGCGTCCCGTTCACCCGAAGCCCGACGCGCCGGCGATCCGCCTCATCGCCACCGGCACCAAGGGCTCGCGCGCGCCGACCGCCATCCTTCCTGGCCTCGTGCTGCAGGACGCCGAGGGCCGCCCGACGCCCGAGGCCGAGGCGGTGCTGAGGGAGGGGAGAGGGTTGTAGCGGATGAAATGGCGCGCGCTGCTGATTGCCGTCGTGGCCCTGGCCGTCGTTCTGCCGAACCGGCCGGCTTGGGTCTTCGCCCAGCCGGCGCAGCCCTATCTCCATGACATACTGCGACGGCCGGTTTTCAAGGAAAGCTGGGACCGGCTCTTCCGCCGCAACCGCAACATCGACCGGTGGGTGCATGTGTTCGGCGGAGGCGGTCCGGGTGTTGCCGGCCCCGCCGAGCCGGTGACGGCTGGGGGGCGGTCCTATCTGTCGACCGATGTCTGCAAGCCGCATGACTGTGCCGACAATCAGCTCTTCGTTCTCTTCACGGTCGATGGCACGCAGGCCTGGGCGGCGCTGCGCCACAAGGATTTCGTCCAGTGGCTCGGAAATCCCGGCCCGGCCGAGCGCGGCCTGCTGGAGCGCCGCCTCGCCCGCTGATCGAGGACTTCAGCCCTCGATCTTCGAGAAGTCCGCGACCGTCGCCGTCGCGGCGCGCAACTCGTTGAGGATCTTCAGCCGGTTCTCGCGCAGCGCGGGGTCCTCGGCATTGACCGTGACCTTGTCGAAGAAGGCGTCGACCGCAGGCCGAAGTTCGGCGAGCGCCTTCATCGCGCCGGCATAGTCCTCTTTGGCCACGTGGTCGCGGGCATGAGCCGCGGCCGACTGCAGGAGATTGTAGAGCGCCCGCTCCTCCGGCCCGCCCTTGTCGTGGACGAGGGCGGCGTCCGGCGCGCCGTCATAGGCGCGGCCGTCCTTCTTCTCCTCGATGCGCAGGATGTTCATGGCGCGCTTGGTGCCGGCGAGGAGGTTTTTCCCGTCCTCGGTGCCGAGCAGGGCGGCGAGCGCCTCGACGCGGCGGACGACGAGCAGGAGGTCGTCATTGCCCTCGCCTGAGGCCAGCACGGCGTCGACGAGGTCATGGCGCTGCCCTTGGTCGCGGAGCAGGACCTTCAGGCGGTCGTGGAAGAAGGAGAGGAGGTCGGCTGAAAAACCGTCGATCCGCGAAAGCGCGAACTTCAGATCGTTGTCGACCAGAAGGCGAATGACGCCGAGGGCGGCGCGGCGCAACGCGAAGGGGTCCTTCGATCCCGTCGGCTTTTCGTCGATCCGCCAGAACCCCGTCAGCACATCCAGCTTGTCCGCCAGCGCCACGGCCACGGCCACCTTGTCGGTGGGAACGCGGTCGGACGGCCCCTGCGGCTTGTAATGATCCTCGATGGCCGCCGCGACGCTCTCGTGCTCGCCCTGCAGCAGCGCATATTTCCGGCCCATCAGGCCCTGCACCTCGGGGAATTCGCCGACCACCTCGGTCATGAGGTCGGCCTTGGCGAGTTCCGCCGCGCGCCCGGCGAGGTCCGGATCGGCCCCCACCAGCGGCGCGATGTGGCGGGCGAGGGCCTTGATGCGCTCGACGCGCTGCCCCTGCGTGCCGAGCTTCTCGTGGAAGACGACGTTGAGGGCGCGCAGCTTCGCCATGCGCTGGTCGAGCGGCTTCTCCGCCGCCGTCTCGAAGTCCGGCAGCGGCTTCTGGTCCGTCTCCCAGAAGTAGAGCGCGTCGGAGAGGCGGGCGCGGATGACGCGCTCGTTGCCGGCGATGATCGCCGTGCCGCCGTCGCTCGCCTCGAGATTGGCGGTCAGCACGAAACGGTTGGCGAGGCGGCCCGTCTTCGGGTCGCGGACCACGAAGCACTTCTGGTTGGCGCGGATGGTGGCGCGGATCACCTCGTCGGGGATGGCGAGGAAGGCCTCCTCGAAGGAGCCCATCAGCACCACCGGCCACTCGACGAGCCCGGCCACCTCGTTCGCAAGTCCCTCGTCCTCCACCAACTCCAGCCCCTGCGCGAAGCAGAGGTTGTGCGCGTCGGCGAGGATGCGGCGCTTGCGCTCCTCCGGATCGGCGACGACGAAGGCCTTCTCGAGGCTCGTCAGGTAGTCGTCCATGCGGCGCGCCCGGAAGGTCGCCGGCGCCATGAAGCGGTGGCCGCGGGTGGTGTCGCCGGAGACGATGCCGTCGACGCTGAAGGCGATGACGGCCGGCTCCTCGGTCTCGGGGCCGAAGGTGCAGAGGATGGACTGCAGCGGGCGCACCCAGCGCAGCGACGCGGTCGAGACCGAGGCCGCGCCCCAGCGCATCGACTTCGGCCAGGGGAAGGCGCGGATGATCTCCGGCACGATCTCGGCGATGACCTCCGGTGTCGGGCGTCCCGGCCTGTTGATGACGGCGATGTAGCTGTCGCCCTTCTTGGGGTCCGACTGGATGGTGGCCTCGTCAATGGAGACGAGACCGGCGCTCTTCAAAAAGCCCTGGATGGCGGCTTCCGGCGCGCCGACGCGCGGCCCCTTGCGCTCCTCCTTCACATCAGGCGAGGCGGCGGGCAGGCCATGCACCGAGAGCGCGATGCGGCGCGGGGTCACCACGACGCGGGCGCCCTCATAGAGGCAGCCCTTCGCCACGAGGGCGTCGGTCACCGCCTTCTTCAGGTGGGCCGCGGCGTCGGCCTGCATGCGGGCGGGAATCTCTTCGGAGAGCAGTTCGAGGAGAAGGTCGGGCATCGGACGGTCTTCCGGGCCTCTCGTGAGGCCGCTTCACCCCCGCCGCTGGGGCGAGGGGCGGGCCGCTGGGCGGCCCGGGGTGGGCTGGAGCCGCCCGTCCCGCCGCTGGGGACGGGGCGCCTCCGGGTTGTGCCCCAAGAACACGGCTTGGTGCGCCATGTCCAGTGCCCACCTGCAGGGAAGCCTGAGCGGCAGGGCTCCGCCGCTCCCCTCCGGCGTCAGCGCGGGGGCGGGAACTTCTCGAAGGCCGGGACCCCTTCCGGGAAGATGTGGAAGGTCTGCGCTTCGGAGGTGTAGAAGACCACCTGTGGCCCGCCATAGACGGAGGGATCATCCAACCCGCCGACCTTGAGGATGACGGCGTTCTTCCGCCGCGGGCTGAGGGTCGCGAGATGGGTGCCGCAGGTGGCGCAGAACTCGCGCGTCACCGGGTTCTCGAGATCCGGGCGGCTGTAGCGGGCCGGTTCGCCCTTTACGTAGCGAAAGCCCTCGACCGGCACGGCCATGAAGTAGTTCTCGGCGCCGCCGGCGATCTTCTGGCATTCGCGGCAGTGGCACTGGCCGCGGAACATCGGCTCGCCCTCGACCTCGTAGCGCAACGCGCCACAATAGCATCCGCCCGTCATCATGGTTCCGCCCTCCCTTGAGGCGCTGTCCGCCCCTTCCGGTCTCGTGGAGGCGGGAGGCTAGACCGAAAGGACCGCCCCTGGCGAGGCTGCGGAGACGCCGGGCGGCGAAGGTCAGCCCCGCACGCGGTGCAGCGTCGTGGTGTGGCCGTTGCCGCAGCGCGACGAGATGCGGTCGCGGCTCTCCAGCGTCACCGCGCAGGAGGTTTCCGAGGTGCGGCTGCCATCGGAGCAGCGGCCGCGAAAGGTGAGGCGGGAGGTGAAGCCGGTCAGCCGGCCGCGCCCCTCTGTGCCGCAGCGCCCGGCGGCGCGGGTGTTGAAGAGCTCGCGCGCCACGATGGTCGCGCCCTGGACGCGGATCTCGACGCCGGCGCGGCCGCCGGGCTGGGCTGCCCAGAAGCCGGCGAAGTCGGCGCCGCGAAGACGGTCACCCGCCGGGCGGGCGGCACCGGGAGCCTGCGCCGCGGCGGCGGTGGCGAGTGCCACGAGGGCGGCGAGGGCGAGGGGAGCGGTCGTTCTCATGGTGAGCCATCCTGTCGGGGGCCTTGCGGCGAATCCAAGGCGGCAAGCCTACAGCCTGCGGCGCTCCGCGACGATGGCGCCCGACACGCGAACCGACCGGCTTGCCGGCATCGCAGACCCCGGTTACCGCTGGCGGCGGAGACCAGCCCGCATGACCGTCGCCCTGACCATCGCCGAACTCGTCGAACGCTTTCCCGACTTTCGCGTCGCGGTCCTCGTCTGCGAGGACCTGACCGTTCCCGCCGAACGCCCGGCAGAGCTCGACGCCATCATCGCGGCGCGCGAAGCGGCGGCACGCGCGGCCTGGGGCGGCCGCGAACTGTCGGAGATCCCGGGCATCGCCGCCTGGCGCGCGGCCTACAAGGCCTTCGGCATCAAGAAGACCAGCTATCGCTGCTCGGTGGAGCGGCTGATGAAGAATGCGCTGGCAGAACGCCCGCTGCCTGCCATCAACGGCTTCGTCGACGCCTACAATGCCGTCTCGCTGTCGGCGGTCGCCTGCATCGGCGCCGACGACCTCGACAAGGCGGCAGGCCCCTTCGCCTTTCGCTTCGCGCGCGCCTCCGACACCTTCATCGACATGGCGGCGGAGCCGGGCGAGGACCCCAACGATCCGCCAAAGGAGGGCGAGGTGGTCTATGCCGGCTCAGGTCACGTGCTCTGCCGCCGCTGGAACTGGCGGCAGGATGCCCGCTCCATCATCACCCCGGCGACGTCACGGGCGATCCTCACCGTCCAGACCAATGGCTGGGGAGACCTCGACGCTGCGGTCGCCGATGCGCGCGACCTGATCGGCCGCTTCTGCGGCGGCCGGGTGACTGCCGCGGTTGCCGACCGGAACAACACCACCGTCAGCCTCGTTTGACTGGGATCGGCGGATGTCCGCCGCGCCCGCCCGGATGGGTCGCCGGCTCCGTTGACCCCGGCGACTTTCGATGCGTCCATGGGCGGGTTGACCCGTTTCCCCGAGGAGGTCCCCATGAACCGCTCCGCTAGCGCCGTCTGGCGCGGTACCGGCCGTGACGGCAAAGGCGCCATCACCACGCAGTCCGGCGTCCTTGACGCCGCCGCCTATGGTTTCACCACCCGCTTCGAGAATGAGAAGGGCACCAATCCCGAGGAGCTGATCGCCGCGGCCCATGCCGGGTGCTTCACCATGGCGCTGGCCTTCGCCCTGCAGCGCGAGAACCTGACGCCGAACGAGCTCAAGACCGATGCGGTCGTGACCCTCGACAAGGACGGAAGCGGATTCAAGGTGACGAAGTCCGCGCTCACCCTGAAGGCTGATGTCCCCGGCATCGACCGCGAGAAATTCGCCGAGATCGCCAAGGGGGCCAAGGAAGGTTGCCCGATCTCGAAGCTGCTCAACGCCGAGATCACGCTGGACTGGTCCCTGGCCTGACGGGATCGAACATCCCGCAAACGTTGCGCCCCGGTTACCCTGCCGGGGCGCTTTTTCGTCAAAGGCCCGCGCGGCGTTAAATCCGTCCTCATGACTCTGCGTCATGCTGGTGGAGCATGTGCTTCCCCAGCGAGGGTCCATGGCCAACGACGTGGCAGTCAATTTCCGCAAGAACCGCGGTCGCAGCGAAGAGATCGCCGATGGCGCCGGCCGAGGCGGCCTGTCGACCCTCGTCCTCGTCGTGGGCGCACTGGCCGTCGGCTTCGCCGCTTACAGCTTCGCGCCCGCCAACCTGTCGCTGCCGGTCATCTCGTCGCTGTGGCGCGGCCAGGGCCAGACGGCACGGCCGGCCGTCGTCGACAGCACGCCTCGCCCGGCCTCCGTCGTTCCCGGCGTTCGCGAGGTCGGTGGCGGCTCCATCGGGTTGCCGATCGTCGGCAGCGCGGCCCTGTCGCAGGTTTACTCCCCCGTCGGCCCTGTAGTCATTCGCAAGCGCGACGGCTACGTCGAGGTCGACGGCCCGGGCCTGAGGCCGCCTCCGGTCGGTCCCCGCCGGTCGAGCCAGGCCGTCTTCGACCATGGCGCCGTGCTCGCCACGGCACTCCAGCCGCTTGCCTTTACTCCCTGCGACAGCCACCTGCGCTATCTCGCGGCGGCCAACATCAACCTCTTCGTCGGTGGCTTCATGCCGCCGCGCACGGCGATCGATCCGCGCGCCTCAGCCGACGCCGCCTTCTGGCGCAGGCCCGAGGCGAGTGCCGTGCGAAGGGCCGCTCTCATCCTGGCGGAGAAGGGCGCACTCGGCCCGAACGACTTCGGCATCGACGCCTCGCCGCAGGCCCGCGGCCTGTTCGAGGGCGCGACGCTCGGCCGGCCGTCCTGCGGCTGAGCGCCACGGGGGCCGCCGCCTTTTCGCCGGAATTGCGGCGTGACATAGTGCATTGCATCATTGAGGCCGCGGGGAGAATCATGCCGCCAGTCCTGATGGGAGCCGCCGTGGCGGCCATTGCGATCGCCGCCTACGTGCTCGTGCGCAGGCAGGTTGCGCCCGTGCTGAAGCCCGTGCGCGCCGAGACCCCGGTCCGCCGTCTGCGCCGTGATCCGGTCACAGGCGAGTACCGCCCGTTCTGACGGCGGTTGACCCCCTCGCACCCGGTCAGTAAGGGTCGGCACCGCTCGTCCCGACAGGCCGTTCCGAAATGTCCCGATCCGACCTCCCGCCGCACATGCGGCCCGAACGCTCGTTCCAGGGCCTGATCCTGGCGCTCCAGACCTTCTGGGCGGAGAAGGGCTGCGTCATCCTCCAGCCCTACGACATGGAGGTCGGCGCCGGCACGTCCCATCCCGGCACCATGCTGCGCTCGCTGGGGCCGAAGCCGTGGAACGCCGCCTATGTGCAGCCGTCGCGTCGGCCGAAGGACGGCCGCTACGGCGAGAACCCGAACCGGCTTCAACACTATTACCAGTTCCAGGTCATCCTGAAGCCCAATCCGCCGAACCTGCAGGAACTCTACCTGGGCTCGCTGGAGGCGATCGGCCTCGACCCGAAGCTGCACGACATCCGCTTCGTCGAGGATGACTGGGAGAACCCGACGCTCGGCGCCTGGGGCCTCGGCTGGGAATGCTGGTGCGACGGAATGGAGGTGAGCCAGTTCACCTACTTCCAGCAGGTGGCGGGCATCGAATGCGCCCCGGTTTCCGGCGAGCTCACCTACGGCCTCGAGCGCCTCGCCTGCTACCTGCAGAACGTCGAGAGCATCATGGAGCTGAACTTCAACGGCCGCGAAGGCGCCGAGAAGGTCACCTACCGAGAGGTCTTCCTGCAGGCAGAGCAGGAATATTCCCGCTACAATTTCGAACACGCCGACACGGCAGCCCTGTTTCGCCGTTTCGCGGAAGCGGAGACGGAATGCCGCTCGCTCCTCGGCAAGGGGGAGAGCGGCGAGCGCCATCTGATGGTCCAGCCCGCCTACGACCAGTGCCTCAAGGCCGGCCACGCCTTCAACCTGCTCGACGCCCGCGGCGTCATCTCCGTCACCGAGCGGCAGAGCTATATCCTGCGGGTGCGCGAGCTGGCGAAAGCCTGCGGCGCCGCCTGGCTGAAGACCGAAGCAGGCGGAGCCGCAGCATGATCCTCACCCGTCGCTCGCTTGTCGCCGCTCTCGCCTTCGCAGCCATGCCGGCTGCCGCCCAGCAGGCCGCCTCACCGGATCCCGTGGCCGCGCTGCGCGCCTTCTACGCCAAGCCTGAGCGTGCCCCGGTCGAACCCTTCATGTCGCAGCGCCTGCGGCGGCTCTACGAGGCGCAGAAGCGCCGTAGCGCGACCGCCGAGGGGCCGATGTCCGGCCTCGACTTCGTCTTCGCCTGCGGCTGCCAGGACCATGACGACAACTACCAGGCCCGCAACCGCTATCGCCTCATCTCCCGGGACGAGCGAAAGGCCAGGGTGACGGTGACGGTGAAGCTCTTCGCCGACCAGGCGGAGACGCAGGACATCACCTTCGACCTCGCATTGGTCAACGGCCGCTGGCTCATCGACGACGTCTCGGGAGCGAGCGGTGACATCCCCTGGGTTCTGTCGCGGCTTCTGCAGATCCGCGGCTGACGCAGGCCCGCGTCATCGCCCCGATGGGGATGCGGAAACAGGAAAGGGCGCCCGCGGGCGCCCTTTGTGCATTTACATGCCCGGGTAGTTCGGTCCGCCGCCGCCTTCCGGCGTCACCCAGTTGATGTTCTGGGCGGGATCCTTGATGTCGCAGGTCTTGCAGTGCACGCAGTTCTGCGCGTTGATCACGAACTTCGGGTCGGTCTTCGCCTCGGGATCGGCATAGACCACCTCGTAGACCCCCGCCGGGCAGTAGAGCCTCGCCGGCTCGCCGTATTTCGGCAGGTTCTGCGCGATCGGAACGGACGGGTCCTTCAGCGTGAGGTGGATCGGCTGATCCTCCTCGTGGTTGGTGTTCGAGATGAACACGCTCGACAGCTTGTCGAAGGAGATGACCCCGTCGGGCTTCGGGTAGACGATCGGCTTCACCTGGTCGATCGGCTTCAGCGTCGCGTAGTCGGCCTTGCCGTGCTTCAGCGTGCCGAAGGGCGAGACGCCGATCAGCGAATTGATCCACATGTCGATGCCGCCGAGGATGACGCCGCCGATGGTGCCGAACTTCGACCACAGCGGCTTGACGTTGCGCACCGTCCACAGGTCCTTGCCGACCGCGCTGGAGCGCCAGGCCGCCTCGTAGGAGGCCGGTTCGTCATGGGCGCGGCCATCCGCGATGGCGCGGGCGAGATGCTCGGCCGCCAGCATGCCGGAATGGACTGCGTTGTGTGAGCCCTTGATGCGCGGCACGTTGACAAGGCCCGCCGCGCAGCCGATCAGCGCGCCGCCGGGGAAGGAGAGCTTCGGTACCGACTGCCAGCCGCCCTCGGTGATGGCGCGCGCGCCGTAGCTGAGGCGCTTGCCGCCCTCCAGCGTCGGCCGCACGAAGGGGTGCTGCTTGAAGCGCTGGAACTCGTCGAAGGGCGAGAGGGTGGGGTTCTCGTAGTTCAGGTGGACGACGAAGCCGACGTAAACGAGGTTGTCCTCGGCGTGGTAGAGGAAGGAGCCGCCGCCGGTCTTCATGTCGAGCGGCCAGCCGAAGGAGTGCTGGACGAGGCCGGGCTTGTGGTTCTCCGGCTTGACCTGCCAGATCTCCTTCAGGCCGATGCCGTACTTGCCGGGATCGCGGCCCTCGTCGAGCCTGAAGCGCTTGATGAGCTGCTTCGTCAGGTGGCCGCGGGCGCCCTCGGCGAAGAGCGTGTACTTGCCGCGCAGTTCCATGCCGCGGGTGAAGCGGTCGGTGATCTCGCCGTTGCGGTCGATGCCCATGTCGCCGGTGGCGACGCCGGTGACAGCACCCTTGTCGTCGAACAGCACCTCGGCCGCGGCAAATCCCGGATAGATTTCCACGCCCAGCGCCTCGGCGCGGGCAGCCAGCCACTTCGTCACATTGCCGAGCGAGCCGATGAAGTTGCCGTGGTTGTTCATCAGCTTCGGCATGCCGAAGTTCGGCAGGCGCAGGCCGCCCGCCGGGCCGAGGAAATAGAAGCGGTCGTCGGTGACCTCCTGCTTCAGCGGCCGGTCCGGGTCCTCGCGCCAGTCGGGCAGGAGGGCATCGAGGCCGGCCGGATCGATCACCGCGCCGGAGAGGATGTGGGCACCGACCTCCGAGCCCTTCTCGACAACGACGACCGAGAGGTTCTCGTCGAGCTGTTTGAGGCGGATGGCCGCCGACAGGCCGGCCGGGCCGGCACCGACGATGACGACGTCGTAGTCCATGCCCTCGCGCTCGGGCAGGTCCATCGCTTCGGCCATTGAGATCCCTCGTCATCCGTGGGGCCGGGGCGCCCCATGCAACTTTGGTCGATTTCTAAAGCACGGCTTCCCGCCGATGACAACGCGCCGAGCGGCCGAGGGTTGCCGGCTGCGGCGTCGCATCGGCGCCCTGACGTTAACCATTTGGTAACGTCCGTTAACGATGTCTTAACATCTCACTTGAGCCGCAATGATTAACAGGAGATTAATGGCCCCGGGTCGCAGGGCAGTCATCGTTGGTTCAAGGGTATCCCCCTATGCGTCGCTTTGCGTCCTGTTTGTTGTTCGTCGCTCTCGGCATTTTCGGCGTCGCCGAGGGTGCTTCCGCCCAGCAGGGCGTTCGTCGCCTCGCCGCGCTCACCGCTGGCGCAGCCACGTCGGCGCCCATCGGCTGGGTTCAGTTCTGTGGCGAAAACCCGGCGGACTGCGCCCAGCGCTCGCCGGTCGCCCGTTCGGTCACTCTCACCTCGACGGCCTTCGGCCAACTCGCCCGCATCAATCTCCAGGTCAACCGGGAGATCGAGCAGGTGACCGACATGGATCACTTCGGCGTCGAGGAATACTGGACCTATCCGGTCGGCGGCAAAGGCGACTGCGAGGACCTGGTGCTGGAGAAGAAGCGCCGGCTCATCGCCCTCGGCGTGCCGCGCGAGGCGCTGCTCATCACCGTGGTGCGCGATCTCAACGGCGACGGCCACGCCATCCTGACGGTCGTGACCGACCGCGGCGACTACATCCTCGACAACTTCACCAACGAGGTGAAGCTCTGGCACGAGACCGGCTACCGCTTCATCAAGCGCCAGTCGCAGACCGACCCGAACCAGTGGGTCTCGCTGAACGGCGGCGCCGCCGGCCCGCAGCTGGTCGCCAATCCGCGCCGCTGAACCGGGCGCATCCCATCGCCTCCCCGGCGGTCGCAGCGGGTGGAGGCCTGAAGGCCGGAGCGGGTCGCAGCGCTCCGGCCTTTCGCTTATGATGGCGGCCATGACCCTGTCCCTGAGCCCCGAGGCCGTCGAGGCCCTGCTCGTCTTCTACCGCGACGCCGGCGTCGATATTGCGGTGGGGGAGGAGCCCGTCGACCGCTTCGCCGAGGCGGAGGCCGATCTCGCGCGCCGCCGCCCGCCGCCGCCGCGCGAGGAGGACAGCCGCGAGCGGCTGCCGGCCCCGGCGACGGCCCGGCCCCAGCCCGTCAGCGCCGCAGGCGCACCGCCGGCGCCCGATTCGGCCGTTGCGGCCGCACGCGAGGCGGCGCGCTCCGCCGCGAGCCTCGATGCGCTGCGCGCCATCGTGGAGTCGTTCGACGGCTGTGCGCTGAAGGCCACGGCGTCGCGCACGGTGTTCGAGGATGGTTCGCGCGATGCCCGGGTGATGTTCGTCGGCGAGGCGCCGGGACGGGAGGAGGACCTCGAGGGCAGGCCCTTCGTCGGTCGTTCCGGCCAGTTGCTGGACCGCATGATGGCCGCCGTCGGCCTCGACCGGGCCTCCAACGCCTATATAGCCAACATCATTCCCTGGCGACCGCCGGGAAACCGGACGCCGACGCCGCAGGAGATCGCCATCTGCGAGCCCTTCATCCGCCGGCAGATCGAGCTCAAGGCACCGGACCTCCTCGTCTGCGTCGGTGCGCCATCGACCGAGACGCTGCTCGGCCTCAAGGGCATCATGAAGGCGCGCGGGCGGCTGGTCGGCTTCGAGACGGGCGGGCGGACGATCCAGGCCATCGCGACGCTGCACCCGGCCTATCTCCTGCGCAGCCCCATCGCCAAGCGGCATGCCTGGCGCGACATGCTGACGATCCGCAAGACGCTGGGCCTCTAGGGACGGTCCCATCGCTGCGGACCCCGATGGCCGTCTCAGTCCCTCAGTTGCTTCAGGCTGCCGAAGGTCATCCGGTGCATGACGCACGGCCCCCGCGCGGCGATGGCCTCGCGATGCGCCTTGGTGCCGTAGCCCTTGTGGACCGCGAAGCCGTAGCCGGGGTGGGCGGCGTCGACATGACGCATCAGCCGGTCGCGGTGAACCTTGGCGAGGATCGACGCCGCGGCGATGGAGAGCACCAGGGCGTCGCCGTCGACGATGGCCTCGCCGGTGATGCCGAGCGGCAGGGGCGGCACGTCGCGCCCGTCGACAAGGACGTGGCGGGCGGGCAGGGCGAGCGCGGCGACCGCCCGGCTCATGGCATGGAGGGTCGCCTTGCGGATGTCGGTCGCGTCAATGCGGGCGGGCGAGGCCGAGGCGATGGCGCAGGCAAGGGCACTCGCGACGACGGCCTCGTACAGGGACTCGCGGCTTGCCTCGTCGAGCACCTTGGAATCGGCGAGCCCGGCGGGAATGGCGTTCGGATCGAGGATGACGGCGGCGGCGACCACGGGGCCTGCGAGCGGGCCGCGGCCTGCCTCGTCCACCCCGGCGACGGGGGCGAAACCCTGCATCAGCGCGCGGGCCTCGAGGGCAAAGGTGGGAATCGGGGAGGCCATGGTGCTGTCTCGCCGAAACGCGTCCCACGGGCAAGGGACGGTATCGGGATGGCGGCAGGGATGGTTGTCGTTCCGATTCAGCGCAGGGGCGAAAGGCCGAGTCGTTCCAGCGACTTGCGTGGAAAGGCTGAGGGGCTGATTCCTCCACCCGACAATCCGATTCAACGCGTTCAAGTGGCGATTCAGCGTGGGGTTTCATGAGTGCGCCACCCCCGTATCCCCTTCGTCCCGGCTGCGGCCGGAGCTCAGCCGTCGGCGGCGTTGGCCGCTGGCTCCGGGCATTCCCCCGGGGCTGTTCATAGGGGGAGGTCGATCGATCCGTCGTCCCTGAGCGGGAAGAAGGGGTTCCAGGCGAGCTCGATGGGGTGGCCGTCGAGGTCGGCGACATAGCCGGAATAGCCGCCCCAGAAGACCTCCTGTGGTGGCTTCAGCGCCGTGGCGCCGGCCGCGATCGCATCGGTGAAGGCCGAGTCGACCGCCTCTCTGGACGGCAGGTTGCGGGCGAGCGTGATGCCGCCGAAGGGGCCGCGTGGTGTGTCGGCGAGGTCGGCATCCGCCGCCAGGGCGGCTCTTCCGAACAGCGCCAGCACCACGCCACCGGCGCGGAAGAAGCTGACGCTGTCATTGCTTTGCGAGCGCGACAGGATGAAACCGAGCGCCTCGTAGAACCGCGTGGCGCGCGCGAGGTCTGCCACCCCGAGCGTGATGAGGGCGATGGCGGGGGGCAGGGGTGCAGTCATGCGATCTCCTGTTCGATGCGGGGCGGACACCGACCACCGCGCGGATTCCGCCGGTCAGAAAAGGCTCAGTTGCTCCGCCGCCGCCGCGCCCTTGCGGGGCGGTGGAGTGAAGTGCTGCGTCTCCAGCCGGAGCGTCCGCTTGTTGAAGCCGATGCGCTCGCGCGCCACCTCGAAGCGGCGGCCGATCATCCAGGCGAAGGGGCCGGTGCCCTTCTGGCGGAGATGGAAGGTCGCGTCATAGTCCTTGCCGCCGCGGGTCTGCTGGACCAGCGAAAGCACGTGCCGGGCGGCGTCGGGGCGGTTGGCCACCAGCCATTCGCGGAAGAGGTCGCGGATTTCGTGCGGCAGGCGCAGCAGGACATAGCCCGCCTCTCGCGCTCCCATGTGCCAGGCGGCGTCGAGGATGCGCTCGATCTCGGCATCGTTCACCGCCGGTATGACCGGCGCCACCAGCACGGCGGTGGGTATGCCGGCCTCCGACAGCAGCCGGATCGCCTCCAGCCGCTTCGGCGGCGTCGAGGCCCGCGGCTCCAGCGAGCGTGCAAGCTTGCGGTCGAGGGTCGTCACCGACAGCGCCACCTTGGCGAGGCCCTTCGCAGCCATGCGGGCGAGAATGTCGATGTCGCGGGTGACGAGATGGTTCTTGGTGACGATGCCGACCGGGTGGTTCGCCGCTTCCAGCACCTCGAGGATGCGCCGCGTCAGCCCCCATTGCTTCTCGATGGGCTGATAGGGGTCGGTATTGGTGCCGAGCGCAATGGTGCGCGGCTGGTAGCCGGGCGCGGCGAGTTCCTTCTCCAGCAGGTCCGGCGCATTGGGCTTCACGAACAGCCGCGTCTCGAAATCGAGACCGGGCGAGAGGCCCATATAGGCATGGGAGGGGCGGGCGAAGCAGTAGGTGCAGCCGTGCTCGCAGCCGCGATAGGGGTTGATGGAACGGTCGAAGGAGAGGTCCGGCGAGTCGTTGCGGGTGATGATGCGCTTCGCCTTCTCCTCGGTCACCGTGGTGGCGAGCGGCGGCAGGTCCTCCAGCGACCCCCAGCCGTCATCCACCGACTCCCGGCTCTCGGTCTCGAAGCGCCCCGAGGCGTTGGAGAGCGTGCCCCGCCCCCGCCGCCGGTCGTCGTCGATGCCCGGACCGGAGGAGAAATCGAGCGCCCGCGCGGTCTTCGTCCCGAAGATCCGCGCCGCCGCAGCTTCCAGTCCACCGGCGTTCAGCCGGTCGGCGAGATCGTCGATGGGCTTGGTAGCGAGGGAACGGCGCATGGTAGGAAGAATAGGCTGAGGGAGCGTTACGGTCAAGAACAAAAAGGGAACATATGGTCACGTGACACGGGCCGCACGAGCCTCTTGCCTCAAGGGCGAAACGGGCATAAAGATATCTTTATATGTGAGTGAGGCTTGTGACCATCTCCTTCGCCAAACCCCCGAGGGCGCCGCTGGCGGCCTATGCCTTCGACGATGCGGTCGCCGTACTGCGCGCCGTCGGCGAGCCGACGCGCCTGCGCCTCCTCGCGCTCCTGGCAGAAGCCGAACTCACCGTCACCGATACTGTCGACATCCTCGGCCAGTCCCAGCCGCGCATCTCCCGCCATCTCAAGCTGCTGCTGGAGGCCGGTCTCGTCGAGCGGGTGAAGGAGGGCTCCTGGGCCTTCTTCCGGGCAGCCGGGGAGGGTGCGGGTGCCCGTACCGTCGAGGCTCTGGTGTCGCTCGTCGATCCCGCCGACGCCATCCTCGCCAGCGACCGTGACCGGCTCGCCGAGGTCCGTGCCAAGCGCTCGGCCGAGGCGCAGGCCTTCTTCCGCCGCCATGCGGCCGACTGGGACCGCCTGCGGGCGCTGCATGTGCCCGAGGAACGGGTGGAGAAGGCGGTGAGGGACGCGCTGTCCGGCGCGCCGCTGCGCTCGCTGCTCGATCTCGGCACCGGCACGGGCCGCATGCTCGAACTCTTCGCCCCCGAGATCGACCGTGGCCTCGGCATCGATGCGAGCCCCGAGATGCTGACGCTCGCCCGTGCAGCCCTTGACCGCGCCGGCATCCGCCACTGCTCGGTGCGCACCGGCGACATCTATTCGCTGGCGCTGCCGCGTGACGCCTATGACGCCGTCATCATCCACCAGGTGCTGCACTTCCTCGACGACGGCGCCCGCGCCATCCGCGAGGCCGCACGGGTGCTGCGGCCCGGTGGTCGGCTGGTTGTCGTCGACTTCGCCCCGCATGAGCAGGAGTTCCTGCGTGAGGCGCAGGCTCACCGCCGCCTCGGCTTTTCCCGCGACATCGTCGAGGGCTGGATGGCTGCTGCCGGTCTGACCCCGGTCCGCTTCCAGAACCTCGCTCCGGACGCCGCCGGCAGCGACAAGCTCACCGTTTCCATCTGGGTCGGCCGCGACCCGCGCATCATCACCGACGCCCCGGCCCTGCCGGCGGCAGAAGCCATCGAGGTCGCCTGATGTCCTCCGCCTACAAGCCCAGCCGTTACGTGTCGCGTTCGCGCCTCAAGGTCTCCTTCGAGTTCTTCCCGCCGAAGACCGAGGAGATGGAGACGACGCTGTGGGAATCCATCGAGCGCCTCGCGCCGCTCGAGCCCTCCTTCGTCTCGGTGACCTACGGTGCCGGCGGCTCCACCCGCGAGCGGACCCATGCCACCGTCGCCCGCATCATCAAGGAAACCGCCCTGAAGCCGGCGGCGCATCTCACCTGCGTCGCCGCCACCAAGGAGCAGGTGAACGAGGTCATCCGCGACTACTGGTCGGCCGGCGTGCGCCACATCGTGGCGCTGCGCGGCGATCCTGTCGGCGGCGTCGGGACGAAGTACGAGAGCCATCCCGGCGGCTATGAAGGATCGCCGGAGCTCGTCGCCGGCATCAAGGCCATCGGCGACTTCGAGGTCTCCGTCTCGGCCTATCCGGAGCGGCACCCCGAGAGCCCCTCGCTCGACACCGACATCGACATGCTGAAGCGCAAGGTGGACGCCGGGGCCACCCGCGCCATCACCCAGTTCTTCTTCGACAACGACGTCTATCTCCGCTACCTCGACCGGGTGCGCGCGGCCGGCATCACCATTCCGGTCGTGCCGGGCATCGTGCCGGTGCAGAACTTCAAGCAGACGGCAGGCTTTGCGGCGCGCACCGGCGCCAGCGTCCCGGACTGGCTCGCCCGCCGCTTCGAGGGGCTGGAGAACGACCCGGCGACGCGCAAGCTGATCGCCGCGGCAGTGGCGGCGGAACAGGCGCTCGATCTCGTCGATCGCGGTGTCACCGAGTTCCACTTCTACACGATGAACCGCGCCGACCTCGTCTATGCGGTCTGCCACCTGCTCGGCATGCGGCCGAAGGATGCCGCCACCAGCGCCGTCGCCGCCTGAGCCCTTCCGCCCTTGCTCCGTCAGGAGAACGTTCGATGACCCAGTTCCCCCACCAGCATGCTGATGGTGCCGATGTCCTCTCCGCCCTGACCAGGGCCGCGAAGGAGCGCATCCTCGTGCTCGACGGCGCCATGGGCACGATGATCCAGCGCTACAAGTTCTCGGAGGCCGATTTCCGCGGCGAGCGCTTCGCCCACTGGAACCACGACCTGAAGGGCAACAATGATCTCCTGATCCTCACCCGCCCCGACGTGGTCGAGGCGATCCACCTCGAATATTTCGAGGCCGGCTCGGACATGGTGGAGACCAACACTTTCTCCTCCACCTCCATCGCCCAGGCCGATTACGGCATGGAGGAACTGGCCTATGAGCTGAACTACGAGGGCGCTCGCCTCGCCAGGAACGCCGCGAAGCGCGCCGAGGCCAAGGACGGCCGCCGTCGCTTCGTCGCCGGCGCCTTCGGACCGACCAACCGCACCGCCTCCATCTCGCCCGACGTCAACAATCCCGGTTTCCGCGCCATCACCTTCGATCAGTTGCGCGAGGCCTATGCCGAGGAGGCGAGGGGCCTGATCGACGGCGGCGCCGACGTCATGCTGGTGGAGACCATCTTCGACACGCTCAACGCCAAGGCGGCGCTGGTGGCGATCGAGGAGGTGTTCGAGGAGCGCAAGGTGCGCCTTCCGGTCATGATCTCCGGCACCATCACCGACCTCTCGGGTCGCACCCTGTCGGGGCAGACACCGGAGGCCTTCTGGTATTCGGTCCGCCATTCGCGGCCCTTCTCCATCGGCCTCAACTGCGCCCTCGGCGCCAAGGAAATGCGCGCCCATATCGCCGCCATCGCCAAGGTCGCCGACACCTTCGTCTGCGCCTATCCGAACGCCGGCCTGCCAAACGAATTCGGCCTCTACGACGAGAGCCCCGAGGCCATGGCGGCCATGGTCGGCGAGTTCGCGACGGCGGGCCTCGTCAACATCGTCGGCGGCTGCTGCGGCTCGACGCCGGACCATATCGCCGCCATCGCCAAAGCGGTGAAGGGCGTGAAGCCGCGCGCCATTCCGGCGATCGAGACCAAGCTCCGGCTGTCCGGCCTCGAAGCCTTCGAGTTCGCGGCGTGAACAAGGGCTTTTTCGACGATCCGGAGAAGGTTGCCGCCTACGAGCAGGGGCCGCGCTGGTTCGTGCCCGCCTATGAGGCGAGCCACGACATGGCGGCGGTACTCCTGCAGGAATTCGTGCCGGATTCGGGACATATCCTCGTTATCGGAGCCGGGGGCGGCATCGAACTGGCGACGCTGGCCAGGGCCGGTGCGCAGTGGCGGTTCACCGGCGTCGATCCGGCCGAGCCGATGCTCGCCATGGCCCGTGGCCGCCTGTCCGGCCTCGACATGCTCGATCGTGTCGATCTCATCCAGGGCTTCGCGTCGGATGCGCCTCCAGGTCCTTTCGACGCGGCAACCTGCTTCCTGACGCTGCATTTCGTGCCCGATGACGGCAGTCGCCTCGCCACGCTCCGCGATATCCATGCGCGGTTGAAGCCCGGCGCGCCGTTTCTCCTGATCAACGGCTGCCTCGACAAGACGGCGGCACGGTTCCCCCGGGACATGGCGCGCTACAGCGCCTTCGCCCGGTTCAAGGGCGCGCCGGCCGAGATGACCGTCATGGCCGCGACCACGGTCGCGGAACAGGTCCACCTTCTTCCCGCGGCTCGCGACGAGGCGCTCCTCGCCGAAGCCGGTTTCCATTCCGTCGAGCCGTTCTACCGGGGCCTCTGGGTCCACGGGTGGCTCGCACACGCCTGAAAGTGTCTCCGATGACCACCCCCGTCGCGTCCTTCATCAATATCGGCGAGCGAACCAACGTCACCGGTTCGGCGAAGTTCAGGAAGCTGATCACCAACGGCGACTATTCCGCCGCGCTCGACGTGGCGCGCGAGCAGGTCGAGAACGGCGCTCAGGTGCTGGACGTCAACATGGACGAGGGCCTGCTCGACTCCGAGAAGGCCATGGTCACCTTCCTCAACCTGATGGCGGCCGAACCGGACATCGCCCGGGTGCCGGTGATGGTCGACAGCTCCAAGTGGGAGGTCATCGAGGCCGGCCTGAAGTGCGTGCAGGGCAAGGCCATCGTCAACTCGATCTCGATGAAGGAGGGCGAGGAGAAGTTCATCGAGCAGGCGCGCAAGGTGCGCCGCTACG
>VFQR01001011.1_pt1 | contig 25680 bp, 27 predicted proteins | sample 3512321 | NCBI WGS metagenome assembly VFQR01 (sample SAMN10412374, study PRJNA504923) | tailings metagenome | isolation source: Relicate 3 Philex TSF1 revegetated site | place: Philippines: Tuba, Benguet | collected 2017-08-29 | reverse complement strand
CCTGGTTCGCCCCGATCGTCGCCGACGCGGAGGCCGGCTTCGGCGGGCCGCTCAACGCCTTCGAGATCATGAAGGCCTATATCGAGGCGGGCGCGGCCGGCGTCCACTTCGAGGACCAGTTGGCGTCCGAGAAGAAGTGCGGCCATCTCGGCGGCAAGGTGCTGATCCCGACGGCCGCGCATATCCGCAATCTCAATGCCGCCCGCCTCGCGGCCGACGTCATGGGCGTGCCCACGCTGGTCGTCGCCCGGACCGACGCGGAGGCCGCCAAGCTTCTGACCTCCGACATCGACGAGCGCGACCAGCCCTTCGTCGACTACGATGCCGGGCGCACGGTCGAGGGCTTCTACCAGGTCAAGAACGGCCTTGAGCCATGCATCGCCCGAGCGATCGCCTATGCGCCCTATGCCGACCTGATCTGGTGCGAGACCTCGAAGCCCGATCTCGAGCAGGCGAGGCGCTTCGCCGAAGGCGTGCGCAGGCACCATCCCGACAAGCTCCTTGCATACAATTGCTCGCCCTCCTTCAACTGGAAGAAGAACCTGGACGACGCAACGATCGCCAAATTCCAGCGCGAGCTCGGGGCGATGGGATACAAGTTCCAGTTCATCACCCTCGCCGGTTTCCACCAGCTCAATTTCGGCATGTTCGAGCTGGCCCGCGGCTACCGCGACCGCCAGATGGCTGCCTATTCGGAACTGCAGGAGGCCGAGTTCGCCGCCGAGGTGAACGGCTACACGGCGACCAAGCACCAGCGTGAAGTCGGCACCGGCTATTTCGACGCCGTCTCGCTGGCGATCACCGGAGGCCAATCGTCTACGACCGCCATGAAGGAATCCACCGAGCACGCCCAGTTCCGTCCGGCAGCAGAATAAGCGTTGCCAAACAAGGAGTAACCGCCATGACACCAGTTACACGCGTCAAGGAAAGAGCCGAGGAGCAGGCGTCCGCCATGGATGCCGACCAGCAGTCCGCGATCCGCATGCTGGCCAACGATCTCCATAGGCTGAACCAGTCCGTCATCAAGGCGGTCGAGGCAGGCGTGTCGGTCGAGCTGGTGCGCTCCGCACGCCACCACGGCGGCGACGGCAACTGGGGCGACCTCCTGGTCCCGGTTGTGGTGACCAACTACCGCTCCTGAGCGCCGGAAACGCCGGCTTGGCCGCGCTGGCGGCCAAGCCGGCAGCGACGAAAACAGCGCTTGACTTCCCTCCCGCTATTGCAACTATTGCGCGTGGCAGGGAGGGGCAGAATGGACATCGGGGCGGTCTACTACGATCCCGCTCGCAAGGAGGAGGAGGGCGCCTCCTCGCGGCCCGTCCTCGTGGTCTCCAATTCCCGTATCACCGGTATCGTCCTGTCCGGCATCGTCGAGAAAATGGGGTTGCGGGCCGTAGTCCGCCCGCCGGGCGATACACTTGAAATCGTTCGCATTCAGCAGCCGCCTGTCGTCATCGTGGACTGCGACGGCAGCGATACCTGCAATCCGGCCGAGGTGGGGGCGGAACTCGCGGCGCTGTCGCCCAGGCCGGCCCTCGTCGCGGTGGCACCCACGACCCACAACCCGCTGCTGTCCGATGTGTTCGACCGGGTCGTCGCGCGCCCGATCGTGCCCTTCCTGGTCGAGCAGGCGGTGGCCGAACTGATGATCGAGCGCCGCGCGCCGACGCTCTGAGCGGACAGACTTCCCTTTGTTCCCTGGCGGCGGCTATAGTTGACTGACAGCAGCCCGCTCCTGGTGATTGATGCCAACTCCAAAGAAGGAAGTCCGGTCCGGCAAACGCGTCGGCCCCACCCGCTTGCCCGCATTCCTGCAGAACCTGCGCGGCGTGAAGGACTGGAAGGAGGCGGCGGCCTGGCTGCAGTGGCGCGGCATCGAGGACATCGAGTGTATCGCCCCCGACCAGGCCGGCGTCGCGCGCGGCAAGATGATGCCGTCGAAGAAGTTCACTTCGAATACCTCGCTCGCCCTCCCCTCCGCCGTCTTCATGACCACGATCTCCGGCGGCTATCCCGAAGATGGCAACGGCTTTGCCTATCCCGAGGCTGACGGCGACCTGAAGCTCGTCCCGGACCTCGGCACGCTGTCGGCCGTTCCGTGGGAGAGCGATCCGACGGCGCAGGTCATCTGCGATCTGGTCACCCAGGACGGGCAGGCGGCGGACTTCACGCCGCGCTGGGTCCTCAAGCGCGTCGTTGAGGCCTACAACCGCGCCGGGCTCAAGCCGATCGTGGCGCCTGAGATCGAATTCTACCTCGTCAACAAGAACCCCGATCCGGACTACCCGCTGGCGCCCCCGGTTGGCCGCTCCGGGCGCCCGATCGGCGGGGGCCAGGGCTACTCCATTGCCGGCGTCAACGAGTTCGACGAGCTGATCGACGACATCTACGATTTCTCCGAGCGGCAGGGGCTGGAGATCGACACGCTCATCCACGAGGAGGGGGCGGGGCAGCTCGAGATCAATCTGCGCCACGGCGATCCGGTCGAACTGGCCGACCAGGTCTTCATGTTCAAGCGCACCATCCGCGAGGCGGCGCTGAAGCACGAGACCTATGCGACCTTCATGGCGAAGCCGATCCAAAACCAGCCGGGCTCCGCCATGCACATCCACCAGTCGGTCATCGACCTTAAGACCGGCCAGAATATCTTCACCGCGGCGGACGGCTCGGAAACGGAGAGCTTCCGCAACTTCATCGGCGGGCTGCAGCGTCACGTGCCCAGCGCGCTGGTGATGCTGGCGCCTTACGTGAACTCATATCGGAGGCTGACGCAGCAGGCGTCGGCCCCGGTCAATACCCGCTGGGGCTACGACAACCGCACCACCGCCTTCCGTATCCCGCGCTCGGATCCGTCCGCGCGGCGCGTCGAGAACCGCATCCCCTCCTCCGACGCCAACCCGTACCTGGCGCTCGCCGCCTCGCTCGCCTGCGGCCTGATCGGCATGCGTGAGAAGACGATCGCCGACGCGCCCGCCACCCATGCCGTCAACAAGGACGAGATCGACCTGCCGCGCGGGTTGCTGGAGGCCGTAGAGCTGTTCGAGGCCGACAAGGCGTTGAACGAAATTCTCGGGCCGGCATTCGTCGCCACCTATGCCGCAATCAAGAAGGCTGAGTTCGAGACCTTCATGGAAGTCATCAGCCCGTGGGAGCGGGAGTTCCTGCTGCTGAACGTCTAGGCTGGGGTCCTTGATGACGCGAATGAGAATGGCCCGAAGATCGCCCGTTTAGTCCACCAGCCTCCACATCCACGCTCACTTCATGGCCCAAGCCTATCAATCCCCCATCTCCCCCGGCCGCTCCTGGTACGAGGACACGGCAGGCGAGCGGCCGCGATATCTGGCACTGGACGGTTCGACATCCTGCGATGTCGCGATCGTCGGCGGCGGCTTCACGGGGCTTTCCGCGGCGGTGCATCTGGCCAAGGCGGGAACCGATGTCGTCGTCATCGACGGCTGCCGCTTCGGCGACGGCGCCTCGGGGCGGAATGGCGGACAGCTCGGCACAGGCCAGCGTGCCTCTGCCGACGAGCTCGAGGCCGAAATCGGCTACGAGCGCTCGCGCCTGCTGCACGACCTGGCTGAAGAGGCCAAGGCGCATCTGCTCGACTTCGCCCAGACCAACAACATCGAGATCGACTTCCGCCCCGGCCACATCAACACCATTCACCGGAAGCGCTTCGAGCCTGACTATCGCGCCTGGGTCGAGACGATGGCGGAACGGTACGACTATCCGCATCTGAGGTGGATGGACGCTGCCGAGACGGCCGACCGCCTCGGCTCCACGCTCTACCATGGCGGGGTGCGCGATGCCGGAACCGGGCACATCCACCCGTTCAAGCTCCTGATCGGCACGGCGCGTGTCGCAGCCGCGTCGGGAGCGCGGCTCCACGAGGAGACGCCGGCGACCTCGATCACGTCCGAGGGCGGCAAGGTGCGGATCGAGACGCCGCGAGGCAAGATCACTGCCGACAAGGTGCTGATCGCGACCAACGCCTATGTCGGCGGGCTCGAGCCGGTGACCGCGTCGCACATCATGCCGATCGGCTCCTTCATCGGCGCGACACCTCCGCTCGGCGACGATTCGCCCGTGCTGCCCGGCTGGGAAAGCGTCTCGGATTCCCGCTTCGTGGTGCGCTATTTCCGGAAGTCGCCGGACGGGCGGCTGCTCTTCGGCGGTCGCGAGATCTATTCGCCGGGAGAGCCGAAGGCCATGCACGAGGCGATCCGCCGCCAGATCGCCGAGGTCTATCCGCAACTGGCCGACGTCCAGCTCACCCATGCCTGGGGCGGCTATGTCGGCATCACCCTGCCGCGCAAGCCTTTCGTGCGCGAGGTCATGCCGAACGTCATGTCTGTCGGCGGCTATTCGGGCCACGGGGTGATGCTGTCCAATTTCGCCGGGCGCCTTTACGCCGAGGCCGTCACCGGCAACCGGGACCGGCTCAGGTACTTCTCAGAGCTGAATGTTCCGCCCTTCCCCGGCGGCGCGCGGTTCCGCTCAGTCCTCCTCTTCCTGGCCCTGAACTGGTACGCGCTGCGCGACCGGCTCTGAAGCCGGCACCTTACGGCGAATTAATCTAGGCCACGCAAGGCTCGCCACATTTGTCCGATTGTCTGCAACCATGGAGGTACGAGCCATGAGCAAGACACTTCAGACACCTTCGGCAGTCTCCCCCGTCATCTGGACGCCGTGGGGGCTACAGCCGGCGGCGCGCCCGAGCGCCCGCTGGCTGGCGCGCCGGGACGATGCGACCAAGACACGGCGCCCGGCCGAGAAGAAGGCGAATTCCGATCTGTCACGGCGGCCTACTGCAGCGTAGCCGCCTTCCCCGTCGAGAAGGGCGAATGGGCGGCGGGCGGCGGCGGCGGCACGTCGTCCGATGGCGGGCGGTGGCCGCCGCGGCGGACGACCCGGAAGGCGACCACCACCGCCGCGAGGCCGAAGACCACGCCGCCGAGAGCCCATCCGGCAACAATTCCTACAGATCCATAGGCCGTCGCGCCGTACCAGACGAAGGGAACCGTGCCCACCGTCGCCCGGCCCCAGTTGAACAGCGTCGAATAGCCGGCATAGCCCAGATTGTTGAAGGCGGCATTGGCGACGAAGAGCGATCCGGTGAAGAGGAAGCTGCCGGCGGCGAACAGGCAGAAGAAGACCACCACCTCGCGCGCCTCGCCCGTGGCGCCGAATATCGCCGCGATCGGAACCGCAAGCAGCGCGAGCACACCCCAGGTCACCAGCACGTAGAGCAGGATGAAGATGAGGCTGTCGCGCAGCGCGGCCTCGAGGCGGTCGTAGCGGCCGGCGCCGTAGTTCTGACCGATAATCGGTCCGACCGCGCCGCCGAGCGCGAAGATCGCGCCGAAGGCGACCGGCATCAGGCGGCCGACGATCGCCCAGCCGGCCACGGCGTCGTCGCCGAAGCGCGACATCTCGTAGGTCACATAGGCATTGCCGACGGGCGTGGCGATCTGGGTCAGCGTCGCCGGTATGCCGATCGCGAGGAACGGCCGTGCCGCCCGTACAAGCCCGGGGAGGTCGGGAAACCGCACTAGGTCGTGAACCCGCCATGCCCCGTGGAGACCGACACCGACCAGCACCAGCCGGTAGAAGATCGTCGAGATCGCCGCGCCGTCCAGCCCCAGCCCGAACCCGAAGATGAGCAGCGGATCGAGAACGGCGGACGTCGCGCCGGCGGCAAGCGTGACGTACATCGCGCGGCGCGCATCGCCGACTGCGCGCATGATGCCCGCGGCGCACATTCCGATCGCGACGAGCGGCACGCTCGGAATGACGATGCGCAAGAAGCGTGCTGCGAGTTCCTGCGTCTCCCCGGTCGCCCCGAGGAGGCCGACGAGATCGTGGAGGAACGGCCAGATGGCGGCCGACATGAGGACGGTGACCAGCCCCATGAAGAGGATCGACGCGCCACCCATGCGCGCAGCCTCCTCGCGGTCGCCGCGCCCGAGGGCGCGGGCGACGAGCGCCGAGGCGGCAACCGTCAGCCCGATCGCGACCGAGACGGTGAAGAACATCAGCGTTCCGGCGAAGCCGATCGCCGCGGCGAGCTCGGCGACGCCGAGCATCGAGATGTAGAAGAGGTTGAGGGCGTCGATGAAGAAGATCGCGACCAGCCCGATCGAGCCCGTCGAGGTCATCACCACGACGTGGCGCATCGTCGACCCCTCGACGAACTTCGCCTGCGCCGGCCTCTGCTCCGGAGCGCTCACGATGAACACCCGCGGCGACGGACCGGCATGGTCACCCGGCGATTCGTCCCCGAAACGGCGCAGACCCGCCGCTTCGCCGTGCGAAGAATAGCGGGGAGCAGCCGTATGTCTCGACCAGGGCTCATCGCCTCTCCCGGCATCGAGGAGGCGGCATGCCGCGGGCCCCGACATTGCACCGGTGCCTCCGCCGCAATAGATGTGCGTCAGCCCCGTTGACCCTCATCTACCGGAAGCCGTGAATGATTGACACGCCGGAATCGGCCCGCCTTGCAGATCTCGTCTCGCGCCTCGTGCAGGCCGCGCGTGCCGCCGGCGCCGATGCGGCCGACGCGGTCGCCATGCGCTCCCGCTCGACCGCGGTCTCCGTCCGGCTCGGCAAGGTCGAATCGACGGATGCCTCGGAAAGCGACGACATTTCGCTCCGGGTCTTCGTCGGCCGGCGTACGGCCAGCGTCTCCGCTACCGCGAGCTCGGATGCCGCCGCGCTAGCCGAGCGTGCGGTCGCGATGGCGCGCGTGTCGCCCGAGGACCCCTACCAGGGGTTCGTCGACCCCGCCCTGCTGGCCCGCGCCCCGCGCGACCTTGACCTCATGGACGCAACCGAAATTCCGGCGGAGCGCCTTCGCGAGGACGCGCTGGCAGCCGAGGAGGCGGCCCTGGCCGTCTCTGGTGTGACGAATTCCGGCGGGGCTTCTGCGAGTGCCGGGATGGGCGGCCTGGTGCTGGCCACCTCCAGCGGCTTTCTCGGCCAGTATGTTGGGACGCGCTTTGCCCGCTCCGTCAGCGCGATCGCGGGCGAAGGGACAGCGATGGAGCGCGACTACGACTACTCGATGCGCCTCCACTATGCAGCACTCGATGCGGCCGAGGCTGTCGGGCGCAACGCCGGCGAGCGGGCCGTGCGCCGTCTCGGTGCCCGCAAGGCCAAGACCGGCCCCGTCACGGTCGTCTACGACCCGCGCGTCGCCCGCGGCGTCGCGGGCCATCTTGCCGGAGCGATCAACGGCGCATCGGTGGCGCGCAAGACCGGCTTCCTGCGCGACCGCATGGGACTGCCCGTCGCTGCAGCCGGCATCACAGTCACGGACGACCCTCTGAAGCCGCGGGGCCTCGCCTCGCGCCCGTTCGACGGCGAGGGTGTGGAAGGCAAGCCGCTGACGATGGTGGCAGCGGGCGTGTTGCAGCACTGGTTCCTGTCGAATTCCGCCGCGCTGGAACTCGGGCTGTCGACCAACGGGCGCGGCATCCGGTCCGGCTCGTCGGTCTCGCCGGGCTCGTCCAACCTGGCCATCGAGCCGGGAGATTCATCGCCGCAGGATCTGATCGGCGCACTGAAGAGCGGCTTCTACGTGACCGAGGTGTTCGGCCAGGGAGTCAACATGGTGACCGGCGAATACAGCCGCGGCGCGTCCGGTTTCTGGATCGAGAACGGCGAGCTGACGCATCCGGTCGCGGAGGTGACGATCGCCGGCAACCTCAAGGACATGTTCATGAACATGGCGGCCGCCAACGACATCGAGCGCCACCATTCGATTGCCGCGCCAACGCTGCTGGTGGAGGGAATGACGCTTGCCGGCGACTAGCGCCCTCCTCTCTCCCGCCGGCGAACTCGAGCTGTTGCGCGAGGCGGCGGGCGAGGCCGGCCGGATCGCGCTCCGCTTCTTCGGGCGGCAGCCCGAGGTCTGGATGAAGACCGGTGATTCCCCCGTCACCGAGGCCGATCTTGCGGTCGACGAATATCTGCGCCGGACGCTGACGGCCGCCCGCCCCGACTATGGCTGGCTTTCGGAGGAGACGATCGTCGAGCCCGGCATGAGCGATGCCGCGCGTGTCTTCGTCGTCGACCCGATCGACGGCACGCGCGGCTTCATCCAGGGCCTCTCCACCTGGTGCGTCAGCATCGCGATCGTCGAGCGGGGAAGGCCGCTTGCGGGCGTGCTCGACTGCCCTGCCAAGGGCCGCGTCTATGCCGCCGCTCTGGGCGGCGGGGCCTGGCGGGACGGGGCGAGGATCGAGGTCGCGGCACCGGCGCGCCCACCGCGCGTCGGCGGGCCGAAGAAGCTGGTAGAGAGCGCCTTCGAGCATGAGGCCGTCGAGAGGACGGGCTACGTGCCCTCCCTTGCATATCGCCTGGCAATGGTCGCCGAGGGCCGTCTCGACGCAACCTTCGTCAAGCCGAACTCCCACGACTGGGATCTGGCGGCGGCCGATCTCATCCTGTCCGAGGCCGGCGGCGGCATCAGGAACCGCGCCGGTTCGGCGCCGAACTATGCGACCGAGAACCCGCGTCACGGCATCCTGGTGGCGGGAAGCGGCAGGCTGCTCGAGCGTCTTGCGGCCAAGCTGCCGGACCTCGACCATTGAATCGCCGCAGCCACGGTTTCAAAGTGCGGCAAACTCCACTACAGCAGGCACGGTCCGGCTGATCGCCGCGACGGCTCCCGTAACGACAACCAACAACAGCGATTACGCATATGGCGAGCGAACAGACGAATCGACAGCTTCTCCATCTGGTGTTCGGCGGCGAATTGAAGACGCTCGGCGCTGTCGAGTTCCGCGACCTCGACAAGCTCGACGTCGTCGGCATCTTCCCGGACTACAAATCGGCCGAGGTCGCCTGGCGCGCCAAGGCGCAGGAGACCGTGGACAACGCGCATATGCGCTACTTCATCGTCCACCTGCACCGCCTGCTCGACCCGCAGGCCACGGCGGGTGGCACGTCCTGAGGGGCGCGGCCATGGATCGCGAGGCGCTGGAACGCGCCGGTCAGGCACGGCCCGCGCGAAGGAGCGCGAAGCCGGGGCTGATCAAGCGCGGCTGGCGCAGGCTGCGCGCACCGCTCGCGCGCTCCCGCCTCGTCAAGAACCTGCTCGCCGCCTCGCTCGCGCAGTTCGTGCGGCTGACATCGGCGACCAATCCGCGCGTCGAGGCAGCCGACGATCCCGCACCGGCGGTCGCGGCCTACAAGCCGGCGATCGTGGCGCTCTGGCACGGGCAGCACCTGATGGCGCCCACGATCCTGCCGAAGGGCCTGCCCATGGTGGCGCTGTTCTCGCGCAGTGCGGATGCCGAGTTGAACGCGCTGGTGGCCGAACGGCTCGGCTTCGGCATCGTCCGCGGCTCCGGCGGGCGAGCCGGGACGAGGGTAGACAAGGGCGGCGCCTCGGCGCTCATCGCGCTCAAGAAGGCGCTTGATCGCGGCACCAGCGTCGCCATGATCGCGGACATCCCACACGGCAAGCCGCGCGAGGCTGGCCTCGGCATCGTCACCCTGGCCAAGCTGTCCGGCCGGCCGATCGTGCCGATCGCTGTGGCGACGAGCCGCCGCAAGGTGATCGAGAAAAGCTGGGACAAGACGACCGTCAACCTGCCCTTCGGCCGTTCCGGTCTGGCGATCGGCGAGGCGATCGAAGTCAGCGCCGATGCCGGCCCCGAAGAGCTCGAGAAGATGCGGCGCAAGGTCACCGCCGAGCTCAACCGGGCGACGGAGCGCGCCTACGCGATGGTGGACGCAGTATGAGCGAGCGCTGGGCCCGCGCGCTCCTCTCCACCTATCGATGGATGGGCGCGGCGGCCTATCCGCTCATCGGCGGCTACGTCGCCTGGCGTGCCAGCCGCGGCAAGGAGGAGCCCGCGCGGCGGCGCGAACGCTACGGCAAGACCGACCTCCCCCGGCCGGAGGGCCCGCTCATCTGGATCCATGCGGCCAGCGTCGGCGAGACCGTCGCGGTCACGCCGCTGATCGAGCACATCATCGACTTCGAGATCACCGTGGTCCTGACCACCGGCACCGTCACCTCGGCGCAGCTGGCACGCGAGCGGCTCGGCGGCCGCATCATCCACCAATACGTGCCGCTCGACCTGAAGCCCGCCGTCAGCCGCTTCCTCGACCACTGGCAGCCCGACCTCGCCATCATCGCCGAATCCGAGATCTGGCCGATGACCATCCTGGAACTGGGAGCGCGCCGCATACCGCAGGTGCTCGTCAACGGCAGGCTGTCGGACAATTCCTTCGCGCGCTGGAGCAGGCGCTCCTATCTGGCCGAGGCGCTGTTCGAGAACCTGTCGCACGTCATCGCCCAGAGCGAGGTCGATGCCGAGCGCTTCCGCAGCCTGGGCGCCCGGCCGGTGACGGTCGCAGGCAACCTCAAGGTCGATTCCGTTCCGCCGCCGGTCGACGAGGCCGAACTCGCGCGGCTTTCCGCCGAGATCGGTGCGCGCCCGGTCTGGGCCGCGATCTCCACGCACCAGGGCGAGGAGGCCGTCGCCGCCAAGGTCCACACGATGCTCGCGCCGCGGCACGACGGATTGCTGACGATCATCGTCCCCCGCCATCCCGAGCGTGCCGAGGCAGTCGCGGCGGAATGCCGTGCGCTGGGGCTCCGCGTCGCGCGGCGATCGCTGGGAGAGGAGGTAGCGGGCGAGACGGACGTTTTCCTCGGCGACACGATCGGCGAGATGGGCCTCTATCTGCGCCTGACCGAGATCGCCTTCGTCGGGCGGTCGCTCTCCTCCGGTGGCGGTCAGAACCCGCTCGAACCCGCGATGCTGGAGACGGCAGTGCTCGCGGGACGCAACGTCCAGAACTTCCGCGACGCCTATCGGCAGCTGATCGATGGCGGCGGCGCCAAGCTGGTGCGCGACGAGGAGATGCTGGCCGGCGCCGTCAACTACCTGCTCTCCAACGACAAGGTGCGCCGGGCGATGTCGCGCGCCGGCGCCTCGACAGCGGCCGCGATGCGCGGCGCTCTCGGGCGCACCACACAGGCGCTCGAACCCTACATCCACCCGCTGGTCGTCAAGTCGAGGCTGAACGGCGGCCAGCGCCAGCATCGCTGAGCCGCCGATGGTGAGCGAATCTCCTCCCTTCTGGTGGCGGCAGGCCGACTGGCGGGCCTGGGCGCTGGCGCCCTTCTCCGCGATCTATGCGAAGGCCGCGCGGCATCGGCTGGAGACGGCGCCTCGCCGCCGGATCGGCGCGCCGGTGCTCTGCGTCGGAAACTTCACGGTGGGCGGCGCCGGCAAGACCCCTGTCGCCATGGCGCTTGCCCGGGAAGCCCAGCGCCAGAACCTCAACCCGGGTTTCCTGTCGCGCGGCTATGGCGGGTCGATCTCCGCGCCGCACCTCGTCGATCCCGACCACGACAGCGCGAAGCACGTCGGCGACGAGCCGCTGACGCTTGCGGCCGCCGCCTCGACCGTCGTCTCGCCCGACCGGTTGCAGGGGGCGGAGCTCCTCATCAGCCACGGCTGCGACTTCATCATCATGGATGATGGCTTCCAGTCGGCGCAGATCCACATGGACTACGCGCTGCTCGTGGTCGATTCCGAGCGCGGCCTCGGCAACGGCCACACGATCCCCGGCGGACCGATGCGGGCGCGCCTCGTCGACCAGATGCGGCATGCCGACGCCATCCTGAAGATCGGCGACGGCGACGCGGCGGATGAGGTCGTCAGGCAGGCGGCGCGCGCGGGGCGGCCGGTCTACCAGGCGCTGACGCGGCCCATCCTCGATTCCGAGATCTCCGGCGAGCGCTTCGTCGCCTTCGCCGGCATCGGCCACCCGGCAAAGTTCTTCCGCTCGGTCATGGAGGCGGGCGGCCAGGTCGTCATCCATCGCGGATTTCCCGACCATCACTTCTATTCCGAGGACGAGGCGCGTGACCTCCTGGCCACGGCGGCGGCTTCGAACTGCAGGCTGATCACCACGGCCAAGGACCATGCCCGGCTCCGTCACGGCGGCGAGGCGCTGCGCGAACTGGCGGCGAGATCGCTCGTGCTCGAAATCGAGACGGTGTTCGAGCTGGAGGTGACGCCGCGCGCCATCGTCGCGGAGACGCTTTCGGCCTGGCATCGGCGGCGGCTTCAGCCGCTCGGCTGACGTCAGGCGCCGCGGGCGTAGGGCCCCTGCTCGAGCTCGCGCTTCAGCGAGGCGGCGGCGGTGGCATAGGCTTCCTGCCGCGCGACGCTCCAGTACTTGAGTTCCTCGAGCGGGATCATCTCGCCGGTCACGCCGCAACGGACGAAGGAACCAGGCGCCACGACCTGGAAATCGCCGTCGAGATAGCGCAGCCGCGCCTCCCGCCCGCCGGGGCCCTCGAACCGGTTCATGCCTGTCGCCTCATGCTGAGGTTTCCGCCACAAATAAGGGCGCAGGTCAAGGATGGATGGCGCGGCGGCGGGGCCGGGCTCAGCGCCGGCCGAACAGCCGCTCCATGTCCGCGAGCTTCAGTTCGATGAAGGTCGGGCGGCCATGGTTGCAGGTTCCGGAGCCGGGAGTGGCCTCCATCTGGCGCAGCAGCGCGTTCATCTCCTCGCCGGTCAGGCGACGGCCCGACCGGACCGAGCCGTGGCAGGCCATCGACGAGGCGACGCGGTCGAGCCGCGCCCGCAGCCCGTCGGCGGTGTCGGCCTCGGCCAGCTCGTCGGCGAGATCGCGCACCAGTCGCTGCGCGTCGATCTGGCCGAGCATCGCCGGGGTCTCGCGCACGATCACGGCGCCGGGCCCGAAGCGCTCCAGCCCGAGCCCGAACCGCGCCAGCTCTGGCGCCCTCTCGGCGAGCCGGTCGGTATCCTCCTCCGGCAGGTCGACGATCTCGGGGATGAGGAGCATCTGTGCCGGCATCGGCCGTGACTCGAGCGCCTGCTTGAGCGCCTCGTAGACCAGCCTCTCGTGCGCGGCGTGCTGGTCTACGATGACGAGCGCGTTCTCCGTCTGGGCGACGATGTAGTTCTCGTGGACTTGCGCCACGGCAGCCCCGAGGGGCGTCCCGCTGGCTATGGGTTCGGCGACCTCGACCCGAGCGGGCGCCGCGGCCATCCGGGCCGAGGGCGAGAAGGCAGCCTGCGGCGCCTCGCCAAAGCCGCCCGGAAGCGGCGCCTGCCAGCTGGTCGAGCGGCCGGGCGTGTAGGACGGCTCGCGCGGGCGGAAGGGCAGGACGGCGCCCGGCCGGAAGGCCTCGGCCATGCCGGCGGCGGCGTTGGTCGAGGCACGGATGCCGGCGGCTTCCAGCGCCTGGCGGATAGCGCCGACGATCAGGCCGCGCACGAGGCCGGGATCGCGGAAGCGCACATCCGCCTTGGCCGGGTGCACGTTGACGTCCACCAGCGCCGGGTCGACCGACAGGAAGAGCACCGCGACCGGGTGCCGGTCCCGCGGCAGGAGGTCCGCATAGGCACCGCGGATCGCGCCTGCGAGCAGCCGATCGCGCACCGGCCGGCCGTTGACATAGGCGAACTGATGAAGGGCGTTGGCGCGGTTGTGGGAAGGGATCGACACCAGCCCCTGCAACAGCACGCCCTCCCGCTCCGCATCGATCTCGACCGAGTCCGCGACGAAGCCGTCGCCGAGGACTGTCGCGATCCGCTGCCGCCGCGCATCGCGGCCCGAGGCAGGCAGGTCGAGCGTTGTCCGGTCGGTGCCCGACAGCACGAAGTGCACGTCGGGCCGCGCGATGGCCAGGCGCCGCACCACGTCGGCGATGGCCGCGGCCTCCGCGCGCTCGCTCTTCATGAACTTGAGCCGCGCCGGGGTGGCGTAGAAGAGGTCGCGGACCTCGACGGTCGTGCCCATGTTGCCGGCGGCCGGAACCGGCCCGATTACCGCCCCGCCCTCGACCGAGATCGCGAAGGTTCCCTCGCCCGAAGCCGTGCGCGAGCGGATCGTCACCCGCGCGACCGAACCGATCGACGGCAGCGCTTCGCCCCGGAAGCCGAGCGAGCGGATGTCGTCCAGCCCGCCGTCGAGCTTCGAGGTGCAGTGCCTGCCGACGGCGAGCGGCAGTTCGGCCTCGGGTATGCCGCAGCCGTCGTCGACGACGCGGATCAGCGCGAGCCCGCCTGCCGCCGTGGCGACCTCGATCCGCGTCGCGCCGGCGTCGAGCGCGTTCTCGAGAAGTTCCTTGACGACGCTCGCCGGCCGCTCGATGACCTCGCCGGCGGCGATCTGGTTGACCAGCGTCTCTGGAAGCTGACGAATGGGCATGCCGGCATCATACAGGATTCGGGACGGCGACCGAAGCCGCTGCAGCACCGGAGGCTCGACAGGCTTGGCATCGGCTGGCTCGCGGGTCTAGGGTCCGCCCCGCTTTCCAACAGGGAATCCAGCATGAAGCGCCACCTGATCCTCGCCCTCCCCGCGCTGCTCGTCGCGGGAGGAGCGCTCGCCGCGCCGGCCGACACGGTCCGCTTTTTCTACGACGACGTCGCGATGCGCTGGGTCGGCGACAACCAGGACCGTTTCACGGGGCCTGCACTGGCATTCCTCCAGGCCAACGAACGGGCCTGGACGGTCGAGGACGTCTGCCTCGACTTCGACCCCGTGATCGATGGGCAGGATTTCGACGAGGAGGAGGTCCGCTCCACGCTCGAGCTCTCGGAGCATGTCAGCGGCGGCAATGCCCGCGTCACCGCACGGTTCACGCTGTTCGGCGAGCCTCGCGAAGTGGTGTGGACGCTGACCTCTGCCGCCGGCGCCTGGAAGGTGACCGACATCGCCGGCGAGGCGTGGGCACTCTCCGAGCTTCCCTGCGACTACTGAGCGGACGGAGCGGCTTCCGGCCACTGCCGCAATGGTATAGAGCCTGCCGGAAAGGCATTCTGCCGCGGCGATCCTGCGGCAGCCGATCCTCGAGAAGAAGGATGACCCGCGCCATGAACATGACCGTCACGAGCCAGAAGGCGATGGGGAGCTTTGCCTGGGAGGACCCCTTCCTCCTCGACGATCAGTTGACCGAGGACGAGCGGATGATCCGCGACGCGGCGGCGAGCTTTGCCGCCGACCGGCTGCTGCCGCGCATCGAGGAAGCCTACATGGAGGAGAAGACCGATCCGGCCATCTTCCGCGAGATGGGCGAGGCCGGTCTCCTCGGCGTCACGATTCCCGAGGAGTATGGCGGCGTCGGCGCCGGCTACGTCTCCTACGGTCTGGTGGCGCGCGAGGTGGAGCGGATCGATTCCGGCTTCCGCTCGATGATGAGCGTGCAGTCCTCGCTCGTCATGCACCCGATCTACGCCTACGGCACGGAGGAGCAGAGGCGGAAGTACCTGCCGAAGCTCGCCTCGGGCGAGTTCATCGGCTGCTTCGGCCTGACCGAGCCCGACGCCGGCTCCGACCCCGGCGGCATGAAGACCCGCGCCGAGAAGATCGACGGCGGCTACCGGCTCAGCGGCACCAAGATGTGGATCTCAAACGCTCCCATTGCCGATGTTTTCGTGGTGTGGGCGAAGTCTGCCGCGCATGACAACGCCATCCGCGGCTTCGTGCTAGACAAGGGCATGAAAGGGCTGTCGGCGCCGAAGATCGGCGGCAAGCTGTCGCTGCGCGCCTCGATCACCGGCGAGATCGTCATGGACGGCGTGGAAGTTGGCGAGGACGCGCTGCTGCCCAACGTCTCGGGCCTCAAGGGCCCCTTCGGCTGCCTGAACCGCGCCCGCTACGGCATCTCATGGGGTGCCATGGGTGCGGCCGAGGACTGCTGGTTCCGCGCCCGACAGTACGGGCTCGACCGCAAGCAGTTCGGCCGGCCGCTCGCCGCCACCCAGCTCTACCAGAAGAAGCTCGCCGACATGCAGACCGAGATCGCGCTCGGCCTGCAGGCGTCGCTCCGCGTCGGGCGTCTCTTCGACGAGGGCCGCGCCGCGCCGGAAATGATCTCGATCGTCAAGCGCAACAACTGCGGCAAGGCGCTCGACATCGCCCGCCAGGCCCGCGACATGCACGGGGGCAACGGCATCCAGATCGAGTACCACGTCATGCGCCACGCGCAGAACCTGGAGACGGTCAACACCTACGAGGGCGCGCACGATGTTCACGCGCTGATCCTCGGCCGCGCCCAGACCGGCATCCAGGCGTTCTTCTGAGGGCGATGCCGACGCCGGTCGCTGCGGCCTGGCCTATTTCGCGGCGGTCTTCGCCGTCGGCTTCCTGTTCGGCACGCTTCGCGTCCTCTTCGTCGAGCCGTTTCTCGGCACGGAGGCGGCGGTCGCCATCGAGATTCCGCTCATGCTCGTGCTGTCCTGGCTGGTGGCGCGCACTCTCATCGCCTGGCTTCGGGTTTCGGCAGCGCCCGACGCCAGGCTCGCCATGGGCGGCGTCGGGCTGGCGCTTCTCGTCGCAGCCGAAATGGTCCTAGGCTTTGCTCTCGGCCAGTCCCCCGCCGGCCAGATCGCGGCATACGCGACATGGCGCGGTGTTTTCACCGCTCTCGGTCAGGCCGGCTTCCTGATCGTCCCGCTGCTGGTGCCGGCACCACCTGCAAGCGAAGCTCTCCGTTCCGACCGGGTTGGCACGTAGCTTCGGTTGCGGCTATCGTCTCTCCCAGGGAACAAGAACACTGGGAGCATAACATGAACCGTCTCGGGATTTCCGTCGCCGCCGCCTTCGCCCTCGCCTCCTGGCCCGCTGCGGCCGGCGAGACGCTCGACAGGGTGACGAGCGCGGGCAAGCTCGTCATGTCGAGCGACGCCGAATACCCGCCGCAGTCCTTCCTCAACGACGCCAACGAGATGGACGGGTTCGACATCGACGTGGGCCGCGCGATTGCCGAGCGGCTGGGGGTCGAGCTGGAGATCGTGACGCCGGCATGGGAGGTCATCACCGCCGGCGGCTGGGCCGGGCGCTGGGACATCTCGATCGGCTCGATGACGCCGACGGAATCGCGCGCCCGCGTGCTCGACTTCCCGGCGATCTACTACTACACGCCCGCCGCCTTCGCGGTTCACGCGGATTCCGCGATCTCCTCGATCGAGGAGCTCAACGGCAAAGTGATCGGCACCTGCGGTGGCTGCACCTACGATGCCTATCTGATGCAGGACCTCGTCATCGACGCCGAAGGCGTGCCGCCCTTCGAGTACCAGGTCGAGGCGGGAGAGATCCGCACCTACGAGACCGACACCAACGCCTTCGACGATCTGCGCCTCGGCGAGGGCGTGCGCATCGACGCCGTCTTCTCCGCCCTGCCCACGATCCAGGAGGCGATCAACAACGGCTATCCGATGAAGGTCGTGGGCGACCCGGCGTTCTACGAGCCGCTGGCGGTGGCGACCGACAAGGGCGACGAGGAGTTCAACGCCCGCATCGCGGAGATTGTCGCCGAACTGCACGCCGACGGCACGCTGCGTGAATTGTCGGAGAAGTGGTACGGGGTCGACCTGACGACGGTGGCCGACCTGGCACAGTAGCTTGGCTGCGCCCGATGCATCGCTCGGGGCTGCGGGGCCGCCCCGCTCCCCGCACCCTTTCGGCGCGCTCCGCTTGTCGGTTCCCGAGGCGCTCGGCTTCCTGGCGCTCGCGGCGCTCCTTACATGGATGGAGCTCGGCGGCACGCGGGCCGGCGGGCTCCTCGCGCCGCTGGTCGGCTTCCCGGCCGAGCCCGGCTTCGCGCTGCATCTCGCGACCGGGCTCCTGCTTTCCGGCGCGCTGTGGGCCAACGTGGCGCTGCTGCGGCTCCTGCCCTTCCGCTGGCAGGTGCCGATCGTCTGGGCCGAGCTCCTGCTCCTCTTCGTCGCCTTCGTCGGCAGCTTCGATCGCAATCTCGGCGTCTGGTTCGAGACGAGCCGCGACGGCCAGACCAACCTCGCCTATCTGATCACGACCGGCGCCGTCACCACCCTCTACGTCTCGCTGATCTCGATCGCGATCGCCTGCGTCATCGCGCTTTCGGCAGCGCTCGCAAGGCTCTCCTCTTCGGGGCCCGCCTACGCGGTCGCCACCTTCTACATCTCCTTCTTCCGCGGCACGCCGCTGCTCCTCCAGGTCTATCTCATCTATCTCGGCCTGCCGCAGCTCGGCCCCCAGTTCGCGCTCAACGCGGTACCGGCGGGCATCATCGCGCTGTCGCTCTGCTACGGCGCCTACATGGCCGAGATCTTCCGCGCCGGCATCATGGGCGTGCCACACGGCCAGCACGACGCCGCGGCGGCATTGGGGCTCTCTAAGCGCCTCACCTTCCGCAAAATCGTCTTCCCGCAGGCGATGCGCCTCATCGTGCCGCCGACCGGCAACCAGTTCATCGCCATGCTCAAGGATTCCTCCCTCGTCTCGGTGATGGGCGTGTGGGAGCTGACCCGCACGGCGCAGATCATCGGCCGGCGCGACTTCACCGTCTTCGAGATGCTGATCGCCGCCGCCCTCATCTACTGGGCGATGTCGATCTGCTTCGAGCTCATCCAGTCGCGCATCGAGCGCCACTACGGAAAGGGCTATCGCCGCTGAGGCGTGGACATCGGCAGGATCGAGGACCACATTGCGGGCTCCTCGAGAGCCCTGCCCATGACCGAAGCCTTCCTTACCCACCTGCGCAGCGAGCTGGACGGCGTTCGCGCCGCCGGCCTCTACAAGTCGGAGCGCGTGATCTCCTCGATGCAATCGGCGGAGATCGAGGCCGAGGGGCGCCGCGTCCTCAATTTCTGCGCCAACAACTATCTCGGCCTCGCCGACAGCGAAGAGCTGCGCGAGACGGCCAAGGCCGCCCTCGACCGCTACGGCTACGGCATGGCCTCGGTGCGCTTCATCTGCGGCACGCAGGAAGAGCACAAGGCGCTCGAGGCGCGCATCTCCGGCTTCCTCGGCTACGAGGACACGATCCTCTATTCCTCCTGCTTCGACGCCAATGCCGGCCTCTTCGAGACGCTGCTCTCGGAGGAGGACGCGATCATCTCCGACGCGCTCAACCATGCCTCGATCATCGATGGCGTGCGGCTCTCCAAGGCGCGGCGCTATCGTTACGCCAACAACGACATGGCCGACCTCCGTGCCAAGCTTCAGGAAGCGCGCGACGCCCGCTTCCGGCTGATCGCCACCGACGGCGTGTTCTCCATGGACGGGATCATCGCCAACCTGAAGGGCATCTGCGACCTCGCCGAGGAGTTCGACGCGATGGTGATGGTCGACGACAGCCATGCCGTCGGCTTCGTCGGCGCGCGCGGGCGCGGGACGCCGGAGCATTGCGGCGTCGAGAGCCGCATCGACATCATGACCGGCACGCTCGGCAAGGCGCTCGGCGGCGCCTCGGGTGGATACACGTCGGCGCGCAAGGAGGTAGTGGAGTGGCTGCGCCAGCGCTCGCGGCCCTATCTATTCTCCAACACGCTCGCCCCGGTGATCGCCGCGACGTCGCTGAAGGTCTTCGACATGATCGAGCAGGGCGGCGAGCCGCGCCGCAGGCTCTACGAGAACGCGGAGCAATTCCGAGCCGGCATGGGAAATCTCGGCTTCACGCTCGCGGGCGCCGGCCACCCGATTATCCCGGTGATGATCGGCGATGCCGCGCTCGCCGCTAAGATGGCCGAGCGGCTGCTCGACCACGGCATCTACGTGATCGGCTTCTCCTTCCCCGTGGTGCCGAAGGGCCAGGCCCGCATCAGGACGCAGATGTCGGCCGCGCATTCGACCGAGGATATCGACCGCGCGGTGGCGGCGTTCGGGGAGGTGGGTAGGGAACTCGGCATAATTGCCTGATGAGCGACTTTATGGTAGATATTGTCGCTCTTGGAGGCGCAACAATGTCCGAGACGATGAACCTGAACGTCCGCATTAGCGGGTCGCTGCGCGAATACGTGACGGAGACCGTTACCGCCGGCGATTTCGAGAACGTGAGCGAATATGTCCGCACCCTCATCCGTCGTGACAAGGAGCGCGCCGAGCAGGAAGCCTTCGAGGCTCTGAAGCTTCGCCTTCAGGATGCATTCGCCACGCCGGACGACGAGTACGAAGAGGTCTCGGCCGATGACATAAGGACGCGCGCCCGGACCGGCGGGCAACGGTGAAACGCTATCTCCTCCGGCCGGCTGCATCTGCCCGGCTGGAGGACATATATCGCCATACGGTTCAACAGTTCGGCCCAGCCCAAGCCGACGCGTATCTGGACGGCGTGTTCGCCCTTTTCGAGGACATCGCGGAGAAGCGGGTCGCGTGGCAGCGCATCCCGTCCGAGTATGGCGTCGAAGGCTACTTCGCCCGATACAAGAGCCACTTCGTCTTCTGGAAGCGACGCGACGACGGACGTGTCGCTATCGTCGCTATCCTTCATCAGCGCATGGACCTGGCGCGGCGGCTAAGGGACGACGCTTCGGAGCCGTGAAAGGAGCACCCGATGACCAATATGATGCGCGCGCTCGTGAAGTCCCGGCCCGAACCCGGCATCTGGATGGAGGAGGTGCCGGTTCCGGAGATCGGGCCGAACGACGTGCTCGTGAAGGTCCGCCGCTCGGCGATCTGCGGCACCGACATTCATATCCACAAGTGGGACGAATGGGCCGCCAGGACCGTGCCCGTGCCGATGGTGACGGGTCACGAATTCGTCGGCGAGGTGGCCGACTTCGGCCGCTCGGTCACCGGCTACCGCGTCGGCCAGCGGGTCTCCGGCGAGGGCCATATCGTCTGCGGCCACTGCCGCAACTGCCGCGCGGGCCGCGGCCATCTCTGCCGCAACACGCTCGGCGTCGGCGTCCAGCGGCCGGGCTCGTTCGCCGAATATGTCGCGCTGCCGGCGCACAACGTGGTTCCGATCCCGGACGACATTCCCGACGAGGTCGCGGCGATCTTCGACCCGCTCGGCAACGCGGTCCACACCGCGCTGTCCTTCGATCTGGTGGGCGAGGACGTGCTGGTGACGGGCGCCGGCCCGATCGGCATCATGGGCGCGCTGGTGGCCCAAGCGGTCGGTGCGCGAAAGGTCGTCATCACCGACATCAATCCGTACCGGCTGGACCTCGCCCGCAAGCTCGGCATCCACCACGTCGTCGACGCCTCGAAGGAGGACCTCCACGACGTGATGTCGGAGGAAGGCATGCGGGAAGGTTTCGACGTCGGGCTCGAGATGTCCGGCTCCGCACGCGCCTTCCGCGACATGATCGACGTCATGAACAATGGCGGCAGGATCGCCATCCTCGGCATCGCCCCGACCGCGTTCGAGATCGACTGGAACAAGGTCATCTTCAAGATGCTGACGCTGAAGGGCATCTACGGGCGCGAGATGTTCGAGACCTGGTACAAGATGATCGCGCTCGTTCAGGGCCCGCTGGACGTGACGGGCATCATCACGCACCGCCTCGGCATCGACGACTATGCGGAGGGCTTCGCGGCGATGAAGAGCGGCGAGTCGGGCAAGGTCGTGCTGGAGTGGTGACCCGGCGGCGTCCGAAGAGCGCGGTCCGCGCTTTCGGCCCGTGCTACGTGGTCCCGACAGAAGCTGCGCCCGCGGGTGACGCGGTAAGATAGCGCTCGGCGATCTCCTGCGGTGACGGCGGGCTGACCAGCACCGGGATCAGCGCGATCTCCCCAATAGTCCTCGCAGACATCGCTCCGCCGGGCACGCCGACCAGTTCCAGATCCTTGGCCGAGTAGCAGGCGTAGCCGTGCGGCGCCATGATCAGGTAGTTGGCGATGCGATAGGGGTCGCCCGCGATGACGATGTTCTCGCGCTGGCACAGCACGATCGCATCGATCAGTTCTTTGAGCGCCTCCCTGTTGATGTTCGGCTGCGACTTGGCGCGGTCGGCCTCCTCGCCGCGCTCCCCGAACATCAGCCAGAAGGCGCCGGAATTCTCACGTGCGAAACGAGTGTAGGCGTCGCCCAGGGCATAAAGGCGCCGGAGCGGGTCATGCCCCGCCCGGGCGATCTCCGCCTGCTGGTACCGATGCAGGACGTCGAACCCTCGCGCCGTGAGGGATCTGAGCAGATCCGACTTGCTGGCGAAATGTCGGTAGACGGCCGTGTGTGAGACGCCGATCGCCTCGCCGAGCTCGCGCAACGAGAAGGCCGGGCCGTTCCTTTCGGAGATCAGCCTCAGCGCCTCGTCCTGCAGCGCGTTCCGCAGGTCGTTGTGGTGATACCCGGTCTTGCGTCTGGGCTCAGAACTGAGGCTCACGAGGGTCTCCGGGCTCCGCTACTCCCGGAACCACCTAACGGAAGCCGGTGCCGGCCTCAATGCGGACAGTCGCTTTCGCGTCGCAGGTCCGGCCTGGAGCCTCTTGACGAACGACAGGCAGGGCGGCAATGTTACCAATGGTTACATTGCATAACAATCGATGGAACCGCATCGCCTTGAGGTGCTGCGCGAATGGGCGTCGGAGACCTCGCAAGGCATTCACGGGAGGAACTATCATGTTGAATCGGTTACGCATGAACGGCTGCTCGATGGCGGCGCTGGCGATCGCTGCCTGCATCCCCGTCACTCAGGCCGCGGCGGAGGATGACGCTCGCTGGCTCACGCCGACGATGATCACGGCGCGGGCGCACATGTTCGACGCCAACCTCAACTTCATGACTTTCCAGCACATGGATCAGATGTTCGCGAGCCGCACGGTCGAGGCGGGCAACGATGTCTGGGAACTGCCTTATGAGCCGGCGTCGCTAGAAGGCGAGTACACGATCGGAGACCAAACGCTCACGCTCGACGAGGCGCTGGAGGCGACGTCCGCCAACGCGCTGGTCGTCATCAAGGACGGCGCGATCGTCTACGAGACCTATCGCAACGGCAGCGACGAGAACACGCGCTTCCTCACCTTCTCGGTAGCCAAGTCCTATGTCTCGACGCTGATCGGGCTGGCGCTGTCCGACGGGCTCATCAAGAGCCTGGACGACAAGGTGACCGACTATCTGCCGGAGATGGAGGGCACCGGCTACGACGGACCCACCATCCGCGACCTGCTGCGCATGCGCTCGGGCGTGGACTGGCTGGAGGTCTACCAGTTCGGCAGCGACACGCAGCTGACCAAGGTGCACGACAACTCGCTCGTCGCCTACCGCTATCGCTGGTGCGACTATGCTGCGAACGAGTCGGTCGCCGGCGACAACGCGCCCGATGCCGTCTTTAACTACGCGACGCTCGATACCAGCGTTCTCGGCTGCATCCTCGAAAGGGTTGTGGGGAAGACCGGTGCGGAATACATGTCGGAGAAGCTCTGGGTGCCGGCCGGCATGGAGAACGACGCCTACTGGATCATGGACGGGCCGGATTCCGTCGGGCGGGAGTTCTACGGCGCCGGCCTCAACGCCACGGCGCGCGACCATGCGCGGTTCGGCCTCATGTTCCTGAACGGCGGGATGGCGAACGGCAAGCAGGTCGTGCCTGCGGAATGGGTAGAGGAAGCGACCGTTGCCGACGACGGATACGAGCCGACAGCCGAAGGCTCCCCGGTCGGCTACCAGTACCAATGGTGGACCTATGCGGACTCCGATGCCTATGCAGCGCGGGGACTGCATCACCAGTACATACACATCGATCCTAGCAACAACCTGGTGATCGTGAAGGTGAGCCACACCGCGGAGCCTGTCGGCCGGGATGAAGAGAACATGCAGCTCTTCAGCCAGATAGCGGAGCGGCTGGGCGGCTGATCCGCCCGCGAAACCAGCGACCCGGCTGCAACAAGCCGCATGCCGGGTCGCAAGGTTGTGGGAGATGGCGAGGTTGTTCGCCGAATGCGGTGCCTGCCGCGCGCACACCAGTTCGCCGCAACCCGATCCAGGTGCGTCATGTCGCCTCGACAGAACAGTTGCGCTTTTCCGGCCGTGCCTTTATAAGCCGCGCCTGTCGAGCCGTCCGGCAGGGCATGCCGTGGCGGCTCTCAATGCTGAAAAGCTCACACTCACACCGGGCAGAGCGAAGAGCGGCCGAAGGGCCGGATCACGCGAAGCCGTCCGCCCCGGCGGACATGGCGTGAGCGACAAAAGAACGGAGTAGCAAAATGCCCAAGATGAAGACGAAGTCGTCCGCCAAGAAGCGGTTCAAGATCACCGCGACCGGCAAGGTCAAGGTGCAGGCCGCGGGCAAGCGCCACGGCATGATCAAGCGTTCGAACAAGTTCATCCGCGACGCACGCGGCACCATGGTTCTGGCCGAGCCGGACGCCAGGAAGGTGATCAAGAACTACCTGCCCAACGGCGGCGGCATCTGAGCCGCGGACGCTTAGCTTCAAGGAGATCATGACATGGCACGCGTGAAGAGGGGCGTTACCGCCCACGCCAAGCACAAGAAGGTGCTGAAGGCCGCCAAGGGATTCTACGGCCGCCGCAAGAACACGATCCGCATCGCCAAGCAGGCGGTCGAGAAGTCGCTGCAGTATGCCTATCGCGACCGGAAGAACCGGAAGCGCAATTTCCGCGCTCTCTGGATCCAGCGCATCAACGCTGCCGCGCGCGAGCACGGGCTGACCTACGGCCGCCTCGTCGACGGCCTCAACAAGGCAGGCATCGAGATCGACCGCAAGGTCCTGTCCGACATGGCCATCCACGAGCCGGCGGCATTCGCCGCGCTGGTCGCGCAGGCCAAGACGGCGCTCGAGTATCTGAAGGACACCACCCCGAACGCTTTTGAGAGCGCGGTCGCAGCCTGACCAGCGCTTCCCAAGCATTCGAAAACTGATATTGGGAAACCCGCGCTGGCAGGGCCGGCGCGGGTTTTTCTTTGCCCGCTGTAACGAGACGAACGGACGGACGATGGAACAGCTTTCCGATCTCAAGTCACTCGAGGCGACGCTGCTCGCGGAGATCGAGGCGGCCGCCGACGAGGCCGCGATCGAAGCGGTGCGCGTGGCGGCGCTGGGCAAGAAGGGCTCGATCTCGGAGCGGCTGAAGACGCTCGGCTCCATGAGCCCCGAGGAGCGGCAGCAGGCCGGGCCGGCGATCAACGGACTGAAGGCCCGCATCTCGGATGCGCTTCAGGTACGGAAGACCGTGCTTCGCGACGCGGCGATCGAGGCGCGGCTGTCGGCCGAGAAGCTCGACGTCACCCTTCCCGTGCGCCAGGCGCCCGCCGAACGCGGCCGCATCCACCCGATCAGCCAGGTGATCGACGAGATCACCGCCATCTTCGCCGATATGGGCTTCTCGGTGGCGGAGGGTCCCGACATCGAGACGGACTACTACAACTTCACCGCGCTCAACTTCCCGGAAGGCCATCCGGCGCGCGAGATGCACGACACCTTCTTCTTTCCGCCGGACGAGAACGGCGAGAGGAAGGTGCTGCGCACCCACACCTCGCCGGTGCAGATCCGCACCATGGAGGCGCAGAAGCCGCCCATCCGGATCGTCATCCCCGGCAAGACCTACCGGCAGGATTCGGACGCCACCCACACCCCGATGTTCCACCAGCTCGAGGGGCTGGTGATCGACAAGACGGCGAACGTCGCGAACATGCGCTGGGTGCTGGAGGAGTTCTGCAAGGCCTATTTCGAGGTCCCCCAGGTCAAGATGCGCTTCCGGCCGTCCTTCTTCCCCTTCACCGAGCCATCGCTCGAGGTCGACATCCAGTGCGACCGCTCGAAGCCAGGCGAGGTACGCTTCGGCGAAGGCAACGACTGGATGGAGATTTTGGGCTGCGGCATGGTCCATCCGAACGTGCTTCGCTTCGGCGGGCTCGACCCGGACGAGTATCAGGGCTTTGCCTGGGGCATGGGCATCGACCGCATCGCGATGCTGAAATACGGCATGCCGGACCTGCGCGC
>VFQR01001010.1_pt1 | contig 25714 bp, 29 predicted proteins | sample 3512321 | NCBI WGS metagenome assembly VFQR01 (sample SAMN10412374, study PRJNA504923) | tailings metagenome | isolation source: Relicate 3 Philex TSF1 revegetated site | place: Philippines: Tuba, Benguet | collected 2017-08-29 | reverse complement strand
CCCCAGAGCGAGCCGATCCAGAAGCCGAAATTGACCAGGAGGAGCGAGGTCCGCGCCGCGACGATGGCCAGCCGTCCATGATCGGCCTTCAGTACCTTGGAGGCCTGATAGGCCGCGATGGCGAGGCCGGAGAACAGCAGCACGGTCATCGCCGGCTGCCGGATGGCGAGGAAATATGTGGCGTGCATGTAGCCGGTGCGGGCGCCAATCGTCGCCGAGAGGGCGAGTACGGCGAGCGCGATGAGCAGCCCGGAACGCGCGACGACGCCGGCACCGGCGAAGATGGCGGTCACAGCCAGGAGAGCCGTGACCGACCCCTTGGTCATGAACATGACGCCGCCCGCCAGCATCAGGGCGCCGGCGAGGAGGCAGATCTGCGCGAGGATGAACCAGGCCCGCTCGCCCCTCAGGACGAAGCCGAGACCGACACTTCCGAGCAGGCCACCCATGACGACCGCAACGGTGGGCTGCGGCACGAGGCCCATGACGCCGAGCGCGACGGCCACCACGCCGAAGCCGATCAGCATGTTCATGGCAAGCGAGCCGGTCGATTCCGCCGCAAGTCCCTTCAGGCGCGTGGCCTCCTCAGGCGTGATGCGGCCATCCTCCAGCAGCTTGGCGATGTCGAGCGTGATCTTCATGGAGCCTCTCCGCGCCCCTGCCTCAGGGGGCAGCATGGCAGAGGAATGGCAGGGTCAGGGTTTCCCTGCGATGTCACACGGAGGCGAGCACCGTTGCCGCCGCATCGAACTCCAGCCTGCGGGCCGCGCGCCGCTCGGCCGCCTCCGCATCCTCGCCCCATTGCGAGATCTGGAAGTCCTCGTCGACGTGGGCGGCCGCCCAGACGCCGTCGGCGTCAAGCCGCCCGCGCAGGAGCGCCAGCGCCAACAGTGCCGAGCCGGTGAGCGTCGTGACGACATGGGTGGCGCCGATGCGCCAGGCGTCATCCCCCGGCAGCGCCGCTGCAACCGCCTCCAGCGCCGCCGGCGGCTGGGTCACGAACATGACGCCCTCCGACAGGATGAAACGCGCGCCGAGCGTGTCGCGCGCCCAGGCGAGAACCGGGTCCCAGGCCGTCGCCTGCCTGTCCACCAGCGCCTGCGGTCCATCGGCGCGGTAGCAAAGGAGATCAGAGGAGGCATAGCGGACGATCTCGGCGGCAACCGGCGCCGGGTCCGGCTTCACGCCGTCGATGATAGAATTGGCGATGCGGGTGATCGGCATCCGCAGGGGCTCGATGAACTCGCCGAGGCCGTTCCATTCGGCAGCGACAGCGGACGCCAGGGCCTCGGTCGGAAAGGCAAGAGCATTGCGGCCCGGGGTCTTCGCCGAGCGACCGTCGAGCAGCAGGCGCCAGCCCTCGTCCGACCGGCCGGCCGTCGCCTCCTTGAAGAAGCGCTTCGGGTAGGTGGGCTTCATCGCGAGCCGCGCGGCCGCCACGGGATCGTAGGCGGCCGGATCCATGTCCCGGGCGAACCAGTCTTCGAAGACGCTCTTGCTCATGGCGGCGATGTAGAGGCTCGGGCCGGCAAATTCAAACCGGTTCGACAGGTCCGACGAAGCGAAGGAACACCTCGCGCGCATCCGGCATGGCCAGGCCTCGCGGCTCGTAGACGTGGCGTCCGAGGAAATAGCCGGTGAGGCGGAAGCCGTCCCTGACGTCGTCCGCCGCGATGGCCTGTCCCCCGACGAGGAACCCCGGCAAGGTCAGGAGACGTTCCTTCCATGGCTCACCCGCCGTCCGGGACACGGCACGGCCCGACTTCGGCGAGACATAGGCGAGGTCCTCGGTGCTCCCCGTGGCCGCGCATTCCGACAGGTCGACACCGAATCCGAGGAGGCTCAGGATCTCCAGTTCGAAGCGCACCATGAGGGGCGCCGCTATGGCAACGTCCGGCAGGGCGTCGGCGATGAGTTCGATGGCCTCGTAAAGGCCCTCATGAACCTCGCGCTCGGGCATCAGGCGGGCAAGCGCGGCGAGATGGGTGATGCCGGCGACGCCCTCGCGCCTCTCCATCAGGCGGGCGGCCCGCGACACCGAAGCTTCGACGGCAAAATTGCCGAGATGTTCGTCGAGCCGCGCCGACCAGGTCGCGTGGACCCGGTTTCCCGGCTGGAGGACAGGCTGCTGCCGGCGCGACCTGCCGCCCCTCACGAGGCCGAGATGGCGGCCATGGGCGCGGGTGAAGAGTTCGAGGATGACGCTCGATTCCCCGTAGGAGCGGGCTCCCAGGACAATGCCGTCATCGATCCATTGCATCGATCAATAGTCGGAGAGCTTCAGGTCGGGTGAGTAGGTCACATCCTCGACCTCCTTGACGATGGCCTGACCGCAGATGACGCGGCCCTTGCTGGCATCGAAGGTCAAGGTCGGCGGGCCATAGAGCTGCCAGCCCTTGTTAATGGCCTCGCTGACGCGGTGACAGAAGGAGGAGTCGTCAGGGCCGGTCAGGTAGCGATAGAGGGTCGTGGTTTGCTTCGCACGGACGGACAGCATGGCTCACCTGCCTTTCGGATATTCGAGCCCCATGCGCTCGTAGCGCTCGGGATCATCGCCCCAGTTCTCGCGCACCTTGACGAACAGGAACAGGTGCACCTTCGTTTCGAACAGTTTCGACAGTTCCTCACGGGCGGACTGCGAGATGAGCTTGATGGTCTCGCCGCCCTTCCCAAGCATGATCTTCCGCTGGCCCTCGCGCACCACGTAGATCGTCTGCTCGATGCGGATGGAGCCGTCCTTGCGCTCCTCGTAGCTCTCGGTCTCGACGGTGGCGTCGTAGGGAAGCTCGTCGTGCAGCCGGTGGTAGAGCTTCTCGCGGGTGATTTCGGCAGCCAGCATCCTGGCGGGAACGTCGGAAATCTCGTCCTCGGGATAGTGCCAGGGCCCGAGCGGCGCTGTGGCGGCGAGATGCTGGCGCAGATCCTTCACGCCCGATCCGGTCGCGGCCGAAATCATGAAGGTCTTTTCGAAGCGGGCCCGCTCGTTGATGGCGGTCGCAAGATCGAGAAGCTTCGGCCTGTCGACGAGATCGACCTTGTTGAGAACGAGGTCCTTCGGCTGGCGGACATCGCCGAGCTTGTCGAGGATGGCCTCGACGGGCTCATCCAGCCCCTTCTTGGCGTCGACCAGCACGACGACGCGGTCGGCATCCGCCGCCCCGCCCCAGGCTGCCGAGACCATGGCGCGATCCAGCCGGCGGCGCGGCGAGAAGAGACCCGGCGTGTCGACGAGGATGATCTGGGACCCGCCCTCCATGGCGATGCCGCGGACGAGGGAACGTGTCGTCTGCACCTTGTGGGAGACGATGGTGACCTTGGCGCCGACCAGCGCATTGACCAGGGTCGACTTGCCGGCGTTCGGCGCACCGATGATGGCGACGAAGCCGCAGCGGGTCGGTTCGTCGCTCATGTCCGGCCTCCCGTGCCATTCGACGGCGACCACACGCCCTCCCGCACAAGGACGGTCGTCGCTGCCGCGATCTCGGCCTGGCGCTTCGCGGGCCCCTCACCGATGCCGTCCGCGAGCCCGGGAATGACGACCGCCATGGTGAACATGGGCGCATGGTCCGGACCGCTGCGGCTGACGACGCGATAGACGGGCGTCGCCAGCCCCCTGCCCTGCGCCCATTCCTGCAACGCGCTTTTGGCGTCCCGCTGCGGCGAGGCACCGGCGGTCAGACGCGCGCGCCAGTTGCGCATGACGAAGGCCTCGGCCGGCTCCCAACCGGCATCGAGATAGATCGCACCGATGACCGCTTCGCAAAGATCGGCCAGGACACCGGCGCGCTTGCCGACGGCTGACTGGCTTTCGGTCGGGCCGACCTGCACCCCCTCGCCGAGGCCAAGCTCAACGGCGACCTCGGCGCAGGTCTCGGCACGGACCAGATCCGACAAGCGACGCGACAGCGTGCCCTCGTCCTCGTCGGGCAGAGCCGCGAAGAGCATGGAGGCGACGGCGAGCCCGAGCACGCGATCACCGAGGAACTCCAGCCGCTGGTAGGAGCCGCTGCGCTTCTCGATCCCCGACACGGCGCTCGGATGGGTCATTGCCCGTCCGAGGAGGCTGCGGTCGGCGAAGACATGACCGATGCGCGCCTCGATCTCGTCGAGGCCGACACGCTGGGCCTTGGCTTTGCGACCGGGCGCCACCGCCTGTGTCACCTCACGAGGTTTCCGAATCGGGTCCAGCGGATCGACCAGGGCCAGCGCCAGAAAGCCCAGACCTTCTCCCCCTCCTCGATGGAGAAGAACAGGAGCTGGGCGCGTCCGATGAGGTGGTCCATAGGGATGGGGCCGACCTGACTGAGGACGCGGCTATCGGTGGAATTGTCGCGATTGTCGCCCATGACGAAGACATGGCCGGCAGGCACTTCATAGACCGGCGTGTTGTCGTAGAAGCCGTTCTCGTAGAGGTCGAGCGTATTGTAGGTGACACCGTTGGGCAGGGTCTCGCGATATCGCCGCGTCCTGACCTGGCGGCCGTCCTCGGTGTCGACGAAGTCATCGATCCTGACGCGCGGGACGGCCGTACCGTTGATGTGCACCTGGCCGGCGATCATCTGGATGCGGTCGCCCGGCAGACCGATCACGCGCTTGATGTAGTCGACGTCGGGCTCGCGCGGCAGCCGGAACACCACCACGTCGCCGCGGGTCGGTACCGAGCCCATGATGCGCCCGTCGAAGAGATTGGGCGAGAACGGGAACGAGTAGCGGGAATAGCCGTAGGAAAACTTCGAGACGAAGAGATAGTCGCCGACGAGCAGCGTCTCCTTCATCGAGCCGGAGGGAATGTTGAACGGCTGGAACAGGAATGTGCGGATCACGAAGGCGATGAGAAGCGCGTGGATCACCACGCGGACCGTCTCGCCCAGTCCGCCCTTGTTGTCATCGGCCACGCGCGTCGAACCTCATGTCGATTGAGCCAGCCGTATAGCCCGCGGCACCGCGATCATGCAACGCGGTCGCCGATCAACTGCAGTTGGTCACCTGGTTGGCGCAGATGCCGGCCCACCAGCCGCGCGTGCCCTCGATCTCGATGAGCCCCCAGGGGCCCGAGCAGGCGTACAGCCTCTGGACAATATCGCCGGTCGACACCGGTTCGCCCTGGCGCAAGGCGGGTCGGGTGGCGGAATGGACGCTCGGCGCGAGATGGAGCCGCCCCGGCACCAGGTTGCCATTGGCGAGGGCAGCACCGACGAGGCGCGCCGAAACCCAGCCCTGCCCGCGATAGGGCTGCGGCAGGTTGCGGGGGTAGCGCTCGCCATAGGCAACGCCGGGCGCCGAGATGTCGCGAATGAGGAACCAGCCGTCACGATAGCCGGCAATACGGAACTGTGCGCGATAGGTTTCGCCGACATCGCCCGAGCGATCCGGCGCCTTCCATGGCGGCGGAATCTTGCCGACGACCCGCGCGGAGGCGCTCGGCGATGCGCGGACATTCATGCCGGCCGGATCGGTGTCGGCTGACCAGCCGGCGATGTCGCAGGGCTCTGTGCCGGCCGGCAGCCGACGCTTCGCCCGGCGAGCCTCCTCGCTCGCCTCGACAAAGGCCGTCCAGTCCTCGACGTCCTGGATGAAGGACGTATCGACGACCTGCGCGCCGCGCGCCACCAACCGATCCCCATCGAGAGCGAGCTCCACCTGAATCGCCTTGCCTTCGTCGAAGGCGCTGCCGGGCCGCGCGGGATCATCGGCGCCGGCGCGATAGATGGAGACGAAGCCCCGCATTCCGCTGAAATCGACCCTGCGCACCGGTCCGTGCACCCAACCCGACCCGGCCGCCGCGCCGATGCCCTCGACCCAGGCATGGGCGTCGATCCGCGTCACGCTGTCACCGCTGATGCGGTAGGCGCTGCGGACCTTCTCTCCCAGTTCGACGATCGTGTCGCCACCCCGCTGGTGGACGAGCACGTGAAAATAGGGCTGGTCGCGCGAAATATCGTAGGGCTCAAGGAAGCGCGCGATGACCTTCTCTTCCGCCGCTGTAACGCGGCTGAGCGTGAACAGGTTGACCGACTGCTGGATGCCGTCACCCGATCCGCTGGCCTCGAAGACCTTTGCCCGCACCACGCGCAGCTTGTCGGCACCCATGGGCGAGAGACTCTGCTCGATGGACTGGCAGCGCAGTTCGCCGACCGGCTGGGACCGCTGCGAGGCGTGGCGACTGGCCTGGAAGACGGCGTCCGTTCTCCAGTCGGTCTCACCGAGGCTGCAGGACGGAAGTTCCGCCTGGGCAAATCCCGGTGCGGCCGTTGCAAGCGTCGTTGCGATTGTGAAGCACAACGCGGCCGTGGCGCGGCGACGGCGCGTTGACAGGCATGTTGGGCGCACGATTGGCATGAACAGGCTCCGGTCTGGCCGGCTTGTCTCATGCAGGTGATGCGATCGCGTCGCGCCGTTGGCAGGCAAGTGTTTCTGCGCCACCGGACTGGCGGCGGGTCAGAACTGTACTTCCTGCCGGTTGCGGATCGAACGGCCCGTGGTGTCGCGCAGCTCCGGGGCGATGATCGGAGGTGCCGTTCCCGGGCCAAGAGGATCGCGCGGTGCGGTCGAGCGCACGCGTACGGGTTCGCGGTTGCGGTCGATCGTTGTCGGGATCGCGCCGGCCGACTGACCGCTGACGATGGTGCCCCCGAGGGCATTGCCGCCGGTCGGCGCCCCCGTCGAGACGCGAGACACGTTGGTGAGGCTGGCGCTTTCCCGTGCCCCTGGCGCTGTACGCATGCCATCGACCTCGATTCGCGATGGTGCGCTTGTCGGTGTTCGGGCCGATAACGGCACGGCTTGGGTGGCCGGCGCGGGGGAGGACGCGACGACCGTCGGTGCGGCTCCGGTCTGGGGCGGCGGCAGCGCGGAAGATTCCACCCGAGTAACCGGCACCGCGGTAACCTGCGCCTGCGAGGCAACGGGTGGAGCTTCTGCTCCCATGCATCCCGCCAGGAGCAACGCGCAACAGGCCGTGACGGCCAGCTTGTGTGTCATCATCGGTCCATTCATGCCGCCGGCAAGGCGCTCGGCATCATCTCGTAGGGCGGCTTCCAGCCGGGCAAGGCCGCAATCCGCTCGCGCCAGGCGTGAAGATGCGGATGCGAGGCCGCGATGTCGTAGCCGGTTTCCGCGTTGGGATAGAACATGTATCCGGCGAGCGAGAAGTCCGCGATGGTCGGGCGGCCACCGACCATGAAAGGCGTCGCCGCCAGATGCGAGTCGGCCACGGCGAGAGCGCCGTCGACACGTGCGCGGAGGAACGCCAGAACGGCCGGATCCGCCGGCTTGCCCGCCAGCGACAACATGAAGCGGTGCGTGGCGAAGTAGCTGGTGAACTTGTGGTTGTCGAAGAGAAGCCAGCGCAGGACGTCCATCTCCTCGTCCTCCCCGGCGGGGGCAAACTTTCCGGTCCGCCGGGCGAGATAGGTGAGGATCGCGCCGGACTGCGACAGGCGCCGTCCCTGGTGCTCAAGCACCGGCACCTCACCCATCACATTGAGCTCGGTCCTGAACTCCGGCGAGCGTGTGGCGCCGTCGAAATAGCGGACAAGGACCGGTTCCCAGTCGAGCCCGCAGGCCGCCAGCATGAGCGCGACCTTGTAGGCGTTGCCCGACTGGGCGAAGCAATGGAGGCGGTATTCGGACACGTTGCCTCCCTGAAGACCGGCAGATGGCGATTGGACCGACGCGCTATGTCAAAATAGTGGCGCGGGTCAGCGCCGACGCCGGCCCTGAGCCGGTTCCTGGGGCGCCTGCGGCCCCAGCGCCGGATCGGGCGGCAAGGGAGGCGGCGTCGCGTTGACGACGGGCGGACCGGGGGGAGCCGAAGGAGCCGTCTGCGCGCAGGCGGCGAGCGTCAGAAGGCCGATGGCCGCGCAACATCTCAAGACCGGCATCGTCATGGGGGTCCTTTCCCTGCGAGCGTTCGTCCTGCCCCTTTAGCCACGGCCCGGGCCTGCGGCAAGACGTCCGGATTTCGTAAAGGCGGCGACAACCTTAAGCAACTCTTAGGCGCCGTCGCTTAGGGTCTCCGGTGAGTGCAAGGACGCATGATCGGAGTCACGGATGGATATCGCCACAATCCTCGGGCTGGTTGGGGCCGTCGCCGTCATTGTCATCCTCATCATGATCGATGGCGGCAATTTCGCGCAGTACTATGACAAGCACGCCGTGATCGTGATCTTCGGCGGCGCTTTCGCCGCCACGCTGCTGCGTTACCCTCTCGGCGTGGTGATGCATGGCATTCCCATGGGCTTCAAGGCGGCGCTGGCCATGCCCTCGGTGAGCCATCGCGAACTCGTCGAGGAAATCGCGCAGATCGCCGACGTCGCCCGCAAGCAGGGGCCGAACGCGCTCGAGAAACTCGACGTTTCCGATCCGACCCTCGCCCAGGGCGTTCGCTACATCGCCGATGGCTATGACGCCGACTTCATCCGCAAGACGATGGAGACGGACAAGGACAACGTCTACATGCAGCTGGACGAGGCGCAGAAAATCTACCGTTCGATCGGTGACTGCGCCCCCGCCTTCGGCATGATCGGAACGCTGCTGGGCATGGTCAACATGTTCGCCAACATGACCGACCCCTCGAAGCTCGGCCCCATCATGGCCATGGCGCTGATCGCGACGCTCTACGGCGCCGTCGTCGCCAACATGGTCTGCATGCCGATCGCCGACAAATGCCACCTGAAGATGGCGGAGGAAGACATCGCCCGGTCGATCATCATCGACGGCGTTGTCCAGATCCGGAACCAGAAGAGCCCCCAGGTCGTGAAGGAGATGCTGCTCGCCTATCTGACGGCCCACGACCGTCACGAGCTGGCGGAAGCGGCCTGAGGCAGCCATGGCAAAGCGCAAAGGCGACGGTCACGCAGGCGGTCACGGCTGGTTCGTGACCTTCGCCGACCTCATGGGCCTTCTGATGTCCTTCTTCGTGGTGCTGGTGGCGACGTCCAATCAGGACGAACGCAAGAAGCACATGATGACGGGCTCGTTCCGCGAGGCCTTCGGAACGACCAGCAACACCCAGCTCACCGGCATGATCGAGCTGCACGGCATTCCGACGCGACCCTATATCCAGAACGTGTCGAACTCGCCCGAGCAGCCGACCGACCGACCTGCCCCGCAGACGCAGGAGCGCAACGCCGAGGCTCTCAGCGCCATGGCGGACCGGCGCATGGCGCTCGCCGCCGCCAGCCTGCGGCAGGCGCTGCAGGCCATGCCGGAGATCGCCGAGCTGTCGAAGAACGTAATCATGGAAGAACGGCCCGACGGTCTCGACATCCAGATTGTCGACCAGGACGGCCGCGCGATGTTTCCGCCCGACGGGCGCGAGCCCTATGAGCGCACGCGCCGGCTCATTGCCGCACTGACCCCTGCCCTGCGGCAACTGTCGAATCGGGTGACCATCACCGGCCATACGTCGGGAAGTCGCGTCCTCGGGCGGCCCGGCTACGGCCCCTGGGACCTGACCGCCGACCGGGCCAATGCGGTGCGCATGATCCTCGAGGAGAACGGCCTGCCCTCGGACCGGTTCTTTGCGGTCACCGGCAAGGGCGACACCGAGCCGATGTTCCCCGACGATCCTTACCTTGCCGCCAACCGCCGTGTGTCGATCCTCATCATGAAGGAATCGCCGGTGGCGCCACGGGCCTTCCTCGGCAACTGATCGCTACTGCCAGCCGATCTCGGCGAGAAAGCGCTCGACGCAGGCGTTGAAGATCGTGGCGCGCTCGAAATAGACGGAGTGTCCGGAGACCGGCACCCTGACTGTCCGGGCATCAGGCAGCGTTGCCGCGACGAGTTCGATGCCGCGCGGGCAGATCAGCAGATCCTCCTCGCCGATGACGAAGAGCGCCGGGCAGGAAATCCTCGCCGCATCCTCCGCGCCGCGCTTGCGCATGGCGCGGATGCGGTTGCCGATCTCGTTCTTGTCGAGACCGAGCGAAAGTCGGTCGACCGCCTGATAGAGTGCGTGGAGGCCAGGCTGCTCGTCGGCCATGCGCGCGCCTGCTGCGCGGTGGATGCCGCGCTCGGCGAGCCGTGCAATCGCGGCGGGCGCCTCCTTGCGCCAGGCGGCGACGGCCGGATCGGCAAAGCGGTCGTAGTCGAACGAGCCCGACGTGCAGGCCATGACGATGCCCACAACCCTGTCCGGCGTCGCCAGTGCCGTCTCGACGCAGGTCCAGCCGCCCATGGACTGTCCGACGATGACCGCCTTGGGAATCGACAGATGGTCGAGGAGGGCCGCGAGATCGCCCGCGTAGAGCTGCGGATCGGGAATGCCTCCCGGCGTCGTCGATGGCGCGAAGCCGCGATGCGAGAAGCTCACGACCTGGTGCCGTTCGGCGAAGGCGGCCGTCGACTGCCACCAGCTCAGGTGGTTGCCACCGAGACCATGGGCGAAGACGATCGGCGGGCCTTCGCCACCGACTTCGTAGTGGATCACGGCGCCGTCGGGACGCTGCAGGCGACCAGCGGTGAAGGATGGGATGGCGGTCGTCATGGGCAAGCTCCTCGCGATGGCAAGCCTAGCCTCGCATCCGTCCGAGCGGAAGATCGGGCGGCGCAGGCCGCGCCTGTGCATCGCTCCCTTTGCCACATGGCCAAGACGGGCCATGATTGCCGCAAAGAAACAGGGAGGACGACATGGCATTGATCGATGCGGGGCGGCTCGAGGCACTCGTCGCGGCCATCTTCGAGAAAGCAGGCTGCGAGCCCGACGAGGCTGGGCGCATCGGTCACTATCTCACCGAAGCCAACATGACGGGGCATGACAGCCACGGTGTCGCGCGCGTGCCGCGCTATGTCGACTGGCTGCGCGAAGGCCGGGTCGAGGCGGGCAAATCGGTCACGGCCGTGGTCGATACGCCATCCATCACGATCCTGGACGGCCACTACGGCTTCGGCCAGACCGTCGGCCCGCAGGCGGTCAAGATCGGAATCGCCAAGGCGAAGCAGAACGGCCTTGCCGCCGTGGGCCTTCGGAAGGCGGGGCACCTCGGCCGCATCGGCGACTTCGCCGAGATGGCCGCCGCGGAGGGGCTCGTCTCCATCCATTTCGTGAATGTCGTCGGCTCCATCCTGGTCGCGCCCTATGGCGGCGTGGATCGCCGTCTGTCGACAGCGCCCTACTGCATCGGCGTTCCGCGCCCCGGACAGGCGCCTCTGCTGCTCGACTTCGCAACGTCGCTGGTCGCCGAGGGCAAGGTTCTGGTAGCGTCCCTCGGCGGCAAGCCGATCCCCTCCGACGCCCTCATCTCGCCGGATGGCAGCAAGAGCAACGATCCCGCCGTTCTCTACGGCCCCTATCCGTCGGGACCCGGCCCTCGCGACCCGATGAACGGCCCGGGCGCCATCCGCGCCTTCGGCGAGCACAAGGGTTCGGGCCTCGCCTTCATGTGCGAGATTCTCGGAGGGGCGCTGACGGGCGCTGGCACCACCGGCCCGGACAAGCGCTTCTGCAACGGCATGATGTCGATCTACATCGACCCGAAGGTGGTCGATCCCGATGGCTTCTTCCCGGCCGAATGCGCCGAATATGTCGCCTACTACAAGAGCGCGCGACCGGTCGAAGCGGGCGGTGAGGTACTGGTGCCGGGCGAGGCGGAAATGCGCTCCAAGGCAAAGAAGCTCGCCGATGGTGTGCCGCTCTCCGACGGAACCTGGGACGCCATCGCCGCGACCGCGCGCGAACTCGGCATCGGCGACAACGTCATCAAGGCGGCGCTGCGATAGCGCTGCCCGGCCAGGGTTCTTCTGGCCGCTACAGCCGCACGGAAGGCGCCCCCCATGCCGACCCTCGCCCGTTTCCTCTACCTGATCACCGCCCTCGTTGCGTGGGTGGCTCTGGCCGTTCAGTTCTGGCTTCTGGCGCGGACCATAACGGCCGAAGGGGCATCGCTTGGTTTCGCCCTGTGGCGGTTCCTCGGCTTCTTCACCATCCTCACCAACAGCGCGATTGCGATCGCCTCGACGATCCTCTGCATCGCCCCCCGGACGACCCTGCTGGCCGCCCGCAGCAAGCTCAGCCTTGCGACCGCCATCGCCCTTGTCGGGATCGTCTATTCGATCGCGCTGCGCTCGATCTGGAACCCGCAGGGCCTGCAGGCCGTCGTCGATCACGCGCTGCACGATGCGACGCCGGTGCTGTTCGTCGCAGCCTGGCTCGCAGACCGCCACGGCACGCCGCGATGGAGCGACAGCTTCTGGACGGTCGCCTTCCCGGCCGCCTATTGCGCCTACGCCATGACCCGCGGGGCCTTCGACGGCTGGTACGCCTACTACTTTCTCGATCCCAGCAAGCTCCGGGGCGGGCAGTTCGTCCTGAACATCGCGGGGCTTCTGGCCGTCGTGATCGCCATTGCGCTGGTGCTCGTCGCGCTGAAACGTCTCGCCGGCTCGTGGCGGCCAGGCCAGTCGCCCGACGGCCAGATCAGATAGACCCGAAGTCTCCGCCGCGGCCCTTCCCGGCGGCAAACCGCCCGGCACCAGCAATGCCCTCCTCGATCGCCATACCGGCCGAGGTTCGCCACTCGTTGCGGAGAGCATCCTGAAGCGGCAGGTCCCACTGTGCGAGCGCCGAAGCCCGGTCGGCCCTGAGGCACCCCTGCGGGAAGCGTGCTATCTCATGCGCCAGCGCTTCAGCCGCCTCGCGCGACTGACCGTGCGGCACCACACGATCGGCGAGCCCGATCCTCAGGCACTCCTCCGCCTCCACCTTGCGCCCCGTCAGGATCAGGTCCAGCGCCCGTCCCTGCCCCACCAGGCGCGGTAGCCGGACCGTTCCGCCATCGATGAGCGGAACTCCCCAACGGCGGCAATAGACGCCCATATAGGCGTCCTCCTCCATCACCCTCAGGTCGCACCACAGCGCGATCTCCATGCCGCCGGCCACGGCGGGACCGGCGATCGCGGCGATGACAGGCTTCGACAGGGCGAGGCGCGTTGGCCCCATCGGCCCGCGCGGCCAACTCTCGTCGTTGTCGGGAATGTCGAGATCGCCGCCGAAAGGCGTCCCGCCAGGTGCCTCGGCGGCATGTTTCAGGTCGAAACCGGCACAGAAGGCACCGCCGGCGCCCCACAGAACCCCGACGCCGGCGTCGGGGTCCCGGTCGAAATCGAGCAGCGCGTCGTGGAGCGCCCGCGCGCCCTCCGGGTCCATCGCGTTGCGGGCGGCGGAGCGCGTGCGGATGAAGGTGGTGACGGGACCGGACCTCTCGATGACCAGATGGGACATGCTGCGCTCCTCAATCGACGATGCCGGGCGAGGTGATCACCATCATGGTCGCGGTCAGCATGGCGATGAGCTTCCGCTCACCCGCCTCCTCGGCGAAGCACTCGCCGAGCGTCACCATGATCGTCTTGCCGGGACGGACCACCTTGCCGATGCCGATGAACCGCTCGCCCTTGCCGGGCGACATCAGGTTCATCTTGAACTCCACGGTCAGCACCCCGGTGCCCCTGGGCATCAGGGTCATCGCGGCGAACCCGCAGGCATTGTCGACCAGAGCCGAGAGCGCCCCGGCGTGGACGAAGCCATGCTGCTGGAGGATATGCGGCGCATAGGGCATCGACATCTCCGCGAGCCCCGGCTCGACCCGGTCGAGGCTGACCCCGAGCGTCTCCATCATCGGTTGCCGGGCAAAACTCGCCCTGCCCCGCCTCTCGAAATCAGGGTCCTTCACGGAAAAGTTCTGCTGGGTGGCAGCCATGCCGGAGCACCTTCATTGCAATCTCACCAAATCGTCGCAAACTGCCGTCTCATCGGGCAACCCGTCCGGTCGGTCGAGGGATCGCATTGTTCTTCTGGTACCTGCCACGCTTCACCGAGGCGGCGTTCGGCGCCGCGGCGCTCTCCGCGACCACCGCTGTGGCGGCGAGCGTCACCATCGCTCACCGCATGGCGCTGATGTCCGACCCCTCGACCCTGTGGCAGACGCCCACCCGGCTCGAGGCGATGCGGATGATCGGTGAGAAGATGGACGCCGCGGCCCAGGGATCGCTGGATGCGGCCTTCGAGGTGGGACAACTGGCCCTGCGCTCTGCGACCGGCCGCCTGTCCACCGACGACGTCGCGCACGGCCTGCTCGCCATAGGTGTCGCCGCGACGCGGCCGGCCGCCAGACGGGCCAAGGCGAATGCCCGTCGGCTGAGCCGGGGGTGACGCGAATGGCCCGGTAAGTTTACTCCTGCCAGGTCGCGAGAAAGCCAAAGGCGTGATCGCCGTCGCTGGCCGACCCTTCAATGCCGAAACTCCAGCCGATCGAATCGGCCGCTCACGTGGGTCTGCCGGCGGGCAAGCGGCCATGAGCGTCGCAATCGACACCCACCATAAGAGACATGTCGACCCGTCGGCGCAACCACAGGTCCGCGGTCTAGTGACGCACGCAGGGTAATCGGTGCAACATTCTGCCATTCCCTGAGGACATCGTTAACAGCCCGCAATTTAGGCAAATGTTCCAGTTGGTGCCTGTTCTCTGGGCGCCAAGCGGACAACGTCCTTTTTTGGGGGGGCCAGAATGCTGAACTGGTTTCGCGATCGCACGATTACGTGGAAGATTTTCTCTGCCGCAGCCATCCTGATGGTAGCGATGGTGGCTGTCGGCGGTGTTGCATTCCTGTCCCTGCGGCAGATGCACGACGCTAAGACAGAACTGCATCAGGCCAGCGAAAGGCTCTTCGTGTCCGGCCGGGCCAGCGGCTATCTGCTGTCCTATGCCACGGACGTCCGCTCGCAGACGCAGGAACTGGCCCCGGCTCAGCGCCAGAAGTACGAGGCCGAGGCGGACGAGGAATACAAGCAAGCCCTTGGTCGTATCGATGAGTTGAAGGCTGCGGCCTTCGCCGCGGCTGGACGCGCGGAAATGGACAAGATCCGGCAGAATCTCGAGCGATACGAGGTCGCTCATCAGAGACTGCGGACGCAGGCCCGCAGCGGCGACTTCTCCGGTGCAGCTCAGGTGGCCCGCGATGCCCAGCCCCTGCTGGACGAGGCCCGGCAGTTGCTCCGGGGCTTCGATGCCCGCAACGAGACGCGCAAGAAGGAGATGCTCGATCGTTCGGAGCAGGTCTATGATCGCGCCGTCTGGCTGATGATTGCCGCGACCCTGCTCGGCATCCTCGCCGGTGGCGGATTGATGACGGCCATCGTGGTGGGCATGGTCACCCGGCCGCTGCAGGCCATCACATCCGCCATGCTGAAGGTTGCCGGCGGCGATGCCCAGGCGGAGGTGCCCGCGCTCGGCCGCAAGGACGAGGTGGGCGACCTCGCCGGCGCCCTGGAGACCTTCAAGAGCAATCTGGTGGAGAGCCGCCGCCTGGCCGCGGAGCAGGAAGCGGAGCGGGCAGCGAAGGAGCGTCGCGCCAACGTCGTTGCCGGCGCCGTGGCCGAGTTCGAGCAGCAGATCAGCGAAGTGGTCAGCACGGTGAGTTCAGCCTCCTCGGAGCTCGAGGCTGCTGCCTCGACGCTGACGCAGACTGCCGGCTCGGCCCAGCAGCTTTCGACCATCGTCGCGGCGGCCTCGGAAGAAGCTGCCGGCAACGTTCAGTCCGTCGCCGCCGCAACCGACGAGATGTCCTCGTCGGTTGGCGAGATCGGACGCCAGGTGCAGGAGTCATCGCGCCGCGCCCAGGAAGCCGTGCAACTGGCGACGTCGACAGACGCAAAGGTCACCGAGCTTCTCGACGCCGCCGGCCGCATCGGCGAGGTCGTCAAGCTGATCACGGCCGTCGCCGACCAGACCAACCTTCTGGCGCTGAATGCAACGATCGAGGCGGCGCGCGCTGGAGAGGCCGGCAAGGGCTTCGCCGTCGTCGCAAGCGAGGTCAAGGCATTGGCGAGTCAAACCGCCAAGGCCACAGAGGCGATCTCGGCCCAAATCGTATCGATGCAACAGGCGACCCGCGAAGCCGCCGATGCGATCCGGACGATCGGCACGAGCATCGTGGAGGTCTCGGAGATCTCCACCGCCATCGCCGCCGCCGTCGAAGAACAGGGCGCTGCAACCTTGGAAATTGCCCGCAATGTTCAGGAGGCCTCCAAGGGAACGTCGGAGGTGGCCTCCAACATCACCGAGGTCAATCGTGGCGCCATCGAAACCGGTAGCGCCTCGACGCAGGTCCTGTCGGCTGCTCAGGAACTCGCGACCCAGGGTTCGCGACTCAAGACGCAGGTCGACAGCTTCCTGGCCACAGTCCGGGCAGCGTAACCGCCGCGCTCCACCGACCCGCACGATGCAACAGTGCTGAACCGCCCGATCATCCCGGGCGGTTCTTCACGTTCGGCGTCTTGACCGCCGCTCCTGACTGCCCCCCGGTTTGACCGGACGGCGCATTGCCGCAATGATCTCCCGAGCATTCACAGGAGGACAACGCCATGCATCACGCCTGCCTGTCCCTCGCCACCGCAGCGACCCTTCTCGCCGCCACAGCAGGCGCTGCGTCCGCTCTCTGTAACGTCGCAGCCCGTCCCTTCGTCATGGGCCAGCCCGGCCGCATCTCCATGACGGTGTCTGGCGAACCCTGCCGGATCAGCCTGCAGGCCGGCGGGCAAAGCCGGTACGAATCGCTCGAGATCGTGCAGCGGCCGCGCGGCGGCCGCCTCGTCGCCGACGGTCGTACCGGCGTCATCTACACACCGCGCCCGGGTTTCTCCGGATCCGACCGCTTCGTCTTCGCCGTCACGGGCACGAGCAGCATCGGCAGCGGGACGTCGGAACTCTTCGTCGATGTCGAGGTCGACTAGGCCCTTTCAGGTCAAGAAATTGACGAGCCAGAGCGCGAGGGCCGGGAAGGCGACGACCAGGGCCAGCCGCACGATATCCGCGGCGACGAAGGGAATGACGCCGCGATAGGTCTCGAGGATGGGGACGTCGCGCGCCAGGGCCGAGACCACGAAGACATTGAGTCCGATCGGCGGCGCCGTCAGTCCGATACCGACAACCATCAAGACGAGAATGCCGAACCAGATGGCGATGTCGTCCGGCATCATTCCAAGGTCGAGCGCCGTGACGATCGGGAAGAAGATCGGCAGCGTCAGCAGGATCATGGCGAGCTCGTCCATGACGCCGCCGAGGATGATGTAGAAGACGAGCAACCCGACGATCACGCCATAGGGTGGCAGGCCCGACTGGGTGACGATCTCGGCGGCAGTCGCCGGCAGCTGTGACAAAGCCAGGAAACCGTTGAAGACCTCGGCACCCAGGAGGATGATGAAGATCATCGCCGAGGTCTCGGCCGTCTGGATCAGCGAGGCCTTGATCTCCTCCCAGCCGAGGCTGCGCTGGATGAGGCCCACCAGCAGCATGGCGATGCAGCCGACGGACGCCCCCTCCGTCGGCGTGAAGACACCGCCATAGATGCCGCCGACCACGGCCACGGCGATCAGCATCACCGGCCAGACGCCGACCAGGGCCTGCCCCCGCTCGCGCCAGCCGACGCGTTCGACGGCAGGACCGGCCTCGGGACGCAGGCGCACCATGATGGCGATCACGATGCAGTAGAAGACTGCCGCCATGAGCCCGGGAACGAGCGCCGCCATGAAGAGCTTGGCGATGTTCTGCTCGGTGGTGATGGCGTAGACGACCAGGATGACCGATGGCGGGATGAGGATGCCGAGCGTGCCGCCGACCGCCACCATTCCCGTCGCGAAGCCCGGATCGTAGTTGTAGCGCTTGAACTCCGGCAGCGTCGCCCGGCCGAAGGTCGCGGTGGTGGCGACCGACGATCCGCAGATGGCGCCGAACCCGGCGCAGGCACCGATCAGCGCCATGCCGAGCCCGCCACGCCGGTGGCCGAGGAAACTCGCGGCGGCCTTGAAGAGCGCGGTCGAGAGACCCGATTTCTCGGCAAGGGCTCCCATCAGAATGAACAGCGGAATCACCGACAGCGTGTAGTTCGCGAACAGGTGATAGGGCGTCGATTTCATGTAGTTGAGGAAGATCGGCACGCTGGTGAACCAGGCATAGCCGATGGATCCGGCCGTCAGCATGGCGAGGCCGATGGGCATGCGCAGCACGAGCAGCAGAAGCATGCCGGCAAAGCCGAGGGCGGCGACCGCTGCCCCGCTCATGGCCGCGCCCGCCCGAGCCGGTGGAACGAGATGAGGGCGACGAGGCCAAGGAACAGCGCCATGACGCCAACCGCCAGAATGGCCCAGCCGACGGGAATGGCGAGCACCATGGAGCTCGTGCGCGAGCCGATGGCATCGAGTCCGCCGAGGATCAGCCGCCAGCCGATCAGCAGCGCGAACCCGGCATAGACGAGGTCCCAGAGGCGGTCGAGACCGCGGTTGAACCAGCCCGGCGTGCGCAGGGTGAAGGTGTCGACGAAGACGTTGCCGCGGCGAAGCTGGCAGAGCGGCAGGAAGGCGAAGACCGCCACGGCCGTGGCGATCTGCACCATTTCGAAATCGCCCTTGACGCCTGACTTGAACAGCCAGCGCAGGGTCACGGACGTCGTCACCATGACGGCGGCGGCCAGCATGAACAGACCGCCGAGAATGGCGAGTCCGCGCGCAACCCGGTCGATCCAAGGTGCGGACACCAACGCGTCCGCAGCCGCCCCCTCATGCGTCATGCCAATCAGGCCGCCATGTGCTTGGCGACGGCCGCCCTGACGTCGTCGACGATCTTCTGGCCGTCGAGGCCGCGATCCTTGACACCCTTGATCCAGGCCTCCTCGACCGGCTTGGTGGCCGTGCGCCACTTGGCGGCCTCGTCCTCGGCGAGCACGGTGATCGTGTTGCGCGATCGGCCCTTGACCATCTCGGCGACGGCGCGGCCGCGCTCGTCCCACATCTCGCCGGCCATGACGGCGGCCATCATGCCGGAATGGTCGTCCATGACCTTCTTCAGATCGGCGGGAAGGCCCTGATACTTCGCCTTGTTCATCGCGAGGATGAAGGTGGCGGTGTAGAGGGTCGGCGAACCCGGGATCTCGGTGTGGTGATTGACCAGTTCGTGCAGGCGCAGCGCGGGGACGACCTCCCACGGCACCACGGCGCCGTTGATGACGCCCTGGGCCAGGGCCTCCGGCACCTGCGGGATCGGCATGCCGATGGCGGTCGCCCCGAGCGCGCGCAGCGCCTCGCCCGCCTGGCGGGTCGGGAAGCGCAGCTTCAGCCCCTGAAGGTCGGCCTGGGTCTTCACCTGCTTGTTGGAGTGGATGAGGCCGTGATCATGAGCCCAGAGGCAGAGCGGCTGGACCTCCGAATACTCCTTGTAGAAGTGGGTCGGTCCGAGCTCGGCCATGACCTTGGAGTTGGTGACGCCGCGCTTGCCGCCGATGAAGGGCAGTTCCATCGCCTCGGTGGCCGGGAAACGGCCCGGCGTATTGCCCGGCAGGGTCCAGACGATGTCGGCGACGCCGTCACGCGCCTGGTCGAAGAGCTGGGGCGGCGCGCCACCGAGCTGCATCGAGGGGAAGATGTCGATCTTGATGCGGTTGCCGGAGGCCTCCTGCACCTTGCGCGACCAGGGCAGCAGGAAGCGCTGGTGGGCATTCGAGACAGGCGGCAGGAAGTGATGCAGGCGCAGCGTCACCTGGGGCGCCTGGCCCCAGGCGGTGCGCATCACGGCGGGGGTGGCAACGGCAGCGCCGGCAAGAGCCAGCGCATGGCGGCGGGTGAGCGTCATGGCGGTCGTCCTCCTCAATCGTCCCGGGGATGGCCTTGGTGGCCCTGCGCCTTGGTGGCGTCTTGGTCGATTGAGGCAGACGATAGCGACAGGATCGCGCCGATAGCAACCGGCTTAGTTGGATATCCGACTAAATCGGCCTGCGCAGAAACGCGGATGGCGCGACGTCACATCGTCGCGCCGATCTGCCAGGGCACGAACTCGTTGTCGCCGTAGCCGAGCAGCTCGGACTTGGTCTTCTCACCGGACGCCGTCCTGAGGATCAGCTCGAAGATCTCCTGGCCCTTCTGCTCCAGCGAGACACCGTCGAGGACATCGCCGCAATTGATGTCCATGTCGTCGATCATCCGGGCGTAGATGTCCGAGTTCGTGGCGAGCTTGATGGAGGGCGTCGGCTTGCAGCCATAGGCCGAGCCGCGGCCGGTGGTGAAGGTCAGCATGTTGCAGCCGCCGGCAACCTGCCCTGTCGCCGCGACGGGGTCGTAACCGGGCGTGTCCATGTAGACGAAGCCGGCGCGGTCGATCTTCTCGGCGTAGTGGTAGACGCCGCGGAGAGTCGTCGATCCGCCCTTGGCGGCGGCGCCCAGCGACTTCTCGAGGATGGTGGTGAGGCCGCCCGCCTTGTTGCCGGGCGAGGGATTGTTGTCCATCGAGCCCTCGTGCTTGGCCGTATAGCCCTCCCACCAGCGGATGATGTCCACCAGTTTCTCGCCGACTTCGCGGCTCTCGGCGCGGCGGGTCAGCAGATGCTCGGCGCCGTAGATTTCCGGCGTCTCCGACAGGCAGGCCGTGCCGCCGTGCTTCACCAGCAGGTCGACCGCCTTGCCGAGGGCCGGGTTGGCGGTGATGCCGGAATAGCCGTCTGAGCCGCCGCACTGCAGGGCTAGGCAGATCTCGGAGGCGGGCAGCGTCACGCGCTTTGCCTGGTTGACGATGGGCAGCATCTCGCGAATGCGTGCGAGGCCCGCCTCGATCGACTTCTTCGTGCCACCGGTCTCCTGGATGGTCATCGACTGGAAGCGATCGCCCGGCTCGATGCCGTAGTCCTTCATCAGGCGCGGGATCTGGAAGACCTCGCAGCCGAGGCCGACGATGAGCACCGCCGAGACGTTAGGGTTGGTCGCATAGCCCCAGATGGTGCGCTCAAGGATGTCGAAGCCGAGCCCTTCGCTGGCAAGGCCGCATCCCGTGCCGTGGACGAGCGGGATGACACCATCAACGTTCGGAAACTCGGCGAGCATGCCCGACCGGTTCACCGCCTCGGCCATGAAGCGTGCCACCGAGGCCGAGCAGTTCACCGAGGTGAGGATGGCGATGTAGTTGCGGGTGCCCGCCCGCCCGTTCGCCCGGCGAAAGCCCTCGAAGGTCGCGCGCTGCTCAATCGGCAGGATGGTTTCCGGCTGCGCGTCGCGGGCAAAGGCGTAGTCGCGCTCGAAGGCGGCAAAGGCGCAGTTGTGGGTGTGGACCCAATCGCCGGGCGCGATCGGCTTCGAGGCGAAGCCGATGATCTGGCCATACTTGACGATGGGCTCGCCCTCGGCGAGCGGCTTCGTCGCCATCTTGTGGCCCTTCATCACCCGCGCAGCGGCCGTCACTCCGTCGACCCGCTTGCCGGCATCGATCATGTCGACGGCGACGACGACATTGTCCTCCGCGGCGAGGCGGATGAAGCGGGGCTGGGTGGTCATGGCGCTCTCCCGGAAACAGCGGCCACTCGGCCGTCATTGCCGGGGATCATGGCCCTTGAACCGATTTAAGGAAAGAGGCGGAACGCGGCAGCTGCCCTTCGGCTTACCCGCGCGACAGGCCGCCCTTCTCCTTGACGAAACGGGCGACCTCGGCGACCCCGTCGCCCGTCTTGATGTTGGTGAAGACGAAGGGGCGCTGCCCCCGCATCCGCCGGGAATCGCGATCCATATTGCCGAGGTCGGCACCGACGAGCGGCGCGAGGTCGGTCTTGTTGATGACCAGAAGGTCCGAGCGGGTGATGCCGGGGCCGCCCTTGGACGGGATCTTCTCGCCCGCCGCGACATCGATCACGTAGATCGTGAGGTCCGCTAATTCGGGCGAGAAGGTCGCCGCCAGATTGTCCCCGCCCGATTCGATGAGGATCAGGTCGAGTTCGGGAAACTTCTGGCGCATCTCGGCGACGGCGGCGAGGTTGATCGAGGCGTCCTCGCGGATCGCCGTATGCGGGCAGCCGCCGGTCTCGACGCCCATGATGCGCTCGGTGGGCAGCGCGCCGGAGCGCATCAGATATTCCGCGTCCCACTTGGTGTAGATGTCGTTGGTGATTGCCGCGATCTCGTAGTCCTGCTTCAGCGCCTTGCAGAGCGCATCCATGAGGGCGGTCTTGCCGGAGCCAACGGGTCCGCCGATGCCGACGCGCAGGGGGCCGTGAGGGGAAGCCATCGGGTCAACTCCTGAAGAGACGGGTATACTGGGTTTCGTGCCTCATGGAGGCAATGTCCGAGCGCAGCGCATGGCCGCCGATGTCGTCGAGCCCGAGTGACCGCGCCGCAGCGGCGGTTACGGTCACCACCGGCTCCATGGCCGCAAGCGCCCGCTGGCCGTCGGTCTGGCCGAGTGGGACGAGCCGCACGGCCGCAGAAATGAGGTTGGCCGCCACGGCATGCAGGAAGGCATGGAGTGCCGTCGCCTCGTCGATGCCATGCGCGGCCGTCGCGGCGCCCACCGCCACTGGATAGGCGACGGCATCCGGCCAGGCCGCGCGGACAAGGGCCAGCGGCGCGGCCGGCCAGGCGGCCTCGGTGGCGGCCATAAAGGCGTTTCCCTGAGCGGTGGTTTCGAGCCGCCGCTCCCTCGATGGCTGGAAGGCGAGCGCCAATTCCGCCACCTCGGCCAGCGCCCTGCCCTCGCCCGCCGCGACAGCGCGATGGGCATGGGCGCAGAAGGTCGCATCGGCGAGACCCGAACCCTCGCGCATGACGGTCGTCAGCCACTCGACCAGGCTGCCGAGATCGGCGATGTCGCCGGTCTCAACCGCCCATTCGAGGCCGTGCGAATAGCTGAAGGCGCCGACCGGATAGGCCGGCGACATCCAGGCAAGCAGGCGATAGAGCGCCGCCGGGGCGGCGGCCGGCTCAGCCATGCTTGTGGTCGTGATGGTGATGGCCGTGACCATGATCGTGGCCATGGTGATCATGCCCGTGATCGTGGGAATGATCGTGGCCGCAGCCGCAGGCGTCGTCGTGCACGTGCCCCTCGGTCTTCACGGCGAGGACGTCGCGCTTCGGCGCGTGGGAATGACCGTGGTCGTGATGCGAGTGGTCGTGATGATGGTGTCCGTGGCCGTGGGAGTGCCCATGCCCATGGGAGTGGCCATGGTCATGTCCCGAGACCGTGCCGTGGCCATAGGCGCCGCCCTCGGGATCGAAGGGCGCCTCGATGGCGACGACCCTGGCGCCAAGGCCGCGCACCATGTCCTCGATGACGTGGTCGCGGCGGATCCTCAGCCGGGTGCCCATGATCTGCGTCGGCAGGTGGCGATTGCCGAGATGCCAGGCGACGCGGACCATGTGGTTGGGGTCTGAGGTGCGGATCTCCGCCAGCGGCTCGGCGGCCGCGACCACCATCACCACGCGCCCGTCCTCAAGTTCCAGCCCGCTGTCGGAGACGAGCGGGACCGCCTCGGCAAGGTCGAGCAGGAAGGCGGTTCCCTCGACGCCCTCCATGACGAGGCGGCGACGATGGCGGTCGTCATAGTCGAGGACGACGCGGTCGACGACCGCGGCTTCCGCGAAGGAGTGGGGATCGAGGACCTTGGTGGCGCGGATCATGGCGATCGCCTTCCGATGCGAACGGGAGCGTATCGTCTAGAACAGGAAATAGCGCTGCGCCATGGGCAGCTCCTTCGCCGGCTCGCAGGTGATGAGCTCGCCGTCCGCCCTCACCTCGTAGGTCTCCGGATGGACCTCGATGTGCGGCGTCGCGCCGTTGTGGATGAGGCTCTTCTTGGAGATGCCGCCGCGGACGTTCTCCACCGGCAGGACAATCCGCTCCAGTCCGAGTTTCTCGTGCACGCCCTTCTCATAGGCCGCCTTCGACACGAAGGTGACCGAGGAGGCTGTCATCGCCTTGCCGAAGGCGCCGAACATCGGGCGGTAGTGCATGGGCTGCGGCGTCGGGATCGAGGCGTTGGGGTCGCCCATCGGCGCGGCGGCGATGGTGCCGCACTTCAGCACCAGGGCCGGTTTCACGCCGAAAAACTTCGGCTCCCACAGCACCAGGTCGGCAAGCTTGCCGACCTCGACGGAACCGATGTGCTTCGACAGGCCGTGGGCGATGGCCGGGTTGATCGTCACCTTGGCGATGTAGCGCTTGACGCGGAAGTTGTCGGCGCCGGTGCCGACGTCTTCCGGCAACGTGCCGCGCTGCACCTTCATCTTGTGGGCGGTCTGGAAGGTGCGGATGATCACCTCGCCGATGCGCCCCATGGCCTGGCTGTCGGAGGCCATGATGGAGAGCGCGCCCATGTCGTGGAGGATGTCCTCGGCGGCGATGGTCTCCTTGCGGATGCGGCTCTCGGCGAAGGCGACGTCCTCGGGAATCGAGGGCGACAGGTGGTGGCAGACCATGAGCATGTCGAGGTGTTCCTCGATGGTGTTCACGGTGTAGGGCATGGTCGGGTTGGTCGAGGACGGCAGCACGTTCTCCACCATCGCCACCTTGATGATATCAGGCGCATGGCCGCCGCCGGCGCCCTCCGTGTGGAAGGCGTGGATGGTGCGGCCCTTCAGCGCCGCGATGGTGTCGTCGACGAATCCGCTCTCGTTGAGCGTGTCGGTATGGATCATCACCTGGATGTCGTGATCGTCGGCAACCGCGAGACAGTTGTCGATCGCCGCCGGCGTCGTGCCCCAGTCCTCGTGCAGCTTCAGCGCGCAGGCGCCGGCCTCGATCTGCTCGACGAGGGCATCGGGCAGCGCCGCATTGCCCTTGCCGGCGAAGGCGAGGTTCATCGGGAAGGCTTCCGCCGCCTGCAACATGCGCGCGATGTGCCAGGGGCCGGGGGTACAGGTGGTCGCCGTCGTGCCAGAGGCCGGGCCCGTGCCGCCGCCGAGCATGGTGGTGAGCCCGGCCATCAGGGCGTCGTCGATCTGCTGCGGGCAGATATAGTGGATGTGGGTGTCGATGCCGCCGGCGGTGAGGATCTTGCCCTCGCCGCCGATCGCCTCGGTGCCGGGACCGATGATGATGTTCACGTCCGGCTGCACGTCCGGATTGCCGGCCTTGCCGATGGCGTGGATGCGGCCTTCCTTGAGGCCGACATCGGCCTTGACGATACCCCAGTGGTCGATGATCAGCACATTGGTGATGACGGTGTCGACGGCCCCTGCCCGGTTGGTGATCTGGCTCTGGCCCATGCCGTCACGGATCACCTTGCCGCCGCCGAACTTCACCTCCTCGCCATAGGTGGTGAAATCCTTCTCCACCTGGACGAAGAGCTCGGTGTCGGCGAGGCGCACCCGGTCTCCGACCGTCGGTCCGAACATGTCGGCATAGGCGCCGCGCGTCATCCTGTAGGGCATGAAATTCTCCTCGGAGCGCTCAGAGCTTGCCCATGACGGACTGCCGGAAGCCGTAGACGGTGCGCGAACCCCGATAGGGCACGAGGGTCACCTCGCGGGTCTGACCGGGCTCGAAGCGCACGGCAGTTCCCGGCGGGATGTCGAGGCGCATGCCGCGGGCCTGTTCGCGGTCGAAGGCAAGGCCCGGATTGGTCTCGTAGAAATGGTAGTGCGAGCCGACCTGCACCGGCCGGTCGCCGGTGTTGGAGACCGTCAGCACGATGCTGTTCTGCCCCTGGTTGAGCTCGATGGTGCCCTCGGCCGGAATGATCTCGCCGGGTTTCATGGCGTTGCTCCCGCACAGCCCTGCGGCTTGAAGACGCGCGTGGTGGAGGCCGGGAAGCGGGCGAGCTTGGCCGCCGGGCGGATCGGCCGACGCACCAGTTCGCCGCCGCAATTCGGACAGGTGCCGCCGAGCTTCTCCTCCGCGCAATCGGCGCAGAAGGTGCACTCGAACGTGCAGATCATGGCGTTGGCTGCGTCCGGCGGCAGGTCCCGGTC
>VFQR01001009.1_pt1 | contig 25718 bp, 19 predicted proteins | sample 3512321 | NCBI WGS metagenome assembly VFQR01 (sample SAMN10412374, study PRJNA504923) | tailings metagenome | isolation source: Relicate 3 Philex TSF1 revegetated site | place: Philippines: Tuba, Benguet | collected 2017-08-29 | reverse complement strand
CACAAGTCCATAGAGAACTGGGATCAGGCCCAGCCGGAAGAGAAACTCTTCGTAGATTCCCGCGCCGAGGCAGGTCACCCAATGCAATCTGGGAGATGGGTTGGGCCATGCATCCGCCACAGGGGTCGCCAGCTTGCCAGCGATATTTCCGACAGTGTTCTCAGAGAGCAACAGAGCTTCTCGTGAGTGAAGCAGGTCCGCTTCTTGAGGAAACTGGGGAATGTTGGTGGAGCTCCACGGAATCAACTGACCAAGAATCACCAGCAGGGCCGCAAACAACGCCGCTTCGGCCACCATGCCCCCAATAACTGAAGGTCGAATATTCCAGTCCTGGCAGGACAGAATGTGCCTGCCTGCCAGTGTGAGGAGGACTAATGCCGGGACACACCACTCATGATCGAAACCCAGCCATCCCATCTGGGTGCGGAGCCAGATATCGACACCGTTACGCAAAGTGATCACTGCGGAGGAATCCTGCCAGGCGGCATGCCATTCGTAGATCAATAATAACGGCGCAAGCAGAACCAGACCTGCCAGTGGCCGGGAGGCTTCATCCCAATACTCTCGATGGGAAACCGCTTCTTCTCGGGAGTTCATGAAGCTTCAGCCTCCATAGAGGCAGTCATTTTCTGCTTCCACTTCCGCATCGCGTGCAAACCGGCATGACGTCGCTTGAGCTGTTTTCGATTTAACCAGTGAGGCCCATTCAGTAGCGCTGCCGCAGTCTGTCCCTGATCGACCCGGTAGCGTCGTCCTTCGAAGGAGACCGTTCGCAACTCTCCAAGTTCCGCAGGTGCCAGCAATTGTGCCATCGTACGAATCAGATCTTTGGAAAGCTTTCCCCGCAAAGCATCTTTCCAGAGAGACCGGATCCCCGCTCGCCAGGGATGACTTTCCTTCCCCAGATCGCTCACGGCATTGACATGCTGACTGATTTTCAGCATAGCCATCAGATGGTCCATCCCTGGTGCAATCGTCAATCCCGCATCGCTTCGGTGAGACTCGTGAGTCACTCGGTTTCGATGACGATCCGAAGTCCATTCATGGCCTGCAGGAACTGCATCCTCGATGCCATGCTGACTCACCCACGAGCGAACACTGGGAGTAATTGACTCCACTGACATCAGCATGGCGGCACTGATCTGCCCATGCTGATGCTGGTAAGCTGGCCATTGTGAGGGCTGAATTTTCTGATGTTGGAAGTGAACGGCCAGTAAAGACCAGTCACAGACCAATAGAGCCAGTGCCAGTTGAGACTGATCTCGCCTGGTGAGTCGGACTTCCCGCTTGGCGAGTTCGCATAACAACTGCCCACACTGCATGGAAGAGAGAATGATGCGGACTGATTCTTCATCCTGTTGAAAACAGTTTTGCAGCCCGACATCGGCATGGAGACGATTGAGCATCAATAGCGGTAATCGACTTTTGGGAATGGCAGGGCTGGAAATCCATTCCGCAACAATTTCGTTAGCGACCTGCACATACTTATGAATCGAGTACCGGGCCGCATTGAGGAGTTCCTGGCACCAGCCCTCGCGTTTTGTCCACTGGGCTAAAAGTGCTCGTCCGGCCTCCAGTTGCAGTGGTAATGACTCTTGAACGGTCAGATGGCGAATGAGTCGGAAGGCAGGAAGCATCGAAACTGGACGAACAGTAAACTGATCCATGGCAGAAAAAAACTCCTGCCGTTCCATATCAAAGGCTTCCTCGCGATCGTTCGAAGCCTGCACATTTTTGAGGAGAGTATTCGGAGTGAACGGACGAGCATGCCAGTGATCATTCCCTTTGGGCTGTGGAATTTCATTCCAGGGCTGGTCAGATCGTATGGGCATGGCACATCATTTCCCTCGGGAAAACTCTCGGTGTCAACCATCTCCCAAAACCATTCTGCAACAACTGAATGGTCAGGGCTGTATGGCTGATCTCCTCAGATTTCATCGACGGATGGCCCGGCTGCTCCAAGAATCAGGGCAATTCTGAAAAACGACAGTAAATGATTTGCTCATTGTGACTTACAACACACAAAGTGTGTTGGGTACGAAAATGAGCATCCGATTTTTTGGCAGAAAATGCGGGAGGTGAGTTTTACGCGAACTTCTCCAGCAATAAGCAATCTGACACTGGCAGGAATTTTTCACGTCCGGAAGAATATGTAGCCGACCTAGCATGGTGGTAGATGCAGATTGTATGGGAGAATCATTCGACCATTCCGGATCGAATGAAACCCAGGTGTCCCTGACGGCAGCCGAGACTGAAGTTGCTGTGGATGCATTTCCGGGAAGTATTAGGGACTTTGTTATGGCTACGGATCTTCGACTCAAAGACCAGTTGCCGGAAATCACTGATCGGATTGTCGAATCGTATCGCGATTTTGCGACGACCCACCATCTGGGACATTGCCCATTGCCCAGCAGTGAAGCGGTTTACGAAATCGCGCAGGATCTGCAGGAGATTCTCTTTCCGGGATATCGTCGTCGGCAGAACCTGCACATGGGCAATGTGACGTATCACGTCGGCGATCTGGTCGACAGTCTCCATGATCGCCTGACCCAGCAGATTGCCCGTGCGTTAAGGCATGATTATCGTCGCCAGCATGGGATTTCCTGTGCTGACGAAGTTTCACACGATTTTGAAGCGCTGGCCCAGGCCAAAACCATCACTCTACTGGAATTACTGCCGCGTTTGAGAAGAACACTCGCGCTGGATGTACAGGCGGCATTTGATGGTGATCCTGCAGCCGGAAGTCTCGATGAGATCATCTTCTGCTATCCGGGACTGCATGCTGTCACGATTTATCGCCTGGCCCACGAATTGTATCTGCTCGATGTCCCGTTGATCCCCCGCATGCTGACGGAGTGGGCCCACAGCCAGACAGGAATTGATATCCATCCCGGTGCCACCATCGGACATTCCTTCTTCATTGATCACGGGACTGGGGTGGTGATAGGAGAAACCTGCGAGATTGCCAATCATGTCAAGCTGTATCAGGGTGTGACTCTGGGGGCACTCAGCTTCCCGAAAGATGAACAAGGGAATCTGCTCCGTCGGCACAAGCGGCACCCCACGATTGAAGACCATGTGGTCATTTATGCGAATGCGACTGTCCTGGGAGGCGAGACTGTCATTGGCTCGCATGCCGTGATTGGATCAAGTGTTTCGCTCTCGCACAGTGTGCCGCCGAACACGATTGTGACCATTGAAAAACCATCGCTACGGTATCGAGAAGCGAGTTGAATTCGATGAGTAGGAGAGCCGCTGGCATGGATTTCCACCAGCGGCTTACCCTTTCGATGCCTACTCCTGGCGGCCTTCTGGCGTAGCACTTCGGCCTTCAAGTTCTGCGGAATGGGCCAGAGCGAGTTGTAACTGGGCCGACGTCTGGACTCGACGAACTCCCTTGATTGTTTCCAGCAACAGGTAAATCCCGACGACAGTCACCACCAGACCTTGCATCAGTTGTGGCTGGCCATTCGCAAATTTTCCGAGGAGCAGCACACTACCGGTGGCCAGCGCCCCTGCAGCAAGCATCCCTTTCACGAGCACCTGCATGCGTGAACGCTTCCAATGACTGCTCTTAACGGCAGTTCGAGCAGAGACATTTGCGACTTGCCGCATCGATTCCAGATGAGCACGGAATTCATCTTTATCGACTTTATGCCGGGGTTCTTCACTCCAGGTGACAGGGACTTCGGGGACTGTTGTCGCGACTTCCTGCACCAGTTTTTGACTTGCCTGTGATGAGGCTGAAGATTCCACCGGTCGGCTTGTTTTGGCAGGTGCTTCGGCCTTCTGTCCGTAGCGCCCCAGCAACCTGGCCATGTATGAAGCGACCGAATCTTCTTCTTCATCTGCGGTCTGTGTGGCGTCACTCGGAGTTGTTTCGCGACTTACGGCACTGGCCGAATAAGCATCTGCCGTGTCCATCGACGCACTCGGAGTGGTCAATGATTCTGCTGAGAAACGATGTGTTTCTGGCTCCTGCACGCCGCCATTCAAACCTGGCTCGGAAAAAGTTGCGGCTGAGTCTTCTGCATGGGCAGCCATCGAGTCCAGTGGCTCGTGGGTGTGGACAGGTTCTGGATATCCAGTGGCTGAATCGCCGTAGCTTGCGAGCTCTGCTTCCTGCGATTCAGACTCTTCCACTGACGGTCGACTGGCACCCAGATCCTGGATTCCAAAGAGTTGAGCCAGTTCTGCCCGGAGACTAAGTGCCGGATCTGACACGGCAGAATCATTCGCCAAATGGTCATTCTTGCTCAACGAGGTGAGACTCGCAGGTTTCGCTGCCGGGATTTCGTCTTCAGGATCGTTCCACAGGCGGCGACTGGCGAGAGGTTCTCCAAAGGTCGACTCAGCAGGTTCTTCAAATTGCGACGCATCAGCCACGACTTCATTGGCCCAGGGGTTGATACTGGAGATATCAAACGCCGGCAAACTGTCCGCCTGATCTTCTGTTTCAAAATTGCCATCCAAAGATTCATGCAAACCCGAGGAGTGACCAACCGGAGTGAACTCATCTGTCGGGTGATAAGGCTCCAGTGAACTCAAATTACCAACAGGCGAGAACTCCTGTGAACCGGCAACTTCCAAAGCTGCAGCCGGGTCGACTGGCGTGGAAATCGTTTCTGCATGATCGACTTCAGGAACATACGACTCGCCGGGAGTTACCGGCAGCCAATCGACAGTACCTGGCATGATCGTCTCGGTATCACTTTCGATCAGGGCGTTCGGTTCGATAATCAGGTTCTCTGGAACAATTTCAGAGTGATCAACAAGAGTGTCTTCCGCCAAGGCAGGCTCGGCTGAATGGCCATTAATCTCAGTATGATCAATGCCAGTGTCCTCAATCTTTGAATGAGATTGTGCTTCTGCTGTCTCTGCATACTCCGCAGGTTCATCCGAGATTGAGGGAGCTTCAACTGCTGCTGCTGCAATTGTCTCCAAGGCAGTGGCAGCCTGCTCAGACGCAGGAACATCTGTCATGGGATCCAAAGTCGATGCGACGATCGCAGGTTGATTTTCAGCCCGGGTATCGATGTTTCCATCAAACGAATCAACAGCCGCTGGCACAACGGAATCAAGTTCTGAGGATGGAGAACTCACAACTTCTGGCGTCAACTGCGGTCCAGAGGCCATAGCTTCCAGCGAAGCCCGCTCCTGTTCGAGGGCTTCCATTTGCGCGCGGAGATCGGCTGTCGCCTTTCTCATCGATTCATCCCAGCGACTCCAGGTCTCTTCCTGTCGGGCCTGCTCTTCCTGAAGCGAAATTCTGGCAGCTTCAGCAATTTGTTCAATGCGGTTTTTCTCGCTGACTAACGCCCGCTCGCGAAGATCTAAAGCCTGATGACGCTCGTCGATCGCTGCTTCACGAGCGGCCTGTTCACTTTGTTGAATGGCCAACTGCGCCAGATCGTGCGCGAGTGTCGACCGCTGTAAGTCCATTTCATGCCGGGCACGCTGAAGCTCCTCTTCCTGCTGGACGAAAGCGGCTTTCAACTGTGACAGTTCAGAGTCTTTGGATGCGACTTCGGCTTCACGTCGGCTCAACGACTGCTCCAGGAGCGCTAACGCTTCACTGCGTGACTCCATGTCGGCAAGCTGCTTTTCGATCGATTCCGCTTCGCTTTTCTGTGCCGCAAACTTCACCTGCCAGATCGCTTCGTCATCGCGAAGTTCTGCTTCGCGCCGTGCCAGTTGCAGCTCAAAATCAGTCAATGCCTGTTTCTGGATCGCCAGACTCTCGACTGCCTGAGCATGTTCGGCCTGGCTTTGCAAAAGGTTCCGCTCGAGTTGCTGTAGCGAGACCGTTTTCTCTTCGACTTGCTTCTGAAAAGTTTGTTCCGCTTCAGCCAGTTCGACTTGCCGCTGCAGCAGCTTGATCTGAGTTCTTTCAAGTTCTTTGCGCAAGGTCTGCTGGGCAGACTCTGTCGTCTCAATGGCCTGCATTCGCAAAGAAAACTCGGTCTCTCTGCGGACAAGTTGAGTGCGCAATCGCTCCAGTTCGGTACGTTGCTCAACAAGACGGCTGTTTTCTACAGCCAGCGTACGGGTTTGATCGAGGGCCGCTTGTTCAAGGTTCAACCTCTGTTCCATGACAGAGGCCAGCGTACGCTGCAATTCCTGTTTGATCACTTCCCGATCTGCGAGTGCTGACTCTGGTTTCGGCTCGACTGAAGGTGAATTTTCGGCGGACTGAGTGACATCGCTCGCGAGATCTTTTTCCAGCCGATTATCGGAGATCGACAGACTCGAAGCGGAAGAGCTGGCAATTTCCGAAATGCGATTTGTTTCTGTGGCTGGCAATGAGACGGCTGAAATTGCTGTCACTGGCAAAACTGTCGGTGCGTCACTAACGACCGATGGATTGGCTACTGGTCCGTTGGACGCAGAATTTTCGGGTACAAACTGGAGGAGTTCATCAGCCGTGGCCGATCGAAAGCGGAATGTCCATGGCCCGATGGTGAGCCGATCATTCGGCTTGAGTGTCGCTTCCCGGACGGGCCCATCATTGATCCAGGTTCGGGAATCCCAGGCTTTTACGATAGCCGATGAGGGCCCCACAATCAGCAGGCAATGCTGAGCACTGATCCCTTCATTCGAGAGCTGCAAGGTGGCCTCTGGCCCGCTCCCGAGTACATGTCGCCCTCGACGAAGAATCCAAGGTGCCCCACCTAATGTCGGTACGAGCACAAATGCGCCAACAGTTTCCGCTTCACGAGGTTGAAATGCGATCGGGGCCATCAATGTCGTCACTCTGGAACTCCTCAATCAAGAACCGCTGGGAAGTATGCGCAATACAACCCACCATGAGCCCTATAGCTTCTGAATGTCTCACTGCGCGCGTCATGTTGCCCGTAAGCAACATTTCCAGTTTCAGCCAGAATGACTTTTCCAGTTGTTCCGATTTTGACGATTCATAGATCGGCCATTGAACCACGGACCTGGTCGCCTAATAATGCAGCTAGTGAATTGATGACATGGCGACTCAACAGGTGGAACGCAAACTGGGCAACCCAGCCTATTAAGAGTGTGAGTCTATGGCAGGCTGGTTCAGCCAATCTTCGAAATCTGCTCAATCGGTTCCACCGGTTGCAGTCCCCTTTGAAATTGCCTGTGGATGTGGCAACACAATCACGGGAGAACGCTCCGCTTCCCATCAGTTCATCCCTTGTGTGCAATGCGGACAGAAAGTCTTTGTTCTCCCGGCGAATGTCTATCCACCAGTGGCGACGACAAAGACTCTCTCGAAAGCCCAGCCGGTGAGTTCGCAAAACTCAGGTGATGATCCGGAACTGAACGAAGCCTTAATGGCTTCGACCGCTGGTGAGGCCCCCATCGTCAAAGGTGCTAAAGCGATTGGCCGGAAGGTGAAGCCACCTCCAGTGCCGATCACCTTACCTCAGGATGCAGCACCACCCGAACCTTCGGCTGTCGAAAAGTTCATTGCCAGTTGGGGGAAACGCCTCCATCAGCTCAAATCGTCCTGGCGCATCTGGCACTCGATCGTGAGTGCCACCGCACTCGTTCTGGTGCTGACAGGATTGGTGCTCTGGAGGCAGTCGGCCATTGCCTCCGCCAAACTGCGAGTTGATGTGGCCACTGAAGCGGGGATCAAAGCACTCAAAGAAGGAAATTTTCCGGAAGCCAATCGACAACTGACAGATGCCGTCACAGCACTTAACCTTTTGGGAATTCAAACAGACACCTCGCGAATGGTGCGGCAATATGCTGCCGAGGCCCGGGCTGCTGCAAATCTGGTGGAGATTCCTTTTGAGGAGGGATTACCAGACCTTCGCGGGCCGCAGTTTTCAAGAGAACTCAAGGATAGTGTCCGTCGAAACTATGCCGGAAAGTGGCTGATTTTCGACAGTTACGCAGAACGTGACCGGTCGGAGCCTGAGACAAACGGCTGGAGATTTGATCTCCCGTTACAGGTTGCCGGCCGAAAAACGATTGTGCTGCTCAATCCAGATCGGATGAGATCAAGTTTTCCCAGTGGCGATGAATCGCAGCGAATGATTGTGGCTGGGCAGATACAGGAGATTGAAGTTCCCGCAGATCGGCCTGAACTGCGTATCCGACTCAGAGGCGATACTTTCTCACTGTGGGCGCATGAGGAAGTGCTGCAGACGCTGGGGCTCGATTCCATTGATCCAGATCTGAAAAAAGAAACCGTGGAGATTCTTGAACGTCAGATGGCAGCGATGGGCTTCAAGAGCACCGGGCAGACGCCTCCCGGAACTGATCAAGCTGGCGAGAACAATTCCGGTAAGAAGGCGTCATCGCCATGAGAATCGCTCATTTCATGAAGGCCAGATGTACCATGGCAGGCTTGATGGGATCATTACAGGCTCCTCGACTGTCCGTCGTGTTTGCGATTGGCTTGCTTTGCCTGGTCACGACATGCCAGATCGAAGCCAGCGAAGAAGCCTGGTCTACGCAGCATTTCAATGATCTGAAAGATCGCTGGGATAGCCTGGTTGATGTTCCGGTAACGATCGAAGGGAGAATCACCTCGCTATCGAAAAATTCAATGCGACTGGCTCGATGCGCGATGCCATTTGTTCTCAAAGAAGAAGATGCCCGGCAGGTTTCCAGTGGCAAGAGTGTCGTTGTGCGAGGGACGGTCCGCAAAGAGAAAAACACGGACAAACTTCTGTTTGATGTTTCCAAAGTCAGCGTGGTTGCGGGCGATGGCGAAAAGTATCGCATTCGAGCCGGAGAGATTCGTGCCGGCGAAGCTCAGCCGTGGTATGAACTGGCTGACTGGGCAGAAAACCGAGCCACTTTCTTTGCTGATACCGAGCTTAAGGTATTGGCAGACAGTGCCCGCATGCGGGGGTTGCAGACGGAAGCTCGAATTCTCAACCCGCGAACCCCTGAAGCCTTGGAGAGTTTGGCCAAAAAAGCCCGCGAATTGAAGCTCGATGAACGTTTCGCGATGGAATTGCAATTCGAAGGAATGTGGCTCCAGGTCACGACCATGATCCGCGATGGACAGCCAGATCCGGCTGCATTGGCTAGCACTGTCATGCAGATCAGCCGCAAGTTTCCCGGGGCGGAGACTCCCTTAGCGAAATGGATTGCTGTTGATCTGCAAAAAGCCGAAGTTCTCAATGAGTATGCGGCCGCCGACGATGCCAACCGAAAGTTCTGGCATCGCCAGTTGATGATTGCTGCGACAGCGGCAGAAATTCAGGCACGTTTACTGGCTGATGGCAGGAATGGGGTCGAGCTGGCAGAAGAATGGCGAATCCGTCTTCCGGAAAGGGCAAATGAAAGCCAGAGTTTTCTCGACCGCTACGATGCATTTCGAATGGCCCGGCTCAAGACGATGACTCGCGAAGAGCTCCTGGCGTTTACCAAGGATCTCGAAGCGCGGAAAAAAGCCGACATCGCCACTCAGGCTCGCCGGGCATGGATGGAACATCGTGCGGAACTCTCCATCCCACAAGGTGGTGCAGGTGTCGTCCGCATGGCTGAAAATCACCGCACGATCTACAACGATGAACAAGGTGCAATTGCCATCCTGCAGAATGGCTGGCTCAAGTTTCCTGAGGACAAAACCCTTCGCGAAGCATTTGAAGGACTGGGTTATCGGCTCAGTGGAAATCGCTGGACACGAGAACTCTCAACAGCCAACTCACCCGCAACGACTTCAGCGAAAGCGCCTGGCGAATTAGCACAGGGCATGACGATGGAACAGGCCAAAAGTCTGCTGGGTGCTCCACCTCGACGAACACGGCTGATTTTAGGCAGCGGGCCGATTGAACACTGGATTTACGGCGAAGGGGCGAATCGTCTGATTCTTGAATTCAAATCGGGGCCCGGTAATTCATTGCGTTTGAATTCCTTCTATACCGATACGAATCGATAGTCGTGTCGATTGAAATCAGTCAGCCACAATCCGTTTGGCCTTCATCTCGAATCGAGGTAGAACTCCCGGTTCGACCAGTTCGATCGTGGCTTCAAAGTGATGCCGCTCTTTGATCCGCTGGCGAATTCTCATAGCGCAATTCTGACATACGGCATCACTGAGACCACTTCGGCATTCAATGCGTATGCTGACCTCCTGCATCTGCCGGTGAGAATGAACTCGAAGCTGGAACTCTTCCACTTCTGGTATCGAGCGAATGATTTCTTCCAGACTGGAAGGGAAGACGTTGTTGCCACGGATAATCCACATATCGTCTGTGCGGCCCTCGATTCCACCAATGAGCCTGACGAAAGGGGGATCGCCTTCGACGCGCTGCCACGATGGTGTGACAATATCTCCTGTGGCGTAACGCAGCAGTGGCGAGCCGACTCGTCCCAGATTCGTGATGACCAGTTCTCCGGATTCTCCTTCGACAACAGCTCGGCGAGTCTCGGGATGGAGGATCTCGACGATGCATTCTGTCTCAAGCACAGATAACGAGCCGGGATCATGTTCGGTCTCCATGGCCAGCGGGCCCACCTCAGTCATGCCCCAATGATCAAAGACTCTGGCATTCCAGGTGGATTCGATCAATTGTCGGGTCGCTGGGATATTCCCACCGGGTTCACCGGCTACGAGAATCGCGCGAATCGACGATTTTGCCAGGTCGATCCCTTGCTGTCTGGCTACTTCGGCTAGCCGGAGTGCATAAGTCGGAGTACAGGCGAGGATGGTGATCTGATTTTCATCGATGAGTTTCAGACGTGCTTCACTGCTCATACCGCCGGCTGCCAGACACAGATTTCCCATCTGCGCAGCCCCTTCGAAGCCTGCCCAAAAACCTAGAAACGGCCCAAAAGAAAAGGGGAACATCAAGCGATCTGTCACTCGAAGCCCCATGAGCGCATAAATCTGCTTCCAGCACGACATGATCCAGGCCCATGATTCTGGCGTATCGAGCCAGCGTAATGGTTTCCCTGTGGTCGTGCCGGAGGTCTGATGTAACCTCGCATAGTCCGAAAGTGGAAACGAAAGATTGGTGCCATAAGGAGGGTTCTGTAACTGATCTTCCACCAGCTCGGCTTTGCGAACGATGGGAAGTCGATCCAGCAGGGCTCGCAAGTTTTCCGCAGTCGGAGGGATGGACGAAATGTTGTCCGATGTCCACTCCGCTGATTTGAGCCTGGGCTGCCAGAAGACATTGAGCTCCAATCGACCGACAAGTTCGGCCAAACGCTGGAACTGCTGGTCGAGAAGTTCTTGCCGATTCGATGGGAAGGAGACATTCATCCGCTGGGACCTTTTCACGGTTGTCAGACGATGGGCTTACCAATCTTTCACAGGAATCTTGCAAAGATCTACCACACAGTCTGATTTCATCGTGCGTAGCCTCTAAGTGATGGATTCAAATCCTCCCATAGCCCCTCTCAAAAAGCGCTGGCCAACACTTTCACATTCCTTCAATTATACAAACACTGAAGTTGCTTTTGCTTTCAGAAACCTCTTGCAAGCCTATTGCATTAAGTGTGTTGCTTGGTAGGCTAACGTTATCGAAGGGTTTGTCCTTATCGTTTCTGATTACCCACTGAGAGCCAGCCCATGTTCACGATAAATGCTGCAGGTTCATCAAAGATTTCGCCTGCAAAACATCATATCCGCAAAGGATTTACCCTGATCGAACTGCTGGTGGTGATTGCGATTATCGCCATTTTGATCGCTCTCTTGTTGCCGGCAGTCCAGCAGGCTCGTGAAGCGGCCCGTCGATCACAGTGTGTCAACAATCTCAAACAATTGGGATTGGCACTGCATAACTATCATGACACACACGGTGTTCTGCCACCGGGCTGGATTGGAGTGGATGCAGCCACTCGGCAGCCGCATGCCGAAGATGGTGTCTCCGGATTTTCCTGGGGTAGCATGATTCTCCCGATGCTGGATCAGACACCGCTTTATAACCGTATCAACTTTTCTGACTCATGCATGAGCACTGCAGGTAATAATAACCAAGCGCTGCTCCGTACGATTCTGCCAGCCTTCCGCTGCCCCTCGGATAGTGGCCCGCAAACGTGGCAGATCTTCGATGAAGCGACTGGCGCCACTCCATTGGCAACTCTGGCAAATGCCAACTATGTCGGAGCTTTCGGTAATTCAGTCCAAGGATATACAAACTACTCATGGGAAGATGACATTGAAGACAACGGGCCAGACCATCAGATTCGCGGGAATGGAATGTTCTGGCACAACAGCAATGTCCGCTTCCGTGATGTCAGCGATGGACTCAGCAACACAGTTTTAGTGGGTGAGCACAAAACCGACTTGCTTCCAGACCCTGCGGAACCTGATGAGCAGTGGTTCAGCACTTGGGGAGCCGTGATCCCTGAAGGGGCCGAAGCGATTGCCCGCGTCCTGGGTCTGGCCGACCATACGCCAAACCATCCTTCGACTCACCTGGATGATTTCAGCAGCCCGCATGTGGGCGGGGCTCACTTTCTCTTCGGAGATGGTCGCGTGCGATTCCTGACCGAGAATGTCGATCTGGGGCTGTTTAAAGCCATCAACACCCGCGCCGGTGGTGAAGTGGTTGGTGAATACTAATCGCGTAACGATCACGCTTTGACTCAATGATTATCACCATGAAACAGACCACTTGTGGTCTGTTTCATGCATTTACGGCTAGCCCAAAAGCCATGAAAACAGTGCTTCAGGGTAGTCTGGTGAGAATCTGATCAACGGTACGCTGGCGACTGCCAGTTGGAACCTTGGCGGGATAGCCGTACCAGATGAGGCCCACGATGCGGTGGTTTTCTGGGTCGAGACCGCAAGTTTTGGCGAACTCTGCTTGCTTCGTGATCTCACCGGTGGACCATTTGCTGGCAATCCCGCGTGACCACAGGCTCAATGTGAGATTTTGAATCGCACAGGCACAGGCTGCATAATCTTCTTCGGCAATCTCCGGGTTGTCGGCGATTTTGCAACCGACGACCAGCCAGCCGGGAATTTCAGCCCACTGTTTTCGCTTGGTGGCAGCAAATTCGGCCCCTTTACTGGCTGTGAGAATCTGATCGTTCAAGGTCAGTACTTTTTCAATCGTTTCAGGCCCCAGATCGACAAACAGCCATGGTTCTGTCCGCCGATGGTTCGGTGCCCAGCGGGCCGCTTCGACCGCTTCGAGCAGAGCTTCCTTAAGCCCGTGGGACTCCGACAAAAACGCACCTATTGTGCGACGAGTGGCCATGAGTTCCTGAATCGACCTGGACACATCGGATGGGGGCAATAAAGACTCAGTCATAACAAACGCAAATCCTGCAAATAACGGGAGAACCTCATGCCCTGCCAACAAGCAGCATGGTCACCGGCTCAGGGCTTTTTCACGGTTGGTTCCGGGAGTGAGGTGACTCGAATCTCAAACAATTGAGGCCAGTTCTTCCCGGTGACAAACAACCGGCCTTTCACGGGATCATAAGCGATTCCATTAAGAACTGCCTCCTGGTGAGGACGACGATTGGATGGAAACAGATGGCTTAGATCGATCCATCCAATCCCCTCCCCGGTGCGAGGGTCAATTCTCAGGATGAGATCGCGATGCCAGATATTGGCCCAGATTTCGTTTCCCACGGTCTCCAGTTCATTGAGATCGGAGACCGCTCGACCATCGGCACGGACCGAGATTTTTTTAAGTACTCGAAATGTCTCAGGTTCCAAAACCTTGAGTACAGAGGAACCATCACTCATGACCAGATGTTCGCCCCAGCGAGTGAGACCCCATCCCTCACCGGCATAACGGATCGTCGATTTGTATTCGAGAGTTGCTGCGTCAAACACAAAGGCTTCGCGATTTTTCCAGGTGATCTGAATCAGTTGGTCACCCCGTTTGGTGAGCCCCTCACCGAAATACTGATCGTTCAAGCGAACAATCTTTTGAACTTTCCCGGTTTCCAGATCCACAATTCGCAACGACGAACTTCCAAACAGGCCGGTACTTTCGTAGAGAGTACCGCCCTCGACCACCAATCCCTGGCTGAAGGCTTCTGGATCATGTGGGAAAGCGGCCACAACCTCGGCCTTTTCGACAGGCAAGACTCGATCTCGCGAGTGAGCCGTCGAGTGATCGCAAGCGACCTGAGTCCACATGCAGCACAGGACAATAATGAGCGACCATTTCCTGGAAAATTTGATTGGCATGTGAGCTCTCATTGCTGCCGCCAGTTGGACCTGAAATCTGCTTTTCCTCTTTGGTCATACCCGAAACCCAAGGATCAAACCAGACGAACTGAGGCTTCGGAATGGCCAAGGTGTGATCGACGACACAGTCATCCAGGCAATTGATTTGACCGGAGATGAATGTTGACTGGCTGAAAACTACTGGTCGAGCTGGCGACTGAAAATGTAAAATTCAGCAGTAACACGTCTTCTCAACGGAAGTAAACTCGAATATTGACGGACGACAAAAAGAGAACCTGATGGCTGAACTTGATGTAACGATGCTGACACAGGGCGAACTTTCACACATGCTGGGTGAAAATGTCGTCCTCGACACAGTGGCCAATTATGTGATTGCCGGTCGCCTGGTGAGTGTGAACGGCGTTTTTGCGACATTGGCCGATGCTGATGTTCACGATCTGCGAGACTCGAAATCGAGTCGAGAGTTATATGTGATTGAAACCCGAAGGTTGGGAATTCGAGTTAACCGCAAACAGGTGCTCGTTCGGTGGCAGGAGGTGGTGGCTCTTTCCTGCCTGGCAGACGTCGTAATCTAGCCAGATTCCATCTTCACAAATGCACAATACGCAGAGATTACCGGGTTAGTTTCTATTCCTGAAGTCCGAGGACCGCATAAGTTTGATTCTAGCGATTCAGAGGCCACGAATTGCGGTAGAATTCAGGCATCGACACCCCACGACTGGCAAACCTTAGTCAACCGAAATACCATAAGTGGCAGAAACGACGAAGAGATTGGCTTTGGCGGAGCGATTGTTTCCATCACGGAAAGAAGGTCCGTTTGAGACAATTCTGGTCAGCACGATTGGCCATCATCGATCGTTGTATACACCATGTGGCATCCCTGACGAATTCCATCCTTTGACGACACCAAAGCTATGCTGCTGATCATTATTCGAATTCTGTATGCGGTCATCTGCGCGGGAGCCATTGCATCCTTCGTGGCACCCTCCAGCAATCCACCGTCATTTATCGGGGATTATCCATTCCTCTGGTTTGTCGGGCTGATGCTCTTTACACAGGCCTTCACGCTGGCCGATTTACTGATCCCCCGCAAACGACTGGATCTGATTTCTTCGATCTACTTTGGACTGCTGATTGGTGTCCTCCTGTGCTATCTCCTTTCGGTGGCACTCGAACCACTCAGCCTGTTGCCCTATGTGAAAAGTGCAGTGATTGGCCTGGGACTGATTGTGCTCCCTTACGTTTGTATTTCGCTGCTGTTGCAGACTCGCAACGATTTCCGTTTTGTGATTCCTTACGTCGAGTTTGTGAAAGAAATCAAAGGGGGCCGGCCTCTGGTGGTAGATACCAGTTCGCTGATTGATGGCCGCATTGCCGATCTGGCAGAAACAAAACTGTTCGACACAGAGATGATCGTCCCGAGCTTTGTTCTGGAAGAACTTCAGGAAATTGCCGACAGCAATGACAAATTGCGACGCACACGCGGGCGCCGCGGCCTGGATGTGCTGACCCGTCTGCAGCAGAACTCAAAGGTCGACATTCGTGTCGAAGAGGTGAAAGAAAAGAATCCGGAAGGTCTGACAGTCGACCAGAGAATTGTCGGGCTGGCCAAACAGCGTGGTGGCCGCGTGCTGACCAACGACTTTAATCTGAATAAAGTTGCCAGTGTTCAAGGTGTGGACGTCATTAATCTCAATGATGTCGCGAATGCTTTGAGACCCAGATACCTCCCAGGCGAGCAGTTGCGAATCAAGATCATCCGTGAAGGTGAAGCTTACGGTCAAGGCGTCGGATATCTCGACGATGGTACGATGGTGATCTGCGAACAGGGGGCAGCATACTTGAACCGTGATATTGATGTTGTTGTCACGAGTGTGCTCCAAAACAGTGCCGGGCGTATGATTTTTGGTCGTATGCAGGGCACCCCTGCCCCCGTTCCTGCGAAAAGCGTCTAAAAGATTCCACGTGTGGTTCGAGGCCGTCTCAAACCACCCGCAATCAGGCCAAATGGTTGGGGATCTGCTGGATATCAATCGGTGTCGGATGAAAACAGGATACTCAACATTTGCAGGATGTGATCCAGGCTCGCCATGCTCAATGTGAGTGTTTTCTGCATCTTTGCCAGCTATCTTGTGGCCTTTGGCTTCGAGTTGACACGATTGCGTGGTCAGGGCTGGTTGGCGCGAACACTGACTCTGGGCTTCGCGACTGCCGGGCTTCTGGCTCATACCCTATATCTGCTGGCAAGAGCCAGTGCCGAGAATTTGCCACCATTACTGAGTTCTTCGCATGACTGGCTGCTGGTTCTGGCCTGGCTGCTGATGGTGCTGTATCTGGTCCTGACAATTGTCGATTCGCAACTGGCTGTCGGAATCATTTCGTTTCCGTTGATTATTGGCCTTGTGGCCACATCATGGCTGCTCCCAGAGACATCGGCCCGGAGTTGGGATCCTTTAAGATCGTGGGCTATGCTGCATGCCAGTTCGCTGGTACTAGGGACAGCAGCAGTCCTCGTCGGATTTGTCATCAGTCTGCTCTTTTTGTGGCAGAATGAACGCCTCAAACAGGGGGCCATTGCCAAACGCAGTTTGAGCTTACCAAGCCTCGAACAACTGGCGCGACTCAACTTATGGGCGATTTCGACAGCCGTTCCACTGTTAAGTGTGGGAGTCCTTTCAGGCATCATCCTCACGAACTGGACCTCTGAAAATGTATGGATCGACCCTGTGGTTCTCGGCGGCACGATCGGCTGGGCATTGATTTGCGGCTTGCTGACGTGGCAACTCTCTCGAACACGCACGCCGGGCCGGAAGGTGGCTGTCGCCACGGCGTGGTCATCGGGGCTGTTACTGCTGGCTTATGTTGGATTGCAGGTTCTGACATCGGCTGCCGGTGTGAGTTCAGTGCATGGAGCAAAACCTGTCAAAGTGGCTCCTCAAGCAGTAACTCTTCCCACAAAGTCTGCAAACGAGGAGGGACAGAAATGAACCTCCATGTCGTCTCCTGCAACCATCAATCCTCAGGATTGGCGATTCGTGAAAGACTCGCTTTTTCCAGTGCCGAAGATATCCAGCGTGCTTATCAGGAGTTCCACGAGCGGTTCCCGACCTCCGAAGTCGTGTTCCTTTCGACCTGTAATCGTGTGGAAGTCTATGCAGCGAACACCGAAGAAGATCCTGCCGTCGTCAGGCAGAATCTGGCGTCGTTTCTCTCTGAGTTTCATCACGTTCCACTGGAAGAGTTTTCTGAGGAACTGACCGAACATACTGGCCCGGAAGCGGTGCAGCATTTGTTTCAGGTCGTGTCGAGCCTGGACAGCATGGTGCTCGGTGAGCCGCAAATCGTGGCACAAGTGAAAGAGGCTTATCGTAAAGCAGACGAAAACGGCAGTTGCGGCGCTTTGACGCATGCTCTGTTTCAAGGAGCGATCCGCACATCCAATCGAGTGCGTACAGAGACCAGACTTTCCAACGGTCGAGTATCGATTGCCAGTGTCGCTGTCGGGGAATTCGGGAAGAGCATCTTTGATACGTTTGCCGACAAACTCGTCGTCGTGATCGGTGCCGGCGAGATGGCAGAAGAGACGCTCCGATACCTGGCCGATGAAGGTGTGCAGCAGGTCATTGTCGTCAACCGCAGCCGAGATCGTGCCGAGCGTCTGGCAGAAAAGTACCGGGGGCAAGTCGCCGACTGGCAGCAACTGGACGAATGGCTGGGGAAAGCGGACGTGATTGTCAGTACCACGGGTGCCGATGAACCGGTGGTGACGATGGCACGTTTTGAATTAGCACGCAGCAAGCAGAACCGCTACAAGCCCGTGTTTATCATTGACCTGGGAGCTCCCAGAGATTTTGACGCGAAGATCGCTTCGCTCGATGATGTTTATCTGTATGACATTGACAGCCTGCAGAAAACCTGCGACCGCAACCGCAAACTGCGTCAGGCCGAGGTGGAAAAAGCAAATCGCATCATCGAGGAAGAAACTCAGCGGTTCATGAGTGAGTTTTACAGCCGGGCGGGCGGTGCGATCGTTAAACGCCTGCGCGATGACTGGCATTCGATCAGCCAGCAGGAATTGCAGAAGCTGTTTTCAAAACTTTCGCATCTGCCTGCCGAAGACCGAGATGCCATTGAACGCACAGTCGCCAGAATCGTGAATAAACTGCTGCACCCGCCGCTGGAAGCGCTACGCGACGAATCAAAAGGTGGTTCGCCAAATGGCCTGCTCGATGCTCTATCGAGGCTCTTCCGCTTGCGGTGAAGTAGGTTGTCCTCTCGTCAGAGCCGGGTAACGTAATGATCGCGACCCGGCTCCGAATTCACGGCGAAAGGCAGCCCACTCATGAGTAAGGCTCATTAAGCCCTACCCATTTTTGCGTCAAAACGACTATTCGTTGTGGAACTTCTCATGACAGGCTTCGCAGCGTTTCATCCCTTCAGCAAAGACTGTTTTGGCTTTTTCGAGATCCTTGGTTCGCATGGCGGTCGCAGTCTCAGTCATTTCCTTTTGGAAGTTCCCCGCCAATTCCTGCCAGTAGGGTTTATCGGCTGCGTTTTTCACTTCGTGAGTATCTGCATAAGTGGCCACAGCCAGTAAAGCCAGAGCAGTGGCATCACGGGCCTCTTCTTCGGGCTTACGGAGTCTTTTCAGAGATCTGCGGACGGCGGCAGCGCGCGAGTTCATTTCTTCCATCGAGGGATGCATTTTGGTGAGCTTGCCCCAATCGGCCTCGGGTTTGGCATCGGCTGCCAAGCGACCAGCGACAGCTTCTGTGATCATTTTCTGGCCTGCTTGAGCTTCCGCCAAAGTTTTGCTGCGAGCCACTTGTATGGCCCCCTGACGAATGGAAGGTGCTGCCGACTTCAGTGAGCTGGCCTCGGGATGTTCGACAATCGCTTGCGAGACGACCGCCAACAGGCTGGCCCCCTGCTTCCAGACTTTGGCATCTTTCTTGTAAGTTTCTTCCGATTCCAGAGTTTTACCGATCGTAGCGATCAGAGCTTCAGCTTCGGCATTGAGATCGCTGACGGGAGCAACATTCGCGATGGGGATCGGGCTCTCTGCTCGAGCGACGCTGGAAACGCCTGCGATGCAGGCCAGAGCCATCGTGCTCTGCAGCAATCGACTGGCAATGACTGAAACCACGGGGTTCGAGAAAGATTTCGGCAGCACGGGTGTTCTCCTCAATGCGAGATTTCTTAAAGCGGTTGGTTAAAAGAGTCTCAAACTCGACTAAGATTGTGGGGGTGTGAGTGCATGTCCGCAAGTGCCGGTCAGAGAGTTCAGCTGAAAAGTGAATTTCCGTTGATGGCGTAACCCGCAGGGATACCGAACGAGATGATCTTCGGAAGACAAATGCCACTGAATCTTGTCGCCGTCTGGTGCAGATCACTCAGTACACTCCTGCACTCGGGTGTGGCTCTGATTCGAGCATTGGAACTTGCCGGCAAGCGGGCCGGCGATCAGCGTTTCGGGCCTGTCACTCAACGATTGATTCAGGAAGTGCGGTCTGGCAATGGATTATCCGAAGCCTTGATCGCTGAAGGCTCCACATTTCCGGCTCTGCTGGTGGATATGGTAAGTGTGGGTGAACAGACGGGGAATCTTCCCGAAGTTCTGACGTCACTGGCTGGGCATTTCGATCACCAGGTGCAAATGCGTCGCACCTTTATCGCCGCCATCACCTGGCCTGTCCTCCAGGCTGTCGCTGCCATACTGATTGTGGCCATTCTGATCGTCGTCCTGGGGATCGTCGCTCAGGTCACCGGTTCATCACCACTCGATGTTCTCGGTGTGGGGTTGACGGGAACAACCGGTGCAGTGGCCTGGCTGAGTGGTTGGGCCATGCTGCTGGTGGCCGGTTATATCGGCTGGGAGATGATCAATCGCATGGGACAAAGAGGGGCCTTTGACCGATTACTGCTGACGGTCCCTGTCGTGGGCCATTCCCTGAGATCGTTTGCTTTGTCTCGTTTCTCCTGGGCGTTTGCCATCACTCAGAATTCGGGCATGATGATCGGCGCGAGTATTACGGCCAGTCTCAAAGCCAGTGGTAATGGCGCTTTCGCTGCGACTGCATCAGAAATCAATGCGATGGTCATGTCGGGAGAGGAGTTATCGGATGCCCTGCAGGCCACGGGTTATTTTCCCACGGATTATCTGGAAATGATTCGCGTCGGTGAGTCTTCGGGAACTGTTCCCGAAGTGTTGGAGAGAATGGCCCCCCAACTGGACGATGATGCCAGACGCAGCCTCGCTCAATTGACGATGGCGTTCAGTTCAGCCATCTGGGCCACTGTGGCCATCATGATCATCGTCCTGATCTTCCGCGTCTTTTCGATCTACCTGGGTTTGATCAATGGCGCACTCAAGGATATCTAGGTTGACCAGAGATGGTCGATGCGCTTTCGACTTAAATCAAACCTTGGAAGCGTGGTGACGCTGCCGGTTTGTATCGAGCAGGCTTTCAAGACGGTCCAGCCGGTCATCTAATGACTGAGCCGTTGCGGCATCAACGACATCGTCCCCGAAGCGGACTTTATAGAATAACTCGGTCAGTTCTTCAGGGAGTTTCAACACAGATTCGTCATGGAGTCGCTGCGAGAGTTTGTGAGTCACCTGCAGTGCAAACTCTCTCTGGGTCTGAGCTTCATCCCGTTTCAAGCCAGCCTGAGCGATGACTTTCTGGAATCGCTCGTAAAATTCGACAACCTTGCGTTCGACTTTTCGCTTCTGGGAATACTTTGAGAACCCCTTCAGAGAAAGTTTGATGCCGTATTTGAGGACATACAACAGTCCCGTGAACAAGACGAGAATAATCAGCAACCTCAACATACCACTGACAGTGAGCCACTCTTTGGGTGACGCCAGAATCGAGAAGAGGCCGTACAGAAGGCTCTGAATGCCACCAGTGCGATCCTTTAACTGACCACCCAGCGATGCCACCCAATCGCGCAGCGGGCCGTAGACCCCCTGCTCCTGGTCATTCAGAGTGACATTCACCACATAGCGAGACCAGAACATGGAAATCTCGCTCGACATGGCCTGCCAGAAAGTCATTTTGCCACCGATGGTCTCCAGTTCTGTATTCCGCTCTGCGACAGGCGTGGCATCAAAAGTGCCCCAGAAGAACTTGCCATTCGGTTCAGTGAGAAATGCCTCCACCCAGACGTGAGCATGCCGCTGCTGGACTTCAAATCGTCCATTGAGAGGGTTCGTATCTCCTCCTTTGAACCCACTTACTAAACGTGAGGGAATTCCGGCAGCCCGCAGCATGAGTGCGAGGGCTGTATTGAAGTATTCACAATGCCCTTCCTTGCGGTTAATGAGAAAATCGATCACGGGATCAACCGTCAGATCCACGCGGGCCTGTTTGAGTGTGTACTTGAAATTCCCACTGTCGCGCAACCACGATTCAAGTGCGACCGCCTGTTGGACAGGAGTCAGTTTGCTGCCCACCTGTCGGGTTTTTTCTTCAAGAATGCGTTCGACAATCGGACGAATCGCGGCGACATCGTCATTGAGAATCAGCAGGTCTTCCAGATAATTGCGCGAAAGATACTCCTGCCAGAGCCTCGACGAAACCGGCATGATGGCAAAGGGCTGCACAACAGCGGGCATTGGTGCCGAGTACGCAGTATAGCCAATCCGTTCCGCACTTCCCGAACGTCCCACGCTATCGCGTGTCAGCACAGAAGTTGTGGTATGCTTCACAACCCGACGGCGTTCGGAACCATCCAGATCGCAAGCCCTCACGTCACCAATCACAAAGAGCAGATCAGTCCCGACTGGTTCCAGAACATATTCCTGACGCACTGCCGGTTCCGCGAGAATGCGTGGTAATGGATCCTGGGAAGAAAAGACCACATCGGCCAGCCATTGGCTTGATTCGTAGCGGCTCAGCACAATGCCTCGAAAGAGGGGTTCGGCATAACCAAGTCGCTCACAATACTGATTGACATCGATTTCCCGATCTGTTTCGGAATCGAACAACCTCACCTGAAGCACAGGTGTTGAATTTTCCAGGATTTCGCCCAGTGAGCCCAGTTTCACCTGAGACGTAAAGCCCGTCATCGTATTGCGGCCCAGGCTTCCCACTGGACCATCAGCTTCATCACCTAATGATAAGCGCGGGCCAATCCATACTCGCGGCACAAGCGTAAAGAACACTCCACTGAGCATGAGCGACATGCTCGCAATGGTCATGACGCCGAGGATGAAACGCGGAGTGACCCACCTTGCCGAACCATCGTGACGAATTGTGCTCCAGGTTTCACTGGGCATGATCACGGAAGCAGTCGTGATGGATAGGGAAGAACCTGCCAAAGGAGTTCGCGCCACTGGTTCGCGTCGTCCGGATTCAAATTGCTGATTGGCCTGATGCAAAGAAAAAATTGCCAGCGACCACATCGCCACGACGGAATAAAGGACGAGCATGCCACCATACCAACTGTCGTTCGTCAGCACGGAGGCGACAGCCACCTGTAATAAACTCAGTGCCGCCATGGCCCAGTATTGTCGATTGGTTTTCTTTTGCAGCAGCACGATCCAGTTCAGATAAACCACCAGATGAGCACCAGCCAGAAGCTTTCCTTCGCGGTCACCAACAGTGAATTCAATAGCTGCAACCAGAAAGGCCACGAGCCCCAGAGCATTGGCGACGGGAACAGTGACCATCCATTTTTTGTAATGCTCAGTCAGTATGTAGCCGACCATGGCCACAAGAATCGTGAGATAAGGGATAAAGTTGCCCTCAGCTCGGCCCAGAATAAAGCCCGCCAGACAAATCGTGCCATACAGACTGGCATGAAAGACAGTTGTCAGCGGCATTGAAACATCCTTTGCAATCCCTGCGGAACGTGGTGCAATACTGATACGAGAAACAGATGAAAAAGGCGTGTTAAAAAATGAGAAAGCCGGTTTGTCCGAAGCGGCAGGCATGGCGCAAATCGAGATATACCGACAATCAGCCTGCCACCATTTCCGACGGATTGCTTTGCGAGAACTTTCTCACAGAATGCACAATTTCCTGCGTGTATTCCATCCTGTTTCGGTGAAGCCTTCAGGATGATGTGCGGGAGCCGTAATATCCCTGGGCAATCAGCGATGTTTCCTGCTGCACACGCTTCACAATGTGATCAACCTCGGCATCCGAGAGTGGTGTGACAATCGCTTCGGCAGGTGGTCGTGCGACTGTGTAAACCTGGACCAGAGAAATCTGGCCACCTGCGGCAAGAATGTCTTTTAAGCGGCCCAGCCAGGCAGAAACTTCTGCTTCTGTCGGAGGCACACCAGCCACATTCATAAACAGGGCCTGAATCACGACCGGCCAGCGCAGCGAGACATCAAGAATGTTTTCCAGAATTCTCGCAAAGGGAATGCGAGTTCGTTCAATCAGGTGGTAATACTCTTCAGTCCCGGCATCGAGCTTGGCCCAGATCTCTCCCTGATGAGCCATCAGCACCGCCAGCCCGCGCTGGCAGGCTGGTCGATGGAACATGCTGGCATTGGTGATCAAGACCATTTTGACCTGATCGAGCCCGGCATTCATTTTCCTTTGAGCAACTTCATTCACAATCAAGTCGAAGTTTCGAAACGTGGTGGGCTCTCCATCACCGGAAAAGGCAATGTCATTGAAGCGACGAAACGCCTGAGGGGTGGCTCCAAATTTCTCGTCGTCCCAAAGCCTGCCGCTGGTCACCAGTTCAATCACTTCATCGAGTTCTGCCAGAAGCTGTTCAGTGCCAACAAAAGTGGTTTCGGCTTCACTTCGCCGATCCACCTGACAATAGATGCAATCGAAATTGCAGACCTTATCCGGATTGAGATTAATCCCGACAGAGATACCACCACTTCTTCTGGAAACAACTGGATAAACGTAGCGATTCCGATGAAACAACCTTGAATGGTCGCGATGCAGTGGAATGATTTCAGCCATCAGCAAGCCTGTTTGTTCGAAGTTCATCGCCCATTCGAGACCTACGCAGATCCGGCGTGGACCGAAGGCCACGCCCTTTCGCAAAGCCTGCAGGGCGTGCCACCCTCTTGTTAGCCCACTCGGTTGGGGATGCCAACAGATCAAGATCCAAAAATCAGCCGGGGAAATAATCGGGATTGTTGCCGGGCTTCCACTTGATGTTACAACCGATGGATGGTGTCTGTTCTGCTGCAGGGCTCTGACCTTTGAGAACCGAATCGATCGCTGCCCGCAGATCGCTCCCGGTCACGGGGATATCATTCCCCGGTCGAGACGCATCAAACTGGCCCCGGTAAACCAGCCGGTGGGCTGCATCAAACAGGAAAAAGTCTGGCGTACAAGCCGCCCGGTAAGCTTTGGCAACTTCCTGACTCTCATCGAGTAGATAAGGAAAGGTGTAGCCCGCTTCGGCTGCTTCGCGTGTCATGGCGGCGAGATCATCCTGCGGATAGGCCACGACATCGTTGGAACTGATGGCCACAATCTTGAGTGCTGTTTTCTGGTAATCACGTCCGAGTTGAGCCAGTCCACTTCGCAGATGTTTCACGAACGGACAGTGATTGCAGATGAACATCACCAGGAGAGGTGCATCGCCAGCCAGAGCACTTTTTTCAACGATTGTGCCATCGATATTTGGCAGTGAGAAACCGGGAGCAACTGTTCCCAAAGGGAGCATGGTCGAAGGGACACGAACCATTTTTGCCTCGCTGAAGTCGATACCAATGGATTGCAGAGCCAATAAACGACTCTTTGGTTATAGCGAGGTCGAGGCTTGCCGACACGCGTCGAGAGCTGGGAATCTGGTGCCAGTGCCAATACCTGTCAGTCACCAATCACATGGTCACTTTCGCTGACTGGCCACCTGATGGACCTTTTCCAGAAGCGGTTGAATCACTGCTTCGGGAACGAACTCAGAGAGTCGATTCGCAGAATTACTATTCCCCAGAAGTGCAATCTGCTTGATCAACGAACTCGAAATGTGAGCATACCGCTCCCCAGCCATGAAAAAGATCGTCTCGAGCTGTGGTGCCAGCACTTTATTGGCGAGCCCCATCGTGAACTCGGATTCGATATCGGAAAGGGAACGAATCCCGCGTAGGATGGCACTCGCCTGACAACTGCGGGCGAAATCAATGGTCAGGCCGGAGAAGCACTCGACGGACACATTCGGGAGTTCGGCCACAACTTTGCGGGTGATCTCCAGCCGCTCCTCGGGTGAGAAGAGAGGTCGTTTATCAGGATTAACGCCGATCCCGACAGTCAGATGAGCAAAGAGCGATGCACCCCGACGAATGATATCCAGATGCCCCAGCGTCAGGGGATCAAAGCTCCCCACATAGACCACTCGCAGTGGAACAGAGGTCATGGGTATCCATCCGTGAAATGACGAGTGAGAAATCAAGGCTGTCGGCTGGCAGTTTCCTTGGCTGCACTGGGCAATCGATTCACCAGAGAGACGTTCTCTTCCTGAGTTTTGCCCAGTTCACTCGAAACCTGCCGTAATTGCTGGCGGAGTTGATCGACATCAATGAGGAGCTGGTTGCGCATTTCTTCCACTTCCTGAAGTGCTGCTACCAGACCGGCCTTTTCTTCAGTGGGTCGAAAATCTTCTTTGGGCAGGCTGGGGCCACCCACGATTTCTT
>VFQR01001008.1_pt1 | contig 25842 bp, 28 predicted proteins | sample 3512321 | NCBI WGS metagenome assembly VFQR01 (sample SAMN10412374, study PRJNA504923) | tailings metagenome | isolation source: Relicate 3 Philex TSF1 revegetated site | place: Philippines: Tuba, Benguet | collected 2017-08-29 | reverse complement strand
GTCGTCAAGCACATCGCCATGAACATGGTCCGAGCCGCCCACGACAGGCACAGCCTGAAAGTCCGCCGCAAAAAGGCAAACCTCAACCAGGATTACCTCGAAACCCTCATCAGACAGTCCCGAAATTAACCCGAAGCGATTCCCCTGGGGTTGCGGCAGACCTCGGCCGGCGTCCCCTCCTGCACGATCCGGCCCTGGTCGAGGATCACGACGCGGTCGGCGAGGTCGAGCGCCTCCTCCTGATCGTGGGTGACGAAGATCGTCGTGATGCCGAGCTCGTCGTGGATCTCGCGCAGCCAGCGCCGGAGGTCGCGGCGCACATTGGCGTCGAGCGCGCCGAACGGCTCGTCGAGCAGGAGTACCTTCGGATCGACGGCGAGCGCGCGCGCCAGCGCCACGCGCTGCCGCTGGCCACCCGAGATCTGGAGCGGGAAGCGCTCGCCCAGCCCGTCGAGCTGCATGAGCTGGAGGAGCTCCTTCACCCGCGCCGCGATCGCGCTCCTGTCGCGGCGCACCCGCGAGACCTTCATCCCAAAGGCGATGTTCTCCTCGACCGTCATGTGCGGGAAGAGCGCATAATGCTGGAAGACGAAGCCGACGCCGCGCTGGCGCACGGGAATGTTGGTGGCATCTTCCGAGCCGAAGAAGATGCGGCCCTCCTCGGCATATTCGAGGCCCGCCACCATGCGCAGGATGGTCGTCTTGCCGGAGCCGGAAGGCCCGAGCAGCGCGACGAGCTCGCCGCTCGCCACCTCGAGCGACACGCCGCGCACGGCGCGGAAGGTCTCGAAGGTCTTGGACACGTTGTCGAGCGTGATCTTCATGAGGCTTTCTCCGCGGAGAGCACTGCCGGTGCGGCGAGCGCCGGGCGGCCGGCGCGGCCCGCGCCGCGCCGCTCCAGCGCGACCTTGGCGACGATGGTGACGACGGCGAGCACGGCGAGGATCGAGGCGGCGGCGAAGGCGCCGGCCGTGTTGTAGTCGTGGTAGAGGAGCTCGATGTGGAGCGGCAGCGTGTTGGTCTGGCCGCGGATGTTGCCCGACACGACCGAGACGGCGCCGAACTCGCCCATGACGCGGGCGTTGCAGAGGATCACCCCGTAGAGGAGCGCCCAGCGGATGTTGGGCAGGGTGACCGACCAGAACGTGCGCCAGCCAGACGCGCCGAGCGAGGTCGCGGCCTCTTCCTGGTCGCGTCCCTGCGCCTGCATCAGCGGGATGAGCTCGCGCGCGACGAACGGCGCGGTGACGAACATCGAGGCGAGCACGATGCCCGGCAGCGCAAACATCACCCGCACGCCCGCATCCTGCAGCGCCGGGCCGAACAGGCCCTGGAGGCCGTAGACGAACAGATAGGCAACGCCGGCCACGATGGGCGAGACCGAGAACGGGACCTCGATCACGATCAGCAGCAGCCGCTTGCCGCGGAAGTCGAACTTGGTGATCGCCCAGGCGGCAGCGAGCCCGAAGGCGGTGTTGACCGGCACCGCGATCAACGCCGTCACCACGGTGAGGTAGATCGCGTGGCGCGTGTCGGCCTGGGCGATCGTCTGGCCGAAATAGCCAATTCCGAGCGAAAAGGCCTGCACCCCGATGACGGCAAGCGGCGCGACGATGAGGAAGGCGCCGACGATCAGCACAAGCCCGATCAGGAGGCGGCGGAAGACCGGCCCGTCGCCGACGCGCGGCGGCTTGTTGCGTGGCATCCCGCGCATCTCAGCCCCTCCGCGTGTAGCGCAGGGCGCGCGCCTGCAGCGTGTTGGTCACGGCCAGCATCAGGAACGCAGTGAAGAGGAGCACCGACGCGATCGCGGCGGCGGCGGGGTAGTTGTATTCCTCCAGCCGTATGAAGGCGAGCAGCGCCGTGATCTCGGTCTCGAAGGGCTGGTTGCCGGCGATGAAGATGATCGCGCCGAACTCGCCCAGGCTGCGGGCGAAGGAGAGCGAGACGCCGGCGAGCAGCGAGGGGCCGAGGAGCGGCAGGATCACCCGGCCGAAGATCGAGAGGTCCGAGCCGCCCAGTGACTGGGCCGCCTCCTCGAGCGCTGGATCGAGGTCTTCGAGCACCGGCTGCACCGTTCGCACGATGAAGGGCAGGCTGGTAAACGACATCGCGATCATGATGCCGAGCGGGGTATAGGCGACGCGGATGCCGGCCTCCATCAGCACGGAGCCGAACCAGCCGTTCGGCGCGAAGAGGGCGGTGAGCGCGATGCCGGCGACCGCGGTCGGCAGCGCGAAGGGCAGGTCGACGATGGCGTCGACCACGCGGCGGCCGGGAAAGTCGTAGCGCACGAGCACCCAGGCAAGCGCGAAGCCGAAGACGAGGTTGAAGGCGGTGGCGGCCAAGGCCGCCAGCACCGTCACCCGATAGCTGGCGACGGCGCGCGGCGACGAGACGATCTGCCAGTAGTCCCAGGGACCGAGGCTCGCCGCCTTGAAGATCAGCGCGCCGATCGGCAGCGCGATGATCAGCCCCGCGTAGAGGAGCGTGATCCCCAGCGAGAGCTTCAGGCCCGGCAGGACGTTTCTTCTGGACACGCGGTCTTCCTAGCTGACGGCCGAAGGCCGGCGGAGATGAGCCCGCCGGCCGTCGTTTCTCTACGGGCTGAACTAGCGCTCGCCGAAGATGCGGTCCAGACGCGCGCCGGAGGCGAAGTGCTCTTGCTGGACCTGCGCCCAGCCGCCGAAGACGTCCTCCACAGTGACGAGCCGCACGTCGGGGAAGTTCTCGGCGAACTCAGCCGCGATCGCCTCGTCGTTCACCCGGTGCCCGTGCTCGGCCGCGATGCGCTGGCCTTCGGGCGTGTAGAGGAACTCGAGATAGGCCTGGGCAAGTTCCCGGGAGCCGCGCCGGTCGGCGACGCGGTCGACGATCGCCACCGGGAACTCGGCAAGCAGGCTGACCGAAGGCGTCACGATCTCGAAATTCTCGGCGCCGAACTCCTGCGAGATCGCCCTGGTCTCGGCCTCGAAGGTGATGAGGACGTCGCCGATCTGGCGCTCGACGAAGGTCGTCGTCGCCGCGCGGCCGCCGGTGTCGAACACCGGGACGTTATCGAAGATCTTGTCGATGAAGGCCTCGATCTGCGCCTCGTCGCCGTCGAAGGCTTCGATCGCATAGGCCGCCGCCGCAAGATAGGTGTAGCGGGCGTTGCCCGAGGTCTTCGGGTTCGGGAAGATCACCTGCACGTCGTCGCGCGCGAGGTCGTCCCAGTCGCTGATGCCCTTCGGGTTGCCGGCGCGTACCAGGAAGGACGGCATCGAGTAGAAGGGCGAAGCCTGGTTCGGGAAATCCTGCTGCCAGTCGTCGGAGACGAAGCCGTTCTGGACGAGGAAGTCGATGTCGGTCACCTGGTTGAAGGTGACGACATCCGCCTCCAGACCCTCGACGATGGAGCGCGCCTGGCGCGAGGTGCCGGCGTGGGACTGGTCGATGGTTACGTCCTGCCCGGTTTCGGCCTTATAGGCGGGCACGAAGGCGGCGTTGACGGCGGCGAAGAGCTCGCGGGCGATGTCGTAGGAAGCGTTGAGGATGGAGTTCGTCTGCGCCGCCGCGGGCGTGGCGAGCAGCGTCAGCGCCGTGGCGCCGGCGATCAGGAGGCGGTTCATTTCAGTCTCCGGAGAGGTTCGAGCCTGCGCTGAGACTAGCGATGACGGAGCAGATTGGCAGGTATCCGGATGCAGCAAAGCCGCCTCGGAAAGAAAACCGTTTCCGCTCGGCGGGAATGGCGGGACACTTTTTCCAATGTGCGGCCCTCACCATCCAACGCCGTTCATCCATTGACGGCGGGCGGCACTGATGTCTGATTGGCGGACCACCTCTCGTCTCGGACCCGGATATCATCATGCGACTTCTACCTCTCGCGCTCACCCTCGCCGTCCTGCTCGGCGCGCCGCAGGCCCACGCCCAGGGCGAGGACGAGGTGCGCGATCGAATCGAGGAGCTTCACGGCGACGCCGCCGGCTTCGACGAGGCTTTCGAGCTGCTGACCCAGGCGATGCGCTTCGGCGACCCCGTCACGGTTGCCGAGCTCGGCGACTATCCGCTGGAGGTCGCCGCGAACGGGGAAGTCTACGACATCCTGGATGCGCAGGATATGGTCCAGTACTACGACCGCCTGGTCATGCCGGAGACGCAGACACTGGTCGCGGAGCAGACCTATGGCGACCTCTTCGTGAACGCGGACGGCGTGATGTTCGGCGACGGCGAGCTGTGGATGAGCCGCGTCTGCCACGACGACAGCTGCACCGAGACCTCCTGGGCGATCATCGCCATCAACAATTGAGCGGCCGCGGGGAGGCTCAGCGAACTCCCAAGCCTGCGACATCCAGCGAGAGGTCGCGGCGCCGGACGCCGTCATTTGGCTGCCGCGATCGGCCGCTAGACCATGCGGCCAGGTGGGCCTCCCATTGACAGGACGTCCTGCGTCATCCACCTGAACTGCGTTCCCCAGCCAACGATGGTCGTCATGTCCGGCTACTTCTCCTCGCCCCTCCCGCGCCGCCGCTCCGTCGGCGTCGATGTCGGCGGCGTGGTGGTCGGCGGCGACGCGCCGGTCGTCGTTCAGTCGATGACGAACACCGACACGGCCGACGTCGACGCGACGGTGGCGCAGGTTGCCGCCCTCCATCGCGCGGGCTCGGAGATCGTGCGCATCACGGTCGACCGCGACGAGTCGGCCGCCGCCGTCCCGAGGATCCGCGAGCGGCTGGAGCGGCTGGGGATCGAGGTGCCGCTTGTCGGCGACTTCCACTATATCGGCCACAAGCTGCTCGCCGACCATCCGGCCTGCGCGGAGGCGCTCGCCAAGTACCGCATCAACCCCGGCAATGTCGGCTTCCGCGAGAAGCGCGACCGCCAGTTCGCCGCGATCGTCGAGACGGCGATCCGTTACGACAAGCCGGTCAGGATCGGCGTCAACTGGGGATCGCTCGACCAGGAGCTGCTCACCCGGCTGATGGACGACAACCAGACCAAGGGCTCGCCGCTGACGGCCCAGGAGGTGACGCGCGAGGCGATCGTCCAGTCGGCGCTGATCTCCGCCGAGCTGGCCGAGGAGATCGGCCTGCCGCGCAACAGGATCATCCTCTCGGCAAAGGTGAGCCAGGTGCAGGACCTGATCGCCGTCTACGCAGAGCTCGCCAGGCGGTCGGACCATTCGCTCCATCTCGGGCTGACCGAGGCCGGCATGGGCACGAAGGGCATCGTCGCCTCGTCGGCGGCAATGGGCATCCTGCTCCAGCAGGGCATCGGCGATACGATCCGCGTCTCGCTGACGCCCGAGCCCGGCGGCGACCGCACCCGGGAAGTGCAGGTCGCACAGGAACTCCTGCAGACCATGGGCTTCCGCCAGTTCGTGCCGATCGTCGCCGCCTGCCCCGGCTGCGGGCGCACGACCTCGACGGTGTTCCAGGAGCTGGCGAGCCGCATCCAGGCGGACATCCGCGAGAACATGCCGGTCTGGCGCGAGAAGTACCCCGGCGTCGAGGCGCTGCAGGTCGCCGTCATGGGCTGCATCGTCAACGGGCCGGGCGAATCGAAACACGCCGATATCGGCATCTCGCTGCCCGGCACCGGCGAGACGCCGGCCGCCCCCGTCTTCATCGACGGGCACAAGGCAGTAACGCTGCGCGGGCCCAACATCGCCGCCGAGTTCCAGCGCATGGTCGCAGACTATATCGAGGCCCGCTTCGGCAGCGGGCGACGCGCGGCGGAATGACGAGGGCGCTGGCCGCCTTCGTCCTTCTTGTCTTCGCGGTGCCGGCACCGCCGGCCGCAGCGGATGCCCGCCTCGCCCATGTGGCGAGCGTCTGCAGCCTGATCGCGCTCCACGCCGACCAGAACGGCCTGCCGCGCGACTTCCTCGCCCGGCTGATCTGGAAGGAGAGCCGGTTCAATCCCAATGCCGTCAGCCCGAAGGGCGCGCAGGGCATCGCCCAGTTCATGCCGGGTACGGCGGAGATGCGCGGCCTCGCTGATCCGTTCGACATGGCGCAGGCGATCCCGGCCTCCGCCGCCTACCTCGCCGAGCTCGAGGGGCGCTTCGGCAATCTGGGGCTGGCGGCCGCTGCCTACAATTCCGGCGAGGGCCGCGTCTCCCGCTGGCTGAGTTCCGGCGGCTTCCTGCCGATCGAGACGGAGAACTACGTGCTGGGCATACTGGGCGAGCCGGCCGACCGCTTCGCCGATCGCGGCTACCGCGGCAGCCCGCCGGCGCTCGATGCCTCCCGCCCTTTCGGCACCGCCTGCCGGGCGCTCCCCGTCTCGGGCGCTGCGACCGTGGCGATGGCCACGGTGCCGGTGCTGCCCTGGGGCATCCAGGTCGCGGGGCATTTCAGCCGCGACGTCGCGCTCCGCCAGTGGCAGCGGCTGCGCGACCGGCATCCCGGCGTGCTCGCCGGCCACGAGCCGGTCGTCAGCCGGGTCCGCACGGGTCGCGGCAGGAGCGGCATCCACGCGGTGCGGATCGGCGCCGAGACGCGGGGCGCGGCGGACGAGATCTGCGCGCGGCTGCGCTCCGCCGGCGGCGCCTGCATCGTGACGCGCAATTCCTGATAGGCTCAGCGCCGACGCGCGGCGACGAAGGCGGCGGCTGCCCTGAGGTTGTCGGCCGCATCGCCGAAGGGCGCGAGGCCGGCGGTCGCCTGCTCGACGAGACCGGCGAGCTGCCGCCTGGTCCACGCCTCGCCATGGAGCGCGGCGAGCGTCGCCTTGCCGGCGGCCGCGTCCTTGCGCGTCGCCTTGCCGAGCTCGGCCTCGTTCGCGGTCAGGTCGAGGAGGTCGTCGGCCAGCTGGAAGGCGAGCCCGATCGCCGTCCCGAACTCGCGCAGCGCCTCGCGCTCGGCGGGCGGAGCGGCGGCAAGGATCGCGCCCGCCTCGCAGGAGAAGCGGATCAGCGCCCCGGTCTTCATCGCCTGGAGACGGATGATGCCCGCCTCGTCGGGGGTGGAGGTCTCCGCCTCGAGGTCTAGCACCTGGCCTCCCACCATGCCGCCGGCGCCGGAAGCCCTCGCCAGCCCGACGACGAGTTCATTCCGCACGGCGGGGTCGGCATCGAGCGAGGCGAGCACGTCGAAGGCGAGGGTGAGCAGCGCGTCGCCGGCGAGGATCGCGGTCGCTTCGTTGAAGGCGCGGTGGACCGTCGGCTGGCCGCGGCGCAGGTCGTCGTCGTCCATCGCCGGCAGATCGTCGTGGACGAGCGAATAGGAGTGCAGGCACTCGATCGCGGCCGCCATCTCCAGCGCGGGCCCGGGCGGCGCGCCGAACAGTGCTGCGCTTTCCGCCGCCAGGAACGGCCGCAGCCGCTTGCCGCCGTTCAGCACGCCGTGGCGCATGGCTGACAGGAGCCGCTCGGGCCGCGCGATTTCGCCCTCCAGCGGACGTCGGTCGAGCAGGCGCTCGAGCACGGTCTCGACCTCGGCTGCGTGCTGCGCCAGAATTGTCTCGAAATGCTCGAAATCTTCCGCTTTCATGGGCGGCAGCGATGGCCGCAAATCCCAGTGGGGTCAAGCGGCGAGGAGGGACGGCATCAGGTTGTGCCACAGGTGGCGCGCCTGTATGTCCACTGCCGGCGGGAGACGGGATGAGCGGAGCCGAGCAGCCGATGATCGAGGTGGAAGCGCGGCCGCGGCGCGCCCGGCGGCGGCGTTCGCGCCTGCGCGCCTGGACGCTGCGGCTCTTCGCACTGCTCGTGCTCGCCGGTATGCTGCCGCTCGGCCTCACCTGGGTCTACGCGGTCCCGCAGGTCCGGCCGCTGTCGACGCTGATGATGAAGGACATGGTCACCCTCCAGCCCCACGAGCGGCGCTGGACCAGCCTCGCCGATCTCGGCCAGCCGATCGTCAGGGCGGTCGTCATGTCGGAGGACGGACAGTTCTGCTTCCACCAGGGCATAGACATGGGAGAACTGCGCTCGCTGATCGACGACTTCATGGCCGGCGAGGCGACGCGGGGCGGCTCGACCGTAACCATGCAGACGGTCAAGAACCTCTACCTCTGGCACGGCCGCTCCTATGTGCGCAAAGCGATCGAGCTGCCGCTGGCGGTCTATTTCGACATGGCCCTGTCGAAGCGCCGCATCATGGAGATCTATCTGAACATCGCAGAGTGGGCGCCGGGGGTCTACGGCGCCGAGGCCGCCGCCTGGCACCATTTCGGCAAGCCCGCGCGCGAGCTGACGGCGCGGCAGGCGGCGCTGCTTGCCGTCACCTTGCCGAGCCCGGCGACACGCAACCCGGCCCGCCCCTCGCCGGGGCTCAACCGTCTGGCCGACACGATCGAGCGCCGCGCCCGCAACGCCGACGCCTATGTGCGCTGCCTGAGCTAGAAGGCCGACGTAACCTCTGGTCAAACCGGCGGGCAACGTGTATAGCGGCGCCGACTTCCAGGAATTCAGGCCGTCGCGTGGCCCTTCCAACAGGGCGCGGCGGCAATTCGACGTTCGGAGCAGGACCATGGCTGTACCCAAAAGAAAGACCTCGCCCTCCAAGCGCGGCATGCGCCGCGCCGCCGATGCGCTCAAGGCACCGACCTATGTCGAGGACAAGAACTCCGGCGAGATGCGCCGCCCGCACCACATCGACCTGAAGACGGGCATGTATCGCGGCCGCCAGGTGCTGACGCCGAAGGAAGGCTGAGGCCTCCGCCGTTTCAGGCGCCGAGATGCGCGATCGAATTCGCGTAGTAGGATAGGAGCAGCCTTTCGCGCCCGTCGGCGCGGAAGAGACCGCCCTCGCTTTCCTCCACCATGTGCCGCAGGACCAGCATCCTGAGCCCGACCCCGACCGCATAGTCGCGGTCGGCGCGCGGGATGTGGACATGCGCGCCGCGTTCCTCCAGCTTCGACATCAGCGCGAAGACCGCGGACTTGAGCTCCAGCTCGCCGATCCAGCGTTCGCCATTGTCGAGGAAGACCCGTGCCGCGAGCGCCACGGGCAGCACCGGCACGATGGCGCCGATCGCCTCCATCAGGTCCCGGCCGAGAAGCTCGACCGCCTCGAACCGCGCCTCGCGCGGCAGCGCGGCCAGGTTCACGCCCCTCCCCTTCTGCCAGTCCGACAGCGAGATCGGCCGGCCGAAGCTGACGCTCGCATAGCCGAAGCGATAGAGCCGGCCGCGCAGGCGCAGCCGGACGAGGTTCCAGGCGAAGCCGCCGATCGCCCTTGCGCGGACGCGGAAATCGCGCCCCGTAACCTCGCGCTCGGCCCGCGCCGTCAGGATGCGATCCTCGATGACGCGGTCGTAGTTGAGCCCGACGGGCACGAAGACGACGTCGCGCACCGCGGGCTCGAAGCCCGAGACGATGTAGCCGATGAGGCCGAGCCGCGGCTCCTTGAGGAGCCCGTCGCGCGTCAGGCCGCCCTCCGGGAAAACCGCCTGCGTGACGCCCTCGCGGGTGGCCATCGCGACATAGCTGCCGAGCACCTTGCGGTAGAGCTCGTCGCCCGAATTGCGGCGGATGAAATAGGCCCCCATCGAGCGGATCAGGCTCTGGAGCATGAAGACCCGCGCCCACTCGCCGACCGCATAGGACAGCGAGGCGCGGCTCGATGCCATGTAGGTGACGAGCACGTAGTCCATGTTGGAGCGGTGGTTCATGACGAAGACCACCGTCGCGTCCGGATCGATGGCGCGCAGGGCCTCGTCGTCGGAATAGCCGAGGCGGACGCGGTAGACGAGCTCCGACAGCCAGCGCGCGGCGCGGGTGCCAAAGCCGAAATAGGTGGTGACAGAGAAGGACGGCACGATCTCGCGCGCGTAGCGTTCGGCCCGCTTCATGACGACGGCGCGCGGCGTGCCGGTCGCCCGTGCCTCGGCCTCGACCGCCTCGATCACCTTGGGGTCGTAGACCAGCCGGTCGACATGTGTCTGCCGGCGGGTGAGCCGGAAGGGCTGGATCCTGAGCTGCAGGCGCTGGTTGAGCTCATCGATCGCCTCGTTGACCCGGCGACGCAGGAACCAGCGCACGGACGGGACGAAGACGCGGTCGGCGATGCCGATGACGGCGAAGACGCCAAGCAGGACGACGAGCCACAGCGGGAGGGCGATTTGGGACGTCATGCGACCGCTCTCCTGCTTCTCGTTGCTGCGGACAGGCTGGTGCATTGCCGGCCGGATTGCAATGCCGGCGGCTGACGGGACTGGCGGTGCGGGAGGGCCCGGATCGCCCGATCAGGACGTATCGTGGGCCGGAAGCGCCGCGGGCCCTCGCCAGCCTGCGCCTGAAAGCGCGCTGCCCGACGCGGAGGCGCAGTGCCGTATCGACGGCACGACGGCCGGCGGGAACGTCCCGACCACCCAACCGGCGAAGATCAGGGCGAGCGCCCGCAGGCTGGCGGCGAGGCGTGCCGCTTCGGCGGGATCGTTGCCTTCAAGCGGCAGCGGCAGGCCGATAGGCTGCGGACCGGGCTCTTCCGGCCTGCTTCGCGCTGGCATCGGCGCATCGCCAATGGCGAACGCCCACGCGACGGCTTCGCCCTGGCGGAGAATGGCGAGGATCACGACACGGACTGCGAGGGGCATGCCGGCGGCGCGGTCGGCGAGGGTCGCGAGCGCGAGCAGCAGCGCGACGATGCGCTGCAGCACCCTGACCTCCATCTCCGCACCCCACTCCATCTCCGCCTCCTGTGGCGCGCCGGGCGGGATTCTACGGCGGGGGCGGAAGAGGTGGATAGATTTTGATGCACCGGAAGCGAAAACGCCCGGTCTCGCGGCTAGGCCGGCAGCGCCGAAACGACGTCCGTCCGCGCGAAAATCGTTGCCGACATAGAGCAACGGGCAGCCACGCTCGGCGGCCAGGGCGTAGGCGAAGCAATCGACGAAGTTCAGCGAGGCGGGGTGGACCCCCTTTCCCCAGCGGCGATAGGCGTCGGCGACGCGGCGGGAAGTGGTGGCGGTGACATCCACGACCTGCAGGTCTTTGCCGCTGAGGAGCTCCGCCATCTCGTCGCGAATTCACGGAAGCTCGCGACGGGTGGTCTAGGTCAATTGAGCCGCCCACAGATCGAAGCTGCGGCAAGGCGGCGTGTCCGCGAACCGTGGAGGGGCCAGCGGGGGATGGTGGCTACCAGGTCAGGGCTTGTCGACCGGATGGGCGGTCTCGAAGATTTCCTTGAGGTTGATGGCCTCGCGCAGAGCCTCGATATGGCCGCCCTTCGCGTCATGGGACCAGTAGCATGTGTGCGTGAACAGGCGGGTCAGAGGGAAGGCCAGCTTGCGATGAATACGGATTCCCTTGTCGCAGATCCCCAGCCCGAACCTGCCCATTGCAACCGGAGTCGCATCCATCGGATCGGAGCCGACCCGGCCGGAGATCACGTCGCCGAAGAAGATTGCAAAGTGTGGGTCGTAGATGTTGGTCCAGCGCGCGGCCGCAAAGACCGAAGCATGATGGGCGTAGCGAAATGGCTCGGCATCTTCGTCCGGACGGGGAAAACGAATGCTTTTCGTCAGGGGGTCGGGATAAGGTGGACAGGTCGCGATCTGGCGCTCGGCTATCTTTTGCTCCAGTTCGAGGTCGTCACCTGCCATGAGGAACGCGGCATGCGAGAGCGGGCTGCCGAGGGAGACGAAATCGGTAATGCGCCAACTCTTGCCATCCTCGACGAGGGCGCGTGACAGGTTGCGCTGGTGAGCGAAGAAGGCGGGCCGCTCGAAACTCTTCTGGAAGACGGATCGCTTGATACTAAGCGTGCTTCCCGTTTCAGCGCCTGGAGCATCGCCATCCTCGACGTTGAGATGCTTCTGGAGGAAGTCGTCCATCTTCCTTAGCGCTGTCCCCACCTCTCCCTTCGGCGGATAGTGTGGGCCTGTCGGCCCGGCCTCGGCCCAGTAATGACTGAGAATATCATAGGCGATGATCGAGCCGAGGCTGTGGGCGACGATGACGATGCGCTGGTAGCCGTCGTCCTTCTTCTTGCTGTCATGGCTGGTCGAACCACGATGCAGTTCGCGCAGCAGTTTCAATCCACGCTCGCGCACCTCGGCCCGCTTGGCGACAGTGTCCGGCGCGGCACGCACATAGCGCGCGACATCGCCAAAATAGGGCACAAGGAACCGCTGAATGAAGAATGCCAGCCCGGCCGAAAGCAGCAAGAACACGGTCGGAGGCAAAAGGATGAACTCCCAGTCCACATACCAGCCGAGAGCTGCAATTGCCGCTGGAACCACAAAAGCGAAAAGCCATGACGCCGACACGCGAGCCCAAGCGCCAGCAGGCTTGCGCCCGCGATAAAGTCTCCGAACGAGGAGCCAGAACAAGCCGCCTGCCACCAGGACAGTGAGTGCCCGGCCAACGATCTCGGCCGTCAGGTCATCGACGGCACACAACCAAGCCTGGCGCATCCATCCCGGTGTCCAGCCCCCTAGCGATGCGACCAAGGTCTTCCAACTTCCTGGCGCCGCCAGTTCGACCGAACCCATGACGGCCATAAACAATGCGAGCAACACCGCCAGCCAGAGGAATATCCAGGCCGATATGACGCGGGCCGGCACGCGATACGGCCAGCGAAACAGAAGCCCCGCCATCCACGCCCTGAGATGCTCGAAGGTGGTGCCGACCATGATGTCGGACCAGTAAAATTCGAAGAAGTCGGTGCGGACGGCGAACTGCGGATCCTGATCGTTGCGCATCACGAAGGGCGGGGTGGTTATGCGGTTGAGGTCCAGCGAACCTGTTCGCTGATCGGGCACCACCCAGGATTCGTTGCGGTTGGCCGGACCGACACCGGCGACAACCCTGAACGAGTTGTCCGTTTCCCACACTGCATCGACGAAACTGCGCATCGTGTCCATGGGGATGGGCTCGCCCATGCCGTGGATGACGACGACGGCCTGCTTGCGCACCGGTAGCGGTGCGTCGGTGGCAGATACGGCTGAAGTCGGCTCGCCAGTGGAAGTCGTAGCGGGTGTGGGAGCGCCGGCCGACGTCACGCCAGCCGCGGCTGTTGACTTGCGTCTTGGAACTCTTCCCATGGCGCATCCCCCTCGCCGGTCGAGAGGATGCTAGCGCAGATCGTGATCAGTTGGAAGTACAGAGCCCGCAGACGCGGGAGGAGGACAACAACGCGCGCCTAGCCTGTCAATTGAACGCCGTCCAGTACCCGCTTAGTGATCCAGCGACTTGACGATCTCTTCGGTCATCTTCTTGGCGTCGCCCAAGAGCATCATCGTGCCGTCCTTGTAGAACAGCGTGTTGTCGATGCCGGCATAGCCGGAGCCGAGGGAGCGCTTGACGAAGAGGCAGGTGCGCGCCTTGTCGACGTCGAGGATGGGCATGCCGTAGATCGGCGACGACTTGTCGTCGCGCGCCGACGGGTTGGTGACGTCGTTGGCGCCGATGACGTAGGCGACGTCGGCCTGCGAGAACTCGGCATTGATATCCTCGAGCTCGAAGACCTCGTCATAGGGAACGTTGGCCTCGGCGAGCAGGACGTTCATGTGGCCGGGCATGCGGCCGGCGACCGGGTGGATCGCGTATTTCACGTCGACGCCGGCGGCCTTCAGCTTGTCGGCCATCTCGCGCAGCGCGTGCTGCGCCTGGGCCACTGCCATGCCGTAGCCGGGCACGATGATGACCTTGGAGGCGTTCTGCATCAGGAAGGCGGCGTCCTCGGCAGAGCCGAGCTTCACGTTGCGCTCGACGCCGTCGTCGGCCGCGCCCGCCGTCTCGCCGCCGAAGCCGCCGAGGATGACGGAGATGAAGGAGCGGTTCATGCCCTTGCACATGATGTAGGACAGGATCGCGCCCGAAGAGCCGACCAGCGCGCCGGTGATGATCAAGGCGAGGTTGCCGACGGTGAAGCCGATGCCCGCCGCCGCCCAGCCCGAATAGGAGTTGAGCATCGACACGACGACGGGCATGTCGGCGCCGCCGATCGGGATGATGATGAGCACGCCGAGCGCGAGCGAGAGGATGACGATCAGCCAGAAGACGGTCGGGCTCTGGGTCGAGACGAGCGCGACGACGAGGAGCAGGATCGAGACGGCGATCGCCGCGTTGATCAGGTGCCGGCTGGGCAGCATGATCGGCTTGCCGGACATGCGCCCGTCGAGCTTCAGGAAGGCGATGATCGAGCCGGTGAAGGTGATCGCGCCGATGGCGACGCCGATCGACATCTCGATGATCGCCTGCGTGTGGACGTGGCCGACGACGCCGATGTCGAAGCTCTCGGGCGAATAGAGCGCGGCGGCGGCGACCAGCACCGCCGCGAGGCCGACGAGCGAGTGGAAGGCGGCAACGAGCTGCGGCATCGCGGTCATCGCGATGCGGCGCGCGATATAGGCGCCGACCGAGCCGCCGAGCGCGATGCCGACGACGATCAGCAGGAGGCCGCGCCAGCCGGGCGTCGTCAGCGCGAGCGTGGTCAGGATGGCGATGCCCATGCCGACCATGCCGTAGACGTTGCCCTGGCGGCTGGTCGTCGGATGCGACAGGCCCCGGAGCGCCATGATGAAAAGGACGCCCGAGATCAGATACAGGAAGGAGGCGAAGTTCTCGCTCATGCGGACGGCCTCACTTCTCTTTCTTCTTGTACATCGACAGCATGCGCTGGGTGACGAGGAAACCGCCGAATATGTTCACCGAGGCGAGCACCAGGGCGACGAAGCCGAAGCCGGTGGCGAGCCCGGAGGCGGAGATGCCGACGGCGAGCAGCGCGCCGACCACGATGACCGAGGAGATGGCGTTGGTGACCGACATCAGCGGCGTGTGGAGCGCCGGCGTCACCGACCAGACGACATAGTAGCCGACGAAGATCGCCAAGACGAAGATCGCGAAGCGGAAGACGAAGGGGTCGACGCCGGCGGTCGCGTGGACGACGGCCGCGGCAGCTTCCGCCGCCTGCTCGGCCTGCAGCTGCTCGACCGCGGTGCGGATCGCGGCGGCGGCCTCGTCAAGCCGCTCAAGCGCCTGTTCGAGTGCGGTCTCTGCCATCAGGCGTCTCCCTCGGCTTTCCGCTTGCGCGGCGCAGCCTTGCGCGCGGCGGGCTTCGCTGCTGGCCTGGCTGCGGCCTTGGCGGGCGCCGTCTTCTCCGCCGCCGGCGGCACCGCGTCGGGCTCGCGCACCGACGCCGCCGCGACGAAGAGCGGATGCACGACCTCGCCCTGATGCGTCAGCATCGTCGCCTTGACCAGCTCGTCCTCCGGGCGGACGACGAGCTGCTTCGTCTCCTTGTCGATCATCGACTCGACGAAGGCGTAGAGGTTCTTCGCATAGAGGAGCGAGGCCGACGCCGCGACGCGGCCCGACATGTTGAGGTGGCCGACGATCTTCACGCCGTTCGGCAGCGTCACCACCTGGCCGGCGACCGCGCCCTCGACATTGCCGCCGCGCTCGACCGCGAGGTCGACGATGACCGAGCCGGGGCGCATGGCGGCGACCATCTCGGCCGTCACCAGACGCGGCGCCGGACGGCCGGGGATCAGCGCGGTGGTGATGACGATGTCCTGCTTGGCGACATGCTCGAAGACGAGCGCGGCCTGCTTGGCCTGGTACTCCTTCGACATCTCCTTGGCGTAGCCGGCGGCGGTCTCGGCGGCCTTGAACTCCTCGTCCTCGACGGCGACGAATTTCGCGCCCAGCGAGGCGACCTGCTCCTTGGCCGCGGGGCGCACGTCGGTCGCGGTGACGACGGCGCCGAGACGCCGCGCGGTGGCGATCGCCTGCAGGCCGGCGACGCCCGCGCCCATGACGAAGACGCGCGCGGCGGGCACGGTGCCGGCTGCCGTCATCATCATCGGCAGGACGCGGTCATACTCGGCCGCCGCCTCGATCACCGCCTGGTAGCCGGCGAGATTGGCCTGCGAGGAAAGAACGTCCATCGACTGGGCGCGCGTGATGCGCGGCATGAATTCCATGGCGAAGGCGCTGACGCCGGCCCTGGCCATGTCGCGCACCGACTGCTCCGCGCCGAAGGGATCCATCGTGGCAATGACCACGGCGCCCTTCTTCATGCCGGCGAGGCTTGCGGCGTCCGGCCGCCTGACGCGCAGGACGAGATCGGCGTTGCGGGCATCGCCCACGTCGCTGAGGCGCGCGCCGGCGCGCTCGAACTCGGCGTCGGGGATGCGCGACAGCTTTCCGGCGTCGCGCGCGACGACGACCTCGAAGCCGAGGCCGACAAGACGCTTGACGGTTTCGGGCGAGGCCGCGACGCGGGGCTCGCCCGCCGCGCTCTCGTTCGCTACGAAGATCGTCTGTGCCACCCGCGCCCCCTCAGTCGCTCAAGTGCGGTCTCGCCCCGTATTGCGCGGAGCAGTCTGCGTCTAGCGCAGGAACCAGGCTCCCACGGCGCAGATCAGCAGGAAGAGGATGGTCGACGAGATGAAGCCGGCGGCGGTGAAGAAGCCGAAGGCCATCGAAATGAGGATCGCGGCGACGAAGAGCGTTCCCCATTTGGCCAGGCCGAGGAAGAGGTTGTAGGTTCTCTCGTGCTCGGCGTAGTCCATCTCGGCGCCCATCTCGAGCGGACCCTGCGGCGCTTCTTCAGCCATCGTCATCGAACTCCCGAATTCTCTCTGGCGCTGATATCGAAAACGCCGCCGGAGGGCAATGGCGGGATTTGTCGCGCCGCCCGCGATTGCGTGCCCCGCTTCATGGGCTGCGCGGAGGATGCTACGGTCTGGCGCAGGACAACGGGAGACGCAGGCCGATGGCCGAGAAGGTCGCGCGCAGGATGACGGTCGAGGAGTTCTTCGAGTGGCAGGAAGGCCAGGACAGGAACTACGAGCTGGTCGACGGCGTGCCGGTGCTGACGGTCAAGGCGATGACCGGCGCAACCGTGCGGCACGACACGGTGACGGTGAACATCATCGTCTCCCTCGGCACCAAGCTTCGCGGCGGCCCCTGCCGGCCGCGCACCGATGACCAGTCGATCGTCACCTCCCGCGGCACGCGGCGGCCGGACATCTCGATCGAGTGCGGCAAGCCGCATGACCGCTCGATGGCGACGGACGAGCCGAGGGTCGTGGTCGAGGTGCTGTCGCCTTCGACGACACGCTACGACCGCTTCCAGAAGCTCGAGGAATACAAGCAGCATCCGGCGATCCGGGTCATCCTGCTGGTCGACACCGAACTGCCGCGCGTGACGGTCTGGCGGCGGGACCGCGACGGCCAGTGGACGAATGACGAGATCGCCGGGCTCGGGGGGACGATTCCGCTGCCGGAGATCGGGGCGGAGCTGCCGCTTGCCGACATCTATGCCGATCTGAACTTCGAGCCTGCGCCGGAGGCGGCGTCGGGCGTGGACACGCCGTAGAAGGCCTCAGGCCGATCCCATCATAGCCTTGACCTTGCGCATGTCGGCCAGGAAGCGCGCGCGCTCGGCCGCCTTGTCCGCTTCCTCGCGGATGCGCAGGATGTAGGACGGATGAATGGTGACGAAGACGGGCAGACCGTCCTCGCGCTCGATCGTCTGGCCGCGGGTGCGGGTGATCGGCACCGCCTTGCCGAGCAGCGACTGCGCCGCCGTTGCCCCGAGCGCGACGGCAACCTCGGGACGGATCAGGCGCAGCTCGTTGCCGAGCCACCAGTTGCAGGCGCGGATCTCGCCGGCATTGGGCTTGGAATGGATGCGGCGCTTGCCGCGCGGCTCGAACTTGAAATGCTTGACCGCATTGGTGACGTAGGTGAGGCGGCGGTCGACGCCGGCCTCCTCCAGAACCTGGTCGAAGACGCGGCCGGCCGGGCCGACGAAGGGCTTGCCGGCCAGATCCTCCTGGTCACCCGGCTGTTCGCCGACGAAGACGACGCGCGCTTCCTCGGGCCCCTCGCCGAAGACGGTCTGGGTCGCGTTCTTGTAGAGATCGCAACGCGTGCAGGAGGCCGCTTCCTCGCGCAGGGCGGAAAGGGAGCCGGAAGCCGTCTTGCTGGCGCTCTCATCGGCCATGCCGATCGAAAGCCGGGCGAGCGGAAATGTTCCCGCCTCGCCGGAGGCGTCACGCGGCGATGTCGACCACGCCGCAGTCGCCGGTCTCGGTGCCGAATGCGAGGCGGCGGCCGGCGGCATCCCACGCCATTGACGTAATCGCGCCCTGGCCGGCGCGGCGCAGCAGCACCTCCTTCTGGTCGGCGAAGCGGGCGGCGATCACCATGCCGTCGGAATAGCCGATCGCGGCCACCTCGTCGGTGGGGTGGCAGGCGACCGCGGTCACCATGACGTCGCCGCGCGTGCCGAGCTCGAGCGGCGGCTTGCCCATCGGCCCATCCTTGCCCTGGAAGGGCCATACGATCGCCGCCGGCGCCCCGGAGGAAGCGAGCCAGCGGCCCTTCACGCTCCAGGACAGGCTTTTGACCTTGGCCGGATAGCCCGACATGCGCATGTGCTTGCCGTCTGCAAGCTTCCAGCCATGCAGCGCGTTCTCCTGCATGGCGGTGACGAGGAAGTTGCCATCGGGCGAGAAGGTGATGCCGGTATGGGCGCCCGCCCATTCGAGCTCGACGGGCTTGCCCTCGGCCGCAGGGAAATGGAGCGTCGCGCCGTTGTAGCGGGCAACGCCGATGCGCAGGCCCTTGGGGGCGAAGGCGACGCCCTCTACCGAGCGCGGATGCTGAAGCTCCCTCAGCTTCCCGTCCGGCAGGCGGACATAGGCCGTGCGGCCGCTGGCGAAAGCGACCGAGCCCTGCGGGCCGGCCGCGACGCTGGTGATCCACTTGCGACCGATCCCGGCCAGAACCGCGACGGAGCCGTCGGCGGAAATCGAGGCCACCTTGCCGTCCTCGCCCGCCGTCAGCAGCGCGTGGCCGTCGAGGCTGCGGGAAGCGGCGAGCAGCCCGTCATGCGCCTCGGCCCATCTGTGGCCGTGGTCGAGGCGGTGGACGACCCCGTCGGCCAGTGCGAAATGGGGCACCTCGCCCAGCCAGGCGACGGCGACGCAGTGGCCGTTGAGATCAAGCGGCGCGACGGTTGGCATCAGACGGACCTGCATGGTATACACTTCTTGAGAGGCGGGTGTACACGAGAGCCCCGACAGAAGGCAACATGGCGTTCCATATCAAGAACCCGCAGACGGATGCGCTGGCCCGGAAGGTGGCGAAGGCGAAGGGCACGAGCCTGACGGCAGCCGTCCACCAGGCGCTCGAGCAGGAGTACAGTCGCGCGACCGGCCGTTCCGCTGCGCTGGAGGACGCGCTCGAGATCGTGCGCCGCTTCCGGCAGAAGGGTAATCGCACGCGCGGCGCAGCCGCGGACAAGGCTTTCATCGACAGCCTCTACGAGTGAGAGTGAGCGCCGTGCTGATCGACGCGTCGTCGCTGACCGCGATCTTCGCCGAGGAGGCGGAGGGCGAGGGGCTCCTGCGCCGCATCGAGGCGGCACCGGTCCGGGCGATCTCGCCGCTCGGCATCTGGGAGAGCGCGGTGGCGCTGGCGCGCATCTTCGACCGCCCGCCAAGCGAGGTGGCCGCCGACCTGCAGCCTTTCCTCGACAGGCTTCGGATCCGGACGCTGCCGGTGACCGCCGAGACTGCCGCGCTCGCGGTCGCCGCCTTTGAGCGCTACGGCAAGGGAAGACATCCGGCACTGCTCAATTTCGGCGACTGCTTCGCCTATGCCGCCGCCCGCGAGCACCGCATGGCGCTGCTCTTCAAGGGCGACGACTTTGCCCTGACGGACATCGAGGCGGCGTGACCGGATAGAACGGAGAAGCGCCGCCTCAGGCCTGGCAGGCCTCGAAGGTGCGCTTCAGGCGCTCGGCGTCGAGGTCGCGGCCGATGAAGACGAGGCGGCTCTCGTGCTTCTCGCCCTCCTTCCACGGCCGCTGGTGGTCGCCCTCGAGGATCATGTGGACGCCCTGGACGACGTAGCGCTCCGGATCGTCCTTCAGCGCGATGATACCCTTGAGGCGCAGGATGTTCGGGCCGTCGATCTGCGTCGTCTTCTCGAGCCACGGGAAGAACTTCTTCGGGTCCATCTCGCCGCCGCGCAGCGAGATCGACTTCACGCCGACATCGTGGATCGCGGAGGCCTCGCCATGGTGATGGTGGTCATGGTCGTGGCCGTCTTCATGGTCGTGATCGTGGTGGTGATCATCGGCATCGAGGAAATGCGGATCGTTCGCCAGCGCGCGCGAGAGGTCGAAGGCGCCGCGGTCGAGCACTTCCGTAAGCGGAACGGCGGAGCGCTCGGTCTTGTGGATGCGCGCCGCCGGATTGATAGCGCGGACAGCGGCCTCCACCTCGAGCAGCTCGTCGGCAGAGACGAGGTCGGTCTTGTTGAGGACCACGACGTCGGCGAAGGCGATCTGGTCGGCGGCCTCGCGCGCATCCTTCAGCCGGAGCGGCAGGTGCTTGGCATCGACGAGTGCCACGACGGCGTCGAGCTTCGTCTTGGCGCGCACGTCCTCGTCCATGAAGAAGGTCTGGGCGACGGGGGCGGGGTCGGCGAGCCCCGTGGTCTCGACCAGGATGGCGTCGAAGCGGCCCGGACGGCGCATCAGCCCCTCGACGGTGCGGATCAGGTCGCCGCGCACCGTGCAGCAGATGCAGCCGTTGTTCATCTCGTAGATCTCTTCGTCGGATTCGACGATGAGGTCGTTGTCGATGCCAATCTCGCCGAACTCGTTGACGATGACGGCGTAGCGTTTGCCGTGGTCTTCCGAGAGGATGCGGTTGAGCAGCGTCGTCTTGCCGGAGCCGAGATAGCCGGTCAGCACAGTTACCGGGATTTGCGCATTGGACATTGAGGCCTCGCAAAGGGCAGGTTCGGCCAGCGATATAGGGGGCGGGAGCGCGAATTGCACGCCCGTCATGCGGGCCATTCGTTATCGGGCCAGTCCCGGGCGCCCCGGAGAGGCGGGGCTCGCCGGCTCGTCATCAGATCATTGGGATAGCTCTTCCTCCCTTTAGCGCATCTCCGAGAGCTGGAACCGCTCTACGTCCGCGAGCAGCTGCGCCAAGCCTTCGACGGCATGTTCCAGGATGCGCTCGCCGGCTTGCGCGGTCGCGGCGGCGGCGTTGCCGACCACACCCGCCGGGGAGAGATCGGCCATCTTCCAGCCGAAGGCGTGGGGGCCGTAGGCGCGCAGATGCGCGAAGTCGCGGATGAAGCGCGACTGTGCCGAAGGGAAATCGCGGGCCTGCGCCATGTCGACAAGATCGGGCCGCAGCGCCAGCATCACCGAGGTCTCGACGAAGCCGCCATGGATCCCGATCGCCCGCTCCTCTTCCGAGACGAGCCCAGTCGGATAGCCAAAGCGGGTCCAACTCGTCGCCACCGCCAGCATGCAGTGCCGCACGCGCATCTCGGTCGCCACGATCGTCATCAGGGCCGAGTTGCCGCCATGGGCGTTGAGCATGACGAACTTGCGGATGCCGGCCGCGCGCGCCGCCTCTGCGATGCCGATCCAGCGCTCGACCGCCTCGCCATAGGCGAGGCTCCGGGTGCCGGGGAGGCCGAGATGCTCGGGTGAATAGCCGACCTCCTCGACCGGCAGGAAGCGGAAGGTTTTCGGCCGGCCGAGCCGCCGCGCGAGCCGCTCCGCGATGCCGGCGGCGATGATCGAATCCGTCTCCGGCGGCAGATGCGGCCCGTGCTGCTCGGTGGCGCCGAGCGGCAGGATGGCGATCGGCGACTCATCCGCCCCGGATGCTTTGCTGGCTGTCATCTTCCTGAAATATCGCCCTGCGATAGAAGTCGCACCGGAAGACGCTAGCGCGGCACGGGCGGCGCCGGCAAGGCAGCGCGGAGGGACAAGGCGATGGCGAAGCGTGACCGCGGAACGACCCTCTCGCGTCTCCAGGCCGCCGCGCGGCTGTCGCGCACGGCGCTGGCGGCGCGGCTGATCGCGCACGGCTTCTATGCCGGCCAGGAGCAGCTGATGATCGCGCTGAACCGCGAGGACGGGCTGACGCCAAGCGAGCTCTCGAACCGCCTGGGCGTGCGCCCGCCGACCGTCACCAAGACGATCGGCCGCTTGCAGATGCAGGGCATGGTCGACAAGAGATCCTCCAACTCGGACCAGCGGCAGGCGCACATCTTCCTGACCGGCAAGGGCCGCGAGGCGATCAAGGCGATCGAGAAATCGATCCGCCGGACCGAGAAGCTCGCCTTCAAGGGCATCGACAAGAAGGAGCAGAAGGCGCTCCTGAAGCTGCTCGCCCGTATCGAGGGCAACCTTGCGGGCGCCGCGCCCGAAGCCGACGAGTTGGAGGAGGACGAGGCGGAGGTCGAGGCGGCGCCGTCCTGACCTGGGGCTCAAGCAGGGCAGCCATGCGCTGACGCGCTTGCATGGCGACCGCACCGGGGCCTAAAAGGCCTCGACACTCCTCCAGCCGGCCCCCTCATGCCTCCAGACCGTCCCGAGAGCGCGGCCCCGCTTTCAGCCATAGTCATGATGTTCGCGGCGGGTGTGCTCTTCACCTGCCTCGACACGGCTGCAAAAGTGCTGGTGCTGGAAGGGCTCGATGCGCGCTTCGTCGCCTGGGCCCGCTTTGCCGTGCATGTCATACTGGTGCTGGTGCTCTTCCGGGCCTGGGAGAATGCCCGCATCTTCCGCACCGGCAGCCTGCCGATGCAGGTCCTGCGCGCCGGATTCCTGTTCGGCTCGACCTTCTTCAACTTCATGGCGCTGATGACGCTGCAGCTCGCCGAGACGGTGTCGATCTTCTTCTTCGCGCCGATGGTGATCACGGCGCTCGCCGGACCCCTGCTCGGCGAATGGGCCGGCTGGCGGCGCTGGATGGCGGTCGCCGCCGGGCTGGTCGGCGTGCTGCTGATCACGAGGCCGGGCCTCGGCACCTTCGCCATCGGCCATGTCTACGCGCTCTGCTCGATGCTGAGCTACACCTTCTACGCGCTGATGACCCGGCACATGGGGGCGAGCGAGACGTCGCAAAGCCTGATCTTCTATTCGGCCGTCGTGCCGGTCGTCGCGCTGCTGCCGGTCGTCCCCGTCTACGGCGCGCTGCCCGAGAGCTGGACGAGCCTGGCGCTCCTTCTGTCGCTCGGCATTTTCGGCGGCGTCGGCCACTGGTTCATCATCAAGGCCTTCAAGCAGGCGACGGCGACCGCACTCGCGCCCTACCCCTACCTGCAGATGGTGTGGATGGTCGGCGCGGGCTATCTCGTCTTCGGCGACCTGCCCGACCTGTGGACGGTGGCGGGCGCCTCGATCATCCTGGCGAGCGGCCTCTATATCGTGCACCGCGAGCACCGGCTGCGGCTTGCGAGCCGCACCGCGCCCAACACCGAGACGGGCGAGCTGGCGAAAAAGCTTTGACCCTGCCGACCCCGATGGCATAACGGCCTAAACTGTTTAATTCGGCCGGGAGGGGGTTCTGGCACAGAAGATCAAGCTGTCGACGATCGCGGATTCGCTCGGCGTCTCGACCGCGACCGTGTCGCTCGCCCTGCGCGACAGCCCGCTTGTCGCGGACGCGACGCGCGACCGGATCAAGGAGCACGCCCGCGCGATCGGCTACATCTACAACCGGCGGGCCGCGAGTCTGCGGACCTCGCGCTCCGGCATCCTCGGCGTCGTCGTCCACGACATCATGAACCCCTTCTATGCCGAGATCCTGCGCGCGATCGAGATCGAGCTCGACCGCTCGCGGCAGACCTTCCTGCTCTCCAACCACTACGACCAGGTCGAGAAGCAGCGCACCTTCATCGACACGCTGCTGCAGCTCGGCGCCGACGGCGTGATCATGTCACCGGCGATCGGCACGCCCGTCGCCGACATCATGCTGGCCGAGGACAACGGCCTGCCGGCGGTGCTGGTCGCCCGCTCGGTCGAGGGGGCGGACGTGCCGGTCTTTCGCGGCGACGACGCCTACGGCGTCGGCCTCGCCACGCGCCACCTGATCGAGCTCGGCCACCGACGCATCGCGATGATCGGCGGCACCGATCAGACCTCGACCGGCCGCGACCGCTATCAGGGCTATGTCGCGGCGATGGAGGAGGCGGGGCTCGCCAAGCGCGCCGACTGGCGCATCGCCGGGCCGCGCACCAAGCAGGCGGGCTTCGAGGCGGCTTGTGCCTTCCTCGCCCTGCCCGACAAGCCGACGGCGGCAGTCTGCTGGAACGACCTCGTGGCGATCGGGCTGATGAACGGCCTCGCGCGCGAGGGGCTGACGGTCGGCCGCGACATCTCGGTGACCGGCTATGACGACCTCGAGGAGGCGGCAATCGCCATGCCCGCGCTGACCACCGTCTGGAACGGCCAGCGCGAGGTCGGCCGACGCGCCGCCAAGGCCCTGCTCGACCGGCTGAACGGCGTCGTCGTGAAGGGCGGGCAGGAGCTCATCAAGCCGGAACTGCACGTGCGCCAGTCGACGGCGGCGCCGGCCGAGAGGTAGGCGAGGGGCTTTTGCGATTCCCCCGCCTGAGCACGACGGCGGGGCTGGAGTGGTAAGCGGTCACGCCGATAGACCGCTGCCGATGGCAGCTAAAAGCGCCAAACCAGACGAAGACGCTTCAGCACAGCATTATGGTGGTGATCACGTGGCGTGCTGTTCAGGCGGCCCCACGATGCAACCTAGACCATGGTCGTGCCGCGATTTACAAAGTACTACTGGCCGGTCTTTCGGCGGTAGACCGTGGCGGGGCGATCACAACAGATGAAAACGATAAAGCCGAAACCAACCAAGGTGGCTAAGAAGGCGACGACGTTACGATCGAAGAAGAAGGTTTCGCCTGCAGTGACGAGCTTCATGAAACTCGTTGACCATTTCAGCTACCAGCAAGGCCCCTCTCCCAAATCGAAGGGTCTCACGAACTTCACTTTTTTCGCCGGGGCAGGCTTCTCAAAATCATGGGATCCTAAGGCCCCCGTGGGCTCCCAACTGTTCACACTTGACTCGTACGTCATCGAGAAGGTGGCTGATGTCGGGGCGCTATCGCGAATGTTCGGCCTTAGCGGAATGGGCGCAATTACCCCCGAGCAACTCCGACAGATCATCTACCAGATCGACATGTACGAAAAGTATCCAGATGTTCGCTCGCGCTATGTCGATGAGCAGAACCTACGGATGTTTCGGGGGGCGCTGCGAGCGGCCGTTCTCGACCGGTATGATAAGATCACGGATCTGAACTATTTTGACGCTGCATCGAGCAAATTCCCGGTTGCCTCACCAACGCCTCAGCAGCGAAACATCGTTGCCTTCTTCCGGCATCTTCATACGCGCATCGATGGGTCCCAAGGCCCGGCAGAGGGTGTGCGGACTCACTTCGTCACTACGAACTATGACTATGTCATTGAAACCCTATTTGACAACGTCTTGGGCGACGATGACTCGCACTTCCTCTACACTTACCGGGGATTCACGCCGACGCACATCGTCGGAGAACGCAACATGTCTCCCGTGCACGAACACTGGTTAGTGCAGCACTTGCTCAAGATTAACGGAGGCTTCGAAATCCTCCGACGTGATGATGGGTACGTACTTGACTATCGCCATCGCACACCGATCGAGGTGATCAACGATCCGCCGATCTTGATGCTGGCCTCGCGGGAACAGGACTATTCAGATCCGTACTTCAAAACGGTGTTTCCGAAGGTGGTCCGCTTGATGCGCGAAACCACGGTACTCGTGATCGTGGGATACAGTCTTCCGCCCGATGACGCGCTTATCAGATTTTTCCTGCGTCAGTTCGCCGAGGAGCCTGAGGACGGCCGAGGAAAGGTCATTTTCTACATCGGACCCGGCAGCGACAATCAAAAGCGGAAGGTGATAGAGGAAGTTTTCCCGTCGAAGTCGCTTGAGGATGCCCCCCATCTTATTTCGTACGACGGCGGCTTCGACGCATTTGCCGCAGAGTGCCTTCAACTTGCAGATCCGGACTTCAACTAATACCAAGCGTCATGGGGTTTGACCGACATGGGCCCATTGCCGCATCCCGATTGA
>VFQR01001007.1_pt1 | contig 25846 bp, 26 predicted proteins | sample 3512321 | NCBI WGS metagenome assembly VFQR01 (sample SAMN10412374, study PRJNA504923) | tailings metagenome | isolation source: Relicate 3 Philex TSF1 revegetated site | place: Philippines: Tuba, Benguet | collected 2017-08-29 | reverse complement strand
CAATGGCAGCCCAACCAGCCAAAATGCGCTTGACCCGAAACACAGATGCTCCCCCGCTACGCGGGGGAGGACCCAGGGGACCTCGGTGGCTCGATCAACGCAAGAAATCCAGCGCGGTCTCGGCCAGCCTCGGCTCGGCCATCATGGTGTAGTGGGTCACGCCGGGGAGGATGGCGAGGCGGTGGTGGTTCATGCCGGAGCCGTCCCACTGCGCATCCTGGAGGCCGCCGCCGAGGAGCTCGAAGAACTTCGCAACGTGGCTGGTGCGCACGGCGTCCCAGTCGCCGTAGACGAGCATGGTGGGGACCGACAGGCCGCCGATTTCACCCGACCAGTCATAGTCCTGGCCCACATACTGCATCTGGTCGAGCAGTTTGGGGAAGTTGGTCTCGGGGTCGGGGTTCACGGCAGCGAAGGCATCGTAGATCGGCGAGCCCTTCATGGCGTCGACGAGGCCGGCATTGATGGAGCGAATGCCCTGCTGGTTGTAGTCGTGCCAACCGGCAAAGGCGAAAGGCGCGGAGGCTACGACGAGGCGGCGCACCAGTTCGGGCCGGTCGAGCGCGAGGCGGAGGCCGGTGCTGCCGCCCATGGAGTAGCCGACGACGTCGACTTCGTCGTGCCCCAGCGCCGTGATCACCGCCGCGACGTCGGCGGCCATGGCGGCGTAGCTCATCGGACGGTCGAGCGGGCCGGTGCGGCCATGCCCCTGCGCCTCGATGGCGATGACTTCGCGGGAGGCGGCGAGGACATCCAGCACCGGACCGAAGGTCTCGATGGTCATCAGCCCGCCGTGGAGCAGAACAAGCGGGGCGAGCGACGAAGATCCGTGGCCATAGGTAGCGTAGTAGACTTCGCCGCCTTCGACGGGGACGGTGCCGGAGTTCATGATCATGGGCATTGCGGGTGCTCCTTGTTGGGCATGAGTGGTAGCGGGGATGAGCGCCGCTGTTAAGGCGGCGGTGGCGAGGGTGAGGACGGTGCGACGGAACATGGGTGGCTCCTGAGGTTTCGGGATGGCTTCGCCGGCGCCGTGGGCTGGCGTTGATTGCTTCATGGGGTGGAGCGCCCACTCCACCGCCTGCGGCGGTCCCCCTCCCCCGTCTGCGACAGGGGAGGATCAGAGGCGTGCTGCTAACTCGTCGTCGCGAGGAGCGCTGCGAGCTTGGCCCAGCTTTCGAGCGTGCCTTCGCGGAAGCCGCGGCGGATGACGGCGTCCCGGTTGGCGGCGGTGTCGAAATAGGCCTCGAGGGTGAGGCGCGTGCGGTTGTCGGCGAGGGCCACAAAGCTGATGACGCGGAGGAAGCTCGGCGGAGGGTTGTCGCCGAACACCGCGTCAGTGGCGGCCGCGTTGCGGTAGACGATGCGCTCGGGCGGCACGATCTCGATGAAGACGCTGTCGGCGGGATAGTCGCGACCGTCGGGGCCGCGCATGACGTGGTGCCAGCGGCCGCCTTCGCGGAAATCGAGTTCGACCACCGGGTTGGTGAAGCCCTTCGGCCCCCACCAGCGGGAGAGGTGGTAGGGGTCGGCGAACATCTTCCACACGAGGTCCCGCGGGGCATCGAACTCGCGCTCGATCTCGAGGCGGCGATCGTCCGGGATGAGAGCGAGGTCGGGCAGCATCAATCAGTCTTTCACGAGATCGGCGAGGATGGCGTCGATGACGGCGAAGCCATGCACCATGCCTTGTTCCATGCCCGAGGCCACCATGCCATCGCGATCCTCGATGCTGTCGAAGGTCGAAAGCGAGCGGTAGTGGGTCTTGCCGTCGGCCTCCTCGAAAGTGTGGGTTTCGAGCAGTGTCTTGCCGAAGAACATGTTCTCCATGCCGAAGGTCCAGACGAACTTTTGCGGCTCGTCCACCTCGCGGTACTCGCCGACGAAGATGTAGACGTTGCCGTCGGGATCGTGGCTCTCGATGCGCCACTTGCCGCCGGGCCGGACGTCGAAGGCGGTGATGAGGTTGTGGTGCCCTTCGATGCCCCACCAACGGGCGACATGCTCGGGCTCGGTCATCACCCGCCAGACGAGGGCGCGCGGGGCGTGGAAGGTGCGGGTGGAGACGATGATCGCCTCTTCAGCGGGAGTCTCTATCTTCAGGTCGGGCAAGGGCATTTCTGCCTCCATCAGGTGGATGAGATAAGCGGTGAGACGATCCATTTGCTCGTGCCAGAACCGGCAGCAGGCAACGAACCAGTGCCGCGACGGCATGGCTTCGCCGGTAGCCTTCCGCAGGGACCGGAAGGGAATGATCTTTGCTCCGTGCATGGCTGCCGGGACCGGGCGGTCAGTTCTTCGTGCCGCCGGGGTCCCCCTTCTGCAGGTCGGCCAGGTAGTCTTCGAGGCGGTCGAGGCTCTGGTCCCAGAAGCGGCGATACTCGCCGAGCCAGTCCGCGACTTCGGCCATCGGCGCCGCTTCGAGCCGGCAGGGGCGCCACTGGGCTTCCTTGCCGCGGGAGATGAGGCCGGCGTTTTCGAGCACTTTCAGGTGCTTGCTGACTGCGGCCAGCGACATGTCATAGGGCGCTGCCAGTTCGCTCACCGTCGCTTCGCCCCGCGTCAGTTGCGCGAGGATGCCGCGGCGGGTGGGGTCGGCGAGCGCCGAGAGCGTTGTGGAGAGACGATCGCTCATGGCCGGGCTCACGCTGCGGCGCGGGTGGTGGCGGCGCCGGAGAAGAAGCGCACCAGTTCCGGGGCGATGACCTCCGCCTTCACCTCGTGGCTCTGGCCGGGGAGCACGGCATGGCCGGCGCCGGGAATGGTCTGCGCGCAGAGGGTGGTACTGTCGACCAGCACCGGGAAGGTCTTGGTGCCGTGGATGGCGAGCGTCGGCACGGTGATGCGGCGCATGCGCTCGACAGGCGGCTCGAAGCCGTTCACCGCCGCCATGTCGAAGGGGAGGCTCGGCGCCTGGGGCGTCAACTGCTTCCACATCTTCGAGAACTTCATGGGAATGAGGAAGATCGACGGCATGCCGATCAGCTTGGTCATGAAGTAGGCGACGGCGTCGCCATACTTGCCCTCAGCAACCAGTTGCTGGACTTCGGCCTCGAAATTTGCCGGGACCTTCCGGGCCTTCGGGCCGACCATGTACGGCGGTTCGTAGAAGGCCAGACGTTTGACCGGCAGCCCGGCCGCGGCCGCCTCGATGGCGAGGCAGGCGCCAGACGAGAAACCGACGATGGAGGCGGAGCCGCCCGCCGCGGCGATCAGCGCCGAGAGGTCTTCCAGCTCGCGCGACACGCGGTAGTCCGTCGAGGGGCCGGAGTCGCCTCGGGCCCGGCGATCATAGTGATAGACGCGGAAGTGTTTGCCGAGTTCAGCGGCCAGCTTCGCCGTGGAGCCGAAATGGCGGCCACAAAGGGCGCCTTCGACAAGGATGACGGGCTCACCCGCGCCATAGATGTCGTAGGCGATGCGCGTGCCGTCGGCGGAAGTGATGGTGTGCATATGGCCGCTCCTGCATTTAACTGCCCAGTTGATAACCTATTGGTTTAATGCAGTCAAGAGGTGCCGCCTTTTGGCAGACATTGATCCAGATCAACGAAAAACCGGACGTGAAGCGCCAGAGTCGATGCAGATTTCCGGCGGCCCGATGGCCACGGCGGAAGGGGGTAGACGATGAAGACGATCCTGAGTGCGGTGCTGCTCGCGGCAGCAGGTATGGCGAGCCTCGGCGCAGCGAACGGTGAAGAACTGCGCGAGACGGCTCTGGAGCTGTTCAGCCCCCTGCCCTCGACGATTCCGGCGGTGGCGGACAATCCGATCACGCCGGAGAAGATCGCCTTGGGCAAGGCGCTGTTCTTCGATCCGCGCCTGTCGGCGTCGGGGGTGTTCTCGTGCAACTCCTGCCACAACCTGGCGACCGGCGGCGACGACAATCTCGAGACCTCGATCGGGCATGGCTGGCAGAAGGGCCCGCGCAACGCACCGACGGCGCTGAACGCGGTGTTCAACATCGCCCAGTTCTGGGATGGTCGCGCCGAGGACCTGAAGGCGCAGGCCAAGGGGCCGGTGCAGGCGGGGGTCGAGATGGCCAACACGCCCGAAGCGGTGATAGAGACGCTGACCTCGATGCCGCAATACATTGCGTGGTTCGAGGCCGCCTTCCCGGGCGAGGCAGACCCGGTGACCTTCGACAACATGGCCAAGGCCATCGAGGCGTTCGAGGCGACGCTGATCACGCCTGCCCCGTTCGACGCCTATCTCAACGGCAACGACGCGGCGCTGAGCGAGGTGCAGAAGACCGGGCTGCAGCTGTTCATCGACAAGGGCTGCGCCGCTTGCCACAACGGCGTGAATGTCGGCGGCAACGGCTACTTCCCGTTCGGGCTGGTGCAGAACCCCGGTGGGGACGTGCTGCCGGAAGGCGACAAAGGCCGGTTCGCGGTGACAGCGACGCCTGACGATTCGTATGTGTTCCGCGCGTCGCCGCTGCGCAACATCGCCGTGACGGCACCCTATTTCCACTCGGGCAAGGTGTGGGATCTCAAGGAAGCCGTCGAGATCATGGGGACGGCCCAGCTTGGCGAGGCGCTGGAGGAGGACGATGCCGTGGCGATCGTCGCCTTTCTCGAATCGCTGACCGGGCAGATGCCGGAGATCGTCTACCCGGTGCTGCCGCCGGAGACGGCAACGACGCCGCGTCCGGTGGGGGAGATCCTCAAATAGAACAGGTTGCCAGTCATGGTGACCGGGGCGCGGGGATTGCAGGCTCCGCGCCCGTTTTGTTTTGCGGCTACGGCCGAACGTTCAACCAATCACTGCAGCAGTTCGCGGACGCGGGCCAGGGCGCCGGTGAAGCCCCGCAGCGAGACGGCGAAGGGCGTTGCGGTGCCGCTGTAGGAATTGGTCGCGATGCGCAGCTGGGCGCCGGCGGTGAACTGCGGCAGGGCATCCGGCCCGATGCCGAACTGGACGACACAACCCTGCGGCAGGCAGGTGGCGAAAGGCAGCGGCGGCAGGGGCGCGTTTTCGTCGACCTGAAGCACGATGCCGCGCTGCAGATCGAGCCCGAAGGGCAGGATCAGCGTGCCGGCGACAGCTTCGCCATTGGGTGCCATCTCGGCCGTCAACATGCGCTGCCGAGTCTCGGCCTGCAATTGCTCCTGAATGAGCGCGCAGCCGACGCGCTGCTCCGGCGCCTGCACCTGGCAGCGGACCGTCCAGTCGCCATGCTGTTCGGTGAGCGCCGTCGCGCCGCCCGGCAAGGACGCATTCTGAGCAAGCGCTGGCGCAGCCAGCAGCAGGGTGGCAAGACAAATGAAAGATCGGCGCATCGGCCAGTAACTCCGGGATGAGCAATGGGCCCGGTGGCACGGAGCGCGGCGGGACCCGGGCGGATTTAGCCAACTCGGGCGACAGACCGCAATGGGCTAGATGCGGCTGAGCCCCGCCCGGAAACGGCGGGCGTTTTCGGCATAGTGCAAGGCGGAGGCCCGGAGGCGCTCAATCTCGGCCGCATCGAGACTGCGCGCGACCTTGCCGGGGGCGCCGATGACGAGGCTGTTGTCGGGGATCACCTTGCCTTCGGTGACGAGCGCCCCGGCACCGATCAGGCAGTTGCGGCCGATGACGGCGCCGTTGAGGATGGTCGCCGACATGCCCACGAGGCTGTTGTCGCCGATGGTGCAGCCATGCAGCATTGCCTGGTGACCGACGGTGCAGCCGCTGCCGACGACAAGCGGAAAGCCCATATCAGTGTGCAGCACCGCGTTTTCCTGGATGTTGCTGCCCTGCCCGACGGTGATGCGCTCATTGTCGCCGCGCAGGACCGCGCCGAACCAGATGCTGGCCTCCGCCGCCACAGTGACGGCGCCGATCAGCACCGCGGTGTCGGTGACGTAGGCGCTGTCGGCAAGGTCCGGAGCGAGGGCATCGAGCGCATAGATCGGCATGGGCGCGTTCCTTGTGGACGAAGTCATTTATTCACTAGCTTGCGGCCAGCTTCAGGCGAGGGCCGCGGCGACCAGCGCCTCGGCGTGCAGTTCGGTGGTGTCATAGGTGGGCAGCGGGCTCACGGCGTCGTCGATCAACAGCCCGATCTCGGTGCAGCCGAGGATGACCGCTTCCGCCCCACGGGCGGCGAGCCGGCCGATCGACTCGACATAGATGCGGCGGGACTCCTCGCGGATGATGCCGCGGCAGAGCTCGTCGTAGATGATGCCGTTGAGATTGGTGATGCCCACATCGGGCACCAGCACCTCGAGCCCGCGCTGTTCGAGCCGCTCGATGTAGAAGCGCTGCTCCATGGTGAAGCGCGTGCCGAGCAGGCCGATGCGCTGCATGCCGTCGGCAAGGAGCGCGTCCGCCGTCGGGTCGGCGATGTGGAGAAAGGGCACTGCGATGGCGGCCTCTATGGCAGGGGCGCAGATATGCATGGTGTTGGTCGCAAGCCCGACGATTTCGGCCCCCTGCGCCTCGAGGCCGGCGGCGATGGCGGCGAGGCGCCGGCCGGCACCCTCCCAATCCGCGGCACGCTGCAACGCCTCGATGGGGGCGAAATCGACCGAGTGCACGATCACCGACGCCGAGTGCAGGCCGCCGAGGCGCCGGGCGGTGGCGCGGTTGAGGATGGCATAGTAGTGGGCGGTCGATTCCCAGCTCATGCCGCCGATGAGGCCGATGGTCTTCATGCGCCATGCTTAGCCCAGCGGCGACGGATCGCAAAGCGCCCCCGCGCGGACATCGTTCGGGGCATGCTATGGCAGGTAGAGCGCCCATCGCGGAGACCATGATGTTCGTCGTCGAGCTGTTCCTGCCGCTGGAGAAACCGGACGGCACGCCCATTCCCCTCGCCCTGTTCGAGCGGGTGAAGGGCGAACTCACCGACCGCTTCGGCGGCGTCACCGCCTTCCTGCAGTCGCCGGCGGAGGGGGCGTGGAAGCCGCGGAGCCGCGACGTGATCCACGACCGCGTCGCGATCTTCGAGGTGATGGTGGACGATGTCGACACCAGCTGGTGGCGCGCCTACCGGCAGGCGCTCGAGGTGGAACTCGAGCAGGAGCAGGTGCTGGCGCGGCTGTATCAGGTGACGGTGCTGTAGGACCTCAGCTCAGTTCCACCAACTGGCCGCGGTCGCGCAGTTCCATGCCGAAGCCGGGTGCATCGGGGATGGCGATGACGCCGTTCTCGGGCAGCGGCTCGCCGACGAAGAGATCGCCGAATACCGGCCGGATGCTGCGGCCATCGGGGCTGGCGGCGACATATTCGCAAAGCGGCGGGCCGCTCTGGGTGGCGACGAAATGGTAGGAATAGGGCCCGCTGCCATGCGGGATGACCGGCAGGTCGTAGACCGAGGCATGGGCCGCGATGCGGAGCAGCTCGGTCATGCCGCCGACCCACATGACGTCGGGCTGCAGCACGTCGAGCGTCCGCTCCTCGATCAGCCGCCGCATGCCGTAGCGGGTGTATTCGTGCTCGCCGGTGGTCCATTTCAGCGTCGGATGCGCCTGGCGCAGCTGGCGGAAGCCCTCGACGTCCTCGGGCGAGAGCACCTCCTCCCACCAGTAGATGTCGAGGTCGCGGCAGGCTTCGGCGAGGCGGATGGCATAGGGCACGGTGAGCGACATGTAGCAGTCGACCATCAGCGGGAAGCCGGGGCCGACGGACTGCCGATGGGCGGCGAGGAAGGCGACGTTGGCTTCGAGCCCGGCCTCGCCGTCGAAATGGCTGTGCGGCAGCGGCACCTTGGCGCCCCAGAAGCCGAGCGCCTTGACGGCGTCGGGGGCCGGGCCGGTGCAGTAGAGTTCGACGGTTTCGCGAGTGCGGCCGCCGATGAGATTGTAGACCGGCTCGCCGCGCACCTTGCCGAGCAGGTCCCACAGGGCGAGATCGACGGCGCTGATGGCCATGATCGGCATGCCCTTGCGGCCATAAGGGAGCGAGGCGCGGTGCAGCTGATCCCAGATCAGGTTGGTGTTGCGGGCATCCTCGCCGACGAGGAAGCGGCTGAAATGGTGGCGGATGAGCCAGGCGGCGGGGGCACCGCCCGTGCCGGTGGCGACGCCGACCTTGCCCTCCTCGGTCTCGATCTCGACGACGATCGAGCCCAGCACCCCGATGCCCCAGCTGGAGCGGCGCTCGCGATATTTGGCGTAGCCCGACATGGGGTTGGAGATGAGACTGTCGACCAGCCAGTGGGTCGCGCCGCCCTGCTGGAAATAGTCGCCGCCGGTGGCCGTGGGCGCGACGGTGAAGACGCGGATGGCGGCGATGCGGAAGGATGGGCTCACGGCAGGTAGAACACGCGCTTGAGCGGCACCTGCACCGGCACATTGTCCGGATGGGTCTGCATGATGTCGCGCATATGCGCCCACCAACGCTTCATGATCTCGGTGTCGGGCAGCCGATCCATGGTGTGGTCGTCGCTGCGGGTGAGGATGCCGAACAGGTGGTTGTCCTCGGGGTCGAGCCAGATGGTGTAGTCGGACACCCCGGCGTCCTTCAGCGCGGTGACCAGCTCGGGGAAGATCTCGTCGTGGCGCTTCTCGTATTCGGCGGCCTGACCGGCGAACAGGTTCATGCGGAAGGCGATGCGCTCGGGCATGGGTCAACTCCCCTTTGCGGCCGTCTGGGCCATGGACTGTATCGTGGTGTCGCGGACGTGTTCGAGGTGGCGGCGGTAGGCATCGGCCGCGGCGTCGGCGTCATAGGCCATCACCGCCTCTGCCACTTCGATATGCTGGGCCACGCTCTTTTCGATGACGCCCGGCGCGGCGCTGGCGATGCGGCGGACATCGAGGCCGACGTCGTAGAGGCCCTGCGAGACGGCGAAAAGCAGCGAGTTGCCGCCGCCATTGTTGAGCGCCTGGTGGAACTCGATGTCGAGCAGGCGGAAGGCGACGGGATCGGCATGGAAGGCGCGGCCGTCGACGGCGAGCTTCAGAATGCGCTGCCGCAGTTCCGGCGAGGCGCCGAGCGTGCAGCGCCGGACGAGCTCGATGTCGATCAGGGCGCGGGCCGCATAGTGCTCGTGCACGTCGAAATCGGCCACCGAGAGCATGAGGTTGAAGGGGGCGACGAGCCGTGACGGCGAAAGGTCGGTGACGGTGTAGCGGCCGCCCTGCCGGCTTTCCAACAGCCCCATCAGGGTCAGCGCCTTCAGCGCCTCGCGCAGGGGCGGGCGGGAGATGCTGAAGGCGATGGTCATCTGCGCCTCGGTGGGCAGCCGATCGCCGGGCCTCAGATTGCCGGACTTGATCATCGCCATAATGCGGTTGGCGACCTGCTCGGAAATCGACCGGCGTTCAAGGACAGGCCCGCCGAACCCCGCACGCCCGCTCGCCGGACGGCCGGCGATCAGGTCGGAGAAGGCGTCGCCTTCCGTTTCGGTGCCGGGGGCCGGCTTTGCCTCAAGGCCGCTCACATCGCCGCCCCGTCAGAGCCCCAGCCGATAGAAGCGGTTGGCGTTGTCGCGGTAAATGGCGCGGGTTTCGCTCTCCGTCAGGCCCAGATCGGCAAAGGCGCGATCTAGAATGGCGACCCATTCGGGGATGTTGGTGGCCTGCAGCAGGATGGGGTAATCGGCCGCGAAGATGGTGCGCACGGGCCCGAACGCCTCGAGCGTCGCCGTGATATAGGGGCGGAGATCCGCCTCCTGCCAGTCCGGGCCGGCATAGGGCGGCAGATCGGAGAGCTTGACGTACATGTTGGGGTAGCGGGCGAGGTCGGCCATGTCGTCGCGGAACTGGTCGATGGCGCCCTGAGCGATGCCGGGCTTGCCGCAATGATCGAGGATCATCGGCACGCCGGACGAGATCTGCGGCACGAACTCCCGGATGATGTCCATCTGGGTGTAGTTGGGGTTGATGTCGAAGCTCCAGCCGAAGCGTTCGAGCAGGTTGACGCCGGCGATGAAATTGTCGCTCAGCGTCAGGGCGCGGGGATCGGGATCGAACTCCATGATGCGGCGAATGCCGCGCACCGTCGGGTGGTTGTCGCGCATCTGATCGAGCAGCGGCAGTGCGGCCTCGCCCCATTCGAGCGGCGCCATGGGGATGATGGCGCGGATGCGGGGGTCGCGCCGGGCCTCGTCCTCGACGAACTCGATTTCCTCGATGTACTGGCCGCCCCCGTCCCAGAAATCGGCGTAGCATTCGAGAAACACCATGGCCTCTACCTCGACGGCGCCGCAGGCCGCGCGATAGTCCTCGACGTGGTAGGGGTGGCCGAACAGCGGATGGCCATCGAAGGCGCTGTATTTGAGCCGCGTCTGATCCCAGACATGCAGATGGGTGTCGATGATCGGGAAATCGGGCAAGGCAGCCTCCTCAGTTCGCCAATAGCGGAGATGCGGGGCGGAGCGTCCGTGGGCCGAACACTCGGCCGCGCATCACGCCGAGCGGACGACCCGAAACACACGCCGACGCGCTTTGCCTCGCCAACCGGCCGCATGCGGGAGCGGCAATGCCGCGCGCCATGGTCACTCGCTTCCTCCCTGGCCCCTGCCTCACTTCAGTGGACGGCTATGTGGACCATACCCAGAATTGCGATGGGAGAAAAACTTGTCAAACTAATTTTTGTCTGACAAGTTGATCAGACCGAAGAGAGCGGCAGGTGAAGCCGCCCATCGTCCAGAGGGAGGTTTTTGCCGTGGCACTCAGTGTTTCGGAACGCCGCAAGGTCGGCAGCACTCAGCTCGAACTGCCGGTGTTCGGCTTCGGGTCAGCGCATCTGGGCGAACTCTACGGCAAGGTCGACGAGGCGGACTCCCGTGCGACGCTCGACGCGGCCTGGGATGTCGGGGTGCGGTTCTACGATACGGCGCCCTGGTATGGGCGCGGGCTGTCTGAGCATCGGCTCGGTGGGTTCCTGCGTACCAAGCCGCGGGAAGATTTCCTGATCACCACCAAGGTCGGACGCCAGCTGGTGCGCCCCAAGGATCCGGCCAGCTTCGACCGCTCGCCCTGGAAGGGCGGGCTGAAATTCGAGGTGCTGTGGGATTATTCCTATGACGGCATCATGCGTTCCTATTCGCAGGCGCTGCAGCGCCTCGCGCTCGATACCGTCGATGCGCTGGTGATCCACGACCTCGACGAGGCCTATCACCAGCCCGACGCCTTTGCGGCGCACCAGAAGGCTCTGCGGGACAGCGGCATGAAGGCGCTGGCCGAGCTGAAAGCGTCCGGCGACATCAAGGCGTTCGGCATGGGGATCAACACGGACTCCGCGCTCGAAAATGTCGCGAGCCAGGTGGACCTCGATTTCTGCCTCGTCGCGATGCCCTATACGCTGCTCGACCAGCGCAGCCTCAACCGCGGCATGGCGGCGCTCGCAAGGCGCGGCGCCTCGGTGATCATCGGCGCGCCGTTCGCCTCGGGCATTCTCGTCACCGGTTCGGCGGGTCCGGCACATTACGGCTACGCCAAGGCACCGGCCGAGGTGCAGGAGAAGGTGCGCGGCATCGAAGCGGTGGCCAAGGCCCATGGCGTATCCCTCCCCGCGGCGGCACTGCAATTCGTGCTGGCGCACCCGATCGTTTCCTCGGTGATCCCGGGAGCGGCGCGGCCAAGCGAAGTCGAGCAGAACGTCGCCTCGCTCGCCGCCCCGATCCCGGCGGACTTCTGGGCCGAACTCAAGGCCAAGCAGCTGATCGTCGGCGACGCGCCGGTGCCGCAGGCCGCCGGGGCCTGAGCCATGGCAGCGGCTCCGACGCCCCTGCTTTCGGCACGCGGCATCTCGAAGTCCTTTGCGGGCGTCGAGGTGCTGCGGGACGTCGATCTCGACCTGATGCCGGGCGAGATCCATGCCCTGCTCGGCGAGAACGGGGCGGGGAAGTCGACCTTCGCCAAGATCGTCGCGGGGGTGCATCGGCCGACACGCGGGACGCTGACGCTCAACGGCGTGGCCGTCGACATCGCCAGCCCCATTGCAGCGCAGAAGCACGGCATCACGCTGATCCACCAGGAGCCGATCTCCTTCCCCGACCTGTCGGTGGCGGAGAACCTCGTGCTCGGGCGGCAGCAGGGCGCGCCGCTGAGCCCGGTGCCGTGGAAGGAGATGGCGCGCTCCGCCAAGGCGCTGCTCGGACTGTTGGGGGTCGAGATCGACGTCAACCGGCCGATGCGCGGCCTCTCCATCGCGGACCAGCAGATGGTGGAAATCGCGCGGGCGCTGGCGTCGGACAGCCGGCTGATCATCATGGACGAGCCGACGGCGCCGCTGACGCCCAAGGAAGTGGAGACGCTGTTCGGGATCGCGCGGCGGCTGCGCGACGAAGGGCGCACCATCATCTTCATCTCGCACCGGCTGGAAGAGGTGCGGGCGCTGTGCGACCGCGTCACCATTTTCCGCGACGGCAACAAGGTGGCGACCGACAGCATCGGCGTGTTGAGCGATGCCGACATCATCCGGCTGATGATCGGGCGGCCGCTGAAGGAATACATGCACAAGCACAGCTCGCGGATCGGCGAGGTGGCGCTCAGGGTCGAGGGGCTGACGCTTCCCGGCGTGTTCCGCGACATCAGCTTCAGCGTGCGCAAGGGCGAGATCGTGGGGCTCGGGGGCCTCGTCGGCGCCGGGCGGACGGACGTCGCCCGCGCCATCTTCGGCATCGCACCCGCCGAGAGCGGGCAGATCGAGATCAACGGCAAGCCGGTGCGGATCAGCGACCCGGCGGAGGCTATCGCGCTCGGCCTCGCCTTCGTGCCGGAGGATCGGGCGGTGGCCGGCATCTTCCGCACGCTGTCGGTGGAGCAGAACATCTCGGCTGCGATCCCCAATCGGATCGCGCCCAAGGGCATCATCCGGCGGGCGGTGGAGAAGGCGTTTGCGCGGGACTCGGTGCAGAAGCTGCGCATCCGGCTGGCCTCGGTGAACCAGCCGATCGGAGAGCTTTCGGGCGGGAACCAGCAGAAGGCGATCCTCGCGCGCTGGCTGCTCGCCGACCCCAGCATCCTCATTCTCGACGAGCCGACGCGCGGCATCGACATCGGCGTCAAGGCCGAGTTCTACGAGATGATCGGCGATCTCGCCGACCAGGGTCGCGCGATCCTGTTGATCTCGTCGGAACTGCCGGAACTGCTGGCGCTGTGCGATCGGGTGCTGGTGATGTCGGAAGGGCGGCTGACGGCGGACCTGCCGCGCAGCACGGCGACGCAGGAAGCCATCATGTATGCCGCCGTGCCGCGGTCGAGCAGCGAGGAGCAGGCCGCATGAACACGCTGCGCAGCATCCTGCTGAGGCGCGAGGCCGGCATCGCGGTGATGATCGTGCTGTTCTGCCTCGCGGTCGGGCTCTACAAGCCGCAGTTCTTTTCGGTGAACCAGTTGCGGGTGATCCTGCTGCTGGTGCCGCTGGTGATGATCGCGGCCATGGGCCAGATGCTGGTGCTGGTGGCACGGCATGTCGACCTCTCCATGGGCTCGATGCTCGGGCTCTCGGCGATGATCACCGGCATGATGTTCCGCGACATGCCGGAGATTCCGTGGCAGCTGGGTTTCGTCGTCGCCATCGGTACCGGCGCGCTGCTCGGGCTGGTCAACGGCACACTGGTGACGGTGTTCAAGCTGCCGGCGATCATCGTGACGCTGGGGACGCTGAACCTTTATCGCGGTCTCACCTTCATCGTCTCCAATGCCAGGCAGGTCGACCGGCAGTTCATCCCCACCGACCTCAAGACGATGAGCCAGACCTCGCCGATCTTCGGCATTCCGTGGATCATCTTCATCGCCTTCGGCGTCGCGATCCTCGCCTACTGGTTCGCCATGCACACGCGGGTGGGCCGGCAAATCTATGCGCTGGGTTCGAACCCGGTGGCGGCACCGCTGCGCGGCATCAAGGTGACGCAGGTGACGCTGCTGGTGTTCACCATTGCGGGGGCGCTGTCGGGGCTCGCCGGCATCCTCTATGCGAGCCGCTGGGGCTTCGTGAACCCCTCCAACACCGGCTTCGGCTTCGAGTTCCAGGTGATCGCGGCCGTGGTGATCGGCGGCGTGTCGATCAATGGCGGGGTGGGCAGCGTGCCGGGCGTGGTGCTGGGCGTGCTGCTGATGGGGTGCGTTTCCTCGGCGCTGCCGCTGCTCGGCATCCCCGGCACGGCGCAGGCCGCCATCTATGGCGCGGTGATCCTCGTCGCCTTGCTGATCGACCGCTCGGTCCGTCAGCAAGGCATCGTCAGTCTCAAACGGGTGCGGGCATGAGCATGGCAGAGGGCACCCCGACGACCAATATCGCCGGCCGCGAGGCGGCGCCGCCTCGCCCGCTGTGGCACGTGATCCTCGTCCGTCCCGAGACGATGACGCTGGTGCTGCTGATCGTGGCGGTGATCGTTGCGAGCCAGCTGTCGCCGTTCTTCCTCGATGCGAACTACATCCTGCGCAGCTTCACGCTGTCGGCGGAGTTCGCGTTGGTGGCGCTGGTTTTGACCATGGTGATCATTGCCGGCGAGATCGACCTCTCCGGCGCGGCCAATATGGCGCTGTCGGCGTGCCTGTTCGCCTTTGCCCAGTCCTCGGGCGTGCCGATGCCGCTCGCGATCCTCGTCGGACTGCTGGCCGGGCTGGCGATGGGGGCGTTCAACGCCTTCATGGTGATCCGCCTGCAGCTGCCCTCGATCATCGTCACGATCGGCACGCTGACGCTTTATCGCGGGCTGGCGCAGATCATCGCGGGCGACCGCTCGATCCGCGTGCCGGACTGGTTCATCGGCATCGACAAGGTGATGGTGCTGGGCATCCCCCTGCCCGTGGTGGTGTTCGTGCTGGCGGCGCTGGCGCTGGGGCTGGTGCTGGCCGGGACCATATTCGGGCGCCAGATCTACCAGATCGGCACCAATGAGGTGGCGGCGCGGCATGCCGGCATCCGCTCGAGCCGGATCAAGCTGGTGCTGTTCCTGTTGATCGGCGTGGTGGCGGCGATTGCCGGCATGATGACCGCCTCGCGGCTCGGTTCGGTGCGCTACGATCTGGGGCTCGGCGGCGAGTTGCAGATGGTGCTGATGGCCATGCTGGGCGGCACCTACATCTTCGGCGGACGCGGCACCATCCTCGGCACCTTCCTCGCGGCCTGGCTGCTGGTGGTGGTTTCGACGGGAATGACCGTCGCGAACCTGCTGCCGGCGATCCAGCTGACCGTGCTGGGCGTGCTGCTGATCGTCGCCATCATCGCCACGAATTTCATCTATTCCCGCACCCAAAGGTAGCGGGGGCAACGCCGAGCAACGGCAACTCAGGAGGAAACGACGTGATCAAGACATCTCTGGTGGGTCTGGCGCTGGGCCTGACTCTGACGACGGGCGTGATCGCGCAGGACGCGTTCTCGATCGTCTATATCGGCAAGAACACCGGTAACCCGTATTTCGACTCGATCACCGGCGGCTTCGTCGACGCGTGCGCCGAGATCGGCTGCCAGTTCGAGTTCGTGGCACCGGCGACGGCCGAAGCCACCTCGCAGATCCCGTTCATCGAGGCGCAGATCCAGCGCGGCGTCGACGTGATCGCCATCGCCCCGAACAGCCCCGACGCGCTGAACCAGGTGTTCCAGTCCGCCCGCGACGCCGGCGCGCTGGTGATCACCGTGAACGGCGACATCACCGGGAACGAGCAGTATCGCGACGCGACCATCCTGCCTGTCGACTTCAGCGTGGTCGGCAAGGACCAGGTGGAGATGGTCGGCTCGCTGATCGGCTATGAGGGCGAGATCGCCATCCTCTCGGCCACCACCGAAGCTCCCGACCAGAACTACTGGATCGAGGGCATGAAGGAGACGCTGGCGAACGATCCGAAATACGCCAACATGACGCTGGTGGCGACCGTCTATGGCGACGACCAGCCCGAGAAGTCGACGGCGGAAATGGAAGCGCTGCTCGCCAATTACCCCAACCTCAAGGGCGTGATCGCGCCGACCACGGTGGGCATCGCCGCCGCTGCGCAGGTGGTGCAGAGCCGCGGCATCGCCGACCAGGTGAAGGTGACCGGCCTCGGCCTGCCGAGCGAGATGCGCGACTTCATCAAGGACGGCACCGTGACCGCCTTCCAGCTGTGGTCGCCGTACAACGAGGGCGTGCTGGCGGCTCACTTCGCCAAGGGCGTGCTGGATGGCTCGATCCAGAACGAAGTCGGCGGCACGTTCGAGGTGCCGAATCTCGGGACCATCACGATCAACGAGTTGAACGCGATGAACACCCAGGCGGAACTGACCACCTTCAACATCGACAATATCGACGACTTCAACTTCTGATTGTTGTCAAACACACGGGCCCGGCACTGTGCCGGGCCCGACTCCATTGCCACCTTCCACCGACATTGAGCGGGGCACAGCACCCCGGAGCCAAACATGAACAGCTATGACTTCACCGACCGCGTCGCCATCGTCACCGGCGGCGGACAGGGCATTGGCCTTGCCGTGACCGAGCGGATGCTCGCGGGTGGCGCCCGGGTGTCGGTGTGGGATCGGGACCAGGCGCTGGTCGATGGTCTCGCCAGCAAGCATGGCGCGGATCGCGTGCTGCCGCTCAACGTCGATATCGGCGACCTCGCGGCGGTCGAGGCCGCGACGGCCGCGGTGAAGGCGCGGTTCGGGCGCATCGACATTCTGGTCAACAATGCCGCGATCGTCGGGCCGAACGCCAATACGTGGGAGTACCCGCCGCAGGCGTTCATGGACGTGGTGCATGTGGGGCTGGTGGGCACGTTCTTTGTGTCGCGCAGCGTGATCCCGCACATGATCGCCGCCAACTACGGGCGGATCGTCAATCTGAGCTCGGTGGCCGGCAAGGAAGGCAATCCCGGCGCGCCGGCCTATTCGGCGACCAAGGCGGGCGTGCTGGCGCTGACCAAATCGATGGGCAAGGAACTGGCGACGCACAATATCGCCGTCAATGCCGTGACCCCGGCCGTGGCCAAGACCACGATGGCGCTGAGCCAGGCGCCGGATTTCCTCAAGATGATCCTCTCGAAGATTCCGCGTGGCCGCATGCTGGAGCTGTCGGAAGCGGCGGCGATGATCTGCTGGCTGTCCACGGAGGAGAACTCCTTCACCACCGGGGCGGTGTTCGACCTTTCGGGCGGACGGGCGACCTACTGAGGCCAACGCCGCTACTCATTTGGAGCGGGCGGTGTAGACGCCATCCCAATCGGGGGATGGCGGGTCGGTGCGGAGCGCTGCGATGCGCTCGGCGTAAAGGTCGTAGAGCTTGTCGAGTTCGCCCTCGCCATGGGCACGGGCCCGGGCGAGAGCCGCATCGGCGGCATCGGCATCGGCCCGGCGATAGGCGGCGATGAGTTCGGCATGGTCGGCAAGATGCGCGCGGAAAGCGGGCGTCGCGGCGCGCCCGGCATCGCCCAGGAGCGCGTGGATGGGGAGCGGCTCGGCGCGGCCGACCACGCGCACCAGATCGACTTCGACGAAGGCGAGATCGGCAGCGGCGGCACGCGTCGGATCGGTGACGAGGATTGTGACGCCATAGGCTTTGGTCTGGCCCTCGATGCGGGAGGCGACGTTCACGCCGTCGCCGATGGCCGAATAGGAGAAGCGCTGCGCCGAGCCGAGATTGCCGACGCAGCAGGGGGCGGTGTTGAGGCCGATGCCGACCTTGAGCGGCATGTCGCGACCGGCATTTAGCCGATCGAGCGCTGCGACCATTTCGAGCGCTGCGAGGCAGGCCTTCCGCTCGTGCTCGGCGACATCGAGCGGTGCGTTCCAGAAGCACATGATGGCGTCGCCCATATACTTGTCGATGGTCCCCTCGGAGGCGAGGAGGATGTCGGTCATGGGCGTGAGGAAGCCGTTGAGCAGCGCGGTGAGTTCGGTCGGGTTCATCTTTTCGGAGAGCGAGGTGAAGCCGCGAATATCGGAGAACAGCACCGTCAACTCGCGCAACTCGCCGCCGAGCGCGAGCGCCTCCGGATTGGCGGCCAGCCGCTCGACCATGGTGGGCGAGAGATAGCGCGCGAAGGCGCCGCGGACGAATTGTCGCTCGCGGTCGGCGAGGAGGAAGAGCACCGGCGTCGTGACGAGGAACAGCAGTGCCACGGCCAGCGCCGGCAGCAGCGGATCGAGCAGCCATTGCTGGGCGGAGAACGCCCACCATGAGGCGGCGAAGGCGACGAACAGCAGGACAAGGGCAACGCCGGAGGTCATGAGCGCGCCGGCGCGGCTGGCGATCAGCAACAGCAGCAGCCCGAGCAGGGTGGCGGCGGCGATCTCGGCCCCCGGCGCCCAATCGGGGCGGGTGAGGAAGACCTGCCCCACCACCTGATCGATGATTTCGGCATGCACGCGCACGCCGGCGGTGGCGTAGCCCATGGGGACGGCCACGATATCGCGGAGGCCTACGGCGCTGGTGCCGACGAGGACGATACGGCCGCCGACAGCTTCGGCGAGGGTGGGGATATCGTGCTGCAGCACGTCGATGGCCGGGACCGTGGGCATGCCGGGGAGGCCGGAATAGTAGATCCAGAAATCGCCCATCGGGCCGGTCGGCACATCGAGGGCGCCATCGCGCAGCGCCACCATGGCCGGGCGGCCCGTATCGGCTTCGCCGCTGGCGCCCGTGGAGCGGACGATGTAGCTGCCCGCCCCCTGCGCGACGCGCAGCGCCTCGAGGCCGAGCGAGGGGTAGAGCTGGCCCTGGGCGTGGAACAGCAGTGGCACGGTGCGCACGACGCCATCGGCGGCGGTGGGGAATGAGAAGGAGCCGATCCCCTGGGCCGGCGCCGTGATCTCCGGGAGATTGCCGATGCCGCCGGAAAAGGGCGGCAGATAGCTCCGCGGATCGGCGCCCGCGAAGGCGAAGCCACCCTTGGCCGGCGGGAGCGCTGCGGAGGTTTCGTTGCTGATGGCGATGCCGAGGGTGACGCTGTTGCGGGCAATGGCGGCGGCGAGCAGTTCGTCATTGCTCAGCGTGCCGGGCGGCAGCGAGACTTCGGCACCAGCGCGCCGCAACTCCTCGGCCTGCAGTGCGACCGAGGTGCGGTCGGCTTCGGGAAAGACGATGTCGAAGGCGATGGTGGCCGCACCGGCAGCGCCGAGCCGATCGACCAGATCGGCAAGGATGCTGCGCGGCCAGGGCCACTGACCGAGTGCGGCGATGGAGGCTTCATCGATATCGACCACGGCGACGGGGGCGCCGGCTTCCTCGCGTGGCAGGAGGCGCTGGTAACTGTCGAAGACCAGGTTACTGAGGCGGTCGAGGGCCGGACGCTGCACTGCCCCGAAGGTCAGCACGGCGGCTAGAGTGGCGAGGCCGGCCAGCCAGACGGCGAGGGCGCGCAGCCGATCGGCCCGGGAGCGGGCACGGCGAGTCAAAGCGGCGGCACCCTAGGCGGTTTCACGTCTAGATTGAATCGTTGCTCCGGGCACACCTGGCTCTCAGTCCGGTGGCTCCCACCCCCACCCTTGATCCCTCCCCAAAAGGGGAAGGGTGACGACTGCAGCGTCGGTGCGTCGGCCCAAACGTGAAATGGTCTAGCTATCATGGAGGGGTGGGCGTGAAGCGCTCACCCATGAACACGCCGCCGACCGTGTAGTCGGGCAGGCTCGGCTCGCCGGCGTAGTTCCACTCCTCGAACCCCCAACTGCCGATAACGCCGGCAGCAACCGAGTTGCCGCGATTGGCGAACGCGCCCTGCATGAAGCCGTAACCCTCGACCATTGTATCGTAGTCATATTGCTCGAAAGTGCCTGAAAAGGTCGTGTTGCCGGTCAGCGTTTCCAGATCGAAGGCGAAGGACCTACCGCCAGAGACACGTTCACGTTATTGACGATACCGACGGCGTCACCGCGGAAATGGGCGTTGATGTTGGACTCAGACTGACTTGCGAGGTTCTGTAGCTGGGCACTCGTCGTGAGGTTGCCGGTGACCCACATGGCCTCGATGTCTATATCGCCCAGTTCGCCACTCAGGCCGTTCCGCGGAATATCTTCCAGCGAAAAGCCCCAGAAGCCCCAACGCATGAATTGGGAGCAGGTCTGACAATCGAGCTCCAGGTCCGCCACCTCCTGCGGATCAAGATAGGTTGTGTAGTCCTTCAAGTAAGCGCTGGTGGCAACATAGCGGATCGGGCTGCCGTCTACCTCGAAGGCCACTTCTCCGGAACCGTCCGTGCCAAGATAGTAGCCGTAGGTGACGCACTCGGCACCACAGCTGTAGCTGAGAATCGCCAAGGGCATCCTGATGCTAAGCGGCACACCGTCCGGCCCGAAAGCCACCGTCGTGGGCTGCACCTCGCCAGTGAAGAAATCGACCAAATTCGCGAAAGGATTGCGATCGTAGTCGATGCCGTACTCGGTCTCAGATTCCGGATCGTATTCGTTATCGTAGGACCACGGAAACGCGGTGTATACGACACCGCCGACGAAGCCCTGCGACATCTGATTGTTGAGGATGAAGTTGCGCAGCTGGTCGTAGGCTGCGACGGCCTCCAGCAATTGCCGGGTTTCGCGCTCGTTGAGGGGGGCAGCCGGCGGGTTGGCGGGCTTGTTGTTCTGCGCCACTTCCGAGCGGGAGACGTCGCCATCGCCGGGGCCCTTGCCGGCGCCGCCGCTGGTACCGGGCTGGCCGGACAAGGCGGCCTGGATCTGGCTGCCCCAGCCGGGCGGGGTTTTCATCACCTCGAAGGCGCCGTTCTGCCCCAGGACGAGCGAATAGCCGGCAGCGTACAGCCGACCGAGCAATTGCTGGCCATCCGCGAGGGTCACCTCGTTGCCGAACAGCATATCGATATGCGGTGGCGTGCCGGGGGGCGGGTCGAGCACGACATCGACCATGGCGCCACGAATGCCCATGGTGCCGACCGGGGTGTTCAGCGTCACGCCGTTGTCGGTCTTCGAGGTCTGGCCGCCGATGAAGCGGAGCACGCCCTTGGTGAAGCTGGCGGTGACTTCGGCCGTGCCGGCGCCCGGATTGTAGACGAAGGAATCGATGGTGAGATCGGAGTTCGGGCCGACCATGAAGGTGGTGCCATCGGCCAAGAGGATCTGCACGAGCCCCTCGCCGCTGGTCTGGATGCGCTCGTTGAAGATGATGCTGTCGCCCAGCGCGATGGTGCGGACATTGCCACCCAACGCACCCGTCGCCTGCGGATTGACCGCGGCCGTGACGCCGACATTGACTTCCGCCGCTGCGGTCCCGGCGAGCCCCAGGACTGCAAGTGCTGCTATGGCGAAACGGCGCATGGTCAGAACTTCTTGCTGAGGCCGACGCTGGCGGCCAGGTTGTCGTAATTGCTCATGTCGTAATTGGAGTCGGAGAGGCTGTAGGTCAGGCTGGAGTTGAGCGCCAGCTGGTCGACGATGGGGATGATGACGCCGGCGGAAATGAAGCTGACGGTCCTCACCTCGGCATCGGTCGAAACCACCGGATCGGCGGCATCGGCCACCCGGTACTGCGTGCCGCCGCTGACGGTCAGCGCCCAGTCCTCGCCGCCATCGACGGGAGAGTCGAGCGAGAAGATGAGGCCGGCCGTAGCCTCGACGGCCCAATTCGAGAGGTAATCGACGCCGGTCTGGGTGCGGCTGAGCTGCAGCCCGGTAGTGAGCGCAATGTCGGGCGTCAGCAGGTACTGATGCCGCGCGGCGGTGCTGTAGACCTGCCCTGTACGATCCGAGGCGTTCGGCCGCTCTTCGCTGTCGAAATACGCCTCGTGGCGCGCCTTGCCGCTGAATGTCAGGCGGTTGCGTGCGTCGAGCAGCAGGTTGAGGTCCGCCCCGAGGCCCGCGGAGGCGAGGTAGAACTCGCCGCCGAGCACCGCCGTACCGAAATCGGCGTGGAGCGCGAGGCGCGCATTGTCCATGCCGATGGCCGCGAGGTTGTAGTCGGGACCGAGGCTGATTTCGACGATGCCGGTATCGAGCTGGTTCTCATTGGCGTAGAGCGCGCCATAGGCGCTGACGTCGATCTCGAAGCGATCGCCCTGCCCTGCCAGATCGATGGAGTTGTGGAAGCGGCCGGTGACATAGCCATTGTAATCGGCGGTGCTCAGCGCGTCCGGGTCGAGTTCGAACGGCAGACCACCGATATCGACGAAAGGCGAGGACGGGCCGGCATTGGCGTTGGTCTGGTAGCGCAGGCCGATGCCGATTTCGCCGAAGCTGCGCGCGCCCTCGGCCTCAGCCTCGATCCGCCCCATATACTGGCCGATGCGGTTGCGGATGTCGTCCGGAACCTGCGGCTGCTCGAGCACGGTGGTGAAGTAGGACTTGGCGGTGTTCCAAGACCCCAGGCGGTAATAGAGCACGCCGAGCTCGAACTGCAGGCGGGGCAGCCCCGGCGCAAAGATCAGCATGCGCTCGAGTGTCGAGATCGCGGCCTCGAGATCGCCCAGGCGCTCGGAAAGGGCAGCATATTCGAAGGCAAGATCGAGATTGGCCGGCTGGGCCAGCATCAGCTGGAAGAGCTGGGTGCGCCGCGCCTCGAGCGCCGCGCGGTCGGCGACCGGCGCGGTGGAGGCAACGTTCTGCCGGGACGTCGCGTCCGTCGACTGCGCCAGCGCCGACGCCTGCGGCATCGCTGCCACAGCAACCATCATGCCGATCCACAGACCTGCGTGCCCCCGCCGCATGCACAATACTCCAACCGACTAGAAGAAACGAAGCTCTGCGGAATCGAGCAATCGATCCGCAATCACTTCGCAATGCGTCCCAAGTCAAAACTTGGTACGAGTTCAGGGGAGCTGTCAAACCCGCATCAACAATTTCCGACCGGGGTTTCATTTCCGCAACATGGCGCGCTGCCGCCAGGGTCCGGTGGTGGCGTCGAAAAGGACGCATTGCCTGAAGTTTGGGCAGTCAGTGCTGTTCGCTGGCCCCTGCTGCTTCGGCGACGTCCTGCCGGACCTTGGGATTACGGAACAACCCGAAGATCAAAAGGCCGATCGCCAACAGCAGCAGCACCGTCCCGAGGGTGGCGTTGCCGGCGATGATGAAGAAGTAGAGCGCGGGCACCAGCGCGCACATGTGGATGCAGAACCACTTCGTCAGGTTCATGAACTGGTTGTAGGTCTTCACATGCGCCGGAAAATCCATGCCGGTCTCGACCGGCTCCGGGGTCTTGATGAGCGGGTCGGGGCTGACGGGGCGGGTATCGGACATCTGGGCCTCCTCGATCCGGTGTGGACGAAGAGCAAACCGCACGGGACGGCTGGAGTTCCGTGGGCGAAGTGTCGCGTCCGGCCACGAGAGCCGGACGCGCGCAGGATCAGGCCTGCAACCGGTCCAGCCGGAGCTGGGCGGCGCGACGGTGCCCTTCGAGGGTCTCGCTGGCGCTCTGACGGGCGGCGGGCGGAGCGACGGCCTTCACGCCGCGCTCGTCGAGCCATTGATGGGTCGCGACCTTGACGTAGGCGCCGACCCAGAGGCCGCCGGTGTAGCGACCGGCGCCCATGGTGGGCAGCGTGTGGTTGGTGCCGACGCATTTGTCGGAATAGACGACGCTCGCCAGCTCACCGATGAAGAGCGAGCCGTAGTTGCGCAGCCGGGCGGCCATGGCATGCGGGTCGGCAGTGTGCACCTGCAGGTGCTCGGCGGCGACCAGATCGGAATAGGCGATCATGGCCTCGGTGCCGTCGCAGAGGACGATTTCGCCATAGTCGCGCCAGGCGGTGGCGGCGACATTGGCGGTAGACAGCGTTTCGAGCTGGCGGGTGATCTCGGCGAGGGTCGCCTCGGCCAGCGCGCGATCGGTGGTGATGAGCCCCACCCGGGTGCGGACGTCGTGCTCGGCCTGGGCGAGGAGGTCCGTCGCGATCATCTCGGCATCGCCGGTGGAGTCGGCAACGACGAAGATCTCGGAGGGGCCGGCGAGCTGGTCGATGCCGACGGGGCCGAAGACCTGGCGCTTGGCTTCATTGACGAAGGCGTTGCCCGGCCCGACGATCTTGTCGACGGCCGGAACTGTGTCGGTGCCATAGGCCATGGCCGCGATGGCCTGCGCGCCGCCGATCCTGAATATGCGGTCGGCGCCGGAGAGGTGGCAGCCGGCGATCATGGCCTTGTGGGCATTGGGCGGCAGGCAGGCGACGACCTCGTCGACGCCGGCGACCTTGGCCGGAACGATGGTCATGATCGGGGCCGAGAGCAGGGGATAGCGGCCGCCGGGCACATAGCAGCCGACGCGCTCGATGGGGATGATGCGGTGGCCGAGATGGACGCCCGGCAGGGTCTCGATCTCGAGCGGCAGCATGGTTGCGAGCTGCGCTTTGGCGAAGCGGCGCACATTGGCGATGGCGAACTCGGTATCGGCGCGGGTCTGCGGGTCGAGTTCGGCGAGCGCGGCCTCGCGCTCGGCGGCGGTGACTTCGAAGGTCTCGAGCTCAGCCTTGTCAAACCTGGCCGAGTAGTCGCGGACCGCTGCGTCGCCCCGCGCGTGCACATCGGCGAGAATTTCGGCGACCAGTTGTTCCACCGGCTGGTTGTCGCCGACCTGGCTGCGTTCGGGGGCCTTGATGTAGCTGATGCCCTGAGGGGCGGAGGACGAGACGGACATGACGGAGCAGCCTCCAGAAAGCCTGAAACCGTGGGAGTGTTGACGGATGGGCCGCCCGAAACGGACGGGTGAGTTTGGTCTTGCATACGTATGCAATTTTTGCCAGTGTTTTTTCGTCACGACGACCAGCGCCTGCGGGTAGCGGAAGCGGGACAAGCGATCCCGGGCCCTGCGGCCCGAAGGCCAGTCGGAGACGCCGGGTTTACCGTGAGATGCAGGACGGCAATGCGCAGCCGCGCAGGATGCGCCAGAGTGGCAGCATGAAGACGGAAACGACATCGCCGGCCGACGAGGCGCCGCCGACGCTGGTGCTGCTGCCGGGCACGCTGTGCGACGCGCGGCTGTTTCAGCCGATGCTCGCGGCAATGAATGCTGCCGACGTGCTGGCGCCGGTGCTGACCGGGGCCGCGTCGACACCGGAGATGGCGCGGCGCCTGCTCGACGATCTGCCGCCGCGCTTCGCGCTGCTCGGCTTTTCGCTGGGCGGAATCGTGGCGCTGGAGATGGCGAGCATCGCGCCGGATCGGCTGCTGGGCCTCGCGCTGCTCGATACGACCGCCCGGCCGGACCCGGCAACCAACCATGCGGTACGGCGGCAGGCGGCCGAGGATGCCGCACGCGAGGGTCTTGCGCCTTATGTCGATGCGCTATGGCCCCGGGCCATCACAGTGGCACGCCGGGATGACGCCGCGCTCCGGGATCTCATTCTGGCGATGGCCGAAAGCGGTGGCGCCGACGCCCTGGCGGAACAGGGCGAGATGGCGATTGCCCGCGCCGACAGCCGGCCGCGGCTTGGCGACATCACGGTGCCGACCCTCGTGCTGCATGGCGCCGAGGACATGATCTGCCCGCCGGACCGGCACCACGAGATCGCTGCGTCAATCGCCGATGCAGAGCTGGTTTCCATTCCCGATGCGGGGCATTTCGCGCCGCTCGAACAACCCCAGGCCGTCGCCGCCGCCGTTCAGCGCTGGCTCGACCGCTGCCGTCCCTCCACCAGAACATCGCCCCGAGGAGCCCAGATGTCCGAGAGCAAACCCGCCAAGATCAGCCGCATCGATGCACCTGAGGAACAGGTGTTGCAGGTCGAGCGCCGCGACTACCCCGAGCTTGCGCCGACCGACCGGCCGCGCAGCCAGTCGCTGGACGGCTTCGACGACGTCTATACCGACATCGTCGACTACATCGTGCGCTGCACCCACAAGATCTGGGACGAGCGGGATATCGGGCTGATCTACACCCACTACACTCATAACTGCGTGCTCTACGGCACGATGGGGACGATCTACAACCGCGAGGACGTGGTGCGCGACACCATCCAGCGGCTGGTTTCGTTCCCCGAGCGGCGCGGCATGGCCACGCAAGTGATCTGGGACGGCAACGACAAGGACGGGTTCTACACCTCGCACCTCGTCACCG
>VFQR01001006.1_pt1 | contig 25865 bp, 21 predicted proteins | sample 3512321 | NCBI WGS metagenome assembly VFQR01 (sample SAMN10412374, study PRJNA504923) | tailings metagenome | isolation source: Relicate 3 Philex TSF1 revegetated site | place: Philippines: Tuba, Benguet | collected 2017-08-29 | reverse complement strand
ACGTCGCCATGATGTGCGCCGGCTTCGTGCTGGTGGGCATGCAGCTGGCGGGCTATGTCGTCTTCCACGTCTGAAACCCATTCCCTGAACACCATGTACAACAGTCCCGTTCCCACCAACGCCGAGCTGCCATCCTCCCGGCAACTGCTGCGCTCCACCGTCATCGCCACCGTTGTGGCGATCGTCCTGCTGGTCACGGTCGTTTTCCCCGCCGAGTACGGTAAGGACTGGACCGGCGTCGGCCGCCTGCTCGGACTCACCGAGATGGGTGAGATCAAGACCGCGCTGGCACGCGAAGCGGCAGCCGAGGCCGCCGCCGCAGCGCAGCAGCGCGAGGACGACCATGCGCAGCAGCACGCCAGTGGTCAGCCGCATGCGCACGACGCAGCCGCGCCCACGCCGGCACCTGCGCAGCCACAGGCCATGTCAGCGCCTGCGCCCGCACCCACGTCGACGTCCGCAGCCGCCGCAACTAACGCACCCGCCGCGAACGCCTGGCGCGATGAACTGAGCGTGGTGCTCAAGCCCGGCGAGGGCACCGAGATCAAGCTGGTCATGAAAGAGGGCGAGAAGGCCTACTTCGCCTGGACCGTGCAAGGCGGCGTGGTCAACTACGACACTCACGGAGATGGCGGTGGTCGATCGATAAGCTACGTCAAAGGCCGCGGCGTTCCCTCAGACGAGGGCGAACTGGTGGCCGCATTCACCGGCAACCACGGCTGGTTCTGGCGCAATCGGGGCAATCAGGACGTCACGCTTGTCCTGCGCACGCGGGGTGACTACAGCGAACTGAAGCGGGCCAAGTGATGCGGAGGGCCTGGGACTTGGGGCCTGGAGCCTTGCCAAGTTTTAGCCGCATCCCCGCCGGATCAGTATTGGGTGATCGTCAACAGAATTCGGCTTCTCTCGCACCTCGGCTGCATCAGCTCGGAATTCCTCCGGACACCGCGATCGCGCAGCCAGTTGACGGCCTGGTCCTTGAGCCACCGCGAGATGGCCTTGTGACGACATACCGGCAGGTGAAGCCGGTGACGCTGCTTGCACGAATCTCGCCACATTCTTGAACGCCCCGCCTTGACCGCCTTGTCTGGTTCACTGCTTGCTTGCAACGAAGTGCCTGCGCTCCGAGGCGAAGACCTCGTTACAAGCCTCGTACTGAAGTTTCTTCGGCAGTTGCCCTGGAGCATTGGCAGCGGGCGCTGTATGCAATGCAATTCATACCGTAGCTCTACCTAGCTGACTTCAAGATACCGAGTCTTAAGCTTCAGACTGGGATTGCCCTGTGGTCAGTGGCTTATCCCAGTTCGTCCTCATCGGGAGCACGCGGTTCTCTTTCGGCATCGACAGTTCAATGCCAACGAGCCGCGGGATGCTGTTTCATTTCTGCAGGCAGAGCCAAAGGCGGCGTTGCCAACATTTAAGAACTCAACATGAAGTGTTTGTCGATCGTTCGAAGCGTAGTTCTGTCGATTGTTGCGGGGTCGGCCATCTTGGGTAGCGCCCATGCGCAAAGCATCGTCGTCGCGTCTACCACGTCCACCGAGCAGTCGGGCCTGTTTGGCCACATCCTGCCGTTGTTCAAGCAGGCCACCGGTATCGACGTGAAGGTGGTGGCCCTGGGCACCGGCCAGGCCATCGATATGGCGCGCCGCGGCGATGCCGACGTGCTGTTCGTGCACGACAAGGTGGCCGAAGAGAAGTTCGTGGCCGACGGCTTCGCGGCCAAGCGCCAGGAGGTCATGTACAACGACTTCGTGCTCGTGGGCCCCAAGGCCGACCCGGCCAAGACTGCCGGCAAGGACGTGGTGGCCGCCTTGCAGAAAGTGGCCGCGGCCAACGCACCCTTCATCTCGCGCGGCGACAAGAGCGGCACGCACGCCGCCGAACTGCGCTTCTGGAAGATGACCACCACCGACGCCAACAAGGGCAGCGGCTACAAGGAATGCGGCTGTGGCATGGGCCCGGCGCTCAACATCGCCTCCGGCAGCGGTGCTTACGCGCTCACCGACCGCGGCACCTGGCTCAACTTCAAGAACCGCGGCGACATGGTGGTGCTCGTCGAAGGCGACCAGCGCCTGTTCAACCAGTACGGCGTGATGCTGGTGAGCGCGGCCAAGCACCCGCAGGTCAAGACCGCCGAAGGCCAGAAGTTCGTCGATTGGGTCACCGGTGCCGCAGGCCAGGCCGCGATCGCCAGCTACAAGATCGGCGGCGAGCAGCTGTTCTTCCCAAACGCAAGCAAGTGATCCATGCGCGCACATCTGAGTGCCGTGCTTATGGCCGGCGTGCTCGCGTCCTGTGCGTCGCACCCTGAGGTGCCCGTGAGCGCCGATCCCATCGCGGTGGTGGCCGCAGGCAGTCTGCGCGAGGTGCTGACCGAGATCGCGCGCGACCACGAGGCGCGCACCGGGCAGAAGCTCGCGCTGTCGTTTGCGGCCTCGGGGCTGCTGCGCGAGCGTATCGAGAAGGGCGAGGCCGCGCAGGTGTTCGCCTCGGCCGACATGGGCCACCCACAGAAGCTGGCCGATGCGGGTGGCTGGAGCGTGCCCAAGGTGTTCGTGCGCAACCAGCTCTGTGCGCTGACGCAGGCGCAGGTGCTGGCCACGCCCGATCGCTTGCTCGACGTGCTGCTCGACCCCGGGGTGCGCGTGGGCACCAGCACGCCGCGCGCAGACCCTTCTGGCGACTACGCCTGGGCGCTGTTCCGCAAGGCCGATGCCGTGCGCCCCGGGGCTTACGCCACACTGGACCGCAAGGCGCTGCAGCTCACGGGCGGCCCCACATCGCCCAAGGCACCGGCGGGCCGCGGTACCTACGCGTGGGTAATGGACCAGGGCCAGGCCGATGTGTTCCTGACCTACTGCACCAACGCCGTGGCGGCGCAGCGCGAGGTGCCGCGCCTGAGGATCGTGGCCGTGCCGCCAGCGCTGCAGGTGGGGGCCGACTATGGCCTCAGTGTGCGTCGCGGCGCCCACCCCGCTGCGCAGGCCTTTGCCGACGCCCTGCTGGCGCCCGCGGCGCAGGCGGTGTTTGCGCGCCATGGCTTCGGCGCGCCCTGACCAGCGCCGCCGCGCGCTGCTGTTGGCCGGGCTGGCGGCCAGCGCCACGCCGGCCCTGCGCGCCCAGACCCGCCGCGTGCGATAAATGGGATGTGGGCTGCTGCTGGTTGGATATACATAGCGATAAGCCTATCGCCGTCACAGTTGGGAGGCAGCGAGATGGATGAAGTCCTGACCTCAAGGTCCGCTTCCGACCGACAGCCGCAGTTCAGACTGGAAACGCGAGTGTCCGAGAACGCTGCACTGCCGTCTTACACAGCTGCCTGAGTTTGTGAACGCATCTGGATCCAGCCAGCTCTCCAACTGAAAGGCTGGAAACCCGATGCTCCCTTGAGCATCAGTCAATATTGAAAGCGGAGTCGTTGGATGTGTAGGTGTGTGGGACTCTACCAACGATTGCCAGTGCCACACACCAACACAATAGTCAGAAGTCCAGCCTACTCCACGCCGACTTCCGCAGCGCGTTGCAGCCTTCAGCTCATCCTCGAAAAAGTGAATCCTAAGTGGCACAAGATCCGCAAAAGAGATTGGTCATTGGCCGAAGAATAGAAAGCGTCTTGGCGCGTGTTCTACACACCCTCAATAAAATCAACGCTTGTTCGATGCGGGGAGGTGAATGCTGAGTGGCGTTCCGCACCGGCGATGCGGAAAGACACTGATCTTTCCCTTCCGTGCCGCTCGAGATTCACTTGGCCCATATTATTTCATATAGTGAAATGATGGGCGGTTGTGTCAACACCTTGCAGCCGACCCGAATCCTAAAGTGAGTGATGCCACTGACTCCTGGGTCTCGTCGGGGTACCGAACTGCGGGCCGCCATCGCCGAGTTGCCGCGCGTCGACCGATGCCGCCAACCTATCGTTTGGCAGTTGTGCAGCGATTGCGGTCTGCCGGGATCGGGCGCCGAACGTTCGTTCCGCACCACGTTACGGACATTCAGAACTCCGCGATATCGGTCGACTGCTTGTAGAAGGCAGGGTCGTAGCTAGACTGCTGCAATCGGCCACAAGCGGTCGTAGGCCTGAGGCAAGCTTGGCAGTGAAAATCAACTTCGGCCAGTACCGCAGCTCGCGCACAACGGCATGACTCAGTCGGAGCTATCTAACTATGTTTGGCGCTGACTAGACGCCGAATCTGCTGACTCGGATCGCGTTCAGCAAGCTCGTAGCCTTGATACGCTCAAGTGCTTCCTTGGCCTTGGCTGTGATCTCAGCGTGTTCACTATCTGCCCACCGCAGCGACCATTTGACTAGGCTCGACAATTTGACGTCATCGTGCTGCTTCAAGAACATGGCTTGGTAGTCATCCACAGATGCCCCCTTCATCGCTTCAAGGTGCTCGGGGTTGTAACCACTGTTCTTGACCATAAAGGTTACTGCCTCCTCCAAGCTAGGCAATTGCGTGAGTTCTGAGTGAACGGCATCAAAGGTAGCGCGAAGCTTGGGGTCGTCGATTGACCCACCAAAAGGGTGCTCACTCAGATCAAAAGTCTTTAGCTTGCCCCTGTTCGCTTCAACGAACTTGTCAATCAGACCGTCCGCGAAGTCGTCTCGCTTCAGATCTCTCAGCAACCGCACGGTGCCGTTGAGATCGCCAATACTGATGTGGGCTATCGCGTGAAGCGCGGCCTCATGAAGTTCCGCTGTGAACGCGTCCTGGTCGTCAGAGAAAGAGTCATGGAAGCGGCGCCAAATCGCTGTGAACGGCACAGACATCTCCGCACCTCGCAGCTCCTCGTCCAGCTTCTTCGCAACTTCGACAATCCCTGTTCCTTCAACGTAGCCGCATTCGACGACACGGGCAATGGCCAAATCGAGGTCATCGACGTGCGTGAAGCCGTAAGCCTTCAGGCGCTGCGTCCAAGCTAAGGTGAGAGGATCTTGGGCGGCCTCCTTCTGAAAAGACAACAGGGACTTGTTCCAGTTCTCGATCTCCTCAATTTTTGGTTTTGACATCTCAGGGGCATAGGCACACCAACACAGCAAGACGGTGGTCGCAATGGATGCCTCGACTATGTTCGAGTGCATGGGCCCTATTGCCGACATGATTCGCATGATCAACTGTTGTAGCTTGCGAAGGATCCGCACGTTCGTGATTCCAAGGTCGACGACATGACGCAACGCGAGATCACGATTCGGAAAGGCGGCATCAAACACAAGATCGAAAGCTTCTTGAACTGTCGGCGAGTACAGAACTTCAAAGTCAATCGATTTCTCGCGGTAGGCGCGGTATGCATCCTTTGCGCAAAGTTTCTCGGCGTTGAAGATCAGGGCAACCTTGCAGCCGCGCTCCTCGCGCAACTCCGTGATCAGGCCCAGGACGTCCTCTGCCTTTATTGTTGTTTGGCGCTCGAAGTCGTCAAGGCACACCAGGGTGTCGCGGACTGCGCTGGGAGCCAGAGCTTCCAGACCTAGAGCGACACTGCTGCCATGGGGAAGACTCCGAATCATCGGACCGAATCGCTCGTACTGTCCTTTTAGCCAGTCCTTTGCGATCAAGCTCCAGCTCTGGTTGATGGCAGCGAAATCTAGCTTCTGGCCGAGAGTCGCCACCGCTACCGATTTGGTAAACAACGACATCCGCAACTCGGCCATGCTGTTGATGCCGAAAAGACTGACATAGCAGTAGTGCTTGAACTTGATGCTCTCCTTGTGCGCTAACAGTGCCTCACGCCAGGCGTAGGTCTTTCCAGTGCCCCAAGCCCCGGTCAACGCTAGAACATTCGTTTCCGAATCGTCCAAAAAGTCCTTCAGCACCGCTTTAGAAATCTGTACGCTCATCTTGCCTCCTAGCTCATCTTGCTAATGGAAGGATACCGGCGCAGCACGAGGTTAAAGTGCACCACGAAGTTTGGCGTCATCCCAACAGCACCTCTGCAAACTAGGGCTACGTCTGCTAAGAGTCGAAAGCCGCCGGGCGTCCAACACCCGTTGAGCTTACTGTTGATCTGAGCATATGATGTTCCGGCATAGCATGCACACTGGGGAGGAAGCGTCGTGAAGATCGACATCCATACGCACACACGGAAATGCAAGTCCGGCGATTCGGCTACTCGGGAGGTTGCACCAGAGGATTTCTGCTCTGCGATCTTATCGACAGAGGTGCGAGTCGTTGCGATTACGAATCACAATGTCTTCGACCTCTCGCAGTTCGAAGACATCCGAGCGCGCATTGGTACGGACGCACAAGTGTGGCCGGGCGTGGAGCTTGACGTCTACGACCACAAGACCAGGGGTCACTTGCTGGTGATTGTTTCGCCTGAGTTGGCCGCAGAGTTTTCGGCCGCTGTTCTCGAACTTACGTACGGCCACACGCCAGATTCTTTCAAGGTCACCATCCCGGATGTACTTGCCAAATTCGACGCATTGGAGCCGCTGTATGTCGCACACTATAAGCAGAAGCGGCCGAGTGTCTCGGACGACATGCTTTCCGTTCTGGAGGCGGGAGCGAAGAATAGTTGGTGCATCCTCAAGGAGGTAAGCAATGCTATTTCCGCCGGCATCCACATCTCACACGGGCGGCCTTCGATTTATGGGTCCGACGTCCATGACTGGGGCAAGTACGGAGAGATCGCCCGCGAGCTACCCGATCTTCGCCTGCCAATCGACAGTTTCGAGCACTTCTGTCTGCTCTTGAAGAAGGACCCGACAACGATCAACACTGCTATGCATCGGAAGACTTGCGAGACCTTAACGTTAGTCCCCTTTGAGGATGGGAAGGCGCTTACGCTTAACGTCTTCGACGACATCAACATTCTCTTTGGACCGAAGGGAACCGGTAAGTCGAAGATTCTTGAAGCGATTGCCAAGCACTACACCAAAAGCGGCATTGATGCGCGGGTGTTTGAGTCGGCTGCAGACCGACTCGATGACATCTTCGATGTGAAGGGAAAGAGCCTGAGTCTCAACCTTAACACTTACAACATCAACTACTGCCAAGATGAAATACAGGTGTTGCGCCGGGCGGTGGAGGTAGATGTCACGAGCACGACCAAGTTCAGGGCCTTCTTCGAGACGACTGCATCAAACAAGAACGCCAAGAAGATACTGCTCAAGGACATCGACACCGAGGAGCCTGGAGATGCCAAGCGAACATTCACGAAGTACCACGAGACCAGCGTCGAGATCAGTTCCTTCGCCAACCTGCTTGAGAGTGACCCACTTATCAAGGAAGAACTTTCGAGCGACGAGTTTGCTGAGTTGCAGCGACTCGTGAGGCTGCTACTCGCACGCCTAAAGGGGAAAGAGTGGCGGGGTTTCGTCGATTGGAAAGAGATCACCTTTTTAAACTCAGCCATCGCTAAGTTCCGCAAGGAGGTAGAGCGCAAGACAGGGACTCCTGCCAAGCCAACCACGACAGGCTTTCGCGACTACGCGATGAACCGCATAGAGATCGCCGTCAGTGGACTTGCCATCCTCAAGAGCCTCCGGACGGCCATCCCGAACGACGAGGAGGTCGTTGGCGACCTGGGATCTGGAAAGGGGGAGTTGAAGTTCGTGACACGTTACCTCTTCCAAGACGGCAGCGTTACCGATGGTGAACTCTTGAGCATCACAAGCGTGAAGAAGGGATTGCAAAAGAGATTCGCCAACGCGATTCGCGAGGTCGTCAAGCGTTCGTTTAAGGATGACCTGTTCAAGTCTGTCTCAGATCTGAATGACGTCGAAGGCGCGGAGGAAGTAAGCACTGTCTATGAGCTTCTAATGTTCAAGCGGTACTTTACGCTTGACGGCCTTCCATATGAGCCGTCGAACGGCGAAGCGTCGATGGTGATGCTGCAGAAAGAGCTCGGAGAGGACAAGGATGTTTATATCCTTGATGAGCCAGAGAAAAGTCTGGGTAACGAATACATTAACGACGTTATCGTTCCGCTCATCAAAGAGCGAGCGAAGTCCGGCCGAAGGGTGTTCATTTCGACCCACGATGCGAATATCGCTGTACGGACCTTGCCGTACTGCTCAATCTATCGGACGCACGGACCGGAGGGGTACAGAACCTTCGCGGGAAACCCGTTCACAAACAACCTCGTGAATGTGGACGACGCCGCCATGCTGCACAGCTGGAAAGACGTCAGTATGAGAACGCTCGAGGGGGGCAAAGACGCATTTGGAGAGCGAGGGAAGATCTATGGTCACACTTGAGGCAACGGTGGAGCACGAACAGGAAGCATGCTTCCTCAGGATCAACGTCGAGGACGGGGCAGTCACGATCCCGCTTTCCCACGACGACCCGAATGCGGTGAAGAGCGCCTTCAATAGGCTCATACAACGTACCAGACTAGGCGAGTTCACCATTCAACTTGACGAGGTGAGGGATGACCTATTCTCTATGGTCGCCAACGAGTACCTCGCTCAATTGAATCGCGAGATTCAAGAGGTGCACAGCCAGATGAAGGAGTATGGGCTGCTGCAGTCGGCCGACCCGACTGCAGCATAGACCGCTTCGGCTTATTGCGGCAATCTAGCAATGGCATCGTTACTCGCGAGAGGCTCACGTCGAAGACCAGCATCAGATTGACTGCGACGTGGCGCATATATGACGTTCATGGCGCCGACTCGGATGGCCGCCCCCAGTCTGCAGTGGACCTACCGTTCAGGCAGCAGCGTTCTGCAACCTCAAAGCGGACGACTCCGGGTGCTGCCGCGGGTGGCTTGACCTGTAGACTCCGGGCGCCACGCGGCTCGCGCGGCAATTCGCAATGAAAACAGGAGCTCTCGAAGCATGGCAACTGCAAAGAAGGCGGCCCCGAAGGCCGCCGCCAAGAAGTCCGCGGTCAAGTCCAAAGCCGTGAAAGCCGCCCCCAAGGCGGCTGTGAAAGCGGCGCCAAAGGGCGCCGGCGTGCTGAAGCCGATCAAGGAAACCTTCAACAAGACGAGCCTGGTGAATCACCTGGTACAGGCCTCCGGCGCTGATGCCAATACCGTCAAGAGCGTCCTGGGCTCGCTTGAAGCCACGATCCACGCGTCGCTGTCCAAGAAGGGTGCTGGCGCTTTCACCTGGCCCGGCGTGCTCAAGATCACCGCACTGCAGGTGCCAGCCAAGAGGGCGCGCAAGGGCATCGATCCGTTCACCAAGGTCGAGCGCATGTTTGCAGCCAAGCCGGCATCGGTGAAGGTCAAGGCGCGCTTCTTCAAGAAGGTGAAGGACGCTGCGCTGTAAAAGGCAAGGTCTCCAACGCAAAGGGCTCCCACGGGAGCCCTTTTTTTTCTGCGCGCTTTGAGTTTGCCCCTCGGTTTACCAATTGAGTACTATGGGCGCATGCCTAACCTCGCCCAAACCCTCAAGCAAGAGATTTCGCGCATTGCTCGCAAGGAGGTCCGTGAGGACCTAGCAGCGCTTCGCAAGTCCGTCACTGCCCACCGTTCCGAGATAGCCTTGCTCAAGCGGACAGTCAAGGAGCTCGGCACGCAACTACGCTCGGCACAGAAGGCTGTGATGCGCGCCGCACCAGCCGTTGTCGAGCAGAAAGACGCAGAGCGATCAGGGCGCAAGCGAAGCTTCAATGCCGATCGGCTAAAGGCGAAGCGCCAGGCGCTGGGGATGAGTCAGGCGCAGATGGCGCGGCTGCTTGGCATCTCCACCCTTAGCTTGTGGAAATGGGAGACCGGTCAGGTGACCCCGCGCGCCTCAATGCTCGAGCGATACTTTGCGGCCTTGAGCATGGGTAAGCGCGAAGCTTGGAAGGCGATCGAGGCCAACTGACCTCGCGGCGCGAATTGCTCGCGCTGCATAGCCTCTGCCGTTTGGTAGCATTGTTAACATAGTGCCCGCTTCATACTGGGTGCAGCCGGCCTAGTTGGAGTCGTGAACGTGCGATGTGCTTCACGCTGCAGTCATAGGGAGTTAGTGATCCAGAACGCGGGGCAGCGTTCTGGCGCCGGAATCACCCGCTGATGAACTTCAGGATTTGCTCGATCTCGTCCAAGGTCGTGTTGAACCACTCAATGCCCGGCACGTTTTCGCGCCACTTGCCACGGGCCTTCAATACATTGTGCGCTGCGAGTTCCGTTGGCCCGACACGATTTACCTGCCACTTTCCCAGAATCACCGGATTGTCAAACGTCGCAGAGCCCTTGCACTGCTGCATGACGCGTTCTTGAACTTCCCCAACGGTCTTGCCAATCTTGATTGGAAAGGGCTCGCTGCTGCGTACGAGCGCTGGGAAACTGAAGGCATATATCCAACCTTCGAACTCAGCGGCCTCTTCATCCCCATCGGCAAGGGCAGAGTCTTCAAGTTCTGCGTCAGAAATATCGTCTGCCGTCTTAGCGCGATAGAGTCCGTTTCCGAGCCTGATGAACGTCTCTTGCTCCTTCGCGATGAATGAGACAAAGAATTTGACAATGGAGTGGATCGGTTCAAGGCGATCGGACTGCGCCTTCTTGACCTTTATCTGCTGCTGCTCAGGAGTCAGGTACTTGTCGATGACTCGCTGCGCCAAGTCGGTTAGACGAAAGTCACCACCACCCGTCACTTCGGGCATCGCCTGGACTTCGGTGAGCACGGTGTACCGGCCGAACTTGTAGCAGAACGACCGCGAGGGCTCGAAGTCGAAGGCGGGATAGATGGCTGTTGGTTCCGCCTCAGCAACAGGGGTCAATGGGATCACCAAGAGTCTCCGGGTTGGTAGCCAGTCTGCATTTAGACGCGGCCTAAAGTTGCCATCCTAATCGTTGGGTTCGACCTAATCACACACATTGCCGGTGAATGCATGCAGTGGGGCGTACATGGCCATACGGCTGTGCAGTTCTCGAAGGACTGGCGGCGACGTCGATCAAGGTGACCTGGTCATCCATGCACCATCCCCATTGTTTGCACTTTCGGTAGCTCACAACGCTCCATGTTGAGAGTTACTTGTTGAGCGCGACGGTACGATGCTCGGATTGACAGTATGTGGGAGAGTGCTATGAGCTTGGAGACCACAAAACTTGTGGTGGACATTCTGCAGGGGCTATCCGTTATCGGGGCGTCGATTGCAGCTGTACTCGGGATCAATGCCTGGAAGCGTGAGCATTTGGGTAAGCGCCGAATTGAGCTAGCTGAGGAAGTACTGACACACCTGTACAAAGCGCAGGACGTACTTGAGCGAATCAGGTCGCCGCAAATCGGACCGGACGAGGCGGCGCGACATGCAATTTCTGAGAGCGTCGATCCCGAGGAACGAATCGCAGCGCTGGCCTTCGTGTTCTTGGATCGCTACAACAAGAACATTGAAACCTTTCAACCAATCTATGCGCTTCGCTTCAAGTTCAAGGCGGTCTTTGGCCTTGAGGATGCAGCGATATTCGACGAGTTTGAGGCGGTCTTCTCGAAGCTGCGCAATGCAGCGATTGAAAGGGCGAAGCTGCTGAGAGAGCAACGATCTCTGGAGAAAACTGCCGAAGCTGTCGCCGGTTGGCAAGCACGTTGGCGCGCCAATCAAGCAATCTATGAGGCGACGTCCGACGATCGTGACCCGATAGCGAAGGAAATCGCTGAAGTGATTACCAAGGTCAAAAATATCTGCGATCGAGAGGCCAAACGGCTCTGATGCGGAACTTCGTCTCCATAGCAAGTCGACCAAGCAAGGTGTCCACTAGGCCAAGACCTGGCAATCGGTCGTTCTAGGCGGGAAAGTCGATCTGAAGAAGCTCCCTTACCCGATGCCCCTCGATCCTCCGCAGGGCAAGCAGTTCTTTCACGACTAGTTTCATTCTCTCGAAGTGTTGATCGATGATGGGAGCGACATGCTGTATGGCATGCCACATGAACTCTTCGTCCTCCTGTTTCGAGAAGTCATCATCCACAGTGACTACGCGACGTACGAACGCCTGGCGATCCCGCCAAGCATTGCCAAAGACAAGCGAGCTCACTTCGGCGACGGCGTTGGGGTCGTTCAAGTCAATCTCTTCAACATACCCGGACTTCAGCAAGTAGTACTCAGCGGCAAAACCACCGCACGCCACATGCCGCTCCTTGTCTGGCGCGACTTCGCAACCCAGAGCAACTGCGAAGCCTCGTGTATCCCCTTCAAGAAACTCGATGGCGTCCACGTCACCGCCAAAGTGCAAGCACACGCTCGCATGTCCCACTTCATGCCAGGCCTTGAATTCGTCGCTGTTGATACGGACTTTCATACGAATCGGAGAGTGCGCCCAATTGCGTCGCCCATGAGTTGGCTGGCTTGGGCTGCTGCCGGTTGCGTTGACACCGACCTAAGCTTATTGGGCTTGCTCGAACTGTACGGTACTGGGCTGCTGGGACGCAATTGACCGCAGGCTCCCCGATTCCGCCAGACGCGTGCTTCGGCGCTCTAGCTTCGCCGCCCCACTTGGCTTCATAGAGCGCTATCCCACAGTCCTAAGTCTCCCGCAGCTGCTTTCGTTCTGTCTCTACCCGACTTTGCGGCGGCAGTCGCGTGCCAGCTGCTCTTTGTATAGCCCAATCCAAGTGGCATCCAGTTTCAAACCTGATACTCTATGCAAAACGCTAGCGTTCTTCACACAGGAGTTCTCTTGGCCGTTACCAAAACCGAAGTCGTCAGCGTTCGCGTCCCGCCGGATGTGAAGGCCGCGCTCGTCATCGCCGCGGATCAGGAGCGACGCAGTCTGGCTTCCATGGTGGAGTTCATGGTGCTGGACTACTGCAAGACACACGGCATCGACCTCACACCGCCTCCTGCCGCCAAGAAGAGCAGGCCACGCGAATCAACCTAGAACAAGGCCTGCGCTGAAAAACATGACCGCTCTCTCCACGCTGCTTGATCACTTCCGCCAAGCCTCGCGGTCTGAACGCGAGAAAGGTACGTACTTCGAAGAGCTGATGCTCTGTTACCTGCGAAACGAGGCGACGTACCGTGACCTCTACAGTGATGTTTGGACCTATGCAGAATGGGCCGAACTCCAGGGCCTGGATAAACGCGATGCCGGCATCGACCTTGTGGCCAAGACCCAGGGAACAGGTGAAATCCACGCGATTCAGTGCAAGTTATACGCTGCGGACTACCGCCTTCAGAAGAGCGACATCGACAGCTTCTTCACCGCCTCGGGAAAAAAACCCTTCGCCCACCGCGTCATCGTCAGCACGACGAACCACTGGACCACCCATGCCGAGGAGGCGCTGCGCGACCAGCAGCCGCCCGTTAGCAAGATCGACCTGAATGACCTCGAGAACAGCCAGATCGACTGGGCTAAGTACCAGCCCAAGTCGGCGCCGGTTCTGAAAGTCAAGAAGCAGCTTCGTCCGCACCAGGAGCGCGCGCTTGAAGAATCGTTGGCAGGCCTGCAAGCCGCTGACCGTGGCAAGCTCATCATGGCCTGCGGCACGGGCAAGACCTTCACCAGCCTGAAGATCGCCGAGGCCCTGGCTGGCAAGGGCAAGCGAGTCCTCTTCTTGGTGCCCAGCCTGTCCCTGCTGTCACAGACCTTGACCGAGTGGACCCAGGAAAGCACGACACCGCTGCACAGCTTTGCGGTTTGCTCGGACAGCGATGTAGGAAAGAAGCGCCAGAAGGACGATGACAGCGTCCAGACCTTCACCCATGAGCTGCGCTACCCGGCAACGACCGAGCCGGCCAGGTTGGCTGTCGAGATGGCCAAGCGGCATGACGCTACGCACATGAGCGTGGTTTTCAGTACATATCACTCCATCGACGTCATCAGCCGGGCACAACATAACCATGGCCTGAGCGACTTCGACCTCATAGTCTGCGACGAGGCGCACCGCACCACTGGCGCTACCTTCGGCGACGATGACGAGAGCAGCTTCGTAAAAGTTCATGACGCGGACTTCATCCGGTCGGCCAAGCGCCTGTACATGACGGCCACCCCGCGCATTTATGGGGACAGCGCCAAGGCAAAGGCTGAGCAGGGCAGCGTGGCGCTGTGCTCCATGGACGACGAGACGCTCTATGGCCCGGAACTCCACGTCATTACCTTCTCCGAGGCTGTTCGACGTGGACTGCTGGTGGACTACAAGGTCATCGTGCTGTCGGTGGAGGAGGCCCACGTTAGCCGGCGCATCCAAGGTTTGCTCAAGGATGAAAACAACCAGCTCAAGGTGGACGACGCCGCCAAGATCATCGGTTGCTGGAAAGCCCTGGCCAAGCAGGGGCTCTCCGAGGAGCTGAACGGCGACCACGAAGCCATGAAGCGCGCCGTGGCCTTTTGCCAGGTCATCGAGGTGAGCAAGGGGGCAAAGACCCACAAGGTCAGCTCCAAGAACATCGCGGGCATGTTCCAGTCAGTTGTCGAGGCTTACCAGGCGTCCGAAGAGGACGAAGCCGCTTCCACGCTTGCCTGCGAGGCTGATCATGTGGATGGCAGCATGAATGCAAGCGAAAAGGAAGCCAAACTCGCCTGGCTCAAAGCCGATGCCCCGGACAACACCTGCCGCATCCTGAGCAATGTGCGTTGTTTGTCTGAGGGCGTCGATGTGCCCGCGCTTGATGCAGTACTGTTCCTGACCCCGCGCAACTCTCAAGTGGATGTGGTGCAGTCTGTTGGCCGGGTCATGCGCAACGCGCCTGGCAAGAAACGCGGTTATGTTGTCCTGCCGGTGGTGATCCCCGCAGGGGTGGAGCCGCACGATGCGTTGAACGACAACAAGACCTATGCCGTAGTGTGGCAAGTCCTGCAGGCGCTGCGCTCCCACGACGACCGGTTCGATGCGATGGTCAACAAGCTGGACCTGATTGGCCGGGACACCAGCAAGATGGAAGTCGTTGCCATCACCGACAAGATTCAGCGGAAGCAGGAGAAGCCCAATGGACCGAAGAACAAGGATGCCGGTAAGGGCGAATTCACTCTTGGTGAGCTGGCGCCCAAGCGCCCTGGAAAGGAAGACCAGGCTGCGCTGCCGTTTGAAATTGGCGAGATTGAGAAGGCCATTTACGCCAAGCTGGTGCAGAAAGTGGGTAACCGCCATCACTGGGAGGATTGGGCCAACGACATTGCCAATATTGCTCGCACCCACATCGACAGAATCACGGGCATCGTTGGTGATCCGGCCAACGTGAAAGAACGGGAGGCCTTCTGCAGTTTCGTTAAAGAACTCCGCGATGACCTGAACGGCAGCATCAACGACGGCGAAGTCATCGAGATGCTAGCCCAGCATCTCATCACCAAGCCTGTGTTCGACGCCCTGTTCGAGGACTACAGCTTTGCCCAGCATAACCCGATGTCGCTGGCCATGCAGGGAGTGCTCGACGTGCTGCAGGAGCACCGACTGGACAAAGAGGCCGACACCCTTCAGCGCTTCTACGACAGCGTGAAGATGCGCGCCGCAGGCATCGAGAACGCGGCCGGCAAGCAGAAAATCGTCGTCGAGCTGTACGACAAGTTCTTCCGCAACGCCTTCCCCAAGATGACCGAGCGCTTGGGCATCGTCTACACGCCAGTCGAGGTGGTGGACTTCATCATCCACAGCGTCGCCCACATCCTGGAGACCGAGTTCGGGCAAACGCTGGGCAGTAAGGGAGTCCACATCATCGACCCCTTCACCGGCACCGGCACCTTCATCACCCGGCTGCTGCAAAGTGGCCTGATCGCGCCCGAGCAACTACCTCACAAGTACAAGCACGAAATCCATGCTAACGAGCTGGTGCTGTTGGCCTACTACATCGCTGCGATCAACATCGAGGCGGTCTACCACGGCATCGTCGGCGGCAAGTACCAGCCCTTCGAGGGCATCTGTCTGACCGACACGTTCCAGATGTACGAGAAGGAAGACCTGGTGGATGCGCTGCTGGTGGACAACAGCGCGCGGCGCAAACGGCAGAAGAAGCTGGACATCCGGGTCATCATCGGAAATCCGCCATATTCAGTGGGGCAAGAAACTGCGAACGACAACAATCAGAACATCGGCTATCCCCAGTTGGATTCCCGTATCGCCGAAACCTATGCGGGTCGTTCAGAAAAGACGTCCGTTCGCAATATCTATGACAGCTACATCAGGGCCATTCGGTGGGCGAGTGACCGTGTAGGTAGTAGCGGGGTCATCGGGTTCGTCACAAATGCGGGCTTCCTTGACTCGACTTCTTCAGACGGCATGCGGAAGTGCCTCGCCGACGAGTTCAGCAGCATCTACGTCTTCCACCTGCGGGGCAACCAACGCACGGCAGGGGAGCTATCCCGTAGGGAAGGCGGGAAAATCTTCGGCAGTGGCAGCCGTGCACCGATTGCCATCTCCCTCTTGGTTAAGAACCCGACCGCCAAGCTGAATGGGCAAATCAGCTTTTACGACATTGGCGACTACCTGAGCCGCGAGGACAAGCTCGCAAAGATCGAGTCCTTTGGCAGCATCGCTGGCATCTCGGCTGCACAGGGCTGGGAGGCCATTACGCCAGATTCGCATGGCGACTGGTTGAAGCAGCGAGATGACAGCTTTGGCGAGTACCTCGCCATAGGTGATAAAAGGGGCGACGGTCTGAAGCTGTTTGAGAACTTCACGCTAGGAATCGCTACTGGTCGCGATACATGGTGCTACAACGCCTCAAAAGCAAAGGTCATCTCAAACATCGGGCGCATGATTGCTTTCTATGAAGCCGAGTCCCAGCGCATAGAACAAGCTCATCCTGGACTTGGCAAGAAGGCTCGCGAGGAGCTGTTGGACAGCTTCATTAGCACTGATTCGACGAAGATTGCGTGGACCCGCGCATTGAAGCAGGACTTTGCCAAGGGCAAGAGTCTTGTGTTCAACAAGAATTGCCTGACGACGTCGATCTACCGTCCATTCTGTAAGCAGTGGCTGTACTTTGACCGTCGGTTAAACGAGATGGTCTATCAGATGACCCGCGTGTTTCCCGATCCGTCGGCGACCAACTACGCAATCATGGTGAAACAGCGTTGGTCAGGGTCGGGGCAGTTCGCTTTGATGGTGGACCGTCCGTGTGACCTGCAAAGTGATGGTGGAGCGCAGTGCTTTCCGCTGTACTTGTATGACGAAGCGGGGACTGGCGAGACGGATGCAAGCTCAAAACAGTCGGTCTTGTTCGGAGCGGGAGACCAGTCGGGAATGGCTTCGACTGCAACGCGCCGCGACGCCATCACGGCGGAAGGCCTGGCGCACTTCCAGTCGGCCTACGACGGCGAGACCATAACCCGCGAGGACGTCTTCTATTACGTCTACGGATTGCTGCACTCGCCGGATTACCGTGAACGCTTCGCCGACAACCTTGGCAAAGAACTGCCGCGCATCCCTCGTGTGAAGACGGCGACCGACTTCTGGGCTTTTTCTAGGGCTGGTCGCAAACTGGCAGACCTGCACCTGAACTACGAGACCGTTGAGCCCTACCCGCTGAAGATCGACAGCGCTGGCAAGAAGCTCGCCGACGTTGACTACCGTGTCGAGAAGATGCGCTATGGCAAGAAGGGAAAAGAAAAGGACCTGACGACCTTGCACTACAACGACCGGATCACCTTGACCGGCATCCCGCTGGAGGCTTACGACTACGTCGTCAACGGCAAGCCCGCTCTGGACTGGGTGGTGGAACGCCAGGGCGTCAAGATCGACAAAGACAGCGGCATCGTGAACGACGCCAATGACTGGGCGGTCGAGACCATGGGCAACCCGCGCTACCCACTGGAGTTGTTCCAGAGGGTAGTCACGGTCAGCGTGGAAACGATGAAGATCGTCAAGTCACTGCCACACCTTGACATTTTGATGCACGTCCCCAGCTATCCGATACCTGGACCAAAGCCGAGGAAGAGCGCTACAGAGTCGCAAGATGACACAAAAGAGCCGAAGTGATCTTGAGTTTGTGGTCGTCTACTCGATGAGATTCGAGGAGATGACGGCAACATTGCTGCGCCGCTTGGACAGGCTGTCAAGTTGGACCCAGATCGTGCTTGGCGTAGCAGTGGTCACGACCGCTGCTCCAATCGCGACTGGCTTGGCCGTCGCTTGCATCGCGACATATCAGCTGGTTTGCCAGCCTGGTGTTGAGGCCGCGAAGGCTTCCGCTTCTCACGAACGCTGGAGGGCGCTCTTCCGAACCATGAATAGCAAGTCCGACAATGAGCTGGCGGAGGCCATTCAGGTAACAGAGGGGCATGATTCCCCCGCCATTGGAGGACTGCGCCTTCCAGCACAACGGGCAGCTTCAATCCAGCTTGACCTAAACGCTGCTGCGTTGCCGCAGCTATCGAGATGGCAAAAGATGCTGGCCTTCCTCGCCGGTGGCTTGGGAGAGGCCTGAACTGCTCTTCGCGTCGCGTCGAAGTCGGTCTCGTGCAAGGAGTCTGATTTTCTCAGGAGCGTTGGACGCAATCTCCTGACGTGGACGTCAACCCATCCAACAACCTGTCGGCTTCGACCCATCTGGGCCCCAGCTCTTGAAACAGGCGGCCGGTAACGAGTGCAGAACCTGCGATCGCTGCCAAGCCAATCAGCATCGGGGCGGTATTGGTCACGCCTATTGCCAGACTCAAAACGGTAGCGGCGGTACAGAGCCCTCCTACCCCATAGCAAGCGTCTCGACCCAGCTTGCAGAGTGGCGCAAATTGCGGATGGTGACGCCTGCGTATCCAGCCTCTGCGTGTGCGCGACAGCGCCATTGATCGACAGGCCATACTGAGTTGTCTCGGTGGGAGCTTGCGTGTCTCGATCGCGCGTCTTAGGTCATTGGCCTCGGTATAGGTGGGTGTCAAGGACCCAAACTCCAGCACTCTCAAGTCAGCCTCCACTGACTCAGCAAGCCAGGCGCTCGCCTGGGGATCGACATCAAAACGCTTGCATCGGACCAGTTTGACACTTCGGACTGGATAAAACAGCCACTGCCACCAAAGTGGCTGGAAGTCAGCAAGGTACCGGTGCAAGAACTCGGCTTCAGGCTCGCCGGTACGGTTGGAAGTGGAGGCTGCGTCGGATGCGTCCATCTCCACATAGGATGAGGCATTCCCCGTGCCGACGACCTGCTCAAATCGATCGATGAGATCTCCATCGGCGGAGCATTCTCGGCTCGCCGCTAGCGCATTGAAGAAGACGCCGAGCGCCCTGGCGTCTTCCATAGCTTGCCAGTCTCGAAAGGACTCAAGGTCTAGCAAGTAGTTGTCCAGCCTTCTCCAGAATCTGCGCGATATCCCTTTTGAGATCGCTTTCATTGACGGCCTCGCTGTGTAGTAGTCGAACCATCCGCCAGTAGGTGGAGGGAGATGGGGTCAACCCATGCTTGACCATCGCCTTGGAGACCGCCAGGGCTGCCCGTCCCCATGCGTCATCGTCGTCAATGCGCGAAATGGAGTCCGAGGGTATGCCGGAGAGCAGATAGACGACATCGATTCCAACGCTCTCCATCTTCTCCAAGAGCTCAACCGTTGCCGAACTTTGCCCCTTTTCCAGGCGCCACAAGGTGGCATGACCAACGCCAAGCTGCGCGGCCAGGCTATTGCGCGAAAGCCCCAGTTCTTGGCGAACTTCAACGAGTCTTGTCGAGAAGTGCTCCGAGTTTAAGGTAATGCTTTTCAAATTTGGATAGGTTGTTTAGAATTTCGGTATGGAGAAGCATGGTACCTCCTTCTCTGCCGATCAAATCAGCAGAGCCCGCTCGGAGTTCAAGCAGGCGGGAGTAAGCATCTCGGATTGGGCCCAGCGCCATGGCGTTCCAGCGGCCCTGGTCTACAGCGTTCTGTCGGGAAAAAGCCAATGCACCCGAGGGCGAAGCCACCACGTCGCTGTTCTGCTGGGCCTGAAGGCCCCGCCGGATCGACCCAGCGTCAAGAACCTGATGCCTGAAGACTTGGTGGGCGCAGAGTCGGTGGCTCCAAGCAACTGAGTACCACCGGAGATGCGCGGATGAACCCCTCAGCTGACCGCATCTTCCGATCCACCACCGCGACTGACCCACGGGGCGCCGTCCGTGCGCTTGCGGAAAGGGGGTGTGCCATGGACCCCTAAAGAAAAGGCCACCCGAAGGTGGCCTGAGGGATGAAGGGCGAAGAGACGCCCATCACTTGCAGCGCTAGTGTCCCCCTTCTCCCTCCCGATGTCAAGCGCCGCCGCAGCCGATTTGGTCGCGGCTCGGATCAGTACGTCTTGAAATCTGGAGAAGGAAATGCCAAGAGCAGTAGTTACCCGTTCTCCCTACCGGGAGGTGGGAGTGGTCAACCCTGGATGGCTGCTTGACCATGGCGTGCACCATGAATCGTCGCTGGAGCGGCGCTTCATCATGGTCGCGCTGTCGTGCCCCGTGGTGCGAGACATTCACCACCAGCCGTGCGAAATCAATCTCACCCTGACGTCTGGCGAGGGTTGCAGCTACAACCCGGACTTTTTACTTCACCTGATGGATGGCGCCGAGGTCATCGTGGAGGTGAAGCCTGAAAAGTTCCTCCCCCAGCACGCCACGAAGCTGCAAGCGGCGAGAGCGGCGTTCAACCTGAAGGGCATTGAGTTCGAGACTTTCACCGACGACATGATCGACGGCAGCGGTCTTAGCGCGCGCGCGATTCTTCTGATGCGCTACGGCCGCATGACATTCTCATTGGAGGAGGCGAGGAAGTGCAAAGCCGAACTGGAGTCGCGCTGCAAAGCAAGCGCCCATGTGCGGGAGCTGGTAGCACTGGGTGTCAATGAGGAAGTCATCTGGAACCTGGTCGCACAGCATCAGCTGCGAGTTCCCGCTGGCCTGAACCTGTCACAGGAGGAGGTCGTATCAATCAACCAGCATCAAGGAGATTGCCATGTTTACCTTCGGCAATGGTTTGGTGCTGCGTGAGGGGGAGCGTACCTTTCAGTTCGAGCGCGAACTGTCGTGCTTCGAGCTCCAGTTTCGGTACCTGGACAACAACGAGGTCAGGACCTTCTCGAGGTTGAAGCTGTATCGACAGATTCTTGAGAAGACCGTCATCCCCGTGCATCAAAACGGGTACCCCATTGCACAACCCAATAGGGTGTCGGTTCAGGAGCGTGAGTACACGTACCCCACCACGCTCAGCCCCAGGCAGGAGCAGACGATTCAGTTTCGCCAGTTTCTGGTCAAGCGAGCCACAGCCCAGGGCGTTACACCGGGCAGCCAGAAACGCTGCGAGGCCTTCCTCGCAGACGTTCGGCAAAAGGGGGAGGCGTACTTCGCAAAGTGCTTCCCCGAGGGGGAAACATCCGAACTCCTCAAACTACCCTGTGCAGATACCTTGCGCAAGTGGATGAAGCGCAGTCAGTCTTCTGGCAACAACCCTTATGCGCTCCTCGATCTGAGACCGCTGGTGCGGCGCCGCAAGCGGATCGATCCCGATGTCGATGCGGGCGTCGAGAAAAGTATCTCGAAATACTACCTCCAGAGGCATGGACTATCAGTAGCAGAGACGTTCCGACGCTACCTGCAGGATACCGCCCAAGAAGAGCGACTACTGGGTACGAAGATCGAGGTGGCCTCGTTGCGTTCGATGCAAAGGCGGGTCAACGAAATCGATCCGTACATCCGAGACGTCAAGCGCTACGGCAGCGAGTTCGCCAGAAACAAGTGGCGCTACAGCCTCAAAGGGGATACCACGACACGCGTTCTCGAGCGAGTTGAGATCGACCACACCTGGCTTGACATGTGGGTCCTGGACCCCGTGAGCGGCGTGCCGATCGGGCGGCCGTGGATCACTGTCGCCATCGACCGGTACTCTGGCTACATCCTCGGGTTCTATGTCTCCTTCTACGGACCTTCGGTGGCATCAGTTGCACACTGCATTCGCAACGCCATCTTCCCGAAGGAGGACCTGCTCAGTCTTGTGCCCAACCTTTCGCAGCCATGGACCGCCATGGGTGTTGCCGAGCAGTACGTCGTGGACAACGGTCTGGAGTTCCATGCGAAGGACTTCATGCGCATCTTGTTCGATCTGCGAGCTGACGTCCTTTTCAATCCGGTTCGCAGACCGTGGCTAAAACCGTCCATCGAACGCACCATGATGGAGGTGAATCGGATGTTGCCGAGCCGGGGGAAGGTCTACACGCCCACCAAAAACATGGTTCCGGTGTCGCCCAGTGACTCCGCGGCGATCCTCTTCGATGACCTGTGCGCGGGCTTGACGCTGTGGGCAGCAGACGTCTTCCCAAAGTCGGTTCACAACAAGAACCTGGTTCGTCCGCTGGACTTGTGGGAAGAGGGGCGCCTCAACAGTCCGATCCCGATGTTTCCACTTGGGTTTGAGCAGTTTGACATCACGGCAGGCCTCTCAACGCAGAGGACGGTGGACGGTGATGGTGTGTTCTTCAAGTACCTGCGTTTCAACAGCGTCGAGCTCCAGGACTACCTGCGCTCGAACGGGCGAAAGCTCAGACTCGAAGTGCGATTCAACCCTGACGATCTCGGGCGTGTCTTCGTCCACCTTCCAGCGGACAAGCGCTGGCTGCCCGTGGCATTGCAGAGGCCGTCCAATGGCTACGGCGATGGCCTTTCGCTGATCCAGCACGAGATCATTCGCGCAGAGGCGGGGAAGAACTTGCTTCGCCGCAACGTGGAAGAAGAGCTGGCCAAGGCCCAAGAGCGCCTCAGAGAACACTGGGGCGATGCGGTAGCGCGCGGCGTGCGCGTGAAGCGGCACGCCTCTCTTGTCAGACTTCAAGGACTGAGCTCCGCTCGCCTGTCTGGTCAATCCGTACGCACACGCTGTGAGGTCGCAAGCGTTCCAGTCGCAAGTCCGCTGGCCGAGAGCCACTTGCAAAAGGTGATGCCCTTCAAGGCGTTCTCCATGGCGGAAGAACTCGAATGAACCCCTTTGAGCTTCCAACTCGCTTGTCTGTTGAAGCCCTTCGATGTGCCAACGAGATTCTGGACACAGTCGTGCCTCACACGGAGTTCGCGAACTCCTTGCAGGGGGCGCTAAAGATCGTTCAATGGATGCAGGAAGTCCGAATGCCCGGAGGCGTATTGCTGCTGGCCGACGCTGGCATGGGAAAAACGCTCTTTCTGCAAGTTCTTAAGCGCACCTTGACCGCCGAAGCGCCACCTTTGAAGACGACGCGTCCCGTACTTGAGATCAGTCTGGACAGCGCAGCTGACGTCCACCAGGTCGCGGCCAAGCTCTTGCGCGCGCTGGGCTATGAGATGCTGCCGATGCGCCCAACGCTTCTCAACATGACCGACCTGGTCGACAAAGCCATCGAACGTCTGCGGCCAACGGTGATGTTCATCGACGAAGGGCAGCATGTGTGCGAGGGAAACCGACAGAACATCGCCCGCACGCTCACGGATTGGCTCAAAGTCCGCATGGACAAGCACAACCTGCCCGTGATCATGGTGGGTACGCCCACGTTGGAGGGAATCTCAGAGATCAATCCGCAGTTTGTCTCCCGAGTGTCCCTCCGGTACTTTCTGAACGCCTTCGCATTTGACGACGAGTGGCGACGGGTACTGGGCGCAATCGCTCAGTCCGTGACGACGCTGGATCTCGAGAGTTTGTCGGCGACAGGGTTGTCGCGTCTCACGCATGAGGCAACACGCGGGAACCTGCGGCGCCTGAAGAAACTGCTCGTCTTCTCCTGTGTCCGAGCGATTGAATGCGGGGCGCAGGCACTCAAACTGGAACACCTAGCCGAAGGGTATGTGGAGGCCTTTGGTGGTGCGCCCGAAGCGCCGAACCCGTTTCAGACTGCGATCGAGCGGGCAAGAAGAAGAACCCCGCAGAGTTGTTGAGCAAGCCGTCTTGTCTGAAACGGAATCCAAGTGGTTGACTATCGCTCTGCAGCGTCCATGAACGACCTTGGTTCGTGCCATGAAGCTCCTCGCCAGCCCTGAACCGCTTTCAGAGGAAAGTCGCTCCTCTTGGATCCAGAGGATCTGCGGCGCGCACGACTACTCCATGAAGAGACTCTGCCGAAGCGTGGGAATCGATTCGACCAGAATCGATTGGGATTTCGGCGTGGATGACGATTGCTGGAAGCGGGTGATCTCGAACTCAGGACGCAGCGGCGAAAGCTTTGAGCACGGCGCGGCTGCCTGGGCACTACTTTGCAATCTGCACTGTGAGCCTATCAAGCCCTGGTACGTCAACGGTAAGCCATCCAGCAAATGGTGTCCCATCTGCTTGGCAGCTGATTCCACGCCGTATCTGCGGTGGTACTGGCGCATCGAGAGCCTCCATACCTGTCCCTATCATGACGTGGCGTTGTCAACCGCTTGCCCATGGTGTCACAACAGCGCGAACCTATCAGTGGCGGGTCTGGTGCCCTGGGGGACGCTCACGGGTACGCCGAACTTGGCCGGATGTGCGTCGTGTGGCATGCCGTTCCTTGCGCCGGGAGACGCAGAGGCAGCCATGCCTCGTGATTCAGGAGTCAGGCATCGTGCCTTCACGGACCCGGTCCATACACTGCGATCGGTGTTGAATCAAAGAGCGCTGGCAGCGTGGCGTGGTGGTATGAAGGGGGCGATCCCTCAACAGTCGCGCGTGCTCGAAGCCGTGTTGCGAAAGCAGTCACAGTTACATCACTACCCATGGGAGCCGGATCGCTCGCAGAAGAGGGGGGCGGATCTCATCCAGACGTTCTCGACTCCACGTCCATTTCGGCTTCTGAAAACGAATCGTCATTGGTCGAAATCAGAAAATCGTGAGGTATTGGAAAGCTTGCTGAGAAAGTTTCGTGAGCAACCGTTCGACGTGGATCTCCAGCCCTTCGTTAAGCGCTCTCAGATATCACGCAAGCTGACTTGTAGGGAGCATTTTTGGTCGCCCGAGGACTCGGATCACTGGAGCTCGGATATGAGCCATCCCTATCGAATACGGTTGACCAAGGCGCTATTGATCATCCGAAAGGAGCGCGCCCGTCACCGAAGTCGTGCCTTGCAAGGTTTGACCGTGATGCACGAGCAGTTGCAGATTGACGCGAACGCTGAGTTATGTGGCTGGGGCACTCATGTCGACTGAGCCTGCCTTTCCGGTGCGCGACACTGTGCAGCCAGGCGAGTCGGGTCAAGGTTATGTGCTCAGGCTGGCAACAGCGAATGGCCTTCGTGGGTTGCCAGTGGTCAAGAGTGGCTTGGGACGATCTCGCTTTCAGACGCTGGATGGGGATGATGCGGCAAAGCTCTCGAAGTGGTTCGGCGCAACGGAAGAGGTTCTGCTGAGGGCGTTGGGTCACATATCGCGAGGTGCGTCTGGCGAGGGTTTCTGGTATGCGGATCAAGAGATCGGTCGCAGCTACTTCCTCAACCGCGGGCACCCACGGGTCTGTCCGCAATGCTTGACTCAAGATGGCTTCTGCCGCGCGGTGTGGGACTTCTCCCTTGTCGTGGCGTGTCCACACCACAGCTGCCTTCTTGCCGACAGGTGCGCGATGTGTGGCAGCGCGCTCGACTGGAATCGGCCGGGCTTGATGGCGTGCCGCTGCGGCATAGACATTCGCAGTTGGCCGACACAATCCCTGACACCTTCAGCGCTTGAGCTCTCTTTCGCGCAATGGGTGGCTGAAGCCATGAACTTTGGTGCCGACGTTCGAGCACCTCTGGATCGGATTGACCCAGCGCCTTCCGGCCTATTGAGACTGTTGCGCCCCTTGTCTCTTGGCGCGGGTCTGTCCCTCACCTATGCACTGGCGAGTCTGACTCGACATCCGAAGAGCGGCGCAGTGCCGATGGCCAGGAAGAAGACCTCGATGCTTCACGCTTCGCAAGTGATCAACGACGCAGAATTGCTTGTTCAGAGAATTCTCGGGGGCGAGCGCATTGAGCTCAAGGTCGGACAGCGGACGGTGACGTCGGGGCTGCTGTTCGAAGCAATGAGCAGGGCGAGGTGCCCAGAGGACAGGTCCATGGCACTCTCCGTCTTGAGTTTCGTGCTCAGGCAGGGTGAGCGTACATCGTGGTCGAGTCAGTACGGGCAGTTGTCCCAGATGGCTCTTTTTGAT
>VFQR01001005.1_pt1 | contig 25876 bp, 19 predicted proteins | sample 3512321 | NCBI WGS metagenome assembly VFQR01 (sample SAMN10412374, study PRJNA504923) | tailings metagenome | isolation source: Relicate 3 Philex TSF1 revegetated site | place: Philippines: Tuba, Benguet | collected 2017-08-29 | reverse complement strand
TAGCGGTCGAAGCCCGACATCATCAGGAGCTGCTTGTACTGCTGCGGCGCCTGCGGCAGGGCGTAGAACTTGCCGGGATGGATGCGGCTCGGCACCAGGAAGTCGCGCGCGCCCTCCGGCGAGGAGGCGGTGAGGATCGGCGTCTGGAACTCGAAGAACCCCTGCCCCTTCATGCGGCGGCGGATGGCGTCCACCACCTCGCCGCGCGTCATGATGTTCTTGTGCAGCTTGTCGCGGCGCAGATCGAGGAAGCGGTACTTGAGCCGCGTCTCCTCCGGATACTCCTGGTCGCCGAAGACCTGCAGCGGCAGTTCATCCGCCCGGCCCAGCACCTCGAGCTCGGTGATGAAGACCTCGACGTCGCCGGTGCCGATCTTCGGGTTCTTCAGCCCCTCGTCGCGCGCCTTCACCTTGCCGTCGATGCGGATGACCCACTCGGCGCGGCAGGCCTCGAGCTGCTTGAAGGCCGGCGAATCCGGATCGGCGAGGCACTGGGTGATCCCGTAGTGGTCACGCAGGTCGACGAAGAGAATGCCGCCATGGTCGCGGATGCGGTGGCACCAGCCGGACAGGCGGACGGTCTCGCCCACATGGGTGGAGCGCAGCTCGCCGCAGGTCTTGGAGCGATAGCGATGCATGGAAGCCTCGAGCGTCTGGAGGGCGGCGCAGCTCGCGCCAGCCGGAAATTCGTTGAGCGTCCCTTTAACGGATGGACGCGCCCGCTTCAAACGGAAGCGACGGCGCCGCGGCGCCAATGATCTGGCGCAAGCGGCCGGCTCAGCGGGCGATGATCTCGATGCGCCGGTTGCGCGCCTTGTTCGCCGGCGAATCGTTGGGCACCAGCGGCTTCGCCGCGCCGTGCCCCTCGGACAGGAGACGCGCGGCATCGACGCCCTGGCGGATCAGCAGGGCCACCACCGCCTGGGCGCGCCGATGGCTGAGATCGACGTTCTGGCTGGCGATCCCGTCGGAATCGGTGTGCCCCTCGACCGAGAACCGCACGGAGGCGCAGGCTTTCATGGCCTCGGCGATGCGGCGGACGCGCGCGACGCTTTCCGGCCGCATCGCCTCGCGGCCGAACTGGAAGACGATGCCACCCGCCGCCATTTCCGTGGCGATGGTGGCGACGCAGGCCGGCGGGGCGGGTGGCGGCGGCGGGGCGACGGGTGCCACCGGAGCGGAGATAGTGTGCGTCACGGTGAAGCCGAAGGGCGCCGAGCCCTCGATCGCCGCACGCGCTGCCGCGGCAGCCGTCGGCGACGCCGTGTTGCCGGTGACGGCCAGAGCTGAATCCGTCAGGACAGCCCTCCCCCGGTCGAGCAGCACGAGCTGGCCCATGGCGGCGACTGCGGCGTTGTCGAACCCTGACGGAGCGCCGCGTGCCACGACCTGCTCGTCCGTGACGGCGAGCGGTGCGAACAGCGCTTCGGCGGCCGTCCGGTTGGCGGCGCGCACCGCCTCCGACGGCACGTAGCCCTGAAGCCTGAGGCCCGATGTCGTCCTCTCGGCCGTCCAGCGATAGGGCGAGACGACGGGCGCCTCCAGTTGCAGCGTCTTCAGCGTGACGCCTCCGGGCAACGGGCTTGCCCGCAGCGCCAGCGAGACGGCGGCGAACCCCGCCCGGTCGGCAGCCTCCCCTTCCAGCGACAGGGCCCCCTCCCCGATACGGATGGCGCCGGACCTGAGGCGAGCGAGTTGGGTCAGCGCGAAGCGCGCGACGGCAAGCCTGTCGACGGCGTCCGGTGCGATCCCTGCGACAGCGAGGTCACCGGACACGGTCCCGAGCGCGAGCGACGCGGCGAAGGCAAGGAGTTCATCCTTCTCGGCAGTTGAGGCGACGACACCATCGAGCTTCACGCCGCCGGCGGCCCGCTCCAGCGTCAGCGCGAAGGGCCGCACCTGCGGTGTCGAGAGGTCTGTCGGCAGGAGCGAGAAGCCCGCGGGCACCCGACCCAGCGCAGCCGCCACCGCCGCCTGGCTCTCCGTGCCGTCGGGCTTGCCCTGGACCGTGACCTCGCCCCCCGACAGGAGGACCGATCCGGGCTTGAGGCGCGCGACGAGGCCGCCGGCCCACACCGATGCCGGAGCGAAGCCCGGCGGCAGATCGGGCACCAGTGCGGTCGTGTCGATCACCGCGATATCGGCCGACACGGCGCGAATGGCGGCAAGGACACTCTCGCGTGTCGCCTCGTCGGCCAGTGAGCCACCGAGGACCACGAGATCCCCCTCGCGGACGAGCGAAAGCTGGTGGGATGCCGGAGCAGCGGTCTGGCCCAGGAGGGCGCTGGGCGCCAGCAGCAGCGACAGGAGGACGGCCATGGTCCGGCCGGACCAAAGCCGAACGAAGCCTCCGAGACCCGAATGCAACATGCCCTGCCCCCACCGAGAAGACGTTTCTGAAACCGTCTGGCGAATCCCCGCCGTGCCGATCCGAATGCCGTCAGGCCTCACCGGACGCAAGGGAAAAGAGCGGCCCGTTATTTCAGAGAATACACAAATAACTTCGTTCAATATCTTGTTTTATAATAACTATTGCTTCGACCTACCCAGATGTCGATGGGGCCGTCTTCTCACCGGATTCGGTCGTCAGAGGCCAATTTCAGGCCTGGATCGTTGCCGCCCTAGCACCATCCATCGAACGATTGCGGTCCTCGCCTGTTGGCGGCCGGGAGCACTGGCCAGGCGGGACCATGTCATGCGCGCAAAAAAAGAACCCCGGCGGTTGCCCGCCGGGGTCTTTTAGACTGGAACCGGTCTGGGACCGGACCCGATCAGAAGTTGCGCTGGACGCGGAACATGCCCGACCAGGCCGACGCGTTGCCGATCGAAGCAGCCGGGGCGAGGCCCGAGCCGTTGTCGCGCGAACGGAGGCTGGAGTAGACCACCTCGACGCCGAGGTCGAGGTTCCGCACCGGCGACCAGATGGTGTTCACACCGATCTGCCAGAAGCGGATGTCGTTCAGACGGCCACCGTCGCCGGCGGCGAGCGACACAACGTTCGCCGGGGAGTCGATGTTGACGTACTTACCCCAGATGGCGGAGCGGAGAGCCGGGGTCCAGAAGTGGCGGAAACCACCGTGGATGCCCCAGGCCTTCGACTTCACGAGGCCGGTGCCGGCCGCGTTGTAGGCACCATCCGCATAGAGAGCGGTGATGAGGCCCGTGCCGATAGCCTGGCGGGTCTGGATGAGACCGTCCGAGTTATCGTTCGTGAAGACGTAGCCGAGAGCGCCGTCAGCGTAGGTCGCCTGCAACCACAGCACGTCGCCGCGGGCGAGCATGTCGAGGTTCAGACGGACACCACCGCCGACTGCGAAGCCCGAGGTCGAGCGGAAGGTACCGCCGGCGAGCGAACCACGAACCTCGTGGTAGGCAGCCATGCCCTGAGCCACCTGGACCGAACCCCAGCCCTGATCGACGCGGAGGTTACCGACGACGTCAGGCATGTGGTTGCCGGTGTACACGATGCCGTTGCCGGCCGTGTGGGCAGTGGCGTAGGCAGCCGGGATCGAACCCAGACGGCGGAACTGCGGATCCTCGACCGAGATCGTGGCCGAGAAGCCCGAACCGAACGACGCCGTGTAGGCGATCAGGTTCGACGAGTTGCGCGACGGGTCCATGGCGGCGCCCGACGAAGCAACGAACTGGAGGTCGCCCTGGTAGAAGTTGAAGAACGACGCCGAGTTACCGAACGTGAAGCCAGCGAACTGGATGAACGCGCGGGACATGTAGGCAGCCGACGCCTGACCGGTCGAACCAGCGCCGGTGGCCTGGACGGACGGCAGAACGTTGTTGCCCGGGCCGCGCTGGATGAGGAACTCACCGTAGGCGCGGAGCAGGCCGTACTCGGTGTTCGAGCGGGCGTCGAAGTTCAGAAGCAGACGGGTACGGGTCGTGTACAGGTTCGTCGCAGCGCCGAACGTCTGGGTGGCATAGGCATCCATGCGGACGTAGCCGCCGATGCGAAGGCAGGTGTCGGTGCCCGGGATGAAGAAGAAGCCCGCGCCGTAGGTGTCGCAGATGCGCACGTACTCGGCCGGGGCAGCCTTGCCCGGGAGATCCGCTGCCTGAGCGCCGGTCAGGGCAACGAAGCCCGCCGCAGCGCCGAGAAGAAGGCTCTTAACCGTCTTCATGATGTAGACCTCCAATGTTTCTCCTGAGGGAGCCTGGTTCCGTGTTCTTGTCCGGTTTCCCGAAGAAGGCCTTGGTTCCGATATTCCCCGTGTGGCCGCTTTTTCTGCTGTCGTGGCTTGTGCCGTTCGACCCCAGGAAGAGCGGTGCGACCGGGGTGCCCCCCTTCGTCGCAGGGTCACCATTACCGATGCCCCCGCGCCGATCAATCGAAACAAGGGCCCCGAATGCCCCCGAAACAGGCTTTGGCCGGGACTGTTGCACGAAGGACACGCGCCTCTTAACCACGGCAGGCACGTCGAAGGAACCATCAATTCGCTGAAAATGCTATCGTTTTTCCAGATCACGCACCCGTGAGCCAGTTAACTGCCGGGGTGGAGGGCGGGGAGCGACCACCAGAGGCAAGAGGCCGCGAGGCGGTATGGGGATGAGGAAACGACGGTCTTGCGCGGCGATGGCGACTGGCCTGCTGCCGCGCGTCCCGGGCGCAAACCCGGCCAATCCGCGGACTGTTGCGCTCGAATCGTCCACGGCACAGCAAGAATCCCGGCGAACCGCGACTCGACGCCCTCGACCGGCTGCGACTCGGCACCCCTTGCGCGCCGCAGGGCGGCCCTACCCGGTCGACCGGCCGAGGCTGGCGGAAGGATCGCGGGGCGCCAGTTCCGTGATCAGCCCTTGGGCGCCGGCTGCGGCACCTGGTAGGCCGTCGTCGACTTGATGCGCTCCATGGCGAAGCGCGAGGTGACGTTCTTCAGGGGAATCGTCTCGATCAGCCGCTTATAGAAGGCGTCATAAGCCGCCATGTCGGTAACCACCACGCGCAGCATGTAGTCGACGTCGCCGGCCATCCGGTAGAATTCCATCACCTCGGGCATGGCCGCGACGGTCTCGGCGAATCGCGCCAGCCACTCGCGCGAGTGGTCGGAGGTCTCGATCGAGACGAAGACGGTGAGGCCGAGGCCGAGCTTCTCCGGCGAGACGAGCGCCACGCGCCGGATGATGAAGCCGCTGGCCTCGAGCTTCTGGATCCGCTTCCAGCAGGGCGTCTGCGACAGGTTCACCCGCGCGGCGAGCTCGGCGATCGACAGCGTCGCGTCATCCTGCAGGATGGTGAGGATCTTCCTGTCGATGGCGTCCATCTCTGCGGTTCCCGCCCCAGGGCACCCCCATGGCGCCGGACTGGAGAATAAAATTATTCATCACAGCCTGATCGCGCATGCAAGAAGAACAATTATACTCCGCACAGCCCGCGCCCACGCAAATGCCGCTCTAGGCGTCCTGCAGCGTCGCCACATAGGCCTCGCCGTTGAAGCGGATGTGGTGGCCGAGGAGGTCGTCGGCGGCCGCCATGTCGCCGGCGGCGACGAGGGCCGCCAGCCGCCCGTGCTCGGCGAAAGAGCGCTCATTGCGTTCGCGCACGCGCGCGAGCCCGGAGCGCAGCGCCTGCACGCGGAAGGCGATGCGGTCATAGGCATCGGTCAGGAACTCGTTGTCGGCCCCGTCGATGATCGTCTGGTGGAAGGCATCGTCCAGCCGCCGGTAGTCCTGCGGATCGTCCAGGGGCAGCGCCCGCTCCATCGCCGACACGACCTTCGCCAGAGCCGCGCCAAGTTCGCGGTGGGCCGGAGCCGCCATGGCCAGCGCCTTGCGCTCGAGCAGCTCGCGCATGACGGTCAGCGCCCGGACCTGCCGGGCGTCGAGCCGGAACACATAGGTCCCCCGCTGCGGCAGAATCTCGACCAGTCCGTCCTTGCTGAGCCGCAGCAGCGCCTCACGCACCGGCGTCTTGCTGACGCCGAGCTCCGCCGCCAGCGCCACCTCCGACAGGGCGCTGCCGAGGGGAAGCAGACCGTCGATGATGCGCTGCCGGATGGTGACGGCCGCCTGTTCCGCCAGGGACCGCGGCCTCTGGAGGGGCCTGTGCATCGTTTCCAACCTCCGCCGTGAGCGGACCGGCCGGCAGGCCGCGCTGCCGGGGCATGGCCGCCCTTGCACCGCAGTTGGCATGCTAGCACGCTGGGAAGCAACGCCCCTGTCGACCGGGCCTCGACATCACGGAGGAAGCCCTGCGGCCGGGCAACCGTCCGCCCCCTGGATCCACCGCGAGGAACACCGATGAGCGAGCCCTCCACCTCCCTGTCTCTGGCCGGGCTCAATGCCCTGGTGATCGGCGGTTCCAGCGGCATCGGCGAGGCGATTGCCCATGGCTATGCCGCCGCCGGCGCCCGCGTCGCCATCGCGGCGCGGAGCCCCGACAAGCTACGCGAGGCCGCCGCCCGGCTCGCTGCCGCCTTTCCGGGTTCACAGGGATACGTCGCCGACGTCACCGAGGGCGCCGAACTGGCGCGCCTCGCCGACACCGTGACGCGGGAATTCGGCCCCATCGACATTCTCGTGCCCTGCCAGGGCACCACCATCATCAAGCCGACCCTCGAATTCACTCCCGAGGAGGTCGAGTTCATCTTCCGCACCAACCAGACCAGCGTCTTCTTCTCCTGCACCACCTTCGGCCGGCTGATGCTCGCGCGCGGCAAGGGCGCCATCGTCAACATCGCCTCGCTCTCCGCCCATCGCGGCTGGCCGCGGGCCTGCCCCTACGCCATGACCAAGCACGCCATCGTCGGCCTGACGCAGACGCTCGCCGCCGAATGGGCAGCGGGCGGCGTCCGCGTCAACGCCATCTCGCCCGGCTTCTTCATGACCGAGCTCAATGCCGCGAAGATGCCGCCGGAGCGCAAGGAGAATGCGCTCAGGCGCACGCCCATGGGCCGCTGGGGCAAGACGCAGGAGCTCGTCGGCGCCGCCGTCTATCTCGCCTCGCCATCAGCCGGATTTGTCACCGGCACGGTCGTGGCGGTCGACGGCGGATATCTCGCGTCGGGTATCTGAGGCGGGCCGCACTCCGGAAAAACCTCGCTGGACGCGGCAACCTGCCGCGCCCGGCGCGTTGCCTCGGGTTCACCCGATCCCCATAATGTCTTCATTGGGCCTTTGCAGGCCAATTTCCCTATTTTCTGACGAAAGGCTGAAGGCTTCACAATGCCGCATGACACCCCGTTGATCGCCACCATCGTCGCAGGTCTCGGGCTCGCGTTCGTCTTCGGCCTCATTGCCAACCGGCTCAAACTTCCCACCCTCGTGGGCTATCTCCTCGCCGGCATCCTCATCGGCCCGCACACGCCCGGCTTCGTCGCCGACCAGAAACTCGGCACCGAACTCGCCGAGATGGGCGTCATCCTGCTGATGTTCGGTGTCGGCCTGCACTTCTCGCTGAAGGATCTTCTCTCGGTCAGGGCCATCGCGGTGCCCGGGGCGGTCGTCCAGATCGGCGCGGCGACGGCCATGGGCATGGCGCTCGCCTGGGCGCTCGGCTGGACCACGGGGGCCGGCATCGTCTTCGGCCTCGCACTGTCGGTGGCATCGACCGTCGTGCTGCTCAGGGCTCTGCAGGAGCGCCGGCTCATCGAGACCGAGCGCGGCCGCATCGCCGTCGGCTGGCTCATCGTCGAGGACATCGCCATGGTCCTCGCCCTGGTCCTGCTTCCGGCCGTCGCCGGTCTTCTCGGCGGCGATGTCCAGTCGGCCGCCGCCAGCGATCCCCTCGTGCAGTGGCTCGGCCTCGGCGTCGGTGGCGTCATCCTGGTGACGCTGCTGAAGGTCGCCGGCTTCGTCGCAGTGATGATGGGGCTCGGCCGCAAGGTCATCCCATGGCTGCTGCACTACGTGGCCCACACGGGCTCGCGCGAGCTGTTCCGCCTGGCGGTGCTCGCCATCGCGCTCGGCGTGGCCTTCGGTGCGGCCAAGCTCTTCGGCGTCTCCTTCGCGCTCGGCGCCTTCTTCGCCGGCATGATCATGAGCGAATCGGAGTTGAGCCATCGGGCCGCGGAGGAATCGCTGCCGTTGCGCGACGCCTTCTCGGTGCTGTTCTTCGTCTCCGTCGGCATGCTCTTCAACCCGTGGAGCCTTTTGACCGGCGCCTGGCCGATCCTCGCCACTCTCTTCATCATCGTCATCGGCAAGTCGGTCGCGGCCTTCCTCATCGTCGTGGCCTTCCGCTACCCGGCCGGCACGGCGCTGACGATCTCGGCCTCGCTGGCGCAGATCGGCGAGTTCTCCTTCATCCTCGCCGAACTCGGCGTCGGTCTGAAGCTGCTGCCAGAACAGGGCCGCGACCTGATCCTGGCCGGTGCCATCCTGTCGATCATGCTCAACCCGGCCGTCTTTGCCGGTGTCGGCTGGATCAAGCGGCGCCTCGACCAGGGCGCCACAGCGTCACCTCCGGCTGCGGCGACCTCGCCGGATGCGCCCGTCGCGCCGCCTCCCCCGCCGGACATGGACGAGGAATCGCCGCAGGCAACGGCCCTCGCCGATCACACGATCCTCGTCGGCTATGGCCGCGTCGGCAGCCTGGTCGGCCAGGCCCTGCGCGAAAGATCCCTGCCCTTCCTCGTCATCGAGGATGCGGCCCGACCGCAGGGACGCCTGCGCGAGGACGGCATCGAGACCATCAGCGGCAATGCCGTTCGCGACGATATCCTCGGCAGTGCCAACGTGGCCGGGGCCCGCCGCCTCATCGTTGCCATTCCCAACGCCTTCGAGGCGGGCCAGATCGTCGAGAACGCGAAGGCGGCCAACCCGCAGCTGGCGATCATCGCGCGCGCGCACTCGGATGCGGAGGTGGAGCACCTCACCAGCCTCGGCGCCGGCACTGTGATCATGGGCGAGCGCGAGATCGCCCGCGGCATCATCGACGAGGTCACCGGTGCGGCTGCGGCTCGATCGCCGGGGACGCCGGCGCACGCGTCACCCTTCGAGCCGCTCGAACCGGCCACGCCGGCCGAGGGTGGCGACAGGGCGCGCGACGGATCCCACATCTGACCTCCGCCCGACAACGAAGCGGCCGGGCATGAACCCGGCCGCTCCAGCGTTCCTTGGATGCGTGGTTGGCGGAAATCGCCGTCAGGCGCGCTTGATGCTCCACGGATAGGGCGCCGAGCCGTGCGGCATGCCCGTGAGCGTCTTGCGATAGGCGGTGCGCAGGGTGAACTGGCCGAGCGGCACGGTCGCCACCTCCTCGAGGGCGAGGCGGCCGAGTTCCTTCGCCGCCTTCTGCTGGCCGGCCTCGTTCGGCGCGTAGAGCCACTCCTCGGTGAGCGCCTCGGCCTTGGGGCTGTCCCACCAGCCGAACCAGCCGCGGGCTCCCTGCCCGCGCACCAGCAGCGACGTCGCGGGCGTTCCCCAGCCGGCGGCCGGACCCGTCGTGTGGAAGATGCTCCAGCCGCCCTTGTCGGTCGACTCGCGGCTGCCGCGACGCTGGATCACCGTGCCCCAGTCGGTCTCGGCGAGATCGACGTTCATGCCCATCTTCTGGAGGATATCGGCGGTGACCTGCCCGAGCGGCCCGATGTCGGGGAAGTCGGTCGGGTTGATGATCACCACCTTCTCGCCGGCATAGCCGGATGCCTTGAGAGCCTCCTTGGCCTTGTCGATCGACTGCGGCATCAGGTCTTCCTGCTCGCCGCTGTAGTAGGGCGTGCCCTGCGGCCAGAGGCTGCGGCAAACCTTCCACGCCGAGGTGTCGTTGCCCTGCGACCCCCGCATGTAGTCTTCCTGCATCGCCGCCATCCGGACGGCCTGGCGGACCTTCACGTTGTTGAAGGGGGCCTGCAGGTGGTTAAGGCGCATGATGGCGAGGCGACCCGACGGATCGGTCACCTCGCGGGTGATGTCACGCGACCGGGCGAGCAACGGCTGAAGGTCGGCCGGCGGACGCTCCCACCAGTCCATCTCGCCGCGCATGATGGCATTGGCCGCGGTGGAGGGGTCGGGAAGGATGTGCCATTCGATGCGCGGGAAATGGGCGATCTTGCCGCCGGCCCCGCGGCTGGCGGGCTCGGAGCGCGGCACATAGTCCGCGAATTTCTCATAGACGACGCGGCTGCCGGAATTGTACTCGCCGGCGAGGAAGCGATAGGGACCCGAGCCGATCATCTCGGTGACCTGCTTGGTGGCCTCGGTCTTCGCATGGCGCTCCGGCATGATGAAGGCGGGGGTATCCGGCTTGCCCAGAGCGTCGAGCAGCAAGGGGAAGGCCCGCTTCAGCTTGATGTCGAAGGTGCGGTCGTCGATGACCTGCGTGCTGTCGATGACCTTTCCGACGAGTTGTCCGAAGGCGTCGCGCTGCGTCCACCGCATGATCGAGGCGATGCAATCCTGCGAGCGGACAGCCTCGCCGTCGTGGAACTTCAGGCCAGGGCGCAGCTTGATGCGCCAGCGCAGGCCGTTGTCGAGCACCTCGTGCCCCTCGGCCATCTGGGGCTGGGCCTTGAAGTCCATGTCGGCCGCAAACAGCGTGTCGTAGACGTAGTACCCGTGATTGTTGGTGACCGTCGCAGTCGTCCAGATCGGGTCGAGGGACGACAGGTTCGCCTGGGGAATGAAGCGCATCGTCGATGCGCGCCAGTCCTGCGCCAGCGCCGGTGCTGCGACCAGCGAGGCCGCTGCGCCCTTCAACAGCGTGCGTCTGTGAAGAATCATCGGTAGTCCCCTTCTGCAGCCCGTGCCGTCTTCGCGGCGCCGGGCCCGCGTATCGTTGCGCGCCCGGGCGCGTCTGGCAATCCGGTTTGGCCGGTGATCAGTCGAAGCCCATGAAGCCGGGCATGGCGCTGATCGGCGCGGCTGCCGCGAGCTTCGCGATGTCAGGGACCGGGCGCGCCGTGCGCGGATCGCCGGCCAATTCCCGCTCGAGGGCAGCCGCCACCGCCAGCACCTTGGCGTCACCGCCACGCGGCCCGACGATCTGCAGGCCGAAGGGCATGCCGTTGTGATCGAGGCCGACAGGCAGCGAGATGGCCGGGTAGCCGACCGTCGTCACCGCATAGGCATTGGCCAGCCAGTGGAAGTAGGTCCGCGTCGGCTTGCCGTCGATCTCGGCGGGATAGAGTTCCGACCAGGGCCGCGGGCTCAGCGTCACCGCCGGCGACAGGATGACGTCGTGGCCCTCGAAGAAGCGCTGCCAGTTCTTGTAGAGAACCGTCTGCTGCTTCAGCGCCTTCGTCACGTCGAGGGCCGAATAGGTCAGCCCCTCCTCGACATTGGCTCGCACATTCGGACCGACCAGTTCGGGCGTGTCACGCACCCGCTCGTACATGCCGGCCATGAAGGCGACAGAGCGCAGAACCTCGAAGACCTCGTCGGTGCCGCTGCAATCTGGGGTCGCATCATCGACGCCCGCGAAGAGATGGGCGAAGAGCCCGACCTTCTCGGCGAGGACCTCGCGGATGTGCTTCTCGGTCGGCGAGAAGCCGAAGTCGGGCGTCACCGCCACGCGAAGCGAGGCGAGGTCGATTTCGGCCGGCACCGCGAAGTCCTCGGGCCGACGCACCACCTTGCCGTGGACGGTGGTGGCCAGCGGATCGCAGCCGTCGTCCGAGACCATGGTGGAGAGGAGCAGGCAAAGGTCCGGAACGGTGCGCGCCATCGGGCCGAGGACGCTCAGGGGGTTCCAGCCGAGCGGGCGCTTGTCGCTCGGCACGAGCCCCGGCGAGGGGCGGAAGCCGACGATGCCGTTGAAGGCCGCCGGGTTGCGCAGCGAACCGCCGGTGTCCGATCCGGTGGCGATCGGCACCATACCGCAGGCGAGCGCGACGCCGGAGCCGCCGGAGGAACCCGCCGCCGATCGCGTGGGGTCGAAGGGATTTCCGGTCGCGCCATAAACGGCGTTGCGGGTATTGGCCCCGGCGCCCCATTCCGGCGTGTTGGTCTTGCCCGCGACGATGGCGCCGGCCTCGCGCACCGATTTGACGATGAGCTGGTCTTCCTCCGGCACGAAGTCCTTGAACAGGACGCTGCCATAGGTGGTGCGCAGGCCCCTGGTGTTCTCGAGATCCTTCACACCCACCGGCAGGCCGTGTAGCGGCCCAAGCGTATCGCCACGGGCGACGGCCGCATCCGCTGCTTTCGCGGCGGCACGGGCGGCCTCGTCGTCGCGGGCCACCATGCAGTTCACCGCGGGGTCCACCGCATCCATGCGGGCAATGCAGCTCTCCAGCAATTCGGTCGCCGACAGCTTCTTGGCGCCGATCAGGCGGCGGGCCTCGACGGCGGTGAGGTCGCAAGGGTTCATGGCAGTCGGACTCACTGGAGTGATGGGTCGCGCATCCTGTGCCAGCGGAGCATTGCGACGCAATCGCGAGGCGGGCGAGGCATGGCTGCCGCGCATGGCTCGTCGCAGCCTCCCTCACCACCCGCATGGCAGCGTCGGCGGGGCGCGGCTATGGTCACCTTCCGAGCGGCCGCGCGCCGACCATCGAGACCAATTGAAGGCCCTGCCCTGCCGATCCCCGAGAAGATCGCCGCCCTCGCCCCCGAGATGACCGCCTGGCGGCACGATTTCCACGCCCATCCCGAGATCGGGTTCGAGGAACAGCGGACCTCCGAGATCGTCGCGAAAGCGCTGGAGGGCTGGGGCTACGAGGTCCATCGCAACGTCGGCAAGACCGGCGTCGTCGGCCGCCTCAAGGTCGGCACGTCCACCCGGTCCGTTGGCCTGCGCTGCGACATGGACGCGCTGCCGATGCAGGAGACGACCCAGCTCGCCTACCGCTCCAAGTTCGAAAACCGTATGCATGCCTGCGGCCATGACGGCCATACCTCGAGCATGCTGGGCGCCGCGAAGTATCTCGCCGAGACCCGCAACTTCGACGGCACGGTGACCCTCATCTTCCAGCCTGCGGAGGAAGGCGTCGGCGGTGCCCGCGCCATGCTGGCCGATGGCCTGTTCGAGCGCTTTCCCTGCGACGCCGTCTTCGGCTTTCACAACTCGCCGAAGACCGATGTCGGCAAGTTCGCCATCCGTCCCGGCCACATGATGGCCGGCGGCGCCTTCTTCGACATCAAGGTGCAGGGCCGCGGCTCCCATGGTGCCCATCCCGAGCACTCCATCGACCCGGTCCTGACCGCCTGCCAGATCGTCACGGCGCTGCAGTCCATCGTCGCCCGCAACATCGGCGCCGTGGACCAGGGCGTCATCTCGGTGACGCGCATCGAGGGCGGCGACGCCTACAACGTCGTCCCCGACACCGCGTTCATCCGCGGCACCGCGCGCTTCTTCAAGTCCGAGGTCGGCAAGCTCATGGAAGACAACATGAAGCGCATGGCCAAGGGCGTCGCCGCCGGCTTCGGCGCCACTGCCGAGGTCGACTGGCGCCTCATCTTCGCCCCCCTCTACAACACGCCGGAGCACGCGACCTTCGCCGCCGATGTTGCCGCCGAGCTCGTCGGCGAGAGCAATGTCGAGCGCAATCGCTCGCTGATCATGGGCTCGGAGGACTTCTCCTTCATGCTGGAGAAGGTGCCGGGCGCCTATATCAACATCGGCAACGGCGATTCCGCCCAGGTCCACAATCCGGCCTACGACTTCAACGACAAGCTCCTGCCCTATGCCGCCGCCTTCTACGCGCGCGTCGTGGAAAAGAAGCTGTCGGCTGCCTGACGCCCCCTCCGCGGGAGGTCGCCCTTTCACCATCTGGCGATCTCCCGCTTTCCCCCTGTCGCAGGCCCGTGCCAAAGTCGGCCCGACAAGCATTGCGAGGGGATGACCATGGATGACTGGCTGAGGGCCGCGCTCGACTACGTGCCGCGCTGGATCGACTTTCAGGTCCAGCACGTCGACCAGCCCGGATGTTCGATCGCCATTGCCCACAAGGGCGAGGTTGTCCTGGAAGAGGCCTTTGGCACCGCGGACCTGTCGACCGGCGAGGCGCTGACCTCCCGGCATCGCTTCCGTGTCGCCTCGCACTCCAAGACCTTCACGGCGGCCGGCATCCTGAAGCTGAAGGACCGCGGCCTGCTCCGGCTCGACGATGCTGCCGGCACCTTCGTACAGGGCCTGCACGAGGAAGCGGCTGCCGCGACGGTCCAGCAATTGCTGTCCCACAGCGCCGGCTATGTGCGCGATGGCGCCGACGCCGGCTACTTCAGCAATCTCAGGCCCTTCCTCACCGCGGCGCAGCTGCGCGAAGAGCTGGCGCTGGCGCCGCCTCTGCCCGCCGGCCAGCGCTTCAAATATTCCAACCACGGCTACGGCATTCTCGGCCTGATCATCGAGGCGGTCACCGGCGAGCACTATCGCGACTGGATCATGCGCGAGATCGTGGCTCCCGCGGGCCTCGCCGAGACCTATGCCGACATCGGCCTGATGAGCGAGGGCACGCTGGCGAAGGGTCACTCGACCCGCCTCCCCTTCGGCAAGCGGCTCGTCATCCCCGGCGACGCCGCAACCGCCGACCTCGCCTCAGCCACCGGCTTCGTCTCCACCGCCGCCGACCTCGCCCGCTTCTTCTCGCAGCTCGCGCCCGCGTCGCCGGCGGGTCTTCTCTCGGCCGGCAGCCGCCGTGACATGACGCGCCGCCACTGGCGCGACAACGAGTCGACGCTCGAGCGCTACTACGGCCTCGGCACCATCTCCGGCTCGCTCGGCGGCTGGGACTGGTTCGGCCATTCCGGCTCCTTCGCCGGGACCCTGTCCCGCACTGCCGTCTTGCCGGCGCAGGACATCGCCATTTCGGTGCTGACCAATGCCATCGACGGACCGGCGCAGGCCTTCGTCGACGGCATCGGCCACATTCTCAAGGCCTTCGAGAAGGGCGGCGCGCCGAACGAGGAAGTCGCCGACTGGGCCGGCCGCTGGTGGACGCTGTGGGGCGCCGTGGACCTTGTCCCCGTCGGCAACAAGGTGCTCGCCTCGCCGCCGGTGCTGAACCCGCCGCTGTCCGAGGTCAGCGAGATCACCGTCACCGGGCTCGACGCCGGTCTCATCACCCGCGCGCCGGGCTTCAACCAGGCCGGCGAGGCCGCCAGCCGCGTCCGCGACGCGGAGGGCGAGATAGCCGAGATTTGGCTCGGCGGCGTCCGTCTCATCGGCGAATTCGCCTTCGCCGAGGAAGCCGCCGGCCGCTACGGCGGTTGAGCCGCGCGCGAACGAAAGAAGGGACCCGATCTTTCCCGGCACAGGGGGCATCGCCGGGAAAGACCGGGTTTTGAGGCCATTCCCTGGCCTCTGGACCTCGTCAGGCGCTAGCCCTCAGGAAACGGGTGGTCCCAGTGGGCCAGCGCCCGAAGGCGCTCGTTCCACCGCGCCACGGCCGGGTAGTCGCCGAGCGGAATGTTCGCCTTCGGCGCATAGGGAAAGGTAATCGCCACGGAGATGTCGGCCAGCGACAGCCGCGGGCCGAGCAGGAAGTCCCTGTTGGCGAGATACGCATCGAGCAAGGCCAGCCCCTTGCGCGTTCGCGCCAGAGCCGCAGCCTCGGCCGCGGCGTCCACGGCTCCGAGGCCGAACATCGGCCGGATGATATGCTCGAAATAGAGCGTTCCCGCCTGCGGGTTGAACTCGTGCGCCGCCCAGCTGAGCCAGCGCTGCACCTCGACCTGGCCACGTGGATCTGACGGCCAGAGGTCGGAGCCCTGACGGAGCGCGAGATGCATCATGATGGCATCCGACTCCCACAGCGCGAGGTCGCCATCGACGAGCAGTGGAACCTTGCTGTTGGGATTCAGGGCGCGAAAGGACGGCGCCTTGTGCTCGCCCTTGCCGAGATCGACCCGGATGAAATCGACGGGTGCCTCGAGGTGCAGCGCCACGAAACAAGGCTTCCGCGGCATCATGGTCTCGGCGAAATGCAGCTGCATGCGTTCGGGGGAACGGCTCATGTCGATCAGGCCTCGCGCGAGAACAGAGTCTGGAGCTTGTTGAGGGACGCGGTCCAGCCGCGGGTGTGGCCGAGGCGCGCCGCCTCGTCGAAGAGCTGCTCGTGGATCAGCGTCAGCATGCAGCCGTCGCCATCGGCGCGGCAGCGGACGGTGACCTGTGAGACACGCTCCGGCGTCGACTTCCAGAACCACGAGAAGACCAGCCGCTCGCCGGGCACCACCTCCTTGTAGACACCATGAACGTCGTGACGCTCGCCGGCATAGGAGAAGCCGATGTGGAAGGCACCGCCCACCCGTACGTCCAGTTCGACGACGTTCATGTCGTCGGGCGTGCCCGGCCCCCACCACTGCGCGAGCCTCACTGGATCGGTCCACGCCGCATAGACCCGCGCCGGGGACGCGTTGAGCCAGCGCCGGAGGGTGAGGCTCGGCCGTGTCGCCGCAAGGGGAGCGGTTGTGCCTGGGGCGAAGGGCTGGGATTGGGCGGACATGGCTCACTCTCCAGAAAGGCCTGCAATCGATCGATCTGGCTCTGCCAGAAGCTCCGGTACCGGGCGAGCCAGTGCATCGCCTTCTCCATGGCGCGGCGGTGGACTGGCAGGCGCCTCTCAGGCCCGATCGCCTTATTTAACCATTAAGTTAAGTGTTACGATCCAGAGGTACGGCTGTCAACCCCCGTCGTCAGGCCGCGAGAGCGAAACCGTCGCGGTCTTCGCGAACCCGCCGGTGCAGCCGCACTGCGGCAGGCACCGTCCGCTCGATCAGGACGAGACGCGGATCGCCTGAATGGGTCCGGCAGGCAAAGCCGGCCCTCGCGGCAAGCTCCAGCATGCGGTGATTGTCGCGCAGGACCTCGCCAAACAGGCGCTCGACGCCCCGTGCCGCGCTCCCCAGAACGATTCCGGCGAGGATCGCACGGCCGATTCCCCGCCCCTGCCAGGCATCGGCGACCGAAAGGGCGAACTCCGCAGTCACGCCGTCGGGACCGATGGCGCAGACGGCCTCGCCGACCAGCAGGTCGCCCGCCGGATGGTCGATCTCCACCGCCAGGGCGAAGACCGGCCCCATGCCGTCGCCGATCAGGCGACGAGCCTCTGCCGGAGACAGCGCGTTCATCCCGCCGAGGAAGCGGCTGCGGCGGGACGCCGGCGACAGGTCCGCCACATGCGCCTGCAACCTGGCTTCTTCGCCCGTCCTGAGCCGGCGGAGGATCAGTTGATCGCCAGTCCCGTCCCCGCCGACGGCACTCTCGGCGTGCAACCGGCTGGTGGCCATGATCTCAGGCCGCCCTGGCCGGCGAGACCGGCGCGGGAACCGTCTCCAGCGGGGCCGCATCATCGGCGGCTATGGTCGCAGGGGGAGCGATGGCGACCTCCGCCGGCCCGGCGATGGCACAGACGAGGCTGAGCCCTCTCCGGTCGATGACGAAGCTCTCGCCAGCCTCGATGAGGATGTCACGGGGATCGTCCTCCAGCGTCACCCACACCGCGCCGGCATGGCAGGTGACCACCGTGCCCTCGGCCTCCTGGAGCCGGAGGACGCCGCCGCGGCGGACGTGAATGCGCGAAGGTGCGTCGAGACAGACCATGGCGGCCTCCCAAGAATGAACGGAATGAATGTCAGAGCTGATCCGGACGCGACAACGGCACCGGCATATGCCTAGAATGTTTAGTGTTGCGGCACTGCACAAACGATCAATTCTCACACACTGCATGAGTTCAGAGAATGGCACGCAAACGCTATGATCTGCCCCCGCTGGGCTTCGTCCAGGGCTTCGAGGCGGCCGCCCGCACCCTCTCCTTCACCCGTGCCGCCGACGAGCTGGCGCTGACCCAGTCGGCCGTCAGCCGACAGATCAAGACGCTGGAGGAGCATCTCGGCGTGACGCTGTTCGAGCGGCGTCACCGCGCCCTCGCCCTCACCGAGGACGGCCGCGCCTTCCAGCGCATCGCCATCGACGTGCTCGACCGCCTGCAGGGCGCCATCAACCAGATGCGGGCGCGCAGCACCGACAACCAGCTGGCGGTGACCACCGTCTCGGGCTTCGCCTCGCTGTGGCTCATCCCCCGGCTGAAGCGCTTCACCCGGCTTCACCCGCACATCGACGTGCGCATCATCGCCAATGACCGCGTCCTCGACCTCGACCGCAGCATGATCGACCTCGCCATCCGCTATTCGAAGACCGACCGCGCGGCTCCCGGCGCCGAGCGCCTCTTCGCAGAGGATATCCTTCCGGTCTGCCACCCCTCGTTGGTCGCCGACAGCGTCACGCCGCTGCGCCGGCCAGAGGACCTGCGACACCACACGCTTCTGCACCTCGACTATCACGGCGCCAGCCGCACCTGGTTCGACTGGGGCACCTGGATGACGGCCCTCGGCATCGAGGACCTCAAACCCTCCGGCTCTCTGCGCTTTTCCCGTTACGATCAGATGATCCAGGCGGCGATGAGCGGCCAGGGTGTCGCGCTCGGCGTCTCGCCCCTCATCAACGAGGCGATCCGCTCGGGCACGCTGGTCGCCCCCTTCGACCGGCAAGTCGACGGACCTCACGGCTACTACCTCATCCGCTCCGTGGCCGGCGCCGCCAAGCCCCAGGTCGCTGCCTTCTGCGCCTGGCTGCGCGAGGAGGCGGCGGAGGACGCCGTCGCCGAGCCGCTCGCCGAGACGGCGGGCTTCGGCACGACAGTGCTGTGAACATCCCCTGCCCCGCAGCCTTGCAAATCACCGGCGGCGCGGGCATAGAAGCCCGCTAACGGAGACGTGGCCGAGCGGCTGAAGGCACTCGTTTGCTAAATGAGCATACCCCAAAAGGGTATCGAGGGTTCGAATCCCTCCGTCTCCGCCACTGCCTTACCTTAACCCTCTGAAATCAGTGCGACAATTCGCACTTGTCCGGTCCGCCACCCAATGGCCGCCCCAACTTCGGAGGATGAATCATGCAGCACCATTCCGCGCGACCGCCGCTCGACGCGCTCGATCTCTGTGACCGAATTGTGCGCCGTATGACCGCCCGCCCCTGACCACGAGGAAGTGCCGCCGGGAAATTCGCGCCATCCTCGAACCATTCGAGCGGACCATGATCCCAACCCTCGGCAACGTGGTTTCGATCCACCGCCGAAAGCCGATCCGAGAAGGCGGAGGCATAGGGCTTTCGCCATCCGATCGGGAGGCGACGCAGGAGGTGCTGACCTCGATCAAGTCGGCAATGCGAAACGGGGGGCTTCGGCCGCCAAACTCATTTGTCCGTGTTGGCGTCTCGCCCCCGCGTGGGCCGCGGTAGGACGGGGTGCCGGTCCATGGTCAAGGAGGACACGCCCTCTCCCTCGCGGGCGGTAGACACGGGTTCGCCCGGCTAGCCGCAATCGACTCTGCCATTCCTCGTTCGCTTCTTTTGCCCGCTGGAGACGCGCGCCACCGCGACGGGCTGGACGGGCCGCCGTGCCGCTGCCATCGAGCCTGGACCATTCCGGCCGTTGCCGATGCCGGCGTTCGGCCAGGCGGGACCCGGCTGGTCCGCATCCATGCGAGTCCACGGGATGCAGCCGAGCGATCGATCAGGCGAAAGAAGGCCTCTCGACGCGGAGGGCCCTGGACGATCAGAGGGGTGGAAACGGCTGCCGTCATCGGCCAAGATCGGGACCACGCCAGTCGCTCTGTCCCCCGGGCGCGAAATCGGCGGTTCCAGGAACCAGAGATGCGCGCCATCGAGACCTGGAGCAGCATCCCGCAGGACGTGCGATGATGGCGGCGGCAACAGAGGGCCTGAAGGGCGACAGCGGGCGACCCGTCTTCTCCGCTCGCGGCCTGACCAAGGCCTACGGGAGCGGCGCGACCCAGGTCCTCGCGCTGCATGATGTCGACCTCGACATCCATGCCGGCGAGTTCGTGGTGCTCCTCGGGCCATCCGGGTCCGGCAAGTCGACGCTGCTCAACATCCTCGGAGGCCTGGACGCGCCGACCTCCGGCAAGGCGCAGTGGCGCGACCATGTCCTGACCGGCGCAAGCGAGGCTGAACTGACCGCCTATCGGCGCGAGCATGTCGGCTTCGTCTTCCAGTTCTACAACCTCATTCCCAGCCTGACAGTGCGGGAAAATGTCATGCTGGTCGCCGAGATCGCCGAGAACCCCATGCCGGCCGAAGAGGCCCTGGCTCTCGTGGGCCTGTCGCATCGCATGGACAATTTTCCCTCGCAGCTGTCCGGCGGCGAGCAGCAGCGCGTCGCGGTGGCCCGGGCCATCGTCAAGCGGCCCGACATCCTGCTGTGCGACGAGCCGACAGGCGCCCTCGATTTCGACACCGGGCGGGTCGTGCTGGCGGCGCTGCAGAAGATCAACGCCGAACTCGGCACGACGACTGTCGTCATCACCCACAATTCCGCGATCTCCGCCATGGCGGACCGCATCCTGCGTATGCGCGACGGACGCATCGTCTCCGAGGACCGCAATGCGGTCCGCATGTCCGCCAGCGAGCTGACATGGTGAGCACCCTGGACCGCAAGCTCGGTCGGGACCTGTGGCGGATGCGCTCGCAGGTTCTCGCGATCGTGCTGCTGGTGGCTTCCGGCGTCGCCGTCTTCGGCATGTCGCTGTCGAACTACCTGACGCTCCTCGCCATGCAGCAGCGCCACTATGAACACGAGCGCTTCGGCGATCTGTTCGTCCAGGCGAGGCGCGCGCCGCTCCCGCTGGCCACCCGGCTCGCGGAGATCGACGGGGTCGCCGCCGTCGAAGCCCGCATCGTCCAGCCGGCGCGCGTCGACCGGCCGGATTCGGATATGGCCATCGGTGCGCGCATCGTCTCGATCCCCGATCGCCAGCAGCCCGAGCTGAACCGGCTGCGCCTCGTCTCCGGCCGCTGGATCGATCCGGGCCGCACCGACGAGGTCATCGTCAACATCGCCTATGCCGAGGCCTGGCATGTCCGGCCCGACGATGCGATCGACGTGATCCTCAACGGCCGGCGGCAGCGGTTTCGCGTCGTTGGCACGGCGATGTCGCCGGAGTTCGTCTTCGTCTCGAGGCCGGGCCTGCCGCTCCCCGACGACCGGGCCTACGCCATCATCTGGGCGGGCAGGTCAGCGGTCGAGGCCGCCTTCGACATGAGCGGGGCCTTCAACGATCTCGTCGTCCGGCTCACACCGCAGGCTCACGCGGCGGCCGTGGTGGCGGAGGTGGACCGGCTGCTCGAGCCCTATGGTGGTGGTGGCGCCATCACCCGGCGCGACCATGCCTCGCACCGTTTCGTCGAGGATGAACTGGCCGAACAGCGCACCATGTCGATCGTCGTGCCGCTGATCTTCCTCGGCATCGCCAGTTTCCTCCTGCATGTCGTCATGGGACGGCTGGTGGAGGTCCAGCGCGAGCAGATCGCCGCACTGAAGGCTCTCGGCTATGCCAACGAGCCGATCCTCCTGCACTACCTGAAGCTCGCCTCCGTCGTGGTCCTGCTCGGCGTTGTCGGGGGCGCCGGCCTCGGAGCCTGGCTCGGATCGCTGATGATCGAGACCTATCGTCCCTTCTTCCGTTTTCCCGACTGGGGCTTCGAGTTCCGGCCCTGGATCCCGCTCGCGGCGGGCGCACTGGCTCTTGCCGCGGCAGCGGCCGGGATCTGGACGGCCGTGCAGCGCGTGGTGCTTCTGCCCGCAGCCGTGGCCATGCGGCCCGCCGAGCCGGTCGCGGCGCGGGTCGGCCGCATCACCCGCCTCATCACCAATCTCGTGCCTGGACCGCGCTGGCGCATGATCGTGCGCAGCATCGCAGGACGGCCACTCCGCTCGCTGATGACGATGGTCGGCCTCGCTTTTGCCGTACCGCTGGTCGTCATGGGCCTGTTCTGGTGGGATGCCCTCGGCACGATGATCGAGGTCAATTTCGAGCGAATCGAACGCGGCGATATCCAGGTGACGCTGTCGCAGCCCGCAGGTAGCCGTGCCGTTCGCGAACTGGTGGCGGTCCCCGGCGTCCATCACGCCGAAGGGCAACGTGTCGTTGCGGCGCGCCTGCGCCACGGGCATCGCAGCTATCGGCTCGCCCTGCAGGGCCTGCCCGCTGATGGCGTGCTGAAGCGACCGCTCGACCATTCGCTCCAGCCCATTCCCATTCCCGCCGACGGCCTGGTGCTGTCGCGGCGGCTGGCGCAACACCTCGACGTCAGGCCGGGCGAGGAGGTCATCGTCGAGGTGCTGGAGGGAAGCCGCCCGCTGCGGCGTGCTCCGGTCGTGGGCCTGGCCGACGACATTCTCGGGTTCAACGCCTATACGGAGATCGCCTCGCTCAACCGCCTGATGCGCGAAGCCGACCTCGTCAACGCCATCGTGCTCTCCGCCGATCCCGCCGGGGCCGATACCGTGCAGCGCCGCCTTCAGGCCTTTCCCCGGATCGAGGCGGTGACCTCGCGGCGCGCCACGCTCGCCGCATTCAACGACAAGATCACCGGCCTCCTGACCATCAGCGCGCTGGTGCTGACCTGCTTCGGCATTCTGATCGCCGTCGGCGTGGTCTACAATGCGGCGCGGGTCGCGTTCCAGGAGCATGCCTGGGAGCTGGCGAGCCTTCGCATCCTCGGGTTCACCCGCCGGGAGGTCTCACAGGTGCTGTTCGCCGAACTGGCTCTGATGACCCTCGTCGCCGTGCCGCTGGGCCTCGTCCTGTCGCGGTGGCTGATCGCCCTCATCTTCGCCCTGCGCGAGAACGAAAGCTTCGACCTGCCGGCGGTCGTCCACCCGGCGACCCTCGGCTATGCCACGATCATTGTGATCGTGGCCGTGGCGGCGAGCGCGATAGGCGTGCGGCGTCGGGTCGACCGGATGGATCTTGTCGCCGTTCTGAAGACCAGAGACTGACGCATGGGCCGGACCCGCATTCTCGTTTCACTGCTCGCGGGCCTCGCCGTCATCGGCGGCGGCCTCTGGGCCTTCACGCCCCGCGCCATCCGGGTGGAGACGGCGGCGGTGACCTCGGGTCGCTTCACCGCGACGGTCGAGGAAACCGGGCGCACCCGGGTCCGCGAACGCTACGTCGTCTCCTCTCCGATGGCCGGCCGACTGATCCGGCCCACGCTGCGCCCTGGTGATGCGGTCGAGCAAGGTCAGACGATCGCGACACTCAGGGCCAGCCCCTCCTCGCTGCTCGACCCGCGTGCCCGCCAGGAACTCGAGGAGCGGATCGGCATGGCCGAGGCCTCGCTGGAGGAAGCCTCGGCTGCGCAGGAACGGGCCCGTGTGCTGCTGGCCCGCGCGCGAACCGACCTCGATCGCACCCGTCAGCTCCGGGCGACGGGCGCTGCCGCACTGGCCCAGTTCGAGCGCGATACCTTCGCCTTCGAGGCCGCTGAACGGGACCTCGTGGCGGCTGACCGGCGCCGGCATGCCGCGGAACATGCGGTGGCCCAGATGCGGGCGCTGATCCGTCCCGGAGGGGAGGGCAACGGTGACACCGTCACGCTGAGCGCCCCCGTGGCCGGCCGGGTACTGAAGGTCGTCCAGGAGAGCGAGGGCGCCGTCGCTGCCGGCGCCCCGCTGATCGAAATCGGCGATCCCCTCGACATCGAGGTCGCCGTCGACCTGCTGACGACCGTCGCGGTCCGCCTTCGCGAGGGCGCGCCGGTCTCCATCAGCGGCTGGGGCGGCCCCGCGCCGCTCCCCGGCCGTGTCCGCCGTGTCGAGCCCTCCGGCTTCACCAAGCTGTCGGCCCTCGGCGTCGAGGAGCAGCGGGTCTGGGTGCTGATCGACATTGCCGCCCCGCCGGCACAGCGGGCGGGGCTCGCTGACGGGTTCCGCGTCGAAGTGACCATCACGCTCGATGAGATCGAAGCCGCCACGCTCATTCCGGCCGGCGCGCTGTTCCGGCGCGGCGACGATTGGTTCGTCTTCGTCTCGGCCGGAGGCAAGGCCGTTCTGCGGCGCGTCGAGCTGCGGCAGCGCTCGGGGCGGACGGCAGCGATTGCCGCCGGGCTGTCCGCCGGCGAGCGGGTCATCGTCTATCCCCCGTCGGCTGTCGCCGACGGCAAGTCCGTGCGCGACCTGTAGGTCGCAGGCCGGACGATAAGGGTTCGTGCAGCCCCGCCGACCTCCCGGAGGGCTCGCGGCGGGAGGTCGGGCGCCTCCTCCTCTATCGGGCTGAGGCACTCCGGCCCCAGAGGCCAAGCGCCGCAAGGGCCATCGCCGAAACCACGATCAGCGCTAGGGTCGCGTCGGGCACGTAGTAGGTGGTGTAGATCTCCCACCCCATGAGACGCAGCGCCTGGGAGGCGGCGGTCGGCGTGCCCATCAGGTGACCGCCGATGGAGCCGGTAATCGCCAGCAGCAGCGCGCCCACACCGCCGAGACCCAGCATGACCCATCGTGTCACCCCTTCCCATATCGCCGGCCCCTGCAGCCAGCGGGTGACGAGGAGCAGCGTCCAGTAGGCGACCGTCCAAGCGGCTGCGAGCACATGGTTGCGCCCGAGAGGGCTCGAGAAGGTGGCCTCCATGGGCCAGACCAGCAGGCCGACGGCAAAGGCGGCGACAGCCGACAGGACACCGAGAGACAGCAGCGGCACCAGGGCCCGATCGGTGGCAAGCGCCAGCGGCCCGTCGGAGAAGGCCCTGAGGGCGATCACCAGCGTGGCGGTGACCAGAAGCGCGATGGGAAAGTGAACGACGACGGCGTGATAGGGACCCATGGTCAGGCACCTTTCCGGCTGAGAAGCGTGTTGAGGGCGAAGCCGAAGCCGGCGATGAGCAGAATGCCGGCGAGCAGGGTCAGGGCCCACTGGCGCTGAATGGGGCCGTTGAACTCCATCTCGACCCCGTAGTGGGCGAGCTGGTCCTCGCTGTGGCGGTAGCGCACGGGCACGCCGGCCCTGACATTGCTGGCCCCGGCATGGCGGCTGCTGTTGATCAGCGCCCAGTTCACCTGGCCGGGATAGAATAGCGTGACGTTGAGCGGCGGCTGCTGCCAGCCGGGCGTGTCGCCTTCGAAGCGGGCCGCCTGGATGGTGGCATCGCGTCCGAGCCCGAGGGTCACCGGCAGCGAGACGTAGTGCCAGCGGCCGCCGGTCGCCTCGCGATGAATGGCGAAGGCGAGCTGGTAGAGACCGCGCTCGACGAAGATCTTGTCGTCGCGCGGATTGCCCGTGTCCATGCGGCGGCTGAGCGTCACCTCCCAGAAGCCGTCGGTCCAGCGCGCCCGACCACTGACCGCGATGTCGGCCCGCGATCCCTGGCTCGTCCGCAGGATGCGCCGCGGGATGGTATCGCCGTCTCGCCAGGCGAGAGCGGGGTCGAAGGGCATCGCCTCGTCCTCGCGCAGCGCGTAGACGTCGTCCTGCCCGATGCGGCCCTGGACGATGTCGTCGAAATTGAGCGCCGAGCGCTGGACCCGCGCCGGATTGAACATCAGCCGCGGCTGGCGCTTGGCGGCATCCCAGTTGGTGGTGTAGGCGCCGCGTCCGGCATCGCTGAGGCGGCCGGCTGCGACCAGCTGGTCGTCGGCGACGCCCATCGGATTCGAACGGTTGGCGCGCCAGTGCCAGAGATCGAGAAAGTAGCCTGCCGAGATAAGCGCCTGCTGCTCGGCTTCCGGCAGGGTCGAGGCCCAGTCGTTGATGTTCGACCGCGTGCCCGGCAGGTATTTGGTGCCCTCGTCCAGGCCGAGACGCTGGCCGAGATAGGGATGCGCCTGGACCTCGCGTCCGAGCACTTCGTTGGCGGTCCCGGCGAGGCGGTGGCCTATGGCGATATAGCCGCCATAGCGGCCGAACTCCGGCACGCGGCCGTCGTCGACCATCATCGCGACGCGATCCTCGTGCAGTCCGTCGGGCTGCGGACCGGCGACTGCGCCGCCGCGCACGACCCACGCCTTGCCGTCGTAGCGCAACACGTCGTGGAAGATCCCCGGACGGGGCGACGGCCAGCGGTAGCGGAAGAAAATGGTGGTGCCGTTGTAGGCCGCCTGCACCTGCCGGGGCACGGTCAAAGACTGCGGAATGGCGATGTGACGAGCGGGGTCGTTCTGCACGACGCCCCTGCCATGCGTGAGCCAGGATA